>Ga0116130_1000320_pt1 | contig 31053 bp, 20 predicted proteins | sample June2015DPH_17_5_FD_89733 | JGI IMG/M metagenome (GOLD analysis project Ga0116130, IMG submission 89733) | Peatland microbial communities from SPRUCE experiment site at the Marcell Experimental Forest, Minnesota, USA - June2015DPH_17_40 | ecosystem: Environmental > Terrestrial > Soil > Wetlands...
AACGCCGTGATCGACGTCCAACACACTTTTTCGCCTGCGATGCTGAACGATGCGAGAATTGGCTTCAACCGCGACAATTACCAGGATGTCGGCGACGGCAAGTCACTCTACTCGCTCTCGATTACCGGATTCACTAGCTACGCGCTCGGCGACCATTCCTGGCGCAGAGACAATTCCTACAGTTTCATTGACAACTTCACCTACACCAGGGGACGCCACACCATCAAAACGGGCGTGGAAATTCGACGAATGCAGGAGAATAAACTTCACCCCATTGTTGAGCAAAGCCTGACCTATCTCAGCGAGACCGCCTTCGTCGACAACGCGCTGGACGCCTATACTTACACACCTCCCGGAGTCGTGACTCAAGCGCGCAAGAACCCCTATTATGGATATATCCTCGACGAGTTCAAGATCCGTCCCAACCTCACGCTGAATGCCGGGCTGCGCTATGAATACTACGGCGTGGACTATGACCAGCACAACATCGGGTTGGTTTTCGATCCTTTCTCCTGCGGGCTGCAATACTGCCCCCCCGGGACTTCTTTCTACCTACCGAACACGCATGATTTCGAGCCGCGGCTTAGTATCGCGTGGGCTCCCGAGATGTTCCACGGCAAAACCGCCATCCGCGCTGGTTCCGGCATCTTCTACAGCGATGGACAATTCGGCGGGCTATACTCGGCGCAGACCAACATCGGTAAGTCCTTCAGCCTGGCGCAAGCGACGATTCCAGACTTGACCTTCCCGGTTATTCCTTTTCTGGATGATGCCAAGGCTAGTCTCAGTTACTCGGGGAAGGACAGGCATCGCAAGGATGTCGCCGTGGACCAGTGGACGTTGTCGATTCAGCAAGAGGTTTCCAAGGACACCATGTTCCAGGTGACCTATCTCGGCACGAAGGGAACTCACGAGTACAGCAGCCAAACGCTAAACGGCATCGATCCGCTTACCGGGTTACGCCCTTTCGCAAGCCTGACCACCTCCACCATCGGTTACACGAACTATGAGGGGAATAGCGATCTCGAAGCGTTACAGGTGGGCCTGAAGCGCAGTCTTAAGACCGGGCTGTTGGTTTCCGCCAACTATCAGTACTCGCACGGGATTAGCGATGGTTCCAATGGTGACGGCGAGCCTGACGCGCTCGAGAACAATAATTGCCGAAGCTGCGGCCGCGGTAACGCCGACTTTGATGTCCGCCACAACTTCACTGCAAGCCTCATCTGGATTGTGCCGGTGGGGAAGGGACATCGTTTGTTAGGCAGTTCGTCTCGACTCGTGGATACTGTGCTGGGCGGGTGGCAATTAAGCGGCATCGGCATGGCGCGCACCGGGTTACCGCTGAACGTGACGCTCAGCCGCAGCGCCTCGGCTCTGCCCGATGGAATCAACAGCAGCCAGCGTCCCGACGTCGTACTCGGGCAGCCACTTTATCCCGCCGACCAAGGCCCAACACTTTGGCTCAATCCCCTTGCTTTTACCACTCCGGCCAAGGGCACGTGGGGAGATGCCGGCAGGGACATCTTGCGTGCCCCTGGGATTTGGCAGGCCGACACGGCACTCGAGAAGCGCTTCCCTATTCGCGAACGCATTTCGGTGAGCCTTCGCGCGGACGTGTTCAACATCTTCAACCGCGCGCAGCTCGGCAATCCGAGCGTCACGTGGACTAACCCCGTTCAGGGCACGACGTTTGGCCAGATCACGAGTCCCTACACCACCTCGGCGGTCGGTACCGGTACTCCACGCCAGATGCAATTCATGCTGCGCTTTTCGTTCTGAACACGCGGGGATGTGAAAGAGATCGATTGTTGGAGGATTTTCAAATATGAAAAAGGCGTTGGTTTCGCTCCTGCTCTTAGCCTGTGTCACGCCGCTCCTGGCTGCGGACAAAGTGATTGGCGGCCCGTTGGCGGTGAATGTCACTGCGCGAACGGCAACCGTGGTTTGGATCGTGCAATCGGACGAAGCCGTGATGAAAACGGCCGACGGTTCCGAAGTTCACAATGCGCCCCTGCTGCATTCGGAATCGGTGCGGTTCACCGGTCTCAAAGCGGGGAATAGTTACCAGTATGAAGTGCCGGGCAGGCCGGACCTGAAAGGCTCGTTCAAGACGCCCCCCGCCGGAGAGGGGCAATTCGAGTTCGTGGTTTATGGCGATACGCGGACGCGGCACGACGTACACCGCAAGGTGATCGCGGCGTTGCTGGAGCACTGCCACCCCGACTTCGCAGTGCAGACGGGCGACCTGGTGAACGATGGCGGCGACCCCGCGCTGTGGCCGATCTTCTTCGATATTGAACGCGACCTGCTGCGCCAGGTAGCCTATTACCCCGCGCTCGGCAACCACGAACGGCACTCGCACAACTACACCGATTTCATGCAAGCCGCGCCCTATTACTCCTTCAACTGGGGCAACGCGCACTTTGCGATTCTGGACACCGACCTGGGCAATGCCGCACCGAGCGAACTGGCGCGGCAGACGTATTGGAAGGAACAGACCGATTGGCTGGCCGACGACCTTGAGAAGAATCAGAAGGCTGCATTCCGCTTCGTGGCCGGACATCACCCGCCGATGACGGCCGTATCGAACCGGCAGGGCGACAACCCGCACATGATCGCGCTGACACCGCTGCTTGAGCAATATCACGTCACGGCGGCGTTTTTCGGGCACGATCACAACTATCAGCACTATCTGAAGAACGGTATCCACTATGTGATCACCGGCGGCGGCGGCGCCCCTCTCTACGACGTGGACAAGCCGCCTCAGGGCATCACGCAGAAAGTGTCCAAAACCGAAAACTTTGTGCGCGTGCGCGTGGATGGAAAGAAGGCACACGTGGAAGCCATCACTCCGGATGGCGCGACGATAGATGACTTCAGTGTGGAAGGCGCAGCCATGGAATCGTCCGCGACCGCTCATTGAGGCGGATGCGTACATTTCGTGGATGGTGGTCTCAGGAAACGCTCCAGTCTCGTTTTGGGCAGTTGAATTCTGTTGTGTTAGCGGCTGGTAGCGTTTTCGGGTTCCAGGCGGCGCGCAGACAAACCATCCGCGGCGCCGAGCAAAGCCGGTGACATTCCGCCTGATGATTTATGGGCGGGGATGATGAGTCCCATGCCGGAATCGCGAATCCGCTGCAGGTAATCGCGAATGCCGTCGGACTGGCCCGCGGTGCCGGCGCTTCGCCCGATCCCGAGCGGGCTTGAATCACGAGCGCCGCTGTTTCCCTTCAACGATGCTCGCGCGCCGGGTCCGGCGCGCAACCGGCTCTTCAGCGGAATCAGCGGAGCCTAGCCGACTTCCTGGGGAGTAATCCGGCCTGGCGTCTCCGAATGCCGATCGGGAGGCGAGCCGTAGCGGCAGATCGGTGAATCGGCGGCAAACCGTCGACTCGATTGATAAACACACCGCGCCCCTTGCTCGCCGAGTTGGTGTTCAGGATCGGACACGCGGATGCCGGAGTCGAACAGTACCTAATCTTCCCTCAGAGAGTAAACCCCTGCCGCCCGCGTCAACAGCTTCTTTTTCTGCTGGCAGATTAATTGCCGGTAGCATGTGGTATTCGCCAAGCCAGGATTTTTGTGCTCGATGCGTTCCCCTGGGTGCCGTCAGCCGCCTAGTGGGGCGGTTTCCGATAATCCAGTTATCGGGAGACGGCCCATCCCGACTGATACACTGCATGACGATTTGCGAGTGATGAGCCGATCGGCAAGAGAGGTTTGATACATGTTCGCTTTCCGGATATCGATTCTTGTGGCCTTGTTAATATCGGCCGGTCTGTCCGCCGAACAGGACAAACGGGCTCTTGTGGAAGAAATGCAGGCCGCGCTGCCGGTGCTGGATGGAGATGTGCAAGTGGCCGGGCTCTCCGCGCCGGTGATGGTGCGCCGCGACGCGCACGGCGTGCCCCACATCGACGCGGCCACCGAAGACGATCTTCTCGTGGCGCAGGGCTATGTGACCGCCCAGGATCGGCTCTGGCAGATGGACGTAACGCGGCGCTACATCAACGGCGAGCTTGCGGAGATCTTCGGCCCCATGCTGGTGAAGGACGACAAGGCGCAGCGCGTGCTGCAGTTTCGCCTAGTGGCCCAGCGCATCTACGCCAAATTGCCTGCGGCCGGCCGCGCGCGCCTCGACGCCTATGCCCGCGGCGTCAATCTCTTCATCGCCCAGCATCCCGGCTCGCTTCCGGCGGAGTTCAAGCTGCTCCTCTATCGCCCAAAGCCCTGGAGCGGTGTCGACTCGCTGAGCATCGTCCTGATTCTGGAGAGGCTCGATACCCACTGGGACGTGAAGCTGGCGCGAGAACAGATCGCAGCCAAACTGCACAACCCACGACTCGAGGCCGATCTCTACCCAGTTGGCTCCCGGCGCGATCGTCTGCCCACCGGTATTGTGGCGAACCTGAGCGAGCCGCACGACAATTCCCACGCTAGCGGTGCTTCAGCCTCCGAGGGAAATGCGCCGGCCGCCCATGAAAACGCACGCGACTTCCTGGCCCTGCGATCCCTGCTTGGTCTGCCCGCCTGCGCCAACTGCACGCCCGGCTCGAATAATTGGGTGATCGCCGGAGCCCACACCGCAAGCGGCAAGCCCCTGCTCTCCAATGATATGCACGTGCCCCTCGCCGAACCCGACCTCTGGTTCTCGGCCGATCTACGCGCGCCCGGATACCACGCCGCCGGAGTCACGCTGCCCGGTGTGCCCTTTGTCATCGCTGGCCACAATGAGCATGTGGCCTGGGGCTTTACCGCCCTCCGCTCCGACGTACAGGACCTCTACGTGGAGCAGCTCGATGGCAAAGGCAACTATCGCGCCCCCGACGGCTCCTGGAAGCCTCTGGCCGTGGACCATGAAGTCATTCACGTGCGCGGCGGCCAGGATGCCGAGCTCGATGTTCAGGCCACAGCTCATGGACCGCTGCTGAATCCCATCTTCACGCGGGAAACCCGCCCGATTAGCCTCAAGTGGAACCTCTACGACCCCACATTCAGCACGCAGCCGCTTTATGAACTGAATGTGGCCTCCAACTGGGCCGAGTTCTCAGCCGCACTCAGCGCTTGGTGCTGGCCCACGCTGAATGTCGGCTACTCCGACGACCAGGGCCACATCGCCTACCATGCCACAGGACGGGTTCCGTTACGGCCTGGAGGCCTCGCAGGTGTCCCCATTCAGGATGCCGCGCACGAGTGGCGAGGCTATATTCCCTTTGACGACATGCCCAGCGCGCTCGATCCGCCCTCGGGCTTTCTGGCCACCGCCAACTCCCGCGTCACCCCTGCCGGCTCTCCTTACCCGCTCTCGCTCGATTGGCTCGCTCCCTACCGCGCCGAGCGCATCGGGAAGGCTCTGCAGGGTCGCGATCGGCTCACCCCCGCCGATATGCTCGCCGTCCAGACCGACGTTTACAGCGAGGTGGACCAGAAGCTGGGGCGCCGCTTTGCCGACGCTATCGACCACACCCCCGGCACGGACGACCGGCTGCGCAAGGCTGCCGCTCTGATGCGTTCCTGGGACGGCCGGCTAATCACTGGCTCCGCCCCCGCCTCGCTGGTTACCCAGGCTCGCGTCGCGCTCTGGCCGCTGATTCTCGAACCGAAGCTGGCCAAGGAGGCCGCGGAGTATCACTGGGGCGAGTCCAACTTCGCCGAGGAAGAGATTATCATGCACGCCAGCGCGGACTGGCTTCCGGCGGCTTTCAAGAACTGGGACGCTCTCCTCGCCGAGGCCGTCCGCAAAGGCATGGAAGACGGCAAAGCCCCCGCAGACGTTGCCCTGTGGAGTTATGGGAGCTGGCACGTCGTCGATGTCGAGCACCCGCTGGCCGCGTACCTGCCGCTGTTGGGCCGCATGGCCGGAACCGGTCCGCAGCCGCTGAGTGGAGATGATACTACCGTTAAGCAAGTGGAGCGCGCCTACGGCCCTTCGCAGCGATTCACCATGGACTGGAGCGACGTCGACGGCTCGACGGAGAACATCGTCCTCGGCGAAAGCGGCAACCCGCTCAGCCCGTACTTCCGCGACCAATGGGACGACTACTACCAAGGGACGACCTTCGCGCTCCCCTTCAGCGCAACAGCCGTAGCCGCCCAAACCCGGCACACGCTGCGGCTGATACCATGAGCCGGCCGCGCCGTCTTCGGTTCGACAATGCAGCCGGCCGGCCCCGCCTGAACGGTGCATTTGCCAGCGCGGTCCTGCGTTGTGACGTTGGTCAGTGAACGAAGAAACGCGGTCGGAAGCCGCCGCTCCTGGAGCGCTTCAGCGGATTACTCCCGCCAAACGGGCCAGGGTTCGATGATCGACATTGCCAATTCCAATTGAGCACGGCTTCGTTCCGCCAAGAGCGGCGCCCCGTTGACGCGGACGTTATCACCTCATAACGGGCCGATTCGCACAATTGCCGCCGGCGTGCACTTCCCCGAATGCCGTTTCGGGACCCCAAGCGCCACAAATCAGGATGGGCCACACGCCCAATGAATACTTCCGGAGAACCGAACCGCCCGCGGGATACACTGGCAGAATGAGCCTGCGTCGACCCGACCCGGAGTACCTGAGATTAATCCTGCCTTACGGCGTAGGAATTCAAGAGCTCGCACTGGCCGCGCGTAAACTGATCCTCGAAGAGGCTCCGGGGGCCAGCGAGTTCGTCTACGAGGTGTACACCATCGCCGACCACTTCACGTTCACGGGGCGACCCAGCGACGCGTTCGTCTTCACCACCACACATGCCAATTGGGTGAACCTTGGCTTTAACTTTGGCTCGCTGCTGCCCGATCCGGACGGCCTGCTGCGTGGCGAGGGCAAATTGATTCGGCACGTTCGGATCGCGCAGGTGACGGATCTGGACGCTCCCGGTGTTCGGGAGTTGGTAAAAGGCGCCATTGCGCAAGCGGAGCGGCCGGAAGGCAAAGCCGGGCAGCCTAGAACCGTCGTACGCACGGCTCAATCTGCCAGGAAGCGCTCAGCCCCAAGCCGGCGAAGGACCTGATATCTTGGCGCCTAACGAATCCGTCTGTTGGCAGAATAGTCCTGAGGTCGTCTTGAGTGACTAACCGCGCCACCGCATCAGATCGGGCACAAATTGGCCGGTTAAGTCGGCTTGGGGGAAAGAGCCGGAGTCACGGCCGCGCAGGCGTCGCAACGAGTCCGACGCGTGCGGAATCGAGCGCGATTGCGCTCCCGGCAATGGCCGCACAGCCAAATTCAAGAATGCGAAGTCGATCAGCGATAGGCACGCAGCCGGCTCAATCCTAGGCCTAGGCAAGCGCAGCAGTACGGTGATGGTGGTTGCATCGTGACGTACAAAGGTATATATCTGATCTGTCCGGAAACCTCAGAATGGACAAGCTGAAAATGCGCCCGGACCATCCTGGAGGTGCAGCATGAGTTTCCTTTCTATCGCGTTCCTCGTCTTTTCAGCTGCAGTCCTGGGAATTGTTTTGACGATCGGATTGGTCGCCCTATTCCGCGTCCGCAGTGGTCAATGGGAGGATCTGCAGATGAAGCGGCACGTGCAGAGATTGGCGGTGGCCAACAGCGATGCTGCGAAAGATCGTCCGTTCCGGGCCTCACGCGGAACCCGCCTCACGGGCTAGCGGTGGAGACACACGCTGAAGCGCGCTATCCGCCAAATCCAAAGTGCACGGGCTCGAGTGCGGGATTGCGCCGCCCGTGCGCCCCGGCGCGCCGAGGGCGGCGAGGAGCGCGGCTCGTCGTGCGCGGTCCCCGCGAGTCTGCGAGGCGCCAAGGCTTCGGCGAAAGCACTACGTCGAACGAATCGCGCCGCCCGAGCCGAGCGAGAAGCTAGTCCGCGCGAGCACCACGGCTGTTGAGTCGACGAATCCGACGTGCGCGGAATCGAGCGCGGGATGGCAGCTCGTCAACCCTCGGTGGCGCAACGTGAGCGGGTCCGCCGTCTATGCAGCGCGGTGTCGAGAGGCGCTGGTCGCTCGCGCCGGAGGCGGCCGGACGGGCCTCCCGCGCGTCCTCCGCCCCAGCGTGCCTTTTCGGGTTCCACAAACAATGGCTGCTCCTTATCCCCAGCGCCGGCGGCCCTTGCCGCGTCGGTTGCGATAAGTATCTGGATGCCGGCCACCTTCTCAAGTCCGCCTGCAAACGAGAGGGACTCGCCGTCGCGCATGAATCTTCCAGGGCTCAGCGACAATTCCATCTGTTGCTCGATCGGGTCTACCTTGCTGCGCCGGCTTTGCCTCATCGACGGGCCCTCAGCGCTCCACCAATCGGTAGTGATTTCCCGGCCCGGACTCTCAGGTCGACACATACTGGCGTTTCGGGTCGTGCGGTCCCGTCCCGATTTCCACAAGAAGGCCGCGCGTGGCAATCGACTTCAACCGTGTCAGAGTGGCCCGCTGGGAAAGCCCAACGTGCTTCGCCACGGCCGCGGTCGAACGCGCAACCCCATCGCTGAATAAAGCGAGAATGCGCCGGTCCGTCTCGTCCGTCTGGGGCTGCCTGACTCGCGCGCTGGAAATGGTCACGCGAAAATGCATCCCGAGTTCTTCCAGTTTGGGAGCCTCTAGGCCAGCCTCTCTGCAAGCGGCGGTCATCCGCTGAATCCCGCTGCCCCATTGCTCAATCAGGTGGAGTTCGTGGAAAACCCGCCCGATCACGCGGTTCCGCAACTTGGAGACGCCTTGCATAATATCCTCAATGGTCAGCCCGAATGGCAGAAGGCCGGGATTCTCGATCTCGATCCGGTCATCAAATATAGCAATGCGGATGGGCGCTCCTTGCTGAGCGTAGTCCGCATGCACGATGGCGTTCATGAGCGCCTCCCGAATCGCAACCAGAGGAACCGACCAGCGGTCCTCCCTGCGGATGCCCTCTATGGTCGATTCGTGCGTCAGATGCCTGTGTGCGAATGCAATCGCTTCTTCCGCGGCGCGAGGCAGGAACGAGCGGATCTCCGCTGAATCCAGTAGACGGGTTCGATTCGTTCCGGCAAAGCGACCCGCCTGGATCCAGGCATCCGGGAACCGGGCGAACCTGTCCTTGCCAAAAAGAAGCAGCCCTCCAATAGTTGGCACCTGACGGCCTTGGTGCTCCGTGACGATGCGCAGAGTGCTCCATGCCTGGGAGGTCAGTTGCCTGTAAGGTGCAAAGAACTCGGAAGCAGCTCGGAAGTCGATGGCTTCCGACTTCAGGTCCGGTATGGCCTGCTCGTCGAACGCGGTTCTCCAGTTCAGGCGTTTCAACTCTTCGATCTGAAGCGCCTCCGCCTTTCGATTGGTCGAGCCCACCCGGATGAAGACGCCGACTTCGGGTCCCAGCCGTTCCAGGTAGTGTGGGCGGGCGTTGCTAGGGTAGACCTGCACAGCCAGCACGTTCAGATTCCGCCAGGGAACGACCTCGATATCCGGAATGAGGCGTGGGCGGATCGAATCGGAGACAAGGTTTGCGAGTTTCTCTTCCGATGCAAGCACGTCGGGCACGCCGAGGACGTTCTTTGACCCGTCCTCGACGCCGATGACGACGATGCCGCCGGCAGTGTTCGCGAACGCAACCAGGCACCTGAGAACGCCCTCTGGGGATGACAAGTCCCGCTTGAACTCGAGGGTCTTCCCCTCGTGGCGCTTCAACAGTTCGACGAGTCTCACAACTCCGCATTCTACTCGGAAGCTGCTCCTCACCGCAAGGCTTCCGAGCGCGTCGACAGCGCCAACGGCAGACTCACGATCACAGGTTACACGGCCGCATTGGCGATCAGCAGAAAATGGTGGGCCTTCCTCTACGCAACACGGGAAACTGGCTCCGATCAAAAACTGCCCACCCACAGGCGTACTTTTGGTGCTTGAATTGAAGTTTTACACGAAAATACTTCCTCTGTAATCATGGTGTTAGCCGTGGCGGTCTGCTTCACACGCAGGAGGTCACAGGTTCGAGTCCTGTCGCGCCCACCATTAGAATGGCTCTACGCCAATTGCGGGGGCAACCCCGATCCCAACCACACAGTTTACGCGCCGAACGCGTGACTGGTGGGCCGGTTTCCTGGAGGGTGCGCGTGGGTTACCCGAGGCAGGCTTTCACCTTTTCCGCCAGGCCCGCCCCGGTGTAGGGTTTCTGGATGAAGCCGGAAACCCGCTGGCCTTTGAACATCGTCATCGTCTCAGACTCGCTGTAGCCGCTGGATACCAGGACCTTGACCTCGGGACGGATCTTGCGGAGTTCGGGGAGCGCCTCCTCACCGCTCATGCGGGGCATGCTCAAATCCAGCACTACGAGCGCGACGTCGGCGGGGTGTCGCTTAAGCAGGTCGATAGCCGCCAATCCGCCGTCCGCCAGCAGGACCGTGTACCCGTAGCGTTCGAGGGCCTTTTTGACCATCTCGCGCACGAGTTTTTCGTCATCCACCACGAGGACCACGCCGGAACCCCGGACCGCCGCCATACCGGCCGCGGCCGGCCGCTCCTCGGCCGCTCGCGCCGCCGCTGGAAACAGCACCGTGAAGCAGCTTCCTTGGCCAGGAGCGCTGCTGACCAGAATCGCGCCTTTGTGACCGCGCAGGATGCCGGCAACGGCCGCCAGCCCCAACCCTCGCCCCGTGAACTTGGTGGAAAAGAAAGGATCGAAGATCCTGGCCCTGGTGGCATCGTCCATGCCAGAGCCGGTATCGCGCACTTCCAGGCAAACGTATTTTCCCGTCGCCAGTGCCGCTGCCTCCGGGCGGAGTCGCGTATACCGGTCGTCCACGTCCTGGACGCCGGTCCGGACCGTGATCAGGCCCTCGTGGCTGCCGATCGCTTCCGCCGCATTGAGCGCCAGGTTCATGAACACCTGCTGTAACTGACCCCGGTCGGCTTCGACAGACGGCAGATCCTCTTCCAGATCGAGGTGCAGCGCGATCTTCTTGGAAATGGATGGGCGGACGAGGCCGGCCATTTCGGGGATGAGGGCGGAAAGATTCAAGGCCTCCACCAGGAACTTGCCCTTGCCCGAGTAAGCCAGCATCTGCCTGGTGAGGTGAGCGGCCTGCTGGCCGGTTTTAATGACGCCGTCCAGCAGTTCGGCGGCGGGGTGATCGGGCGGAAGCATCTCCTGTGCCAGGCTGGCGTTGCCGATCACGCCGACCAGCAGATTGTTGAAGTCGTGGGCGACGCCGCCCGCCAACAATCCCAGGCTCTCCAGCTTTTGGGCTTCCCGAAGGCGCGCCTCGGCGCGCTTGCGCCCGGTGATGTCGACGAAGACCCCCACCGCGCCTCGCGAGTGTCCCTGGTCGTCCAGCATCGGCACGGCATCGCCCAGCATATTCACCGTGGCGCCGTCCTCGAACACCAGTTCCACTTCGGAGTCCCGGAGCGGTTGCCCGGTGGATGCCGCCATCCGCACCGGCAGCTCCGACGGCGGAATCTCGATTCCGTCCTTCATCAACCGGAACTTCGCCGGCTGCTCACCATCTGGCGGGGACTTCGAAAGATTGCAGCCGGGCGGCATTCGCAGCAGATCGTAAGCGGCGCGGTTGCCGGTCATGGAACTGCACGCGCGGTCGTGAGCCACGAAAATAGCGGCCGGGGCCGCATCCATGAGCGCTTCCAGTTCCACCGCCCGGGCCCGCTCCCGGCTCTCGCTTACGCGCAGGGAATCCTCGATCTGCTTCAGCGCGCCGATGTCGAGGTTGATGCCCGCCCAGCAGGTGATCTGCCCCCGCTCGTCACGGACGGGTACGCCACGAGCGAGAATCGGATGCCACTTTCCATCCACGCCGCGGAAGCGATGCTCGATATCCCACCGGCCTTCGGTCCGGACGCACTCCTTCCAGGCGGCGATTGTCCGTTCGGCATCATCCGGGTGCAGCACTGCTCCCCAGCCGAAATTGGAACACTGCTCCTGGGTCAACCCCACCAGCTTCAGGAACGACTCGCTGGCGTATGTGGTCCTGCCATCGGGATCGCACACCCACACGCCATAGTCGATCGACTCGCCGATGCCACGGTACATCCTCTCGCTTTGGCGCAACGCCTCTTCGGCTTGCTTGCGAACCGTGATATCGCTCGCGGCGCCGAGCCATTCGACGATTTCGCCGTTCGCATCCTGCAGCGGGATGGCACGCGAGTACGTCCATCCCAAGGTGCCATCCACACGCAGGACCCGGTGTTCCAGTTCGAAGATGCTCTTGGCCCAGATAGCTTTGCCGATGGCCGCCATCACGCGCGCCCGATCGTCCGGGTGAATGTATCGTTGAAGCCACGTGCCGGTCGGCGTGTCCGTGTCGGCGATAAAATTCCGGCCGCGGAGTTGCCGCATCTCGCTCCAATCCGGATTCATGCGATACACCGCATCCGAACTGGCCATTACCAGCGCGCGGAAACGTTCCTGGCTCTCGCGCAGCGCCTCTTCGGCTTGTTTGCGGTCAGTGAGATCGAGAATCGTGTACGCGAATCGCGGGTTTCCGGAATGGCCGGTCCCCAGGTAGCCAGCGGTCGCGAGTAGCCAGCGTTCCCGCCCGCCCGCGTCCCTTCGGGCATACTCCATCGAGACGGACTTGCCGCTGCGCCGGCTCTTTTCGTAGAGAGCGACCCACGTTTGTGCGATCTCTTCCGAAACGCCCGCTTCGATTGCGGACTTGCCCGCGATCGACACCCGCTCCACTCCGTACATCTCCGCCGCGGCCGCATTGCAGGAAATGTGAATGATGCGGCCATCGATCGATTCGACGATTCCCCGCATCACTTCGGGGCTGTCGAAGAAGCTGCGCAGGATGGCTTCGCTCTCGCGTAGGGCCTCTTCGGCGCGTTTGCGGTCAGTGATCTGCTCACTGAAGATGATGATTCCCCCAATATCGCCTTTCGCATCGCGCCAGGGATGGATTTCCCAACGAATCCAGTCCAACTTCCCATTGGCACGAGGGAAGGGCTCTTCGTCGCATTTTTCCACTGCGCCGGCCAGGCAGCGGCGGTGTATCTCTTTCCAACGCTCCGGTACTTCCGGAAAGACGTCGTAGTGACTGTGGCCGGTGAGATCCTGTTCGCCGAGGGCATAGTCGGCCATCCATCTCCGGCTGACCGCCGTGTATCGCATTTGCCGGTCCAACATCGCAATGGCGGCGGGCGCGTGGTCGACGAACAGCCGTAGCCGCCCCTCGCTCTCCCGCAGCGCCGCCTCGGCCCGCTTGCTGCCAGTCCCGCCGGAATCTGCCTGGATCAACGCTGTGACCACTGCGATCAGGGCCGCCGGCTCGACCGGCGACTGCAAGTACGCTTCCGCCCCGCTTTTCAACGATTCCGGGTAGTCACGACTGGGTTCGCCCGGGCTCGAGATGTGGAGCACCGGAATGGATGCGGTCTGGGGATCGGACTTTAGCCGTTTCGCGACCGCGAAGCCGTCCATGCCGGGCAATTCAACGGCAAGAACGACGAGCGCGGGCTGTCTTTCGGACGCCAGTTGCAGCGCATCCGTCCCGGTGACGGCCTCGATGACTTCGAATCCCGCCTCACGGAGGACTTGGTTGCGGGCGACGCGAATCGCAGCATCATCGTCTACGGAGAGGATCGTATGGGTCATGGCACCACCGTGAAATGACCGCCGGATCGAATTGCATTCCGGGTTGGCCACCCTGGCGGTTCATGCCCGGCGCCACAGGCCTATAATTCTATCTCACGCACCAAGCATTGTGACGCCGGGCGGAGGCCCTCACGGCTCAAACCTGACGGGGACGGAAAGATCGAAACCAGCCTGCCTCAATTGTTCGGCATTTCCGATCGCCGCGCCATCGATCTTGAGGTTCTGGAACAGGACCTCGCCGACGTGCTGCCCCATCAGCAGGCCGGGCTTCGCCGCCTTAAAGAAAATGCAGTTCTCGAAAACAAAGTTCGTCAAGGAATTCTCGCCGCCGTCTATGTAGATATGCCCGCCGTCATTCTCAAACGTGCACCTCACAAACCGGAAGTCGTCCAAATCGGCATTTCTGCTGGGCCGGGAGCCCGAAGAGTAACCCCGCCCTGTAAAGTACGCAGGCGTCAATTGAATCCAGACGGCGAACTTATTATGGGTGGTAACAAAGTGAACGTCCTCGAAGCGCAGGTGCTTGACGGCCGGGGCAGAGCCATACCCGATCGCCAGCGCCGAGGTGTAAGTGTAGTTCACAAAACCTTTCACGACAAAATCCTCGATGCTCCTGGCCGCGCCCGTCCGGCTGTCTCTGCCGCCGTAAAGGGCAAAGGTATCGTCCATGGTCATCGCGAACCCGTCTTCGATCAGGATATGACTAGTGCCGCTGAAATCATAGGCATCGTCATGGTACTGCTGTTTGCGGTTGACGATCTTGATGTTATGAGTGGAGAAACCCGCGGTGTTGGTGACGAACACGGTCCAATAAGCGGACCGGAGGAGTAACAGATCCTGGAAGGAGATGTTACGGCTGTTATTGACCACATAGCCCCTGATTCCAGTTCCGTGAGGATCCAACACTTTTCCATCCGCGTCTCTTGCGGCTCCATCCGATGTGTCGGGTTGGAAGTCATGCCACAACTTCGGGTAGCCATCCATGTCGATGGCGCCTCGCCCCATCAGGCCGGCATTCTGGACATTGTCAAAAATGATTAGGGCTCTCGATGGCCTGCCGCCGGCAGGCGTGGGCGCCGAGGTGTAATCCGCGTTCTTGCCGGACCCCCGAATCAGCGCGCCCGCGTCAACGTACAGCTTGACGTTGCTCTTCATCAACACAGTGCCGGTCAGGTAAATGCCGGCCGGAAAGAAGAGCACGCCGCCTCCGGGCCTGGCAGAGACGTCGCTAATGGCGCGATTAATTACCGCCGTTTCGAGGGTCTTGCCCGTGCTGTCAACCTTGTAGTCCTGGATGTTGACGACGTTCGGATCGCCGAGTCTGGGTGGATTCTTTTCGGTCGGTTCGGCAAACAGCATCAACCCGGTGGCGTAGAAGGCCGGCTCGTCGTTGAAGAACAGCAGCAAGTAGCGTGGCCGATCCAGATCGAAACTGACCGTATTCCCGCTGATCTGCGGCTGGATGCCATAAGCCAGCGGCCGTATGTGGCAGGTGAGCACCTTCCTCTCGCTGACCAGCAGGGTTACCGTGACGTGGACCTTTCCGGTCATGGAGAAGCTGGCATAATCCATCCAGTTGAACTGGTCGTAAGTCAGGAAGTTATGCACGAACACAGGCTGACCGTCGACCGCGACCTTATAAGCCACGCTCGGCACCGCGCCCGGGTAAGGCGGGTAGGGCGTGACCGCGGCGAAGGCTGCCGCCGGCAAGAGCATCAAAAGCAATCCAATCGGGCGCGCCGATCGCACTGACGCCATGGTGTTGTCCTCCTGTACCCCGAAAATGGTATCACGCGGTCCCGCAGATGGGTGAGTGCCCGCCTCGACTTTGCACCCGCCCGCAAGCGGGGCGGGCATTGGCAAGCTCAAGCATGCCCCACCAAGGTGTTCCATGAGAGACTGAAGGCATGCAGTGGCGGCTTCTGATGGGCCTCGCGATTGGTTTCTCCGTGGCCCTGGCTCAGACTTGGACAGTGGAGCGGTTGTCGCAGTTTATCCAGTCATCGGTCCAGCTCAAACAGTCCGATAAGGACGTGGCGGAATACCTGAGCAAGGTGAACCTTTCCGAGAAGCTGGATGACCGCGCCATCGAGCGGCTGCAAGCGGCCGGTGTGGGTCCGCGGACACTGCACGCGCTGATGGCGCTGCGCGACCGGTCGGCGCACTTGGCCGCACCCAAGGCGGCAGCGCCGGCTCCGGTCTACGTGCCGCCATCGCCGCCATCCGCCGAAGAGCAGGCGGCCATTATCGGCGACGTCCGCGAATACGCGCTGAATTACAGCCACAATTTGCCGGATTTCATTTGCACGGAAGTGGTAAAGCGGTCAACCGCTCCTAAGCCGCGGTCGGGCGATCCCGCGTGGCGCGACGGCGATACCCTGCTGATCAAGCTCAGCTACTTCGATCAGAAGGAAAACTACCGGCTGATCACAATCAACAACAGCGTGACGCGGCAGGACTACGAAAAGGTGGGCGGCGCGAAATCGTTCGGCGATTTCGGCAGCCTGATGCGGGGCATCTTCGAACCGGCCAGTCAGGCGCGCTTCGCGTTCGACCACCGGTCGCGCCTGCGGGAGTGCGTGGTGCTGGCGTTCCGGTATCACGTCGACCAGGCCAACTCGCGCTATGAGGTCCGCTACGAAGACGGACGCCACATCGTTCCGGCTTACGGCGGGCAGGTGCTAGTGGACGAGGAGACGCACCAGGTATTGCGGGTGACGGTGAAGGCCGAGGGGATTCCGGCGGACTTCCCGGTGAAGAGCGCCGAAACGCGGCTGGATTACGATTTCCAGGAATTGAGCGGGCAGCGGTTCCTGCTGCCCTTGCAGGCGATGGTCGAGATGTCGGGCGACGACTACCTGACAAAAAACGACGAGCAGTTCCGGATTTACGCCAAATACTCGGCGGATTCCAGCATCAGCTTCGATACCGTCGCGCCGCCTCCGTTGCCGGAAGACAAGATCAAAGAGAAGAAATGAGGCCAGAGGCGGCGCAAGAGCGTTAACCTAACGCTGACCGCCAGCCTGAGTTTGCCGCTTTCCTATCGTCCACGCGCGACTGGTTTCTCCAGTGCTATCATTCTGGGGACCGCGCACGTGCAGGCGAACCGCGGCGCATCTCATGCCTTCCAAGCTTCCCCCGCAGCCAGTCCCTACGCGCTACTTGCCGGCGCTGCTGTTGTTGTTTAGCTTGAGCGGTTGTTCGGCGTTGATCTATGAAATCGTGTGGTACCAGTTGCTGCAACTGGCGATCGGGTCGACCGCGGTTTCGCTCGGCGTGCTGCTAGCCACTTTCATGGGCGGGCTTTGCCTGGGCAGCCTGGCCATGCCGCGGGTGAGCCGGGCGCGCCGCGTGCACCCCCTGCGCGTCTATGCGTACCTCGAATTGGGGATCGGCGCCGCAGCCGTGCTGGTGCTGTTGGCGATGCCGCTGGTGGACTACGTTTATGCGGCGGGCGTGGGTCACGGCATGCCGGCCATCCTATTGCGAGCGTTGGCCGCTGCACTGTGCCTGCTGCCGCCGACGTTGCTGATGGGCGCTTCGCTGCCGGCGGCATCGCGATGGCTCGAATCGACACCCGAGGGAATCTCGCGAATGGGGCTGCTGTACGGCGCGAACACCACCGGCGCCGTGTTGGGCTGTCTGCTGGCCGGGTTCTGGTTGCTGCGGTTCGCCGACATGACTACGGCGACCCTGTGCGCGGTAGCGATCAACGTTGCGGTGGCCATCACGAGTTTGGCACTCGCCCGGCGCTGCGGGCAACGTTTCGTCCCGCCGGTTGCGCCGGTGGATGCGAAAGGCTACTGGCCGGCTCATGTGACGATCGCGATTTCGGGTGCCTGCGCGCTGGGAGCCGAAGTGGTGTGGACGCGGCTGTTGGGCTTGTTGCTGGGCGCCACCGTCTACACGTTCTCCATCATTCTGGCGGTGTTCTTGGCCGGCCTCGGAATCGGCGGCGCGGCGGGCGCGCTGATTTCGCGCGCCGTCCGGCCGCGCTTGGCTCTCGCGGTTGCCCAGGCGTTGCTGGTGGCAGCCATCGCGTGGACCGCGTTTCAGATCTCCCAATCGCTGCCCTGGTGGCCGGTGAACCCGCTGCTGGCCACCGGCGCGTGGTACATGTTTCAAACGGACCTGGTGCGCGTGCTGTGGGCGATTCTGCCGGCCACTCTTTTGTGGGGCGCGAGCTTTCCGCTGGCGCTGGCGGCGGCCGCTGCACCGGGCGAAGATCCGGGGCGGCTGGTGGCGGGAGTTTACGCCGCCAACACGCTGGGTGCGATTGCGGGCGCGCTTGGCTTCAGCATCGTTTTAATTCCGTGGATCGGCACCGCCGGCGCCGAGCGCGCGCTGATCCTGCTGGCCGCCGCGGGCGCCCTCTTCATGCTGGCGCCGGCGATCCGCGCCAAGCCCCGCGCGGCAACCGCGCTGGTGGCAATCGCCACCGTGACAGGCGCGTACTTTCTGGCACGAGGCGTTCAACCGCCGCCGCCCATGCTGATCGCATTTGGACGGCGCATCATGACTTCCGCCAGCCGCGCGAAAATTCTCTACTGGGGCGAAGGCATCAACTCATCAATCGCTATCTCGCAATGGGACGACGGCGCCGTGCAGTTCCACGTCAGCGGAAAAGTGGAAGCCTCCACCGAAAGTTACGACATGCGGTTACAGCGTATGCTCGGGCACTTGCCGGCGCTGCTTCATCCCAACCCGCAATCGGTGCTGGTGGTCGGTTTCGGCGCGGGCGTCACCGCGGGAACTTTCGTGGTGCATCCGGAGGTGCGGCGCATCGTCGTCTGCGAAATGGAGCCGCTGGTGCCGCCCACCGCCGCCCGCTATTTCGGCCGCGAGAATTTCGACGTCGTCCACGATCCGCGCACACGCATCGTCTATGACGACGCGCGCCACTTCGTGCTCACCACGCCGGAGAAGTTCGACATCATCACTTCGGATCCCATCCATCCCTGGGTGAAAGGCAGCGCCACGCTGTATTCGCGCGAGTATTTCGAACTGGCGAAGCAGCACCTGAATCCGGGCGGCATCGTCACCCAGTGGGTGCCGCTATATGAGAGCGACGCGGATACGGTGAAGAGCGAGATCGCCACCTTTTTCGAAGCGTTCCCGCATGGAACGGTGTGGGCGAACGAGCTGAATGGCGGCGGCTACGACCTTTTCCTGCTGGGCCAAGTGGAAGCCATGCGGATCAACCTGGATCAACTCGAAGCCCGTCTGGCGCGGCCGGATCACGCGCGCGTGGTAGAGTCTTTGCGCCAGGTGGGTTTCCATTCGCTGCCGGACCTGCTGTCGGTTTACGCGGGCCAGGCAGCCGAGCTGCAGCCGTGGCTGGAAGGCGCCGAAATCAACCGCGACGGCAACCTGCGGCTGCAATACCTGGCCGGGTTGGCTCTGAATGACAGCCAGGAAAATGCCATTTACGGCGAGATCGGAAGTTACCGGCGTTTTCCCAGCAACCTGTTTGCCGGCTCGTCGGAGCATGAGTTGGCCGCACTGTTCGCTGCCATGGCAGCCGGCCAGCACCGCTGAGCCAAGTGGGCAGGCGCTTCCGCCTGCCAACGGTAACTTTTACATCGTCGCGAGACATCCGTAGCGCCAGCGGTCTCTCCGCCGGTGTTCTTTTCCCGGCTCAACCTGCCGTCGCAATCCGCGCCCATGGTACAAAGTGCGTATGCCCTCTTTTCGCGTCGAGACGCCACAGGGGTGTTACAACGCCATCGTCGAGCGCGGCATCATTAGCCGCGCGGTCGAGTTCGTTCCCGCCAAGTCCGGCAAGGTATTCGTAGTCTCGACCGATGACGTTTGGCGGCACCAGGGCGCGGCGCTGGCCGCCGGCCTGCGCGATGTGGCGCACGAAGTTCTCTACCTGCCGGGCGGCGAAGAGAACAAGCGGATGGCGCCGCTGGAAAGCCTGGCGGAGAGAATGGTGCTGGCCGGCGGGGACCGCTCGAGCGTCGTCATAGCTTTCGGCGGCGGCATCGTCACCGACATGGGCGGGTTCCTGGCCGCCATCTTCATGCGCGGCATTCCGGTGATCCAGATTCCCACCACGCTGCTGGCGCAAGTCGACGCTGGCATAGGCGGCAAGACGGGAGTTAATCTCGAAAGCGGCAAGAACCTGGTGGGCAGCTTCCACCAGCCGATCGCGGTGTTGATCGATCCCTCCGCGCTCGACACTCTGCCCGAGCGCGAATACCGCGCGGGACTTTGGGAAATCGTCAAGGCCGGAATTATTCGCGAGCCGGAGCTGTTTGATTTCCTGGCCGAGCGCAGCGCCGATGTGCTGGCGCAGACGCCGGAGGCCGTGGACCACATCATCGCCGATTCGGTCCGCATGAAATGCGAAGTGGTGTCGGCGGATGAGCGCGAGGGCGACCTGCGCCGCATCCTCAATCTCGGCCACACCTTCGGGCACGCACTCGAAGCGGAAACCGCCTATCGCCGTTTCCTGCACGGCGAAGCTGTAGCGTTCGGCATGCGCGCGGCGGTGCGGCTGGGCGAAAGCACCGGGCATCTGTCCGCCGCCGACGCGGAGAAAATGATCGAACTCATCGGGCGTTACGGACCGATTCTATCGCTCGATGGAATCGCAGCCGAGCGCTTGCTGGCGCGCCTGGTGCACGACAAGAAGACCGTGCGCGGCAAAGTCCATTTCGTACTGCCGGTGCGCATCGGCGCGGCGGAGGTGGTCAGCGGGATCGACGAGCCGCTGGTACTCGATGCCATCAGGTTCGCTCTCTCATGAAGGGTACGACTCCGGAAGGCTCGCGCGACGAGCGGGAAGCGGCTCTCTGGGTGCGCGACATGTTCGGCCGCGTGGCGCACCGCTACGACGTGGCCAATCATCTGCTTTCCTTCAATATCGACCGTTACTGGCGCGCCCACACGGTTGGTCGCGTGCGGCACATCCTGGACCGGCCCGAAGCGCGCGTGCTCGATATCTGCTGCGGAACCGGCGACCTGGCGCTCACGCTTGCCCGTGCCCACCGGGGTCTGGTGCTGGGCTCGGATTTCTGTCATCCCATGCTGCTGGCCGCGCGGCAAAAGGCGGACGCGCGGCAGGCGCGCACCGCCCTGTTTGAGGCCGACGCTTTGCGCCTGCCGCTGCGCGACGGTTCGGTGGATCTGCTGACGGTGGCATTCGGCTTTCGCAACCTGGCGAACTACGCGGCCGGTCTGGCGGAAATGCGCCGCGTGTTGGCGGTGGGAGGCATGGCCGCCATCCTCGAGTTCTCTCAGCCGCCCAACCGGGCTTTCGCCGCGCTCTACAATTTCTACTCGCGGCGCATTCTGCCGATCGTCGGCGGCGCGCTTTCCGGATCGCGCGACGCTTACACCTATCTGCCGGAATCGGTGCGCAAGTTTCCAGCCGCCGCGGAACTGGCCGGCGAGATGCGCAGCGCCGGCTTCGCCGAAGTCAGCTACGAATATCTTACCGGCGGCATTGTCGCCCTGCATCGAGGCGTGGCCGGCTGAGTAACCCGGTTCGCAAAATGCGGCGGCGTATTCCGAGAATCACACTCGACGAATCGCCAACGCCCTAAGGCTTCGGCGGCTTCAATAGCCCGATCGTGTTCCCGTCCGGATCCGAGAACCATGCAAATGTACCGGCCGGAATCGTGATCGGCCCGACCAGCGTCTTGCCGCCCAATTCGGCGGCCTTGTCGAGCGCAGCCTGCACGTCCTCGACGTCCACATAGAACATTGTGTAATGCTCCGGCTCGTGGCCGAGCGAGGTGATGTGACCCGAGATGCCCTGCGGACTCCCGGTTTGAATATTCGACGCGGGGCCGGCGGCCGTGATTTGCCAGCCGAACAGCTTCGAATAGAAATCGCCGGTCCTGGCGCGGTCGCGGCATCCGATTTCAAAATGAACAACTGGCCGTCCCATGGACTTCTCCCCCTTTTGACCGAGTAACTGCGGCGCCGCTGCCGCCAACAAGAGCGCGGAGCGGCGTGTAAGCATGTCTTTTGATGGAACGTGGTGCATCCTATTCGCTCCGGTTCCGCATCGTTTCGGACAGGTTCGATTATAGCCACTATTCGCTCCTTGCGACTGTCGAGGCCATCTTCAACCTGGGTACGTTCGGGCGGAACGACACCTCCGCCACCCCGATGTCGGACCTGTTCAGGGGCGGAATCCCTTAGGACCTCGCTTTCTTCGAAGGTTTCGACTTGCCGGAACTGTTGAGGGCGACCGCTTGGCGAACGAGCGCCTTGAAGGCGGACTCGTCAACTTCTTCTCCTTCGTGGATGTCGATCGCGCGGCGTGTGTTTCCGTCGAGACTCGAGTTGAAGAGACGGGCCGGATCCTTCAGAGACGCGCCCTTGGCGAAGGTAAGCTTCACGACATTCTTGTAGGATTCGCCAGTGCAGATGATGCCGTCGTGCGACCAAATCGGAGTGCCCCTCCACTTCCACTCCTCGACGACGTCCGGGTCTGCTTCCTTGATGAGCTTGCGCATTCTGCTGAGGGTTTCCCCGCGCCAGTCCCCGAGTTCGGCGATTCTTTTCGAGATGAGCTCCGATGCCGACTGGCCTTGGCTCGCGCCCGACTTTTTCATGTTCCCATCCTTGAAGTTCCAGATATATTTCATTTGCAAGACAGTGGAGGATAGTCATGTAAGTGTAGAACGTCCGACGAAGCCCTCTGTGTGGGCGTCGGACCAATCCTCGCTGCTGGCCCGCCGCCGCTCTTTCACGCCAGATACTGCTCGCACAGGCGCTGGAATTCTTTGGGGCGGACCAGGCGGAAGCGCAGGTCGAGCGGGCACAGGGCGGCTAATTCGCGCGTCATGCGCGGCGAGGGCACTTCGGGAGTCAGCAGGTGGAGTTGGCCGAAATCGACGCGGTATGGGAGTACGCTGAAACGGCGGATGGTATCGGCGGGGAGGGCGCGGGTGGCCGCGCGGACGACTTCGCCGCCATCGGGGACACCAAGCTCCAGGCCCGCTTGCGCGCTCAGTGCCTGGTAGAGCTGTTCCTCCTTCAGCTTGCGCAGATCGAGCAGGTGCTCGCCCAGGCGCATGCCAGGCGGGCAGGTACCCAGCGCGGCATGGAGGTCCTCGAGCGAGATGGCCCGCATGCGCACCAGCAGTTCGCCAAGCCGGCCCTGCCCTGGCGTGCGGCACGCCGGATACTTATGATCGGTTTTTCGCCAGGCCAAGGCGCGCCCGCAAAGGCGCGCGGCGGCGAACTGGCGCAGGGCTGAAATGGTGGCCGCGCAATTCAGCAGGTTGGCCCAGAACATGCGCGGCAGCACGCCGGCGGCGAACCGCCAGCCATAAACGCGCGCGCTTAACGTGGTGCGGATCAGGAAATGGATCAGGGACAGACTCAACGTTGCGCTGCACAAGCGGGCCGCCCACGCGGGAGTGCCGCCGAAGCCGCGCCAGCCGGCCAGCCAGCCGAGAAACAGCAGATTGGCGAAGGGCGAAAGCAGGTTCCCCACCAGACCCTTGCGGTCGCGCCAGAAGAAATACAACTGGCGCAGCGGGGCGCGCCAGCCATGGTGCTGCCAGCCTTGCAGCACGATTCCGGCCACCCAACGGCTGCGTTGGCGGATGGCGGCGCGCAGCCGGCGCGGAAAATACTCGCGCGTGGCCACCGGCGCAGACGCGGGAAGGCGCAGCGGCACGAAGATCTGCCGGCAGCCGAGGGCGTGCAAGCGGAAGCCGTTCTCATAGTCCTCGGTGAGGCAGGCGGGGTCGAAAATGCGGCCGCCGCGGGTGGCCGCCAGCCGCTCCAGGGCGTTGCGGTCGAAGCCCGTGCCCACTCCGTTGGAGGGCAGAAAGCCGCCCAGCCGCTGGCGCGCCGGAATGTCCTTGAGCTGATACTCGGCGAACTCATCGCAGTAGACGCCGTGGGTCATCTCGGCGAGGCCGGTCGGCAATGGCAGTACGGGGATTTGCACCATCTGGTAGTCGCGAGAGAACCAGTTGACGATCCGCAGCGACTCCGGCGCCACCACGTCCTCCGCATCGTGAATCACGATCACCTCGAAGCGGACGCCGTTGGCGGCTTCATACTCGAGCAGGCAATCGAAGATCGCATTCAGGCAATCGCCTTTGGAGGTGGGCCCGGAGTGCGGCACCAGGGCGAGGTGCACGCGGGACGAGCGGCGGGCGGCCTCGGCCACCGCTGCGCAGGTAAGAGTATCGTTCCGATACGCGCCGGCGAAGAAATCGTAATTGGCATACTGGATAGCGGCCAGGTTGCGTTCGAGCATCCGCCCGATCACGCGGTGCTCTTCCCACAACGGGACCAGAATGGCGATCCGGCGCTCGGGAACGCGGACCGCCTCCGCGTCCGTGGGCCAGCGGCAGCGGCGCCTGCCCTCGGGGAAAATGGCGACCAGTGCGATGAACAGATCGTCCAGGCTGCTGAGCAGAATCCAGACTGCCAAGCCAACCAGGCAGACCACGAGCCGGTTGTCGGACGTCAATGAGAGCAACCTCGGCCTACTGGACGTAGTGGCCGCGCCGCGGTGGAAATCTCGCCGATCTATGTGGCGCACGCACTCGTGCGTCGAGCGTCGAGACTCTTCTCGACGGCAGGAGTGCCGACGCGGCACGCACGAGTGCGTGCGCCACCCGGCGGTCATCGCCTACTTGGTCAGCGTTACCCTGGTGTAAACCACCTGGAAGCCGAGGCGTTCGTAATTGCGCTGCGAGGCGCCGGCGGGAGCGGTGGCGGCTGCGGCCACATCGCAGCCCTGCGCCAGCGCCTCATTGAGGCGCGCCGCAATCAGCTCCTGGTGCAGGCGCTGGCGGCGATAGGGGCGCGCGACACCGTCGGCGAACAACGTGCCCAAGCTCTGGGTGACGATGAGCGCGGCTCCGCCGGCCGGCTTGCCGCCTTCCGCACAGGCCAGGTAGCACATCGCGCCGGGCATGCCGAAGACCCAGCGGCCCACGTCCATCTCCTCGGTGGTGAGCTCGGTTTGCTCGAAGAAGCCGCGGCCCACGCTGTGCGCCCACAGGTCGCCCTCGTTGGGCGTCGCCCGGCGGACGCGCGGGGTGATGACGATTTCGACTCCGGTGAGGCTCCGCGCCAGCACGTTGTCGAATTGGCCTGTCCGGTAACCGCGCGCGCTCAGCATCTCCAGGAAACGGGCGTCGGCCAACGGGCAGACCTCGATGGCGACCCGCGCGCCGCGGCAGCGGAAGAAGGTTTCCAACTCGTCCAGTTCGGCTTCGCTCACCGTGCCGTTCAAGCCCAGCCCGACGGCCTGGGTGAGCGGCGAATCCACGCCCGCGAAAATGGCGCAACCGCCGGCGATTTCGAGCGCCGCCGCGCCGCCGGGCGCGCAGCCGAGCGCCTGGGCACTCTGGGCGCCCTCGATGCGGCGCGCCAGAGCCAAATCCGCGAAAGTCAAAATGTCTCCTGTGACGACGTGGGCCAAGAGCGCATCATATAAGTATGACCCATTCGACCGTGAGATTCTCCGTACTCGGCATGACGTGTGCCAACTGCGCGCGCAGCGTGGAACGCAAGCTGGCCGCCACGCCCGGCGTTGGCAAGGCGAGCGTGGACCTCAGCTCCGCCAGCGCCGACGTGGAATACGATCCCGCCCGCGTGAACCCGGAAACGCTGGCAGGCGCCATCCGCCAGCTCGGCTACGAAGTTGGAGCATGAGCGTCACCGCGCCCGAGCGTATCGACCTGCCGGTGGGCGGCATGACCTGCGCGGCGTGCGCCCGCTCGATTGAGCTGGCCCTCTCGGCTACCCCTGGCGTCGCGCGCGCCAGCGTCAACCTGGCGACCGAGACCGCCACGGTGGAGTACGATCCGGCGCGCGCCAAGGTGCACGATTTCGTCAGTGCCATCGAAGATCTGGGCTACAGCGTGCCCGAAAGCGATGCGCGCCCGCCGGCCGAGCTGCTCTATCGCCGCCGTCTGATCGTAGCCGCCTGCTTCGCGCTGCCTGTGGTGGCGCTCGGCATGATGCACCGCTGGCCCTGGGTGCAACTGGCGATGACGCTGCCGGTTGTGCTGTATTCGGGCGCGGGATTCTACGCCGCGGCGTGGACCGCGTTGCGGCACCGCGCGGCCAACATGAATTCGCTGATTGCGCTGGGCACCGGTACCGCATTCATTTACTCGGTTTACGAGACCGCGCGCGGCGGCCACGAAGTCTACTTTGAAGCTGCCGCCGCCATCATCGCGCTCATCCTGACAGGCCGGCTGCTGGAGGCGCGGGCGCGCGCCAAGGCCGGCGCAGCCATTCGGGGGCTGATGGATCTGGAGCCGCCCCGCGCCCGCATCCTGCGCGACGGCGCGGAAGTGGAAGTCCCGGTGGCGGAAGTGAGCCTCGGCGACACGGTGGTGGTGCGGCCGGGCGAACGCATTCCGGTGGATGGCACCATCGTGGCGGGCGAATCGGCCATCGACGAATCCATGCTCACCGGCGAGAGCATGCCGGTTGAGAAGGGCCCGGGCGGCGCGGTTTATTCGGGCGCCTTCAACCGTTCCGGCAGCTTCCGCTTCACGGCCACCCAGGTGGGACGCGGCACCGTGCTGCGCCGGATGATCGAAATGGTGCGCCAGGCGCAAGGGGCGCGCGCGCCGGTGGCGCGGCTGGCGGACGTGGTGAGCGGCTACTTCACGTTGGGCGTGCTGGCGGCCGCGGCCCTCACCTTCGGGGTGTGGGTTTTGCTCGGGCCGTTTGCTACGGCCATGGTGAACGCGGTAGCGGTGTTGATTATCGCCTGCCCGTGCGCGCTGGGGCTGGCCACGCCCACCGCCATCATGGTCGGCACCGGGCGCGGCGCCGAGCGAGGCATCCTCATTAAAGGCGGCGAAGCGCTCGAAATGGCATATCGCATCGATACCGTGGTGCTCGATAAAACCGGCACGCTCACGCACGGCAAGCCGGTCGTAACTGCCATCCTTCCGGCCGCGGGCTTCAGCGAAGGCGAGCTGCTGCGCTTCGCCGCCAGCGCCGAGCGTTACTCCGAACACCCGTTGGGCAAAGCCGTGGTGGAAGCGGCGGCCAGTCGCGGCATCGCGCTGGCCGAGCCGGCTGAGTTTGCGGCCACGGCCGGTCACGGCGTGCAAGCCCGCGTGGACGGGCGGCAGGTGGAGGCGGGCCGGCCGGGAGTCACGGTGACGGTGGATGGCGCGGCGGCGGGCAGTTTCGAAATCGCCGACACCATCAAACCCGAGGCCGCCGCCGCCATCGCCCGATTGCGGGCCATGGGCCTCGATGTGTGGATGCTCACCGGCGACAGCCGCGCCATTGCCGAACGCGTGGCGCGCGAGGCTGGGATTGAGCACGTGCTGGCCGAGGTGCCGCCCGATCAAAAAGCCGCCGAGATTCGCAAGCTGCAAGCCGCCGGCAAGCGCGTGGCCATGGTCGGCGATGGCATCAACGACGCGCCGGCGCTGGCCCAGGCGGATTTGGGAATCGCCATGGGCTCCGGAACCGACATCGCCATCGAGGCCGGCGACATCACACTCATGCGCGGCAACCTCAATGGCGTGCCCGACGCGATCGAGCTTTCCCGCCGCACCATGCGTATCATCCGCCAGAACCTGTTCTGGGCTTTCGCCTATAACACGCTCGGCATCCCGGTGGCCGCGCTGGGCCTGCTCTCCCCCATGCTGGCATCCGCCGCCATGGCCCTTTCGAGCGTCACCGTAGTGACTAACAGTCTGCGGCTGCGATAGGCTACCGAGTGCGGAAAGGGCAAAAGCCGGTGCATTTTCAGTGTTTTAGAGCCTTTTCCCCGTTATAGGCGAAGATTGCCGGAGTTCGGCTGTATAATTGATTTCTCCAATTCAGAAGAGGAGTCAATGCCGATTTCTCGTTCGCTTTCATCCTGGGCTATGGTCCTCGCCCTTACGTTGCCGACCTTGTTCGCTCAACAGGGGAAGCGCGTGCCACCGCGCATCAATCAAGACATCGACGAAGCGAAGCTCGTCACTCTCCGGGGCAACACCCACCCACTTGCGCGGGCCGAATATGACCAGGGAGCGGCCCCGCGGGATCTCCCCATGGAACGTATGCTGCTGCTGCTGAGCCGCAGCCCCGAGCAGGAAGCCGCCCTGCGGCAACTGCTGGAGGAGCAGCAGGATTCAAGCTCGGCCAACTATCGTCAATGGCTAACGCCGGAACAGTTTGGCGACCAGTTCGGTGCCGCGCCGGAGGATATCGATACGATCACGAGCTGGCTGAGCTCACAAGGATTTCGGGTGGATCGAGTTTCGAATGGCCGCGGCGTTATCGAGTTCTCCGGCACCGCCGGAGAGGTAGAGCGCGCGTTGCACACTCAGATTCACAGTTATCTGGTACACGGCAAGCAACATTGGGCGAATTCGCAAGAGCCGCGGATTCCCGCCGCTCTCTCACCGGCCGTGGCTGGAATCGTGTCGCTCCACAATTTCACTTCGAGCGCCATGCGGCACGGCTCCGGTACGGCGGAGAAAGAAGCCGGCAGCGCCCGGTGGACGGCTGCGAGTCCCAGGCCGCGGTACACGACGAGGTCGTACGACGAGACGGACTATGTAGTCGCGCCATACGATTTTGCCACCATCTACAACGTTCTGCCGCTTTGGAGCGCTGGCGTCGATGGCACCGGCCAGAGCATCGCGATTGTCGCCCGCAGCAACATCGCCCTTGCGGATGTGGAGAATTTCCGCTCGATTTTCGGCCTCCCCGCCCGCGATCCCATCATCACCTTGAACGGGGCCGACCCGGGTCTTACCGCCAGCGATGAAGATGAGGCCGCCGCCGACGCCGAATGGTCCGGCGCCGTGGCGAAGGGAGCGACCATCAACCTGGTCGTTTCGAAGTCGACAACGGCCAGCGACGGCGTCGATCTCTCGGCGGAGTACATCGTGGACAAGAATCTGGCTCCGGTTTTGAGCAGTAGTTATGGAACGTGTGAGACCGAAATGACGGCGGGCGAGAAGCAGCTATACCCCAGCCTGTGGCAGCAGGCCGCGGCGGAAGGCATTACCGTTGTGGTCGCCGCAGGCGACGGCGGTTCGGCATTCTGCGACACGGACCAGCCATTTACCGTTCGCGGCTTGCAAGTGAACGGCATGGCTTCCACTCCTTATGACGTTGCCGTTGGCGGCACCGATTTCGACGACGTGCTGGACCAGACGGCAATTGCGTATTGGAATACCTCGAACAACCCGGCCACGCTCGCATCGGCCAAATCGTACGTGCCCGAGATGACCTGGAACGACAGTTGCGCCGGCCCCCAAGCACTCATTTACCTGGGATATTACTTCACGGATTCCACAGCGGAAGCCTTATGCAACGATCCCCTGGCCCAGGGGATCATCATAGACTTGCTCGACGTTATAGCGGGCGGCGGTGGTGTCAGCAGTACTTATGCCAAACCCTCCTGGCAGAGCGGTGTGACTGGCATCCCAGCGGATGGCCAACGCGACTTGCCCGACGTGTCGCTCTTTGCGGGTGATGGCCTCCTGAGCCACTATTATCCGGTTTGCCAGGCGGACCAGGGAGCCACATGTAACCCGTCGGGTCCCAATGGAATTGTCGTCGACGTCGACGGAGGTACATCCTCCAGCGCACAGGATTTCGCCGGCATCATGGCGATGGTCAACCAGAAGATGGGTTCGCGCCAGGGGCTGGCGAATCCCACGCTCTATAAGCTCGCTTCGATCCAATATGGCAACTCCGCCAACTCACAGGCGTGCAACACATCCTATTCCATAGCGGCCGGCAACAGTTGCGTCTTTTACGATGTTACTTCCGGCACCAGCGATGTTCCTTGCCTGTACGGAACTCTGAACTGTTACCTCACTAATCCTCTCGACACTTATGGCCTGCTTTCGACCTCCAGCACTTCTTTTGTCCCGGCTTACTCCGCTGGCCCTGGCTATGACCTTGCCACCGGCCTCGGCTCGGTCAATGTTACTAATCTGGTCAACCAGTGGTCGGCAGTCACTAACCCGCCTGTCCTGAGTGTCGGCAAAACCCATACCGGGAGCTTCACCCAGGGACAGACAAATGCCACTTATACAGTCACAGTTTCCAATAGCGCCTCGGCAGGCCCAACCGCTGGCACAGTTACAGTCAGCGAAGCCGTTCCCGCGGGGTTGACGTTAGTGTCGATGGCAGGCACCGGGTGGACGTGCGGTTCCAGTTTCTGCACCAGGAGTGACACACTGGCCGCGGGCACAACTTATCCGGCGATCACCGTTACGGTGAACGTGGCGTCGAACGCGCCGTCGCAGCTCACCAATCAGGTAACCGTCTCGGGCGGCGGTTCCGACTCGGCCGCGGCCAGCGACGCCACTAACATCACGCCAGTCATCGCCACGATCCCCACAACGACGACGATGGCAGCTAATCCGAGCACCATTGCCCCGACGGCATCCACCACCTTGACTGCAACAGTAACCGCCGCCAGCGGCAGCGGCACGCCAACCGGCGCGGTAGCCTTCGATCTAGGCAACACGCTGCTGGGCTCGGTAGCTTTGACCGGAACCGCCGGCACCGCGCAGGCGATGTTGATCGTTAATGGGAGCCAGCTCACCGTGGGCAGCAACACCATAACCGCGTTCTATAGCGGGGACGCCAACTTCGCGGGCTCGTCGGCGTCGACGACCGTCACGGTAACGACACTCCCGTCGATCACCCCCGGTGGCGTTGTCAATGCGGCCAGCTACTCGACTGGGCCGGTTGCGCCGGGCGAGATCGTATCCATCTTTGGAACCAACATCGGTCCGGCCAACTACGCTCTCCTGACACTGGATTCGACAGGCAAGGTTTCGACTTCCATCGGCGGTGTCACAGTCAGCTTCAACGGTTTTCTGGCGCCGCTGACTTACGTCAGTTCGACCCAGATCAACGCCATCGTGCCCTATGAGATTGCAGGGAACACGTCGCCATCCGTGCAGGTGACCTACGGCGGGCAGACGTCGAACCCGTTCGCCTTGCAGCTCACCGCGGCCGCGCCGGCGCTGTTCACGCAGAACTCCAGCGGCAGCGGTCCAGCCGACATTCTCAACCAGGATTACTCTCTCAACACGCAGAATAATCCGGCGGCCAAGGGCAGCGTGCTCCAGATCTTTCTGACCGGGGAAGGACTAACTACTCCCGCTCAGGCTACCGGGGCAGTTACTCCGGTGAACACGTCCGGCGTCGGTCCAGTTACGCCCGCGCCGCAACAGGCCGTTTCGGTAACCATCGGCGGCCAGTTCGCGAAGCTGGATTTCGCCGGCGAAGCGCCGGGCTTGGTGGCCGGCGTATTGCAGGTGGACGCGGAAGTGCCGGTGACGGCCAACTCCGGCACCAATCCGATCACGGTCCGGGTCGGCAACCAGATCAGCCAAAGCGGCGTGACCGTCTGGGTGCAATAGCCGCTCGTTCGCCGCGTTACTTGACAGAGTCAAGTAATTGGCACAAAATGGGCATCGAGGTATTTCGATGCCATCGGCCGACCCTGCGCAGATCGCCGCGGTGCGCCGCTTCAACCGCTTCTACACGCGGCAAATCGGTTTGCTGCGCAAGAGCTATCTGGGCAGCCCGTATTCGCT
>Ga0116130_1000330_pt1 | contig 30354 bp, 24 predicted proteins | sample June2015DPH_17_5_FD_89733 | JGI IMG/M metagenome (GOLD analysis project Ga0116130, IMG submission 89733) | Peatland microbial communities from SPRUCE experiment site at the Marcell Experimental Forest, Minnesota, USA - June2015DPH_17_40 | ecosystem: Environmental > Terrestrial > Soil > Wetlands...
ACAGGAGCAGGGTCAGCAAAGGAGCCAATCCGAATGCGGCCGGCTTCGCCGCGACCGCCGTGACCTGCCATACAAAGAGGCAAGCGACCGGCAGGAAGAGTTCCGGATTGGCCGTGATGGTTCTGCGAAGGAGTACTGTGAAACGGGCCAACGCTACCCTCATTCCCGGCCCGTGCCATTGCTTAATGTAGGTCCGATCTCTCACACATTTTACCTGCTGTGCTTATATACGGTATAAACGCTTCAGCATGCTTTAAGAGCCCGCCGAACCATGTCCCAAAAGCGAGCTCGCCGTTCTCGCGGCGGAAGACCGCAAAGCGGCGTCCGGCGTGAAGGATAGCAATACTGATTTTACCTGCCCTGTGAGCGGCTATCTCCAAACGGGGTTCTGGGAGATCATTGCCGACATTCGCCGCAAATTGATCGGAGACTTCATCTCGGAGCATGATACCGCAGATGGCCTGTAGCTTCGAATCTTCGGCAAACGCGGTTTCTTTGAATGGCTTATCTGGCTCTTCGCCGGCCAATTGTACGCACCGCCGATTAGACGCCGCAATGACCTCGGCAGCGGACACGCCGGGGACACCTTGCGACGGTGGCGCCTCCACTAGGTCGTCTGTTTCGCCAAGACCTTCATTGAATAAGTTTGTCTGAAGCCTCCGCTCCAGCGTCTGTTTTGTTTCACCATCATCGTCGTCGGCGTGTGCCATAAACGATAATCTTGCCGCAGTTAAAGCATAAGCTTGCCGGCTTTGGCGTCTGAAAGGCATCGTCGAACGCCTTGGGCTTGTCTGGCGCGGCGCCGCTGAAAGCATAACTTTGCCGGAAGTGCGGTTTTGAAGGATAAAGTTGCCGCGGGTCCGTGTTTGGCACTGGGATCTGCCGCCTCCTAATCTCCACGCGGATTTTGGGCTTAGCATTGGCACGACCGACGTCGGACGAACTGGACGAACTGCCCTTAATTGAGTTAAATTCAAGAAAGTTGTAGTATTGTGTTATGGCCCAATCTCACCGCGAAGCGTCCCGGCGTCTCTTTGAGATCGCCGAGCAGCAGCAGGGCTTCTTCACCACGAAGCAGGCCAAGGCGGCTGGATTTGCCGAAAACACCCATCCCTACCACGTCCAGGTCGGGAATTGGACCCGCGAACATCGTGGTATCTATCATCTCGCTCTGTTTCCGACAACTGATCGGCCCGAACTCGTACTTTGGGCACTGTGGTCCCGGAATCGGAACGAGGAAGTCGAGGGTGTATACAGCCACCATACGGCGCTCAGCCTTTATGATCTGTCGGATCTGAATCCGGCGAAGCTCCACATGACCGTTCCGACGGACTTCCGGCGCAATAGCGAGATTCCGGGCATCCTCGTACTCCATTATGCCGACCTGCCCGAGAGTGACGTACAGACCGCACAAGGCTTCAAGTTCACGCGCCCTCTGCGGGCCGTTCTCGACCTGATCGAGGCCGGAACCGTTGAGCGGACCTTCATCCGCCAAGCGCTCAGGCAGGCTGTTGACCGTGGTCTGATCACTCGCCAACAGATTCGGAACACGCGAATGAGCGGACCTACGCGTAAGTTTGTAGAAGAAGTGCTGCGGCGGGCTGCATAATGCCGTCATCCAGAATATATGCGACGGCGGGAGCGTTTCGAAGGGCTCTGGAAGAACGCCTGAAGAGGGCATCTTTGACTGATCAGATCGACCCCAACCGCCTCCGGCGACAGGTATCATTTGACCGCCTGCTGGCAAGGCTGTTCCGCGAAGAACCGGCGCCCTGGGTTCTGAAGGGCGGCTATGCGTTAGAACTACGCTTCAAGTCGGCTCGATCAACGGTGGACATTGACCTGACGGTGCAGCGAGTGGAAACAACTGCGGCGAGTGGTGACACGAACCAGGTTATCCGGGCAATGCTGCAGAGTGCCGCCGATATTTCTCTCGGTGACTGGTTCGAGTTTACGGTCGGGCCGGCGTCGATGGATTTGACCGCCGCGCCGTATGGCGGCGCCCGTTATCCCGTCGAAGCTCGGATGGACGAACGGACGTTCGCCCGATTCCACGTGGACGCGGGCGTTGGTGACGTGGTTATGCGACCTCTGGAAACGATCGTGTGCCGGGACTGGCTGGGATTCGCCGGAATCGAATCGTCGCGTGTGCTGATGATCGCTCGCGAACAGCAGTTCGCCGAAAAGATTCATGCCTACACGCTCCCGCGGAACGCGGCGAATAGCAGGGTGAAGGACTTGGTGGACCTGGCTCTTCTGATCGGATCAGGTCAGCTGGATAAGCGTCGCATTCTGGAAGCTCTGCGTCTGACCTTTGAGAGAAGAAAAACACACGATTTGGCGAGCTTGGTTCCGCCGCCAGCGGATTGGCAGATCCCGTTTCAAGCGCTGGCCGAGGAATGCGGGCTCCCAACAGATGTCACTGCCGCGTTTGCGAGGGCTCAGGAGTTCGTCGAAGAGGTGCTGGCACAGCGCGCAGAGAGGTGAACGCGGCATGACCGATAACGGTTCAGACTCTCTTCCATTCGAACCTCCAGAGCAGGAAAATGTTCGTCTCCGCGAGGAGAATGCTCGCCTGCGGCGGCTTCTGGCGGTTCACAGCATTCCGATTCCGCAGCTTCCGGCGGAGAGGCCACTTCCCACGAAAACCGTCGAGCCGTCGCCACCGGTGGACAAGGAGGAGCGCGCCAGACAGAGGATCGCGCTGTTTCGAAGCCTGTTTCGCGGGAGAGAAGATGTATACGCTAGACGATGGGAGAATGCTGATGGCCGGTACGGATATATGCCGGCGGTCCTAAAGGACTGGAAGGCCATCAACAAAAGCCGCCCGGAAGATCGAAAGAGAGTCGACCAGAAGACTCGGAAGTTCCTTCCCCTCACCGACGCCGTCATCGAGGATCATCTCTTGGGCAAGGAAACCATCGGCGTGTACGCTCTCCTGCCAGATGAAACGTGCTGGTTTCTTGCGGCAGACTTCGACAAGACGACTTGGGAGTATGACTCCCTGGCTTTCCTGAAGACGTGCCAGGAATTGAACGTGCCCGCCGCCTTGGAGCGTTCTCGTTCGGGAAAAGGCGGCCACATTTGGATCTTCTTTGAGCGCGCGCTGCCGGCGATCACCGCGCGCAAACTCGGATGTGTGCTGCTCACGCGAACCATGGAGTGCAGGCATCAGGTCGGTCTTGATTCCTACGATCGCTTCTTCCCCAACCAGGACACGATGCCCAAGGGAGGCCTCGGAAACCTGATCGCATTGCCGTTACAACGGGCGCCGCGCAAGCAGGACAACAGCTTATTCATTGATCACGACTTTCACCCGTACCCGGACCAGTGGCAGTTCCTTTCGACAATCCGCCGAATGCCGGTCGACACCGCAGAGGAGATCGTCGCGGACGCTCAGCGCAAAGGCGACCTGATCGGCGTCAGGATGAGCATCACCGACGATGAGGAGGCACAAGATCCCTGGGCCTTGCCCCCTTCCCGCAAACGGAAGGAGCGGCCGATCGAAGGACCGCTGCCAAAGACCGTTCAGATTGTTCGCGCGAATCTTGTATACGTGGAAAGTTAGGATCTACCGCCAGCCATGCTGAATCGGCTTCTCCGGCTGGCCGCCTTTCAGAACCCGGAGTTCTACAAGGCCCAAGCCATGCGGCTCTCGACATACGACAAGCCGCGCGTGATCGCATGCGGCACGGAATTCGCCCAGCATATCGCGGTACCTCGCGGATGTCTGACAGAGACCTTGGCTCTACTCGAGGCACACAAGATTCGGCCCGAAGTTCGCGACGAACGGTGCGCGGGCACGGCGATTGAAGCGGAGTTCCGGGGCCAACTTCGGCCGCTCCAGGAGGAAGCTGTCGCAAAGATCACCGGCCACGACGAAAGTATCTTCTGCGCTCCGACGGCATTTGGGAAAACCGCCGTTGCGGCGTGGCTGATCGCGAAACGCAAGGTCAATACGCTGGTCGTCGTTCATCGGCAGCAGTTGCTCGATCAGTGGCAGGAACGCCTTGGGATGTTCTTAGATCTACCAGCCAAATCGATCGGGCATATCGGTGGTGGCAAGATGGACCGGACGGGTTGCGTGGACGTCGCCGTCATCCAAAGCCTGTACCAAAAAGGCGAAGTGAAGGACTTCGTGGCTGAATACGGCCAGGTGATCGTCGATGAATGCCACCACATCTCGGCTTTCACGTTCGAGCAGGTGATGAGGCAGGTGAAGGCCAAGTATGTTGTCGGCCTGACCGCCACGCCGACGCGGAAGGACGGGCACCATCCGATTATTTACATGCAGTGTGGCCCGGTGCGGTTCAGCATGAGCGCCCGGACGATGACCGAAACGACGCCCTTCGAGCACAAGGTGACTCCCCGGCACACGGAGTTCCGGATGGCGACCGACCTCAACGATTTCACGATTCAGGACATCTACGCCGCGCTTGTGAATGATGTCCCGCGTAACGAGATGATCGCCAATGACATCGTGCGCGTCGTGGAATCCGGGCGTTGCCCGCTGCTCCTGACTGGCCGGACAGAGCATCTTCAGTATTTCGCCGTCAAGCTCGCAGGCGTTGCCAAACACGTCTTCGTTTTGAAGGGCGGTATGGGGAAAAAGCAGCGTAGGGAGACAGCGGCAGCCTTGGCGGCAGTGCCGGAGAATGAATCGCGGGTGATTCTGGCGATTTGTGCAGGTCTACGATTACGTGGACAGCTACGTCCTGATGCTGGCCAGGATGTACGAGCGCAGGCTGAAGGGCTACAGCACGATCGGATACGTCGTCGAGCAAGAGACCTCTCCGCCCGATTCTCCGGTGCCTTTTAGCGGTAGAGTGGGGACCCCATAGAGAAACGGTATGAGTACAAAGCGAAAAACGGGAAAAGGCGCGGGCCAACCGCTTCGGCTGAGCAAGGCGCGGCTCGGCGAGCTGGTCGAGGAAGCCCTGGTGGATGCCTACGGCGAGTCGGAACAAGTGACCGGCTTCTATACGATGATGGAGAACGACCTTCGATTGCCCTTCGAGACGGATATTCTCGGCATAACGGTGCTCGTGGGAGGGATCGACATCACCGAAGACGACCAACTCGTCGCGGTCTGCAGGAGAGATAAGACCAAGCAACGGATCTCGCTCTCGGAACTGCCATTGCCCTCGCCACTTCCGGAAGGCGCCGAGTGGATCGTTGCGTATCGATACTGGCGAACTGGCAAGATTGGATGAAAATGAGGATGCGGAAACGCTTGCCGGTTCGCACCGATCGGTGGGGCACCGGGATACGCTGGGGTGTGCTGGAGGCGATAGATCGCGTCTGGCCGAACGGCGTCGTCGATATGTCCTTTGACCCGGACGAGTCATATCTCTCACCACTTCACCCGAAGCTTTCGAGAGCCCTGGTCGAATCAGGAACGCGCGCCTCGTCTACGAGCGTGATGCAGACGGAGGGCCCGTGTGGTGGGTAGAGTCCAAGAAACCGCCCGAAACATATTGCCTTTGATGTGTATGTGTGCCATACTGCACCTGTACATATATGGCTCGCCGCGATACCCCCGAGCAGGTGAAGAGGTGGTTTCAGAATACGGTTCTCGAAATTTGGCCCGTTGCGATGGGCTCACTATCGCTACGGAAGAGTCCCTGCATTCGCGAGCGCTGCCGGCTCTGCGAATCCGGCGAGGGACACTCCAGTTATGCACTGTATGGCCGACAGGGAAAACGGCGGTTTTCTATTTACGTGCCGCATGAACTCGCTCCCGAACTGGAGCGCGCCATCGGGAATGGCCGGCAAGTTCACGAGTTGATGATAGAGGCCGGCCGGAGGTACGCTCTGGCTCTGAAGAACGAGCGTCGTTCGCGCCGGAGTTAAGTCGGGGTCCGGACAGTCGCCGGTCCCGCGAGGTGCCCGTGATGCTGAGTGACGAAGAGTTCCTCCTTTGGTGCCGCCGGCTGGGCCTGTCGCAAGAAGCACAGGAGGTCGTCACAAGGATTCGCTCTGCGCGTCCAACACGCCGCGTCGGAGGTGGGCGCGAGAACGTAAGCGGCCGCTATCCCAGCCGAAAAATGGGCGCGACCATCCAGTTTGAGAGTCACCGGGTCGAACTCGCTTTCGTTTATGAGATGGAGCATGACCCCGACGTGTTGGAGTATTACGATCAGGCGCCGTCGATCCCGCTCGATTACCAATCCGCCAACGAGAGGCATCTGTCGGTCATCCACACGCCGGACTATTTCGTCATTCACCCGGATTCGGCGGGATGGCAGGAATGCAAGCACGAGCGTGAGTTGGAGCGACTGGCGCAGAAAAGCCCTCACCGCTACCACCGTGGTGCAGATGGGCGGTGGCGATGTCCGCCGGGCGACGCACACGCTGTTCGTCTCGGGCTGTATTATCGGCTCCGGTCATCGGCAGAGATCGACTGGACGCTGCAGCGGAATATCCAATACCTGGAAGACTACTGGCGCTTCGATGCCGTCGGCGTGGCGTCCGAAATCCGCGAAATCGTCACCGCCGAGGTCGTAGCGGCGCCTGGCCTACGTCTGAGCGATCTTTTCCGTAACGTTCACGGGGTCGCCAGTCGGGACGACGTCAATAGACTGATCGCGGCCGGAAATATTTATGTCGATCTTAAGGCCGCCGGAGTCATGGAACCTGACAAGGTCCGTGTTTTCCCAAGCCGGGAGGCCTCCATGGCTTGCCGGCATATTGAAGACCATTTGGGCGGCCCAGAGCGTCCGCGGTTCGTCCAGTTGGCATCGAGTGCCTGCATCGCGTTGGATGGTAGTCTCTCAACAATCGTCGACTTCGTCGAGAAGGCAGTCAGCCTCCGCGAAGCTGACTCGGCAGTCGCGGAGATACCGCTCGAGACCTTCGAGACATTGGTGAAGGACGTCCGAGTTGCACGCGCAAACGTGCGGAGTCCGGAGACGAAAACATCCAGTGCACTGGCGGCGGCAAACGAGGACGATTTGAGAATCGCTAATCAGCGCTTCGAGATTGTGCAACGGCACCTGAATGGCGAACCGGTTCCCGATTGGAAAGCCGTGCCAGAGAGGACATTGCGCCTCTGGGTTGCCAGCTACAGGAAAGCAGAGACACTGTGTGGCAGTGGTTATCTGGGCCTAATCCCGAAAACCAGCCAGCGGGGCAACCGTGGCAGCAAATTGCCGGAAGAGAGCCGCGCCTTGCTCACCGCGTACATCGATCAGAACTACGAGACGCTCAAACAGAAATCGAAATTCACCGTGTGGGCAGCATTGCTGCATGCCTGTCAGGAAAAGGGGATAGTGGCTCCGAGCTATGTCACATTCTGTGCGGCGTCACGAAGGCGTCCGGCTTTTGAAAGCGTCCTGAAGCGCAAAGGCCGGCGGGCAGCCTACACAAACGAACCCTTCTATTGGGAACTTGATCCAACTACCCCCCGCCACGGCGACCGGCCGTTTGAAATTGGCCACATTGACCATACCGAGTTGGACGTGGAACTCGTCTGTTCGCACACTGGGCGCGTCCTCGGTCGTCCTTGGATGACCCTACTTACCGACGCATTCTCCCGGCGATGTCTTGCGCTTTGCCTGGCTTTTGATGCGCCCAGCTACCGCTCTTGCATGATGATTTTGCGGGAGTGCGTGCGCCGTCATGGGCGGCTTCCCCAGATCGTCGTGATCGACGGCGGTCCGGAATTTCAGAGCACGTACTTCGAGGCACTGCTGGCGTGCTACGAATGCATAAAGAAAACCAGGCCACCGGCGAGAGCGCGGTTTGGATCGTGCTGCGAGCGCCTCTTCGGGACTTGTAACACGCAGTTCATCCACAATCTCCGTGGCAACACGCAGATCACGCGCAACGTCCGTCAAGTCACGGTGTCCGTCGATCCAAAACGGATGGCCACCTGGACGCTATATGAACTGAACGAACGGGTGAACGAGTATCTCTTCGAGGTCTACGATCAGATGGACCATCCAGCCCTGGGGCAAAGCCCGCGGGAAGCATTCGCGAGAGGCTTCGAAGCAAGCGGCATGCGGCTGCAGAAGCTCATCCCTTATGATCGAAACTTCATTCTTTGCACGATGCCAGGCACTGCCAGAGGTACAGCGACGCTCTGCCCAGGCCGCGGCGTCAAGATCAACCACGTCTACTACTGGTCCGATGTGTTTCGCGATCCAGAGTTCGAAGGACGGCACTTGCCGGTCCGATATGATCCGTTCGACGCCGGCACAGCCTACACGTTCTGCCGAAACCAGTGGGTTGAATGCCATTCCGAGTATTACACCGTGTTCCACGGCCGGTCAGAGCGTGAGATGATGCTGGCCACAGAAGAGATTCGCGGGCGGCATCGGCTGCACTCAGCGCGACGGTTGAACGTCAATGCAAAGATGCTTGCGGTATTTCTCGAATCGGTGGAGGCCCAGGAAGCGCTTTTGGTGCAACGGGCCTGCGACCGGGAGAGCGCGGTGGTGAGATCGGGCGATGGCCCTAATGGAAGCCAGCGGGACGCGCCAGCAGACAGAGCCACTCTCTTTGAGAAGGCGATTCCCCCCACCGATGTTGTCGAGGTTTATGGAGAGTTCTGATGGGCGCCGGGGTCGGGGCTATTCATCGCAGAGCCGAAGAGACGGAATCGTCGGGGGCGAAGCTACAACAATTTCGCAAGGTGACGATTGCCCATCCACATCTGCTGGCAGCCAGAGAGCGACTGATCACCGCAATATCGGATGCGCCCCGGAACTCCGTCGTTTTCGTTCTTGGACCGACCGGAGTTGGGAAGACGACCCTTCGTGCAAAGGTCGAGAGCGATCTCACGGCGGGATTGGCTCCTGAACTGAAGCACGACAAGGGGCGCCTGCCGGTCGTCAGTGTTGAAGCTGTGGCCCCGGATACCGGAAACTTTAGCTGGCGAGACCATTTTAGGAGGCTGCTGGGCGTGATGCGTGAGCCTCTGATCGATTACAAACTCGACCGGCAAGGCAGACCGCGCGGAGCCACCGAGTCGCTTTTCCGCTTCGACCCTGCCGCAAGGTCATCTGGCGCTGAGTACCAATACGCCGTCGAACAGGCGCTTCGATATCGTAGGCCCGCGGCGGTTTTGATCGATGAGGCCCAGCATCTCGCCAAGATGAGTTCGGGCCGGCGACTCCTGGACCAGTTGGATGTGATTAAATCCATCGCCAATTGCACGGGAACTCCACATGTCTTGGTGGGCACTTACGACCTGCTGGCCTTTCGGAACTTGAGCGGCCAACTGAGCCGCCGTAGCCTCGACGTGCATTTCGGCCGCTACCGGGCCGATCGTCCGGGCGAAGCGGCGATCTTCGTCAACGTACTGCGGTCGTTCGCTGCAAAATTGCCGATTGCGGAGCCTCCGGATCTGGTGAAGGATTGGGAGTTTCTGTACGAGCGGAGTATTGGCTGCGTCGGTATCGTGAAAGACTGGCTGGTCATGGCGCTGTCGTCAATGTTCGGCCGCGGCGCAAATCGGCTGGAACGAAAGGATCTCGATGCATGCGCTCTGTCCGTTACCCAATGTGACAAGCTTCTTTCAGAGTGTATCGAAGGGGAAACACGCCTTGAAGAGGGTAACGACGGTCGTCTTCGCTTGCGCGTGCAATTGGGCCTGAATGGTTGCGGAACGCCTGGTGCCGGGCAACATCGGTCTAATGCACCCCCGACGAGCGTAGATTCTCCTCGTAAAGCCGGGCGCCGACCTGGGCAGCGGAGGCCCAAACGCGATCCCATCGGAAGAAGTGCAGCTGTCCATGGAACCTAAAGAGACATACGGTATTTGGGAAACGCAGGCCTTCAATGTTCCGTCGCGGAGTCGGCTCTACTCGCTTGCACCTGTGGGCATCGGAACTCCGCATGTTGAGAGCCTAAGCGGCTACATTACCCGGCTTGCGGAGGCTCATGTACTCTCGATTGGAGACATAGTGGGCCGAGAATCAATGGTCCGAGGGAACGCCAAGTTTTGCAGTCGATTGCCCCTCCACCGAGCGAGGCGACCCAAACGACAGCTCTTTCACGCGACAGCTTACGATATCAATGGAGTATCGCCACGAGCGCGGAGGTGGGTGCAGGTTTTCGAAAGATTGACTCGCTGGCCGAATCTGGATGCTCTCACGCTGTTACCGTTGCGCCACATCTTATCCAACATGTTTTTGCTCAAACGGCGGAGAGCATGGTGCCCAAAGTGTTATGAAGCTGACCGAGAGGCTGGTACCGTCTACGAACGTTTAGTATGGACTATCCGCGGCGTTACCGTTTGTCCGATCCACGCCGCGCCGCTGGAGGAAAGATGTCCATTCTGCTATAAGGCACTGCCGCCACTTGCAGCGCATTCGCGACCGGGATACTGCTCTTCGTGCGGCCGTTGGCTCGGAAGACCGGCGGGACCATCACAGCCATGCGCGAATCCCGACGACAACGACTATGAGCTGTATGTGGCCACCACCGTCGGAGATGTGGTTGCCCGCTGCAGTACCGCAAGCAGGTTATCGAGGGCAAGGTTCAGTACGAATCTTCGGATTTGCATCGATCGGCTGGCATCCGGAAACACGAAGGCATTTGCGGAGTTGACGCGCGCGAGCAGTGGCGCTGTGCAGTCTTGGGTTACTGGTAAGATGCGGACTCGGCTCGACGTGCTCGTACGGGCCTGCTTTCACCTTGGTATTCCGGCTGCTGTCCTCTTCACCAGCCGGCGATTAGCAGGCGTGAACTGGCCTGCCATCACAGCATATTTCCCGAGAGATGATCGAGGTGTGAAGACCTTGCGGAGTTCGGAGGAAGTTAGGAGGCTGCTGAAGGCGGCACTACGGGAGGACGAATGTCCCAGTGTGCCGGCGCTGTCGAGGCGCCTGGGATACCAGCGGTATGAGCGCCTGTATCAGGTTGACCCAGTCCTTTGTCGCAGGATAACGGCCAGACACCGCGCCTGCACGCGCACGCATTGGTGGAAACAGCCGGGCGCGAAAAGGATCTGCGAGATTGATGTCATCCGGTCAGCGCTCGAACAATCCTTGGCACAAGATCCGCCGGTGTCGGTCCGACGCATCGCGATGCACCTCGGGTATGCGAACGGAGGCCTCATCCAGCGGAAGTTTCCTGATCTTTGTCACGCCATTGCGCAGAAGCTAGAAGACTGCAAAAAGCGTCGGTTTGTGGCCTTAAGCAAGCTGTGGCTGCTGCAAGTCTCGATGATCCGCCGCCGACACTTCACAGCCTGAGCCGGCGTCTTGGCTTCCGCAACTCATCGACATTGCGTTCACGGTTTCGCGACGAGACGGACCGCGTGCTCGCAGCAAGGGTACTCCACGCGCAACAGGAAACAGCAAAGCTCCGAGCCGCACTATTCGCGATTCTGCGCGGAGAGTCAGCTCCATCGCTCAGCAGCGTTGCCCATCAGCTTTGCCTATCAGTTTCGAATTTGGCGGAGAAGTGTCCAGACCTTTGTCGCGCAATACGGTCGCGGTACCTGCGGGGCCAGAAAGAGCGGACGCGCGAGCGCGAGCGGTTGCTGAACGAAGAGGTATGCAGGATTGCGCGGGATTTCCACGCAAAGGGGCAGATTCCGACGGAACCCCGTATTATGTGGTTGCTGAGCAAGGGCTCGCTCAAAAAATGGGCAGCCGTGCGACGCGCTGTCAAGATGGCCAGGCAATCATTGATTCTGCCCTGAGAGCCGCCGCTTCGGTTTTCAACGTCGCGGGCCAGCACCATCGGCAACGTGACATATACCGCTTAAACCATAACCTTGCCAAACGGCAAAGTTATCCTTTACATCACACGGCGGTCCGTGGATTGTAGGAGTTTCGTGTGTCTCGCCTCGCTGCAAAAGTCCGCTGCAATTACTACCCTCTGCCGCTTAGAGAAGCGGAGAGAATCCGAAACCTGGTGCAGTATCCCGCCGAGCCGTTTTCCGCTTTGGACCCGTGCGTGGGAGAAGGCATAGCGTTTGCCGCCATTACCAGGGATTCCAGCGCCCGGCGCTACGGAATAGAGCTGGACGCTTACCGCGCGGAACAAGCCGCCCCAATGCTGACGAAGATCATTCAGGGCAACTGCCTGGACACCCATTGTCCAGTTGAGTCTTTTTCGTTCATCTACGAGAATCCGCCTTACGACTGGGCGCTCTCAGCAAACGCGCGGGAACGGCTTGAAACGGTGCTCCTGAATCACACTTTTCGGTGGCTCATTCCGGGCGGCGTCCTCTTTCTCGTTATTCCCGCAGAGCGGGCGGCGGAGTGTGCGCAGGTTCTGGCCTCCCACTTCAAGTGTTGCCGGATCTTTCGCCTTGGCGATCCGGCATCTGTCCGCTATCGCCAGGTCCTCATTGCTGGCGTGCGGCGCACCCGCCGCGAGCGTGAGCAACTTCGCGATCGCGAGATCGGCGAAGGTCGTTTGCGCTTCACCACGCTCGGACGCCAATACGAACGTTTACCGGAGTTGCCCGAGTTCTGCGAAGATCCATACACCGTGCCGCCGACCGGCCCGGTCACACTGACTTTCAAAGGGCTGCCGCTCGACGAGTTGGAGGACTTGATCCCGACGTCGCTGGCGTCCCGGCAGGCGGCAAGAATTCTTGCTCCGGAGCCAACCGTAATCGGAGGAAGGCCTCTCACGCCGTTGCACGCCGGCCAAGTTGGCCTGATCGCTTGTTCCGGTCTGATCAACGGCATCTTCGGCGCTGGCGAGGAACGCCACATCGCGGCTTGGAAGAGTAAGAAAGTCACGACGAAGTTCACGGAAGAAGAGGCGGACGGGACCACCATCATCCGCGAGCGGGAACGTTTCGTGCAGGAGCTTTCCGTCGTGTACGCTACCGGAGAGACGGGCACGCTCGAATGAGTCTCGATTCTCGCAAGAACCGGCCGAGCCGCAGGGGCTTGCCCGGCTTATGCGGAATCGCGCGCGACGAGTTGGAAGGCGAATACCAATGAAGAACGCACATGAACGCTTTGGCTGGTTGGAGTTTGACAAACAGCTCAGAGATACGAGAACGAGAATTCGCGTCGCGCTGGACCGGTTCATTGGGGAACCCGCCGAGACCAAGGACGCATCCGGGGTCTGCCATCTTGTTTCCGTCTTCGGAAACGATGTCGACATCGGCGCCATCTGGGCGGCGATCGCGGGCCAGGAATGGCTGACGGTCTCCGGTCCCGGCCTTACCCAAAGAAGAGTATCGTTGGGAAAAGACCCTCGGGTGTTGCGCGGGACGGTAACCGTCGCTGGGCGGACCCGAAGCGTGCGCCACTTGATGGCCCTTTCCTCCCAGATGGCTGATGATACCGATGTCGGGAGGATCATCTTGAGCCAGGGCAATCCAGAGTTTGTCTTGTACCGGATTTCGCAACGGCTCGGACTTCCGGTTCACCCTACATGGGCGAAGTGGTTTTGGAGCGCGTTGGTTCAGCGAAAGCGCACACAACCGTTGGACGGCTTGGGCTATCGGCCGCTTGCGGTAGCCGGAACGAAGGAGGAATTCTTGCAGTGGATCGGAACTGCGGTGAAGAAGAAAGCGATCGAGATTCCTGAGGAAGGCATCTCGGTCGATTGGAAATCGTTCAATACGAGAAAGCTCCGCTGACGCAGGTCTGCGGCGAGTTCAAGCGAATTCTTAGCCAAAGCCCTCGCGTCTACTCGCGAGGAATCCGCGGCAAGCCGGGTTGCGGAATCACGTTTTCTGGTGGCCGAGAACAGGTCCAGTGGTCACTTTGAACTCTGTGATTGGCAAACTGCCGTGACCGCCGTGTCACGGCAGTAATCCATCAGCGGCCCTGCATGCGGGCCTCGCTAAGGCTGAATCAATGTCCGAGCGGCGAGTGATACGTCCGGGGCACATCGCGGTTGGCCCCATCCTAACTGTTTTGGGTATTGATGCGAACAACCGGATCGCATACCCTGGTAGCTTATGGTCGGTATGACGCTGGCGTGTGCCTTCCTCCTGGGCGGCTACGCCCTTCTGTGGCAGATTGGCGAGGTCCGTGGGATCAACCCTCCACCCTGGATTGTCAGATTGGCCTTTCTAGCCCCTGCAACTGTTGTGTCTGTGGTCGTACACGAGGCCGGGCACCGTATCGCCGGCGCGGCAGTGGGCTGGCGGTGCGTGCGCTTCGGCTTTGGGCCGTTCGAGTTCTATAGAGTGGGTGCAGGCTGGGAGCGGCAGCGGGTCAAGATGCTGTGGGGCGCGTTTGTGCGGCAGGTGCCGGCGAGTTTCATTCGGTTTCGGCGGGAGAAGGTGGTGACCTTGATGAGCGGCCCCATTTCTTCGCTTGTTTTCGGGTGTGCATTCGCAGCGATCGCGATGATGTCATCAAGCTCCGCGGCGTTCGCACTTTTCGGCACGTTGAGCCTATTGACGATCTTGGGATCCCTGGAGTTGATCCCTGCCACACAAAACGGGATCGCGTCCGACGGATACCGTCTGCGCCAAGTTATTCGTGGCGGGCAGGCTGTCGACAATATGCAACGCGAGAGCTTTGCGGAAGCCAGCAACTTCACCAATCTGCGTTATCGCGACTGGCCGCACGCACTGATCGCTCGCCTTGCGGCCGGCGACGATCCCTACAACGTCTACTTGGCGTACCTGCACGCGCTCGACGCGGGTGACTGCGAAGCCGCGTCGGGATACATGCGGAGACTGATTGCGAGCCTGCCCGAGGATAGGCCGTATTCCTACTTCGCGTGCGAGGCTTCATACTGGCTTGCTATGTACGCCGGTGACCCGGAGGGTGCACGGAAATGGCTGGAGCGTACGGGGCGAGACGTCGATTCCAAGAATCTGCTTAGGGTCCAGGCGGCGGTGGCCCTGGCGAACGGGCAGCCGGATCGCGCCGATAGCTTGGCGAAGGGGGCGCTGGAACAGATTAGCACACCGGCCTCCTTCGGGTCTGAGCAGTTCGAAGTGGAGCGGCTAAGGCACGTGCTGAGGGTTGCGGCAGCTTCTGGCGCCGCCCGTTGCTGAACGAGACCCGTGCCTCCAGTGCGCACGGACTATGGGAGTTGGGGAATCGGTTCGACTGACGCTTTGCCAGGTCTGACCAACACCCGGAGACAGGGGCAGACAGAATGCCGGTGAGAAGCTGTTTCGGGTGCATTGTCGGCGACTCGGAGAATGGTCACCTTTGTAGGCGTTGTCGGCCATCACTCCCGTGAAGTCCGGTCCACGTCAACTGGACGAGGAGCGCCGTTCCGGAGATCTGCCTTTTCACGCTGGTCGTGGGGGGCCGTGTTCGCAAGCATCCCAAGTAAAACGCTGCTTCGTCTACTAGCCTGGCTCACCGCCGTACTGTCAACGAGTCGCCGAGAGGGCCGGACGTAACTCCGAATCACGCGCGACGGTTCGCGAGATCACTCGCGATTCGCCCGCCAAATGGAGAGGCAGATTCCTTTGCCCCTGAAGAGGTTATCCATGAACATTCCCTCAACGATCGCCGATTATCTACGCCGTTGCTCGCAGGAGTTGGGCGAACGGATTCTGAACGTCTATCCCGCACTGCAAGCTCCGGGCGACCCCGTCTCGGATCGATTCAATAGTCTGTTGCGGAGCCCCTTCGCTGCGCAACGTTGGGCCACGATGGGTATCGTTAAGCGCTGGGAAATGGCCAAGGCCGCCGCGGTGATTGCAGAATGTGGTACTGGCAAGACTCTCATGGCCCTTTCGGCTCTACACGTGCATTCTGGCGGGCGGCCTTACACAGCGTTGGTCATTGTGATTGCGACGATAAAATGGCCGTTTGGCCAGTATACGGTTCCGCAAAGACATGGCGAGGTGTTTGTCGGCCGTGTATGGGCTTATTTTCGGACCTGGGCAATAGTGGATCGCATCAGGTAGCGTTCGGTGATGTCGTCGCACAGATCATGACATGAGGTGCGTAGCCTAGCCTTCGATAGCCGAAGCCGCTTTGCGACTTCTGCCAAGCAGGGAGCGGGGTTTTCGGTGAGCACTGATTCGAGCACCGTTCTCCGCTGTCGGCTCTCAGCGAGGCGAAAGGCCACCTGTCTTGAGGCAAGCTCTTGCGGTAGGGTCGGGCGGTGCTTCTTCAGAGTCTTGAGAGTGCGGACTCCTATCCGTTTGGCGATCTGCATCAACGATGGCGGCGGCTCTTGAGCGAGGGATTCTTCGATCACCGGCCGGATTCTCGCAGGCAGGCCGGCTCTCCATTTCCGGCGTTTTGCGGTTACCGCAGCGCACAGCTCCGGAAACTTGTTTCGGATTAGTCGGTCGTCTGCGTAGCCCAGTCGTCTGGATAGGTGCTTCGTGGACGGTGGATTATCCGCGGCCATGGCGGTCTCCAATGAGATTCTCATCTCCTCGATGGTGCAGATTCGCTTGGCCCCTCGTCGTCGCCACCAATAGGAGCCCGCAGAGCCGCGGTAACGCTTTGCGATGCTCCTGCATAGCTCCACGTCAAGTTGATAGAGGCGCGACACATCCTGAAATCCAAGCGTATGGGCGAGAGCGGCCAGTGAGGGCGGTGGCACCTGCTTCAGGGCCTCTCGCAACAGACGCAGAATCTCGTTGGCCTTAGGGAACCGCTTGCGATGTCCCGGCCCGTCGCGCATCGTTCTTTCTACCTTCTCGGCATCGACATTTCTTAGGGCAGATTCCGGCGTGATCAGGTGGATCGGCGCGACATTCAACTTCTCGGACAGCTGGAGGAGGTTGTCCATGCGAGCAACGAACTCACCTCTCAGCCAACCGTCAAGAATGGAGTAGCTGATCGAGAGCCCTTGCGCAAACGCAGCCGCATTTCCCGCCGTGAAGCGGCCAACCAGATCCCGCAGGTTCTTGCGAAACGCCGTTCTCATCAGGCCTTCAGACAACTGCGGAGCTGCTTCCAAGAGCCCGCCCACAGCCGTGGCTACCCAGGATGCGTGGCTCATCTCCCGCTGATCATTGGGGCGCGGTGCGGCTCCGTCTTGGGATCGAACACCGAGCCAGCGTTGGCATCGGGAACAGTGCCCGGGACGGGTGTAGATAGCCAGTGGGCGGCTGCCGCGATTGCACCGCGGGCAACGTTCTTGAAGCGGCCGCAGGTGCAGCGGGCAGATAGTCACGGCGCGAAACGACCACAACAGAGGCTCGTATACAAGACGGCCATCTCTTCGCCATCCTCGGTAACAGTCAGGACACCAGGCGCGCCTCTTTCGGAAAAGCCCAGGATCGGGGAGAATCCCACAGAACGGAAGGAGCGTGAGGAGTCGCAGATCACTACGGAGAGTCTTGGTCTCGAGAACCTCAATCCACAATCGCGGAGTGTCCCCGACGCCGTTTGGCGAATACGAGGCACCAAAGAAACAATGGTGCTGGGCCTTGCTGGGCTGTGACCGCTTGTTCGGGTAAACCAGGGGAAGTGGACCAGTGCCGTTGTCGCTCAGTTCCCGGCCGACAAGGTCCCCAACAGAAACCGAGTGGGCGGCCGCCAGTCTGGATACGTAGCTGGTGAGCCCCTCGACGAATGCAGTGCCGACGCCGATCGGCGCCAGGCTGTACAGCCGACTGCGTGGCGGCAGCGCCGGCGCAGCGAGCTCCCACGATTCAAACGGTTGCGGCTTGAACATGGACGTGGCTCTCGACTCCTACCCTGTCGCGCACCGGCCGACGCTTTCCCGGCCGAGGCGCTCGTTTCGCAGGCCTGGCTTTTGTGACCGTCGGCGGAACCGGGGCCGATGCGCTTGGCTCACTCTGGCGGGTTTCCAGCCCAAGGCGGGCGCGGAGGCTGCAAACCTGTTCGCGGCGTTCTGTCATTTGCCGCTCTCCTTCCAGAATCTCGGCGACCATCCGGTCACATTGCGAAACCGAGAGTGCACAACCGTCGAGAGCCTCACGAGTCAGCTTTCGGCCGCCCTGTCTGGCTGTGGCAGCGAGCGCGCGATTCAGCCATTCTTTCAGGATTCCGACGCAACCGAGGCTCCGTTCGTACAGGTAGTCCCAATCCTCCAGCAGGTCCGGTGCCTCGGGCAACGGCAGGTTTTGCTCAAATGAACGCAAAACTCCCAGGAATGTCCGTTTCTCGTCACCCAACTGGTATCGTCGGAGATGAATATCGAAGCATCGCCGGCTCAGTTGCGCACTGAGGTTCCGGAACGCCAACAAATCGTAGGTGCCAAACAGGACGTGGACAGTTCCCGTGTGGCTGGCTATCGATTTAATAACATCCAGTTGATCCGCGAGGCGCCGGCCAGAAGGAATCTTGGCCAGGTGCTGTGCCTCATCGATCAGCACCGCTACCGGCCTGCGATGGCGGAGCGCCTGTTCCACGGCGTACTGATAATCGGCGCTGGTAGGTTGCGTCGCGGACCTAACGGATCTGATCAGTGTTCCGCCATTTACGTGGGCCGGATCCATTTTGTAGGGGACCAGTGGTTCGTGCATGCTCAAGAGCAGGCGGCGGAAATGATCCCGCCAGTTAAACGCGCCGGCGTCCGGGGCGACCGTTTCCATGCTTACGACAGGCACTCGCGTCGGGTTTGTATCGAGCTCGGACGAGAGACTCCGGGCCAGCATCTGCTCAATCTTGAGGCGGAGCGTTGTCTTGCCGACTCCCGTGGGGCCAAGTACCAGAATCAGCGAGTTGGGTGCGGAATCGTAAATCGCGGCGAGCAGTTTTTCTTTCGCCGCAATCAGCGCTGGATGTGCCACAGTGTAAGCCTGGAAATACGCCAATCGTTCGCTCCACGGCCGCGTGAGCAGCTCGCGGGGAAAACCGGCACCACCAATGGTATTAGAACTTCCCATATGCCTCGATGACCCCTTGCTGCTCCGGCGGAGGCATCTGGCCTGCGCCGTTAGCGTCGACGGAACCGCTGCTTGCATGGACCACATCAAGACCGACTGGACCAGGTCGAATTCCGGTGCACTCGCCGTCGCAGATCCGCTGCTTCACCAAGAGTTCCTCGGCTTCCATCGATGTCAGGAAACCCGCAAGGCGCCGTCCTGTGATAGCGTACTCCCGAGCATGATCCCGGTGAATCCGCCTGATCTCTTCGGTGGCCAGCATGAGTTCGCGTTCCGAATGGCCACGCAGCGTCAGGTAATGCTCAGAATGGCAGAGGTGCCATTCATTATGAACGAAGGCGTAGGCTGTTCCGATATCGAACGGATCGAAGCGGACGGCCACCTGCTTGTCCAGGCAGTCGGGATAGCGGAATGCCTCGCACCAATAGAGAATGTGATTGATCTTCACCCCGCGGTTCGGAATGACTTTGGCGATGCCCCTTGTGGTCGTGGGCAGCGTCGCTATCAGAAACTCGGAGTCATAAGCGACCAGCCTATGGCATCGCTGCCCGGTGCGAGCGAGCCCCAGCTCGAAGGCTTCCCGGGGACTTTGACCGAGCGCCGCATGGGTGGTCGAATCGTAAATATCGTAAAGGTACTCTGCCAGGTGCTGGTGGAGCCCGGCGAGAGTCCATACTCCATGCTGTTTCGGGTTGACGGACCGGGTGACCTGCCTGACGTTTCGGGTGATCTGGGTGTTGCCCGCCAGGTTGTAGATGAATGCCGTGTTCACGGTGCCGAACAGTCGCTCGCAAACGGAGCCAAAGCGGGCCTTTGCAGGTGGCCGCGTCTTCTTGAGGCATTCATATCGCGCCAACAGAGTCTCGAAATAGACGCTATCGAACTCTCGGCCGCCATCCAGGACCAGGATCTGGGGAAGCCGCCCGTTCCGCCGAACGCATTCGCGGAAAACCATCATGCAGGAGCGATAGCTTGGCGGATCGAACGTCAGATAAAACGCGGGCACACGCCGCGAGAAAGCATCCGTGAGCAGCGTCAACCACGGCCGGCCAAGCAGCCGGTTCGTGCGCGAGCTGCGAAGTTCGATATCGAGCTCGGTGTGGTCAATATGGGCGATCTCGAACGGGCGATCCCCATGCCGTGGCGTCCTCAGCTCCAGTTCCCAATAGAAGGGTTCCTCCTTATAGGCCGACCGCTCTCCCTGGCGCTTCCGCGTTTGCACGCTGCCGGAACGTGCCCGGACTGCGCGGCAAAACGTCTTGAAACTCGGGACCGAGATAGCTTGCTGTTCGCATGCCGAGCCAAGCGCACACCACACGGAATGCCGCGTGCGCTGCTTCAGATTCTCATAGTGCTTATCAATGAACTCCAGCATCAACTGCTGGGAGGACTCGGGCAGTTTCGCATTCCTGTTGCCCCGTTCGGCGTAGCCCGGCAGCAGAGCGACATACCCATTCCCGAACTCTCGCTCGCCGGACCGGTAAGCAGCGACCCAGCGGCGCAGAGTGCGAGCCGAGATTCCAAGATCGGAAGGCGCAGGACTGCCGTTCAGGCGGAGGCGCACCAGCTTCGCGCGCTGATTGGCGACTTCTAAGTCACGTTGACTCGCACGCCGCAACTGGTCCGCAACCTTGGCGGAGGGGCGTCCGTTCGTATCTGTTCGCAGGATGCGCCCTTGCGTTGCAAGGGCCTCGAATGCCTGCACTGGCAATTCTACAAACTCCTCCGCTGGTCCAAGCAAGCAGACGAGGCGCTCTCCGATGTTGGCGATCTGCCAGGCGCGGCCGTCCCAGGTCAGTGACGCGCCCATCTCGAACGTCTGCGGCGCCGAGCGAGACGAAGGCGGCGTCAACCGACGCCACTGAGCAATGTTCTCGGCTACGTCCTTACCGGGAAAAACGATTACTTGATCAGGATCGGCAAGTGGTGCCGAGCACAAATCCACGTAAATGGTCTCATCGGCGATCAGGAAGAACACCTGATCTGGCGTCGCGATTCCGGCCGTCATTTCGAGCAGATCGCGTAACACGATTGAAGGCTGGGCGCCGACGTAGCAAAGCACGCGCTCGCGGACCACAGAGGGCACAATAGCCGAGTCACCTCGAAAATAATCATCGAGGAACTGTATATTGCGCTGCAGCGTCCAATCGATCTCGGCCGAGGATCGGACTCGATATGAGAGCCCGAACCGGGCGGCGTATTCCTCGCCGGGCGGACACCTCCACTTCCCGTCTGCTTCCCTGTATCGATTCCGGTTGTGCCCGGCAAGCTTGTGCAGGTCTTCCTCTGTCTTCCATTCCTCCCATCCGGCGGAGTTCTCCCGCAATACGAAATAGTCGGAAGTATGCAAAACGCCCATTCTGCGGCCACTTGCAGACTCATAGAGCAATTTGATCGAGGGCGGTTGGTCGTAGTATTCGAGAACATCCGGCGCGTGCTCCATTTCGTAAATGCCCGCCAGCTCGACGCGATGGCTCTCAAACTGAATCGTCACTCCCATCTTTTTGCTCGGGTATCGTCCAATCACATTGCGGCGTCCGCCACCAACGCGGCGGGCCGGGTCCGAAGAGCGGACGCAGTCAATGATTGCCTGCGCCTCCGCAGACAGCCTTAGCCGCTCACACCAAAGGACGAGTTCGTCTCGACTGAGCATCGAAGATCACCAGGAGCCATGGCGGAAGTGGGAAAGGCGGCACGATCTGTTGTTCCGCATGCTGGAGAGTAATGGCACGAACATGACAAGGGCCGCCTTGTGCTTCCGAAACTGTGACCTACGTCATTTTGACGCGGCTCCGGCTGGGCCGATAGGTCAACTCGGGTGCTGTTTTCGTTTGTTTGCACCTTTTTCAGAAAGGGCCAAAGCATGCCAGTTCCCAACACGATTCAGGAGTACCTGCGCTTATGTGGTCGACCACATAAGCGCAGTTGGACTAAACCGCTACGCGGTATTCGCGTAGGGTCACCCGTCCAACGCGAAGACCCCCGCTGACGAATCCGGCCCCTGCCTTCCTCTGAGCGCTCCGGTGCGAAAGCATGGAGTGGCTGCTTGCAGCCATTCCATTTCGCTAAGGAGCTCTCCATGACATCCCTTCGACAACGCATGACCGAGGACATGCAGGTGCGGAATCTCGCACTCAACACGCAAATGTCCTACGTGCAACAGGTCTCCTTGTTCGCGCGGCACTTCGACAAATCACCGGAGCAACTGGGTCCGGAGGACATCCGCACCTACCAGGTTTACCTGACCAACGAAAAGAAACTGGCGCCTGGCTCCGTCCTCATCGCCGTCGCCGCCTTGCGATTCCTCTACAAGGTCTCCCTCAAAAAGAACTGGAGCTTCGGAGACGTTATCCCGGCGCCCAAGAGGCCACAGAAACTGCCGGTGGTCCTGAGCCCGGAGGAGGTCCTCCACTTTCTGAGCTGCGTGAGCAGCAGGAAACATCGGGCGATTCTGACGACTTGCTACGCCGCCGGACTGCGCATCTCCGAGGTCATCTGCCTGAAGCCCAGCGATGTCGACAGTCAGCGCATGGTTCTTCGCGTGGAGCAAGGCAAGGGGCAGAAGGACCGGTATGTCATGCTCTCGCCCAAGCTACTAGAAATCCTTCGCAACTGGTGGCGGATGGCGAAGCCCAAGCCATGGCTTTTTCCAAGCGACATTCCTGGCGGCCACATCCAAAGAGAAGCCGTGGAATTGATGTGCCAGAAGGCGCAGCGAAGTTGCGGCATTGCCAAACCTATCACGCCTCATTCCATGCGCCATGCCTTCGCGGTCCATCTGCTGGAATCCGGCACCGACGTGCGCACCATTCAACTGTTGCTCGGTCATCGCAGCCTGGCCACCACCGCCCGCTATCTGCGCATCGCCACCACCAAGGTGTGCGCCGCCACCAGTCCCCTCGACCTGCTTCCGCGGCCACTCACTCCGGAGCCGCAACCCGCCGCGCCCCAGCACTTTTGAGCGCCGGGCCGATGGATCGCCCGAAGATCGAAGTGGCGGATGTGTTCCGCCGCTACGGTGCCGCCTATCGTCTGCAACACGGCGCTTCGTTGTCTGTCGCGCAACGCCGCGTGATGACGGCGATTGAATCCTGCCGCACCGCCGTTCTCGGTGGCCATTTGGAGCGCTGCGACCAGTGCGGCCATGAGCGCAACGCGTATAACTCCTGCGCGGACCGCCACTGCCCCAAATGCCAGTCGCTGGCCCGCGCCGATTGGCTGGAGAATCGCCGCTCCGAACTGCTCGACACCCAGTATTTCCATGTGGTCTTTACGCTGCCGGAACAGATTGCCCCGATCGCCTACCAGAACAAGAAAGTGGTCTACGGCATTCTTTTCCGCGCCACCGCCGAAACCTTGCGCAGCATCGCCGCCGACCCCAAACACCTCGGCGCCGAGATCGGCTTCTTCGCCGTGCTCCACAGTTGGGGTCAGAACTTGCTTCACCATCCCCACCTGCATTGCGTCGTTCCCGGCGGCGGCCTTTCCGCCGACGCTACGCAGTGGATTTCCTGCCGCCCCGGATTCTTCTTACCCGTGCGGGTGCTCTCCCGTTTGTTCCGGCGGCTGTTTCTCGACTATCTACTCCAGGCCTTTGACGCGGGAAAGCTGCAATTCTTTTCCTCCATGGAACCGCTGCGCGACCGGCCCGCATTCTTACGCCATTTGGCTCCGACGCGCCAGACCGAGTGGGTAGTCTACGCCAAGCGCCCTTTCGCCGGGCCCGAACAGGTGTTGGACTACGTCGGCCGCTACACCCACCGCGTGGCCATCTCCAACAACCGCCTGTTGGACATCGACCACGGCAAAGTCACATTCCGCTATAAGGACTATCGTCATGGCAGCCAACAGAAGACCATGACGCTGGATGCGGAGGAATTCATCCGCCGTTTTCTGCTGCATGTATTGCCCGATGGCTTTCAACGCATCCGATACTACGGCTTTCTCGGCAACCGCTACCGCAAAGAGAAACTGGCGCGCTGCCGCCAACTGTTGGGCATGCCGACCTGCGACCCACCGGCGGCAGAGGCGAGCAAAGATTACCGGGACCGCTATGAAGAACTCACCGGCTCTTCGTTGTGGGAGTGTCCGGTGTGTCACCAGGGTCGAATGGCAGTAGTGGCCATCCTACCGCCCAATCCCAACCGGCAGACGGCGGTCACCGACACCTCATGACACTTACTCTCCAAAACTCGGTCATCTTACCGCGGACCAACTTCGCTTGGTCACGCCAGAAGCCGAGTGTCGCCATATCGGTCCCAACGGCGATCCGCCGCCGAATCGAGGGCATCCGTCGGGTCACTCACAGCTCCTCCTTGCTCGCATCTCAACAGTCCGCAGCCGGCATTATCATCGGCTCAGACCGTTTGTCCCTCCCAGCCAGCCCCCGGGCACCAATCAAAACACATAAGGCAGGCATCCTACCGCGGTTTAGTCCAATCCATTTTTAGCCCACCGTCGCGGCCGGGAAATTTCTCTACCCTTTTCCGGCTTCCTACGGCCGCGCCGCCGGGCTAAAAATGCTCTGCAATATGTTGCGATGTCGGTTATGTTGGCATGCTTCATCAGGCCCTTTCCTTTCAGCTCGGTGCTTGCCGTGACGACCACATAATCCGCATACAATTTGGCTGAGTTCAAATTCACTCTAAGGAGTCAGCCAGATGTTCAGCGAGTTAATGAAGCGCAGCAATGCAGTATGGCTCTACAGCACGGGCCGCTTCGCCGAAGAGCGGCGTACGTTTCTTTGCGACCTGGTCGAACATGAACGTAGTGGTTTGCACATGCTCCGACAGACCAACAGATTGTTGCTAGCCATTGCGGAGCGATTGAACGTACGGCAACGAATGCCGATCACGGAACGGCAGATCGTGCAAGCAGCCAAAGACTGGGTCTCGAAGGCATGCTCTGCGAGTTGCACAGATGCGACGCGTGACACCGCAACGAAAAGGTTCATCTGTGTGGCCAAACAGTGGTTGCATTTCTTGGGCAAGTGGCGTGAGCCGGACTGCAATCCTCCGTTCAAACCAGAACTCGACAGTTTTCTTAACGAACTCCGGGAGCAGCGAGGCTATTCGCCCGAAACCATTTCCACTCGCATGTCGGCGCTGAACCTCTTCTTCGAGTGGCTTGGAAAACTGGGCATTTCGTTGAAGGAATTGTCTCCGCAGATCCTCGCGTCGTATTTTGTTCAAAACAAGGCACGTGGCTGGAAGAAAGCAACAATCAAAGCGTATGGTAACTCGATACGCGTCTTTCTTCGGTACGCAGCCCGGCGCGGTTGGTGCGCACCCGGATTAGCCGAGACAATACATAGCCCACGCATCTATTCGATGGCCGGCCTTCCGGAAGGTCCGAACTGGGACCAGATCCAGCGCCTGATTGCCAATCTCGACACGGAACGTCCGAGCCATATTCGCGACCGTGCAATCGTTCTCCTTCTGGCCGTCTACGGACTGCGAATCGGCGAGGTTTGCGGGCTGACGCTGGACGACCTGGACTGGGCCAGCGAGAAACTTCGCCTCCGACGTCCAAAGAACAACCGCACTCAGGAATTTCCTCTGACCGCCGAGGTGGGCAATGCCATTCTGAAATACCTTCAGAAGGTCCGGCCTCAGTGTTCTTCGCGCTCTCTTTTTCTGACGCTGCGCAGGCCGTATAGGCGGATGCACACGACAGGTGCATCTTCTTCTGTCTCCTGCCACATCCGGGCACTTGGACCGGCAACACACTATGGTCCACACAGTCTGCGCCACGCCTGTGCCAGCCACCTTCTAGATGAGGGATTTTCGATCAAAGAAATCGGCGATCACCTCGGTCACCGCTCGCCGAGGTCAACGCAGATCTATGCCAAGGTCCAGCGCAAGAAACTGGCGCAGGTTGCTGACGGACAGCTATCGACCCTGACGGAATACCTGAGGGCGCAGACGCAGCCCATCACAGCGCACTGGGCAAAAGAACGCTTGCGTTCACTTCGGGAAGTCTCCAACTTCGGATTAGGAGGCCTTCAATGAAACTAGCCTCCGCCATTGAAGATTTCATCCAGTACAAGCGGACCCTTGGTAATCTGTACATCAGTTCTGCCAACATCCTGAAGGCCTTTCTGCGAAGGACGGGAGATCTCGAACTGGACGCTCTCACGAGCGCCCATTGTCAGGCGTTCCTGCCAGTCAAAAGTGGGACGGTTACAAACTCTTGGTTCGCGAAGTACGCGGCCCTCGACCGTTTCTTCCGCTACGCAACCGAGCGTGGATATATACAGCATCGAGTCCTCCCCACTTCGATGCCAGATCGCCCGCCGCGCTTCGTCCCTTACATCTACTCGATCGACGACATCCGTCGCTTGCTGGCCGTGCCTGACTCGCATTACGCGCGAACATGCCCGTTGTCGCCGGACACCATGCGTACTTTCCTCCTCGTCCTTTACGGGACCGGACTGCGATTGGGAGAGGTGAGCCGCCTGACGCATTCCGACGCGGACCTCAAGAGCGGAACGCTTCTGATTCGGGAAACGAAGTTTGGCAAATCGCGACTGGTTCCGATCGGAAAAGATCTTGCCAGCATCCTCAGACTTTACCGAATGCGCCATCGTCCGGGTGTCGGTTACCAACGCCCACCGACACTCCTCGCCACCAAGATAGGGATGATGATCCAAGACTATCATGCCGACCACGAGTTCGAATGGCTGAGAAGAGAGGCTGGGGTTCTGCGATTTGACAGTGCCCGCTATCAGCCAAGACTCCATGATTTTCGACACACCTTTGCCGTGACCCGCCTCTTGACCTGGTATCGCGAAGGGAAAGACGTACAGCGAATGCTCCCATTGCTGTCCACATATCTTGGCCACTGCGGCGTAGAAGAAACGTCCGTGTACCTCCAGATGACAACGGAACTGCTCCAGGAAGCCAACCGCTGCTTTGAGCGCTATGCCTTCGCGGAGGTGCACAATGGCTGATCATGCTTCAGTTGGCTTTTGGGTTCGACGCTATCTATCTGAATATCTGGTTCATGAACGCGGCGTATCACGAAACACGCAACAAAGCTATCGCGACACTTTCTGTCTGTTCCTGCCGTTCGTCGCCGCGAAACGCAAGACAGACGTTGACAAGCTCGCAATCAACGATCTTTCGCCCAAGACCGTCTTGGAGTTTCTCTCGCACCTGGAACAGACACGAAGTTGCTCCGTTGCCACTAGGAATCAAAGACTCGCAACGCTCCACGCGTTCGCCCGGTATACGGGAAACTGCAGCCCGGAGCATGCGGAGTGGTGCGCAGAGATCCGTAGTGTCCCGTTCAAACGCGGGTGGACGACCCCCATCACGTATCTGGAGAAAGAGGAAATCGATGCACTTCTCCAGGCACCGGATCGGAGCAGTAAGCTCGGCCAACGCGACTACGCCTTGCTGTTGTTTCTCTATAACTCGGGGGCTCGGGCCAGCGAGGCGGTTCGAGTGGCGATCGAGGATCTAACTTGGGATTCAACAGGAACCGGTTCTGTCAAGATTCATGGCAAAGGCCGGAAAATCCGGTTTTGTCCGCTCTGGAAAAAGACGATGGCTGAACTGCATTGCCTCATTCAAGGAGGAAATCCGGGCAGGTCATTGTTTCTGAACCGATATGGCGACGCCATGACGCGCTTTGGAGTTCATGAGCTTGTGTCTCGTTCAGCGAAAGTTGCGACGGAGAAGATGCCATCCCTAAAGGCCAAGCGTGTTAGCCCCCACAGCATTCGACACACGACGGCAACACATCTGCTCCGAGCTGGCGTTGATCTGAACACGATCAGGGCGTGGCTTGGTCATGTTTCACTGGATACCACGAATATCTATGCGGAAACAGATCTGGCTCTTAAGGCAAAGGCTCTGGCTGCCTGCGACCCTGGGGGCGGGCGCCGGAGAAGCAGAAAAGGGTGGCGAGATAATCCCAACGTAATGGAGTTCTTGCGCAAGCTCTGAGCGATCCGTTCTCCGCATCTCTCGTTGATCTGAACGGGGCACCATCGTTCGGCGCCCCGTTCTTTATGTGGCGGTAGCCGCAGACCAGACCATATCAAAGAGGCCCTTCGTGAAGCATGCCAACATAACCGACATCGCAACATATCTGCGTCTGTTCGCCCCCGAGTTAGGCGAACGAATTCTGCAAAGCTATCCCGCGCTTCAAAAAGCGGACGATCCTCTCTCGCCCCGATTGGCGAGTCTGCTTCGAAAACCGTTCCCTGCCCAAGCTGTCGCTGCGATGGCGGTTGCGAAAAAGTGGGAGAGGGAACGCACTGCCGCAGTCATCGCGGAATGTGGGACAGGAAAAACGCTGATATCGCTGGCAGCGCTGCAAATCCACTCTGATGGACGGCCGTTCACCGCGATCGCCATGGCGCCGGGCCATATCACGCTGAAGTGGTGCAAGGAGGCGCTCGCTACCATTCCCCGGCTGAGAGTGTTTCTGATCGATGGGCTTCGGGATCGCGTCCGGGACAACAGGGCGCCATGCGGCGTCAACGAGGTGAGGCTCCGCCGTGGACAGATCGTTCGTGAGGGCTTGCACACCACGCTCACCGATCTTCGCTTGCGTAAGAACTACAAGAGTGCGCGTGCGCGCTGGCAGCAGGAGATCTGCTCAGGGCCGGCGCTGTTCGTGGTCGGGCGGGACAAAGGGAAGCTGTCGCACTTTTGGCGGCATGCATACCAAATGGGGCGCTCCGGACGATACCTCGGGAGCGTGATCAATCCGGACACTGGAGCGCGGGTGGACATGGGCGATCGTTGGCTGATCGCTGCCGACTTCCGAAAGGCGCGTCTCAGCGAGGTGATTGGCGGTGCCGGCGAGGAGGATGAAGGCCCTAACCTGAAGCCCAGGCGTCCGATCTATAGCCCGCTCTGGCAAGCCGATGGCAAGAGAATCCGCCGCGTGGCACCCCTGGATTTCATTGGTCGCTATATGCCGAACTGGTTCGACTACGCCATCTGCGATGAGGCGCACCAGTTAGCAGCCGGTGATACGGCACAAGGGAACGGTTTGGGAACCCTGGCGGCCTGCGCGGATCGCACGGTGATTCTCACCGGTACGCTGCTGGGCGGCTATGCCAGCGATGTCTACAATCTCCTCTATCGGCTGGAGGCCGGCAAGATGGTCGCCCAGGGCTACGAGTGGGGTGAACCCGGGCTGCGGTCCTTCGCCGAAACCTACGGCGTATTGGAAAGGGTCACGACCATCGAGCCGGCGGACAACAGTTGCTCGAAAGCGCGCACCACCAAGCAGATCAAACGCAGGCCAGGCGCCTCGCCGTTGCTGTTCAGCGAGTTTCTGATGAGCTTGGCCGCGTTCGTTTCTTTGGAGGACATTTCAACAGAGTTGCCTCCATATATCGAAGAAGTAATCGGCGTGCCCATGGATGCGCCCCTTCAGTCTGCGTACAAAAGACTGGAAGAGGACATTAAGGACGCGATCCAGCAACACCACATGAACCATTCGGTGGTCAGCGTTGGGTTGAATGCCCTGCTGCTCTACCCGGATCACCCCTGGAACATCGGAGATCTTTATGGCTCCGAGTACGATCCCGAAACGCAGCGCCGGGAACGGTTCCTGATCGCCCAACCGGAGGATTTAGATCAGGAGTTCGTGTACGCCAAGGAAAGGCGGCTGATTGAAATCGTAAAGGCCGAACTGCAAACGGGCCGCCGCTGCTGCCACGTGTATGCCGTCTATACCAGGAAACGAGACGTAACGCGGCGGCTGGAGAGCATTCTGGCGCGGGAAGGGATCCGCGTGGCCGTGCTGACATCGGACGTGCCGCCGGAAAAGCGGGAAGGCTGGTTTGCGCAGAGGCTGCGCGAGGGAGTTCAGGTTACCATCAGCCATCCCAAAATCATCGAAACCGGAATGGACCTTCTGAGCCACCCCAGCCTGATATTCTTCGAATCGGGTTACTCGCTGCACACTCTCCGGCAGGCCAGCAGGCGCTCGTGGAGGATCGGGCAACGCCAGCCCGTCCGCGTCTTCTATTTGCACTATGAGGAGACGATGCAATCGAGCTGTCTGCGCCTGATGGGGCGAAAACTGCTGGTTTCTCTCGCCATGGAGGGCAAGTTCAGCCGGGAAGGGCTGCAATCGCTCGATGAGGGCGACGATATGCTGACCGCTATGGCGCGTGAACTCGTGACCGAAAACGGAGTCGGCGAGTCCGCCGCCGCGACCTGGCGGCAGATTCAGGCAGAAACCAGCAACGCTGTCATTCCCGCGACTATCACGCCCGAGTCTGAGCCGGTTGTCGAGGATGCGCCGCTGATGGCGTCGCTGGTCACGCCGACCCTGACAGTCGAAGCGGCCGTCAAAGCCCTGAAGTTCGGAGCGCGCCCGCCATGGGTGCGCCCGCCGCTACGGCGAAGAGAGACGCCGCTGCCGGATGTTCAGTTCCCGCTGTTCTGACGACTCGCTCCGAACATTACTGCGCCTCTGATGTTATCGTTTATGTATGCGAGCGATTAGCCGCCCGCGAGATGCCTGCGCAATCCCCAGCGGGGATGATTTACCATGAAATTCTGCGACTTACAACAGCGGCTCCTTGAATACCTCGGGGCGCAGATTCGAAACCGAGAAACGAGCGGGCGCAAGCTGGCGGCCATGACCGGCATGTCGCAAGGTCATGT
>Ga0116130_1000332_pt1 | contig 30303 bp, 22 predicted proteins | sample June2015DPH_17_5_FD_89733 | JGI IMG/M metagenome (GOLD analysis project Ga0116130, IMG submission 89733) | Peatland microbial communities from SPRUCE experiment site at the Marcell Experimental Forest, Minnesota, USA - June2015DPH_17_40 | ecosystem: Environmental > Terrestrial > Soil > Wetlands...
GGCGTTTTGGCGAAGGGCGACAAGCCATCGCGCCATCTTCGTTGGCACGCGACATGCTCGCCGCCCACAACGCCGTGCGAGCTCGGGTGGAAATCGCTCCTCTGGCGTGGTCCGATCGGTTGGCCGCACGTTCGCAAGATTGGGCCGACAGTCTCTTGGCGCGCAAGCAATTCGTCCACCGCCCGAACAGTCCCTGCCCTGGTTCGTCTTCCCCAAGGCATCCGCAGGGCCGAGCCGATTCACTACAAGTCGGCTAGGGCCTCCACTGGGGACATCCGAGCGGCGCGGTGAGCCGGCAGTTGACAGGCTACAAGGGAAACCACGCCGATGATGCCGGCGGCCGCGCCAGTGGTCGCAACGTGAAGAGGTGGCACTTGAAAGAGCAGCGTCCGCATGGCTCGGCCAGTCAGCCACGCTCCGATGATGCCGACTACCGTGCCGGCCACCAGCAGGCGTAGGGCGAGAGCCAGAAACTGGCCGCGTATCTGCTCCGGCCGCGCCCCCAATGCCATGCGCACGCCGATCTCGCGGCGGCGTTGCGTCACGGCGTAACTCAAGACACCATAAGTGCCGACCGCGATCAGCAGGACCGCGATCAGCGAAAAGATACCCGCAAGCAATGCGGGTGAGCGTTGCTCCACCAGGCTGTCGGCGATGCGGGTATCCATCGACCGGAGGTCGTTCACGGGCAGTTCGGGGTCGATTTGCCGAACCAGTTTTTGCAGCGCCAGCCCAAGCGATTCCGGTCGCAGGCCGGTGCGGACGACAATGAAAAGGCGGTCGTCCCCGCTCAAGGCGTAAGGATAGTAAATCGCCCCTTGGGCGGTCTGGTCGGTCAGTCCCCCTTGTTTCACAGCACCGACCACACCGACCACGGTGAACGATTGGGCATCGGTTGTCGGTTCGCCGCCCTCGAAAAGGTCTCGGCCAAGAGCGCTGGCGTGCGGCCAGTAATACCGCGCGAAGTCCTCGTCCACGACGCAGACCCGCGATGACCGGAGCGAATCGTCCGCCGTGAGGAAACGTCCTTCCCGCAGGGAGAAGCCCAACGCGGCAAAGTAGTCGCCATCGACTCCATAAGAGTAATATCCACGAGGCGATTCGCCAGGCAGGCGAACGTGGCCCTTTACCGTGGCGGCACTTTTTCCGCTGTTACCGCTCAAGGGCACATTGTTGACCACTCCGGCGGCCGAAACTCCGGGTTGGCGGGATAGGTCCTGCAACAGCCTCTCGTTGAATGCTAGGCGAGCCGGCCAGTCCGGGTATCTGTTCCACGGCACCGAGATTTGCCACGTCAGCACATGGTCCGGCCGAAAGCCCGGAGAGACCGCCATGGCCCGGCAATCCCCGGTCATCATTGAAGACGCACTCGCTCGTACTTTGCCCACTTCGACATATCCGTGACGATCACGCGGTCGCCCGCCGAGATTCCCTCAACTACTTGAATGAGGGGGCCAGAAATCTTGCCATAGCGCACTGTAACGCGCCGCGCGGAATCATTACCCGCTTCAACGACGAAGATCGTCGCCACGCTGTTTGGCGAGGAATCGGCCGGTCTGCCGAGAAACACCACATCATGCAACTCTGCAACGTCGATGAGTCCGCCAACGTTCTTGCCAATCGTCGCGCTGGCGGGGAGCGGATCAGTAAGCTCGATCTCACAGCGCCCGCTTTCGTTCTGGGCTTGCGAGTCCTTGACCACTTTTCCCGTAATCACCTTGGGCGGATCGACCTGAACCATGGCTTTCTGGCCAACTTCACACCGCGCAGCGTTTTCGCCCGTCAGTCTTGGCACAACTCTGGGAGGGTCCAACGAGGTGATCGAGCCAGAGGCCCGTTCCCGGAGAGGCGTGTTGCCGCGTTCCACTGTGTGCACCAAAATCGTGTCTTTAGAAACCACGGCCTCTTGATCCTGAGCGCAGAGCGGCAGCAACAAGGTCACAGACGCGCAAAACGTGTACTTGGTCATCATGGGGCGCGCTGAAGCATGTTTGAATCCGTTCGTACTCTGTACGAGACACGGCCCCTGAACCCGGCCTTCCGGGCGAAGATGGGACCGGCGTGGCCGATTCCGGACAGTTGACGCCTTTCCGGAAACTGGAAACAGGCTTTGCGGGGGGATCGGAACCGGAGGTCCACCGTTTTGACGCGCTGCCGGCATAGCGTCCGATGATAACTGACATCGTCGTGCGCCTTTGGCTCAGTGCCGGTATAGTGGTAGCGGCAGAGAAGTACCCTCTGCGCAGCTGCTCAATCATTTCGCTTAACAGGTGGTTCTCGTGTTGGCTCCTCAGCGCCGCTACAACCTTCTTCTGGTCCTCGGCTTCCCATTGGCCTTCGCGCTCTGTGCTGCCGCGCAGGAAGAGGCTCCCGCAACGAAGGCGCCAGCTTGGAATCCGCCCAAGCCGCACGACAACGCGCCACTCGGCGAAATCAAGAGCATACCCGGCGACGGCAATGGCGCTTACAAGACGCGCCAGTACCGCGATCTGTTCGCCGAAAACGGTCATTCGCCCGCCGAGACCAAGGCCAAGCTCAACGAGGCCTTCCGCGAGTTTTTCCACGGCGACGGGCAGGAAGAGCGCGTCTACTTCGAAACCGGCGCCAGCGAGAACGGACCGCTCGCCTACATCACCGACTGGGCCAACAACGACGCCCGCTCGGAGGGTATGAGCTACGGATTGATGATCGCCGTGCAAATGGACAAAAAGCGCGAGTTCGATGCCATCTGGAACTGGTCCAAGACCTACATGCTCATCACGGATCCGAAGAACCCCTCGGTGGGCTACTTCGCCTGGTCGATGAACACCGACGGTACCCCCCGCGCCACCGGTGCGGCGCCCGATGGCGAAGAGTACTACGTGATGGCTCTCTATTTCGCCTCGCATCGCTGGGGCAACGGCAAGGGCATCTACGACTATCAGGCCGAGGCCGATAAGATCCTGCGCGGCATGCGTCATCACCCCGTGCTGACCGCCGCTGGGCCCTTCCGCATTCATCCCGAAGATCCCCCCTTCATCCAGCCGAACAAGCCGTGGCCGAGTCCCAATAACGCCGCCCGGTTGAAGGCTCTGGCGGCCAAGGGCGGTCCCGCGCCGGGCCCCGCACCCCGGGCGCCGTGGGAGGCCCGCAGCATCTCCATCGGACCGATGGTGGACGAGGATCACTTCATGATCCGCTTCGTCCCCAATGCGGACATGGCGTTCACCGATCCCTCCTATCACCTGCCGGCGTTCTACGAGCTCTGGGCGCGCTGGGGTCCGCCGGAAGACCGCGCCTTCTGGGCCAAGGCCGCCGACGTGAGCCGCGACCTGTTCCAGAAGATCACGGGTCCGGAGACCGGATTGACTCCCGACACGGCCTACTTCGATGAAACGCAGATGACGGGGTTCAATGGCGCGCCGGCAGCGTTCGGCTACGACTCCTGGCGGAGTGTGAGCAACTGGGCGGTGGACTACGCCTGGTGGCGGAAGGACCCGCAACAGATCGTGCTGAGCGACCGCCTCCAGACGTTCCTTCACGGCCAGGGCATCAGCACGTTTGCGGATCGCTACATGCTGGATGGCAAGCCGATTTCGACTCGTCACTCGACGGGCATGCTGGCGGCGGCGGCCGTGGGTGGCCTAGCGGCGACACCGGGCCCTAGCTCGAAGGCATTCGTGGAAGAGCTATGGAACACGCCGATGCCCAGGGGCGAGCAGCGCTACTTCGACGGCATGCTCTACATCATGAGCATGCTGCACTGCAGCGGCAACTTCCGCATCATCGAGCCGGCGACGCAGAACTCCTCCAAACCACGCAGGCACTGAGCGACACGCGCGGTGGATGCCTAGCCCGGGTTTGCCAGAAAGACTGCGAGCGCCAGGACGCCAAGTTGCCGCCAATCCCCGGGCAGGGCCTCCGGCTGAAAATAATAGCAGAGCGGAGACTCAGAGGATAACGTCTTGTCACGCTGCACCTACCGATAACCCGAAATAACGCGGTCGCCAAACCGATCGCGATCCGCCTTCAGCGGGCCACATTCCGAGCAGGCGACGCCGCGGCCGAAACTGTAAAGCAGATGCACCTCCGGCCCGCTATCTGGCTTTCTTCAGTTCCTCGTCGATGACCTTCCGCATCGCCGGCAGGTCCAGCGCGCCGTTGTATTTTCGACCGTTGAGGAATACCGAGGGGGTGCCCTCCACGCCCGCGCGGTCGCCGTCCTCCATGTCTCGCGCGATGGTGGCCTTAGTTTTCGCGGAATCAAGGTCTGCCTCGAAACGCTGCATATCGAGGCCGGCAGTTCGGGCCAGGGCCAGGATCACGGGACGGGACAACTCGCGGCGGTGAGCAAAGAGGGCATCATGCACTGGCCAGAATCTTCCCTGCTGATGGGCCGCGATGGCGGCGGCAGCGGCCAAAGCAGCCTGTGAGTGCAAATCCAAGGGAAACTGCTTGAAGATTAGCTTGATCGTCCCCGGATATGCTTCCAGTAACGCATTCAGTTTGGCCACTGCGATCCAACAATAGGGACATTGAAAATCGGAAAACTCCACCAGGGTCAGCACCGCGCTCTCGGGACCGCGGACAGGCGACCCGGCGGTGGGAATGGTCACTGGGTCATCCAGAAGCTTGGGAGGCTGCGGCCCCCGGGCCCATTTCGATACCTTCGCGGCTTCGATGGCCTCGTTCTCGTCCTTGCCCGCGCGAATTGCATCCCCCATCGTAGCGGCCAGACCCTTGCTCCACGCGCAGTTCGGGTCCTTGATGCGGCACTCGGCCACCTTCATGCCGCATCCGCAGGCGCAGTCGTGGTTGCGGAGTAGGCGCAGCAGCGCGCGGGTCTTCACCGGCGACATGCCGGAGAAGTCCACCCCCGGCAGGTTGACCACGGTACTCCAATCCTGTTGAGCGAGCAGCATCGCGGCTCCTAAAACGCAGCAAACGGCGATACTGGTTCCCCTCGCGGGCAGGTGCATAAAGAACATTGTAGCGATCAATCACGCATGGCTTGCCCTCAGCGCCGCCCGGGAATCTTCCAGGTTCCTACTTTCGACTGGGGCCGTCGTCAACTAAGCCGAGTTGGCGGCAACTCACATCTTCGCCGCAAATTGCACGGCGAAGATGGGGTTTCAGCATTTTGTGGGAGATACCCACAGCCCGGACCATTCGCCCCTCGTCTTAGGGCGTTTGCTTCTTCTTCAGAATGAGGACCGTGCCAAGTTGGTTGAGGGCCGCCTCGCTCACTTTTCCTGCGGCGTCCCGTTTGAACTCGATGGTGATGCCGGGAATGTCGGCGAGCTGGAAGGTAGTGCCGCGCTTAGGATTCAGTTTGTAATCGGGTTGTCCGGGAACGCTGACGATGAGGGAGTTCTCACCGCGGAGCGAGACTTTCAGCGGCACCGGAGATCCCTGAATCTCATAGTCGCCGGCGAACGCCTCGATGAAGCTGCGCTGGGTGAGCTGCCGGTCGGGCACGCGGATAAAGACGATGTCCTTCACGTCGGGTTGCAGCGGCATGGAGAGACTGGAGATGTCTCCGTCCATGTCGGTGAGGAAGACGACTTTCATCTTTTCAAGATTATCGAGCGGGTCAGCCGGCACCTGGAACACATCATAGTGATAGTGCTCCAGCGAGCGAGTCACCTTGTTGAGTGTCACCTTGAATTTGTCGCCGTCGGGTGCAATGGAAACAGTCCCATAGCCGGGGTTGGAGTAATCGCCGGCATAATCCTTCAAATCGTGAGACGGATGGGTTCCCAGTTTTCGTGGTGTGTAGCCCTTGTCTTTCGCCTCCTGCTCGGATTTCTTTCCTCCCGTTTCAGCGGCCAGCCCACGCTGGTTCCATGGAATCTGATCGAGGCCGAGCAGCCGGTCGAAGACATTGTTGGCGACGATTCCGGGCAGCGGGTTCCCGTCCAGATTGGTCAGGACGACGATGCCAATTTGATCGGACGGAAGAAACGCCAGCTCCGCGCTGAAGCCGTCGATGTTCCCGCCATGCTCCACCTCCTTGTGCCCGCGGTAAGAAGAAAGGAAGAAACCCATCCCATAACTGGCTTCACCGAGTTCTTTATAGGCAGGCGCACCTTGAATGACCATTTGCGGGTTTTGCATCTGCACAGAGTTGTTTTCGGAAAGCAGTTGTTTGCCCGCGACCTTGCCGTGGTTCATGTGGAAGAGCAGATACTTGCTCATATCCTCGACGTTCGAGTTAATTTCGCCGGCCGGACCCATGGCGCAGCGGTTCGGGCATTGTGCGTCGAAGGGGATGCGTCTCAATTCGGCCTTCAAGTCACTGCCCTTGCGATAAGGCTGGGCAAAGTCGGCGCTGTTCTGGGTGTCCAGCTCCGAGAAATTCGTGCCGGTCATTTCCAGCGGCTTGAAGATGCGCTGCGTGATCGCATCCTCCCAACTGGTGCCGTTCAACTGGCCCGCAATATAGCCCGCCGTCATGAACATCAGGTTGTTGTACTGGAATGTCGTGCGCAGCGGCTTGCTGGGCTCCAGATACTGCAAGCGGCGCAACAGATCCTCGCGCGGGAAGTCCGACGTGTACCAGATAAAATCATGCCGCGGAAGACCGGAGCGATGCGTAATCAGATCCCGGATGGTCATCTGCTCGGTGAGCACCGGTTCGTACAGCTTGAAGGTGGGCAGATAATCGCGGACCGGCTTGTCCCAGTCGACTTTGCCTTCGTCCATCTCCATGCCCAATGTTGTCACGGTGAAGGACTTGGTGATCGAGCCGATCGCGAAGAGAGTATTCGGCGTGGCCGGCAACTGTTTCTCCAGATCGCGGTAGCCGTAGCCCTTTTTGAGAACTACTTTGTCGCCCTGCACGACTGCGATAGCCAGTCCCGGCACCTTCCAATTCTTCATGGCCTGCGTGATGAAGTCGTCCAGTCCGTCCAGACCGGCCTTTATTGGTTGTGCCGGTGCGGCATTGGCTGCGGATTGCGCGGGCGCACGCTTGAAATTGAGTTCTAGCGATTGGCCCTGCGACCAGGTGCCTGCGATTTCCGTTGCTTCTTTGTTAACGTTGCCTTCGTAAGTCCCATGAACGGCATCGACGGTCAGGCTTAGCTTGGAATCCTTGAGCGAGATCGCGCTCACTGGGATGCCGTTGGCGCCCTGATCGACGCTGTCCAATGTCGCCGTGAGGCTTCCGTCCTTGCCTGCGACTATGTGCAGGGCCAAGTGAAGTTGGGGCCCCCCGGTAGTCAGCGTTCCCAGCCAATCACCGGCAATCTGCGATTGCGCAAGGCACACCGGCGAGAGAGCCAATGCGGAAAGCACAATCGGGGTGAGTTTTCTCAGGATACTAATCTTCATCGGATCTCCTTATCTGCATGGGGGACAGTCACGGACTCCTCCGCGTTGTTCCAGTCGTTGGTCAAAAACACGAGAACAGACTGAGGCCGCAGTTCCCGCTCGCCGCTAGATCGTACGCACTCTACGGCTGAATGGTTCCGTCTTTCATGATATGGACGCGGCGAATCGGCGATCCCCCTACTGCACCTTCGCAGGTCCAAGCGTGCTCCAGGTCCTGCACTCGATCCCGATTAGGTCTCCCCTCAGCACGAACTGGAACATCGTGGCGCTGTCATGTTGATACATGTCCATGGGCGTTTACGGCTCACCAGTGTCTGCTTTCTCGGCCGGCGCAGGTGCGGGCGTGCTGTCCCCACCGTGCATAAACAGCGTCAACTTTGCCGAACCCCACTAGACTCAGGCGCATGGTCGTCTCCGCGTTTAATGGCGTCTACGATCATCCGGGTGACGCAATCCTCGCCGAATTCCGAACTGATCAGCATGTGATACAGGTGCGGATCGTTCCAATTGCACCCGAAATACATCCGGATGTAGTCGGCGCGCTGCCGATCGGTCATTCGGATCAGACGGTCGATGTCCGCGGCAGCCGCCACCCGTTTCTGGACACGGCGATTCGATCCCGGCACGGAGCGTAAATGAAAACATGAAGGACGTCCTTCATGTGTTGCAGCACGCATTGACCTCCCCGGCCGACGATCACACAATTTCCCCTCGAATACGCTTCGGCGATGAGGTCCCGGCCGCGCGCAGCCATGGCTTCCGCATCGAAGACTTCTAGGCCAGTGACCGTCGCGACTCCCTCGAATGCCCCGTGCCAAAGGCCGCTCCGGCTGGCGCGGTGCGCGGAAAGGTCCAACATCATGCAAGCGGAAAAGCGGATCGATCGGAAATTCGAAGTAGCTGGAACAGAGCGCGCAGCAATCGTGTACTTATCCACACCATCATTCCGCGGTGTCAACATGGATTCCCACCCGACCAACGATTCTATGTCCATATTCCTTAGCAAGTTGTTTGAATCCTAGGGTCGAGCCGGCGAGGCACGGATGCTACTGTTTGGACGGCGGGAACCGGACTGCGGTCTGCCCCCCCAAAAAACCTCGCCTCACGATGCAGGCCCGGCTTTTCTACTGATGAACCATGTGCTTCCCGGAAGATCCTTCGATGCCGCCATCGGTCGACTGGTGGCTGGTGCGCAACAACGCGACGTTTGCCAGGGAGGGCCGGTGTCTGCTATTCGCCTGCCACTCCCAATCGCTTAGAGACTGTCACGCTTGCCGCACGATTGCCTGGTGCAAATATTATGACCATTCAGGAGTGCGCCAGCACGATCGGCTGGCGCTCGCAAGATGGGATGACGACGGAGGGCAAGCGTGCCCGCTATTGTGAGATAGAGATTAGGTTCGCCCTTCCTACTGCTCGCCTTTGCGGTAAGTGTGACTTTGGCCACAGTACCCCCTGCCGCATTACACCCTTGTGGACGAAGAAACCGGTGATATACTTCCAATAACTTGTTTCTCCTGGGGGGGCCTGTGTCAGCTGGACTGGACAATCTCAAGCACGTCGTTGTACTCATGATGGAGAACCGCTCCTTTGATCATATGTTGGGGGCTCTCCACGCCGAAGATGCCCGAATCAACGGCCTCGCCGGCAATGAGACCAATCCGGACACGACCAACGAACCGGCCCAAGTCGCGCCGCAGGCCGAGTTCCAGAGCCAGCTCGATCCCGACCCCGACCATTCCTTCCCGGCGGTGCAGAAGCAACTGTTTTTCGGCACTCCGGGGCCGCCGGCGGTTGCCGCAATGCAGGGCTTCGTGCAGAGCTACTGGGACCAGCAGCACAACGTCGCGCACTCCCATAAGATCATGTATTACTTTGCGCCCGGCAAGCTTCCCGTGCTGCACACGCTGGCGCAAAGCTACGCCGTGTTCAATGGCTGGTTCTCTTCCATCCCGGGTCCCACGGTCTGCAACCGCGCCTTCGCTCACTACGGAACTTCGTTCGGTCAGGTGAACCTGGATATTTTCTACGTTAAGGACGCCTCCGAGAGCATCTACGAGCGGATGCTCGCGGCCGGACGCACCACCAAGCTCTATTATTTCGATCCGTCAAGTTCCACGCAGGAAGTGGTCAATCTGCTGAAAAATCAGCCGCAGATCTTTGGCACATACCCTCAGTTCCTGGAGGACTGCAAGAATAACGCGCTGCCCGACTATAGTTTCGTCGAGCCCAACTACAGCGATCACCCCGGAGACGACGGCGGAGAATTGCTGGCGTCGGACCAGCATCCGGATCACGACGTGCAAGCGGGCGAAGTCTTCATCGCGTCGATCTACGACGCCATCCGCCAAAATCCGGATCTCTGGCAAAGCACCGCGCTGCTGATCACCTACGATGAGCACGGCGGGATTTACGATCACGTGCCGCCGCCGGCCTGCATCCCGGATGGATTCCATGCGCCGCTCGCGGACACTAACAACATGCCGTTCGCCTTCGACCGACTGGGCGTGCGCGTGCCCTCGATTCTCGTTTCGCCCTGGATTGCCAAAGGAACCGTGGTGCCAGGCCCGGAAGATCCGGCAAACGGGCGCGTGTTCGAGCACGCTTCCATTCCCGCGACCATTACGCAGCACTTCATCGGCAATTACGACAACCGCACCCCGCGCGAGAAGGCCGCGCAAACCTTTCTCGACTTGCTGACCGATGAAATGCGGCCCGATTCAGACTGCCCGACCATCGAGTTCGAATAGGAGATACCTAGATGGCACAGCCGCCAGTGATCCGCGTTCCGAAACCGGCACGCAGTTCTTACCAGCCGAACCGGCCGCTCTCGAAGAGTTCCTTGCTGCAGAGCCAGGTGAAGCATTTTCGCGACTTGGAGAAGGATCTCCCGCCCGAGCGGCAGACCGGCATCCCCATTGACTCGATCACCACAGAGGGCCCGGCGGCCGAGTACATCCGGCGCATGACCGTGCAGCTCCATCGGCCTCCCGGAGGAGTGTAGAGATGCGAAAGACCGGCATCCCCGTTTTCATTGCCTGCCTCGCACTCTCGGCCGGCGCTCACGCGCAGGAGACCCAGTTGGGCTCCGATTTCCGCCGTGAGGGCGCGGCGATCGAGCAGGATTGCTCGAGCTTCAACTTCAAATCATTGGGCAGTTGCGCCTACACCCTGTTTACGGACCATCCCATGCACATCGCCGCCGGCAGCATCGCTGCGCAGGACGGCTTCGGTCTTGGGCCGGCGTTCGTGGCGCATTGGACGCCCAACGAATCCTGGCGTCTGAGTTGGGATGTGGATGCGATCGTCTCCACCAACGCATCCTGGCGCGCGGGCGCGTACATGACGGCGATTTGGGATCGCCACAGCCGCATCGTGGTCAAACCGGGCGGAACCGGCGCGGGCGCGTCCAACCTCACGGTCCGCGAGGATCCGGTATTTCACTTACTGGTGCAGAACATTTCCCTGAAAACGCTGGACTATTTCGGTATGGGTCCTGACACCGGCGATACGGCTCGCTCCTACTTCGGAATGCGCGAAACCATCGCCGCAGTGAACGCGACTTGGCCCGTTCTGCAGCAGTGGCACATATCGCTTTACGCGGAGGCCAATGGCCGCTTCGTGGACATTCGCCCGAGCACCGGCCAGTCCAGCCCCTCCATCGAACAACTATACTCGCCGGCCACCGCGCCCGGGTTGGGTAGCCAACCGGCGTTTGCGCAGTTCGGTGAAGGAGTGCACATCGCTCCGTCTTTCGCCGGCGGCCACGTCCGGCTGAATTATTCCGTGATGTTCAAAGAATACGAGGCGCCAGGCGATTCCACGTATTCGTTCGAACGCTGGACTACCGATCTGTCCCACCAGTTCCCGATCTACCGGCGGACCCGTGCGCTGGCGCGGAACGGCTTCAACGGGCCCGACGACTGCTCGGTGAGCGCAGGCGAGCATACCTGCCCCGCCGTGACCCGTAACCTGGAGGGCAGTTTCACAGCGCGGTTCCTGATGAACCAGTCGATCACGCCGGCGGGGCACGTGGTGCCCTTCTACTTTCAGCCGACGCTGGGCGGCTCGGATATCGACGGCAATTCGGCACTCCCGAGCTACCAGGACTATCGCTTTCGCGGGCCGAACGATCTGCTGTTGCAAGCGGCCTTCGAACATTCGATTTACGGCCCGCTCGGATTTACAGCGATGGTGGACGAAGGAAAAGTCGCGCTGCGGCGGAGCGATCTCGATTTCACGCATCTGCGCCATAGCTATTCGGTGGGGCTGACGCTGCGCGCGGGAGCATTTCCGATGGTCCGGCTGCTGTTTTCGTTTGGCGGCCGGGAAGGCACTCACACAACCTCCGCCATGGATGGCTCGCTTCTGGGCGCCTCCGCGCGCCCGAGCCTGTACTGACAACGCGCGGTTCAGCTTTGCGCAGCGATGTTTCCGGCGAGGACCCCCATCGACTTGACGCGGCGCCGTGATTCCCAATACGGCATTTCACCGCGAGCCGCCGCGAAGGAGCATTGGCTGTTCAGAGGCGTCGCGCTGCTCTCAGCTCCAGCCGGTACCGTCGCAGCGCAAGCCGACGTTCAGTCCGCTGCGCCCACCACATCGAAAAATAGGCGTACAGATCAGCCAATATTGAATCCGCCGTTCCGGAGGCCATACGACAAATGTTATAGGCACCATCTGCGGATTTCTAGCCGGATGCCGGACAAATCGGTACTGGAAAGGTACTATGTCGCCTGGTGGATGCGGCTCGCGAAGAAAAGTTCCGGGGGACCGCACGATCGCTTGTGCCGAGGCGATATCGACGGGGCGCTATGCTGCGGTTGAATTTAGCGGGAGCGCAACTCGACGTCGGGGGCCTCGGGGTAGCCGAATGGTTGCCGATATTGGCAGACAACGGGTGCTTACTGCGCCAGCCACAGCAGCGGCGTGAGCCCCGCCACCGCCAGGGCGCCCAGCAGGCTCAAACTCAGCACGCCGGTCTTGCGGTCGCTCAAGGAGAAGGAGTAAATGCCTTTGACCAGGTTATTGCTGGAGGCGGCAATCAGAATCGCCGCCGCCGCCACGCCCAATGGTGCGCTGCCGCCGCCTGCCTGCGTCATTCCCATGATGAACGGGTCCACGTCCGTCACGCCCATCAGGGCCGCCAGCGAGTACACCCCCGCCTTGCCGAGGTAAGTCACCACCAGGTGGGTGGCCACCAGCATGGTGACGAAGAGCACCGCGAAGCCCAGGGCTGCGCGCAGTTCCAAGGGGTTCTTTGGCTCGAACTCACGCGCGACGTCTCCCGCCTTGGCATCGGGAACCCGGCTCCACAACCACCCGGACGCGATGCTGGCTCCCGCAAGGACCAGAAACGGCACTCCCAGAAGGGTGATCAGGCTTCGGTTGAAGATCATCACCAGGCCGGCCAGCCGCAGATACATCATGCCGGAGGCGACCAGGGTGACTCCGGAGAACAGGTGCGGCCGATTCTCCCGTTTGGCGCGCTTGGCCAGGACCACCGTAGTCACCGTGGAAGAATAGGCGCCTCCTAGCAATGCCGCCAGCATCACACCGCCCTGTCCCTTGGTGACCTTCTGGATCACGTAACTGCCGTAGGAGACGGTGCTCACCGCCACCACCACCAGCCAGACCTTGGCCGGATTGATGGCGAACGCTCCAAATTCGCGGTTGGGAAGCACGGGCAGAATCACCGCCGTGACCAGCAGAAACTTGGTGAAGGTGAGGATCTCTTCCGGTGCGACACGCTGGGTGAGGCCTTCCAGCGCGCTCTTCAACTCCAGCAGCAGCATGCTGGCCACGGTGAGAGTGGTGGCGATCCAGAACTGTTCGCGATACACCAGCGCGGCTGCTATGTAAGTGGTCAGCGCCGACATCTCGGAGGTCACGCCGGCCGTTCCGGATTGCAGCTTGTTGCGGTACGACAGCATCAGGAAGCCTGCCACCACCGCGAAGCCCAGGGTCACCGGCAGAATTTCTCCTCCCGCCAGGAGGGAGATGCCATAGGCGATGAGGCCGATGAGAGGATAGGTGCGCACGCCGCCGAACGAGAACTGTCCGGTGCCGGTGCGGCGCTCCTCACGCTCCAACCCGGTCAGGAAGGCAAGAAACAGGACCAGCAGAATCTTGACGCCTTCCGGCGGCAACAATTTATAGAGATCGTTGAGCAAATCAGTACAAGCATATCTGATTTCTCCACAGCGGATAGGATGGGTGGCGTCGTGACCGGATTGGCGCGGCCGCTGCGCAGGTTAGCGCGCCTTGCGCCAGATCCTTCAATTCTCGGAAGGCTTTTCTACGCGGTCAATGACGAGGACCTCGACGGGCGCCTTGGTAGGTTGCAGCTTCAACCCCAGTTGCTCCTGGATTGCGGTGAACAGATCCGGAGGCGCCGAGGGATCGTCGCTCGGGGCCGGGACCCTAACCCCAAGGCCGCCGAACTGAGTCTCATCGGGCGTCCATTTCAACTCGAAGTCGAACCTTCCCGAGAGCCCGCTTTGATCCACCACCGGCCGATCCAGGACGGCGGTCTGCATCGCGCCGGCGAAGTCCGCCATGGTTGCATTCCTGGCGGGCAACACCCCGAGTCCTCGGAAAAACAGGCCGGGAAGGCCGTTCGGATCGCCGGCGCTCTTGGTGAGCTTTGGTCCATTCTTTCCAACCACGATCGCGAACACGGAAAGCTCTTTCTTGTCGCGATGGAAGGTGAGCCGGAAGCGATCCGTCAGCAACTTCTGCACCATGGTCTTCCACTGTTTATCGTTGGGCTGACCCTCCCCGTCGGGCTTGGCACTCAGATCGTACTTCTCCGATTCGATCCAGGCCGGCCCTCCCGTGATCTGCCGTGCATGAAGCCCGTAGGCGAACGTGATGAGATCGCTCAGAGACGTATTGATCGTGGAAAAATTACGGCCGCGCACCATAAGACCTTTGCCCTGCGTTTCAGGACTGCTCGGCTTGATGGTGGCCACTTCAAACACCGGATTGGCATCCGCCGCCATCGGCTTCAGCCGTACCGGAGGCTCCGGAATCGGCCACGCCGTCTCGTCGGTGACATGCTTCAGGTTCAGGGGTATCGGTGAGCCTCCCTGGGTCCAGATGCCTGTGATCGAGGCGCCGTCCGCATTCACCTTTCCCTCATATGTGCCGCCTATTCCAGGGATCGATATTTTTACAGTCGAACCTTGCACAGTGACCGCGCCAGCGACGCCCTGCCCTGATTGGTCGATGCTGTAAAAGACGGCTTTCAGGCCGCCCCCATCGGCCTTCGAAACCTTGACCACCGTCCGCAGTTCTTGTTTGCCAGCCAGTAACGTGCCCTGCCAAGTGCCGGTTATATCCTGGGCGAACAATGCGCCTCCCGGCAACGCAGCGAGGGCGATAATCAACAGCATCAGCTTCTTCATGCGCGATCTCCCGGAAAAACTTGCTGTATTCTGGCCAAATCTCGCCGATTGAGGCGATGAGGTACCTTCGTGATGGTATCTCATGGCCCTGCTGCCGGTTCACCGGGAAGGATAAACGCAGCCGCCGTGATGACGCACCATGTGCTGACGGCGCTCAAACGGTTGGCGCTGCCGGAGAAATGGCTGACCGCGCGAGGGAAGCGGCTGCGGTTCCGGAAAAGAGTTCCAGCAGTTTGCCGTGCATGACGTCCGCCAGCAGGCCATGCTTCATGCGCTGCATCTCTTATGGCTGAATGGTCGCCCTCAGGACTTCCGAGCCGCTTGGAGCTTTTGCTCTAAGTTCCTGCTCGGCGGTAACAAACACATCGAAACTCTTCAACGGCGTGACGGTTTCGAAGGTCGCCTTTAGGTTCTTATCCATTTTCAGTTGGCCTTGATTCTCGGAGTTTCCGCCCCGTTCCTGCAACCAAACAACATACGCGGCTGCGCGTGGCGTCAGATTCGCAAGATTGGCGAGATGCCGAACTGTCATCTTCAGCCTCGTGTTGCCGTTCTTGTCCTTGCTGATCGCAACCTCGGCCCGAGCACCTGGAACGATAGACGCCGCAGTCATTGGATACTTCTTGGCTGCATACGCGACCGCACAGAGCAGCGCGAACGTCAAACAGATTGTGTAAAGCTTTCGCATCGGACACCTCATACTTCCGGGATTCCATTTTGGACTCCCAGGTCGTGTTCAGTATACACCCGGTCGCCATCCTTTGATCCTTGCTGGTCCGCTACCAATGCTCATCGAGCGCGACGCGAACGGGAGCACTCACGCTTCTTGCGGAGTGCCTCCAAGGGATGTACCTTGAAATTGATCGCAAGGTATTCTTATGAAAACAGACAAACCCGAACCAACATCCTGTCCATTGATGACCACATCGTCCGGCCGCCCCGTCGGCGACAACCAGAACTCCGTCACCGCGGGTCCCCGGGGCCCGGTCCTGATGGAAGATTATCTTCTTTTCGAGAAGATGGCCCAGTTCAATCGCGAGCGCATCCCGGAACGCGTCGTACATGCTAAGGGAGCCGGCGCGCACGGCAGGTTCACCGTTACCGGCGACATCGCCAAGTACACAAGCGCCAAGCTCTTCAGCCAAATCGGCAAGCAGACAGACGTATTAGCCCGCTTCTCCATCGTGGCCGGCGAAAAGGGCTCGGCCGACACCGCCCGCGACCCCCGCGGATTCTCCATTAAGTTCTATACCGAGGAAGGCAACTGGGACATGACCGGCAACAACACTCCCATCTTCTTCGTCCGCGACCCGCTCAAGTTCAGCGACTTCATCCACTCCCAGAAGCGCATCCCCGCGACGAACCTGCGCGAGCCAACGGTCATGTGGGATTTCTGGTCCCTCTCCCCCGAATCGCTCCACCAGGTCACAATTCTCTTCTCCGACCGAGGCACTCCCGATGGCTACCGCCATATGCACGGCTTCTCCAGCCACACCTTTAGCCTGATCAACGCCAAGGGCGAACGCTACTATTGCAAGTGGCACTTCCTTACTCTTCAGGGCATCAAGAACCTGACTGCGGAGCGCGCCGCTGAGCTCGCCGGAACCGATCCCGATTACGCCACTCGCGATCTCCACGATGCCATCGAGCGCGGCGACTTCCCCAAGTGGCGCGTCTCCCTACAGATCATGCCCGAGGCCGAAGCCGCGACTTATCACATCCACCCCTTCGACCTCACCAAGGTTTGGCCGCACAAAGACTACCCGCTGATCGAAGTCGGCGTGATGGAACTGAACCGCAACCCGAAGAACTATTTCAATGAAGTCGAACAGGCGGCTTTCTCGCCCGTCAATATCGTGCCTGGAATGGGTTACTCGCCGGATAAGATGCTGCAAGCCCGTCTCATTAGTTATCCCGATGCTCATCGCTACCGTCTCGGCGTCAATTTCGAGACGCTCCCGGTCAACCGGCCCCAGTGCCCCGTACATACCTACAACCGCGATGGCTTCATGCGCGCCGACGAAAACGGTGGCGACAGTCCAAACTACGAACCGAATAGCTTCGGCGGAGCCGCTCAAGACCCACGCTACCGCGAACTCCCCTACAAGGTATCCGGCGATGTCAACCGGTATGACCACAGAGAAGGGAATGACGATTACGGGCAGGCCGGCGACCTCTTCCGCCTCATGACCCCAGCGGAAAAGAAAGCGCTCATTAGTAACCTCGCGGGTCACATGAAGGGTATCCCGGAGCGCATCGCCAAGCTCCAGATTGAACACTTCGGCAAAGCCGATCCTGCTTATGGCCGTGGCGTTGCGGAAGCCCTTGGCATCGAGGTTCCCGATCCCGCGCTCGCATCCGTGACTTAGTACTTACACATTCAGGTCAACTCTCGCGGAAGCCGATATTGAGATCGGCTTCCGCTTGATCGAAAACGGCTGGCTCGACATGCAACAGGCCCTCAAAGCCGGCGCCCAAGTCCAAACCGGCACCAACCAGAGAATCGCCAGCCTCGCCGAATCCATCGGCCGGTACGCATATGCGGCAGACGCGCCCACCCCGCGCCGGGCTAGGGGAGGCCCAAAGCACTACCAGTACTCACAATCTGGGCTGGGCTCCCTTTCCCACCCTAACAGGCCTTGAAATCGGCTTCGCTTGGAGCTTAGCATGAATGGCGGAGCCAATTTCGGGCTCCGGCGGGCCTGGCTGAGAACCGAGGCAGAGACACGAATGAGATTGCAGGCACTTCTATTGGCGGTTGGGGTTGCCGTTTTGCTGACCGCTTGTTCCAGCGGGCCTACAACTCCCGATCCGGGAACGCCGGCCTTTTTGTGGAATGCCGCCGAACGAGCCTATCACAACGGCGACATCATGAAGGCCAACGACGAGCTTTCGGAATTGCAGCAAACCGACAACGAATTCTCCCCCAGGGCGCGGATCTGGCAGACTGTGCTCGCCGGCGGCATGGCGCGGGGCTATTGCGAACTGGCTGACGGCTACGAATCCGGTGGCCGGCTGAAGCCCGCCAGTTCGCTTGAATTTCACAAGCAGGTGACGAACCTGCGTGCGATGGCGGCTCACGCCGCGATGGATTTCACGCAGGCAGTGCACTGGTTCGCAACCAGGGACCCGTCGGCCGACGTGCAGCTTGCCTTCGACCTGCCGCCCGGCTCGGCCGCCGACCCGGCTGCGCTGCGCAAAGCGTACGCCGGCATCCTGATGCCGGACGCCGAGGCGCAGTCGCTCGAAACGGCGATGGTCGAGCGCGGCGTCATCCGCGCGGTGTGCCAAGCCAACGGTACGGAGGGCGATTCAGCCCAAGCGCTCGAAAGGTTCAGGGCGGGCGAGGTCAAGACGCCGCGCGCCACTTTCCTCTACGCCGCCGCCAAGACGCTCTTCGACGTGTCCGACGTCTTCAGCGCCAACAAGTTGGACCAGCCGCAGCGTCGAAGGGTGATGCTCGATGAAGCCCTGGCCTCGCTGCACTCGAGTCCCGAGACCACGGAAGCCGCGGCGCTGGCTACGAAAATCCAGGCCGTGCTGAAAAAGATCCCAAACAAGTAACGCGAGTTTGAGCCGCCAAAGAGAAGGCCTACGCTTCCGCCAGTCCGTGCCCGGTGCCGCAGACGTTCACCTGGATTCCCATCTCGCGAAACATGGCGGCTTTGGCGGCCAGCGCCCGATTGGCGCCGGCGGCATCGGGAGCGTAAGCCACCTGAATGTGGTTGGCCTTGTGCTTGGCCATCATCTGGTCGCGGGAAACGCCATACATCACGGCGTGCATCACGGGCCATTGCGGGGTGGTGATTTTCCATCGGCGCTCGGTTTCCTCGGCCGGCAGCGCGATCGATTTCGCGCGGCCGATGTCGGCGTGCAGGCCGCCGCCCGCCACGTAGATGCGACTCCATACGATTTCGCCGGGCTTGCTGACGCCCTTGATGCCGCCGCCGCCCAGCCGGAAGTACATCGGCGGCTGCCGCTCGCTGACCGCCCCTGCGTAGCCGCCGGTCAGATGATTGGGCGGCACGGAACCCGAGATCTCGAACACCCAAACGAAATCGCCGCCGTACGCTTCGCCATAGCGCACATCGTGCAGCGTGGTTTCCGCTTCGTAGCCGAGCCTGGTCCAGACGCGGTTGGTAGCCAGCGCATCCAGGCCGGCGCATTCGTCCACCTCGTTGAAATGCGGCAGGGGGCGGTCCGCGTAAAGCACGCGCCCGTTGCCGGCGGCCTTTACCGGCGGCCGGTCGGTGTTGTTGAGCAGGCCCTCGGCCAGGTCGGAGGCGGGGGCCAGATCCTTCAACCCCTGCTGGTATTGGATGCCGATCACGTCGCAGCCGAAATCGTCGGCAATGCGCAGCGCCGCGATATACATCTTGCACTGTCCCAGAATCTGATCGTTGGTGAGATCGGTTTCCGGATTCGGTCCCACCAGAAATTTCATCCCCTTGCGGTCCAGCCAGGAGCGCACAGCGCCGGCTTCCTCATCGCTCACCGTACACATAGCGGCGTAAAGGCTGGACTGGCTGAGCCGCTCTTTGAACACGCCGAGCGGCATCAGCATTTCGTCGGGAATGATGGCGTTGTACATGCCCATGCAGCCTTCGTCGAAAATGCCCATGATGGCGCGGTCACGGCGTAGTTCCTCGGCGAGTTGAATGCCGGCCGCCTCCGGCTCGGCAGGCAGCCGGAAAGATGTGAGCGGACGCGCGTGGCTGACGTCGTGGCGCACCGCCTCGCCGCGCAGCCACTGGCGCAAGCCCGCGAGAAAGATCTCGTCGCCGAAGTTTTCGCTCCACAGCGTGGAGTATGGAACGCCCGCTTTGGTCAGGCAGCCATTCAAATTGAGCATGCCCACCAGGCCCGGCCACTGGCCGCTCCAGTTCGCCACGGTGAGAATGGGGCCCTGGTGGCCCACCAGTCCGGGCAGCACGTGGTGACTGTATTGCCAGACGGCTTCGCACACCACCAGCGGCGCGTCCTTCGGGATCTGGCGAAACACTTCGATGCCATATTTCTGGCTGTCGATGAAGCCGTGCTGTTTTTCGCTATCGAACGGATGGCCCCGCTCGACCTGGCGGCCTTCGCTGCGGATGGCTTGCATGAGGGCGTTTTCGGCGTCCTGCTGCGCGGCCCAACACACACGGTTGGCGGAAAGGCGCAGATCGCCACTGGCAATCAGATAAATGAGGGCGGACATATCGAACACTCTAACAGACCGAGCCTGTCAACGACACGGGCGAAACGCTAAAGCGGCGCCGCCGGCAGTTCGCTTCTGCACCCGGATATAATCATGGTGTTCCCTAAGAAACAAAGCATGAATTGAAGGAGGCAATGGGCATGCAGTCCCGGCGTCTGTTTATCGGCAAAGTAGCCACCGGCCTGGCCGGCACTCTGGCGGCGTCCAATGTGATGGGCGCGAACGAGCGTCTCCGCATCGGCATCATCGGCGCCGGCGACCGCGGCAAAGAGATTCTACGCCAGGCGCTGGCGCTGGAGAACGTCGAGTGCATCGGCGCCGCCGACGTCTACACGCGCCGCCTGGAGGAGGTCCAGCAGATCGCTCCCGGCGTCAAGACCTACCTCGACTACCGGCGCTTGCTCGAAGACAAGGCCGTGGATGCCGTGTTGATCGCCACGCCGCAGCACCTGCACGCCGAGCACTTTGTCGCCGCGCTCGATGCCGGCAAACACGTCTACCAGGAAAAGACCATGGCGTTCACCGTCGAGCACGCCAAGCGTATGCGCGCCACCTGGCAGCGCGCCGGCGCGGGCCGCACGGTGCAGATTGGCCACCAGTGGACCTCCACCGGCCAGATGGCCGACACCGCGCAGTTCCTCCGGCCCGAGCTGATGGGCAAAATCACCGTCATTCACGGCCACATGTACCGCAACACGCCGCACGGCAAGCCGCAGTGGTCGCGCGCCATCTACCCCGACATGACGGCCGCGAACATCGTCTGGAAATCATTCCTCGGCGAGTCGCCCGAGCGGCCCTTCGACGCCAACCGGTACATCAACTGGCGCTTCTTCTGGGACTACTCCGGCGGCAACATCTACGAGAACTTGTGCCACCAGCTCGCGTTCTGGTACAAGGCGATGGGCCTCGGCATTCCGCGCAAGGTGACGATGACCGGCGGCCTGTACCTTTGGAAAGACGGCCGCGAAGTCCCCGACACGATGAACGTCTCCATGGAGCACGCCGAAGAGTTGCTCTATAGTTGGGATTCCAGTTTCGGCAACGAGCGCCTGGGCGTCACCGAAGACGTGCTCGGCGATAACGGAGCCATCACCCACACCATGCAGAGCATCCGCTACCAGCCGGAAAAGAAGAACCGCCCGGACGGAACCGAGATGGCGGGTATGTCGCGTTCCGATCCGAAGGCGCACATGCAGAACTTCGTGGATCACATTCGCGGCAGCGCCCGCGAGGTGAACTGCCCGTTCGAGGTGGGCTATCGCGTCGCCATCGCCTGCCGTATGGCCGTGGACAGCTACCGCAGCGGGCGCACGGTGTGCTGGGACCCGGCGAAGGAAGAGATCGTTTGACGGAAGGCCGGGTGCCGCGAAGGAATAATGGCCACGGATGAACACAGATAAACACGGATAAGAAAAGAGGGATTTTATCTGTGTTCATCGGTGTTTATCTGTGGCTCGAATACTGAGGAGATCATCACGTGAAAGCGGAAATCGGAATCATCGGCGGCAGCGGGCTCTATACCATGCCGGGCTTTGCGGCGCAGCAGGAGGCCACTATTGATACGCCCTTCGGCGCGCCCTCGGACAGCTTCGTGGTGGGATCGCTGGCCGGGCGCCAGGTGGCTTTTCTGGCGCGCCACGGCCGCGGCCATCGCATCTCGCCCTCGGAGATTAACTTCCGCGCCAACATTTATGCCATGAAATCACTCGGCGTGGAGCGCATCATTTCGCTCAGCGCGGTCGGCTCGCTCAAGGAAGAGCACCGCCCTCTCGACTTCGTCCTCCCCGACCAGTTCTTCGACCGCACGCGCGGCCGCGCTTCCACTTTCTTCGGCGAGGGCCTGGTGGCCCACGTCAGTTTCGCCGATCCCATCTGCCCGGAGCTGGTTGGCGTTCTCACGCGAGCCTGCGACGAATCCGGCGTGTCCGCCAAGTCGGGTGGCACGTATCTCTGCATGGAAGGGCCGGCGTTTTCCACCAAGGCCGAGTCCAACGTTTATCGAAGCTGGGGCATGGATGTGATCGGTATGACCAACCTCACCGAAGCCAAGCTGGCGCGTGAAGCCGAGCTCTGCTACGTCACGGTGGCCATGGTGACCGATTACGACTGCTGGCATCCGCACCATGGCGCGGTTACCGTCAACGAGATCATCGCTAACCTCATGAAGAACGCGGAAAATGCGTGCAAGGTGGTAACGGCCGCGGTGGCGCGCATGCCCGCCGGCCGTTCGTGCAAGTGCGGCGAGGCGCTGGCCCACGCCATCATCACCGACCGCAAGCTGGTGAGCCAAGCCACACGCCAAAAGCTGGGGATTCTGGTTGACAAGTACTTCGTGTAAGGTCGTCGCGGAGCAAGTGCTGGCGCAGTGCCTGGCGGGCGATCCGCCCTCCGCGCTGCCGCCAGCGCTGCTCGAAGAGGCGTGCGCTCCGGCGCTGTTCTCGATCCTGGTGGAAGGCCTGGCCGACCGCTTCGAGCCGGCGCTGTGCGACGCGTACGTCCGCCTGTTTTCGCACGCCATCGAGCAGACGGCCGGCGATCTCGATGCCGCCGCGCTCGAAGCGCGTTATCAGCGCGTGCGGCGCGTGCGCGCCGTCAGCGTGGAACCGACGCGCGTCTTCGTGCTTTCGCGCATTACGCTGGGCGCCGATGTGGCCGTAACCAGCGTGCTGCTGGACGCAGCCAAGCGCCGCTTCCCCAGTGCCCGCATCGTCTTCGTGGGCCCGCACAAGAACTATGAGCTGTTCGCCGGCGATACTCGTCTCGAACACGCCCCGGTCGAATACCAGCGCGGGAGCCTACGCGGCCGGCTCGCCGTGTGGAGCGAATTGAGCGCGTTGTGCGACGCCGCCGACGCACTGGTCCTCGATCCGGATTCGCGGCTGACGCAGCTCGGCCTGCTCCCGATCTGCCCTGACGAACGTTACCACTTATTCGAAAGCCGCGCGTATGGCGCGTATCGGAGCCGCGACCGTCAGGGAGCGGTCGCTGACTCAAACGCCGGCAACGCCACTAACGGCCAATCTCTCCCCGAGCTGGCCGCCTCCTGGGTACGCGAAACCTTGCAAGTGGAGGGCGGCCGCTCTTATCTGTCGCTCGCCACGCCGGCCCCAACACAACCGGGCATCACTGTCAGCCTGGGCGTGGGCGAAAACCCCGCCAAGCGTCTGCCGGATCCATTCGAAGAGAAGCTGCTGACTCTGCTCGCCACGACTGGTCTTACGCTGACGATTGACAAAGGCGCCGGCGGCGAAGAAGCCGCGCGCGTGAAGGAAGCCTGTCGCCGCGCGGGCATTGCGGCAACGTTTTGGGAAGGATCGTTCGGAGGCTTCGCCGCGCTGATCGCCGCCAGCAGCCTGTATGTCGGCTACGATTCCGCCGGCCAGCACGTCGCCGCGGCCACAGGCGTCCCTCTGATCTCGATCTTCGCCGGCTTCCCCGCCCCGCGCATGTTCGACCGCTGGCGTCCCACCACGCCAACCGCCCACGTCATCCGCGTGGACCACCCGGATGTCGAAGCCACGCTGGCCCAGGTGCGCGAGGCGCTGGCAAGGGTCGCGTAGGGCGAGCCTCAGGCGAAAAGGAGCCGTCCTTTCGGCTTCGGCACAGGGCGGCCCAGTTCACGAGCCGTTTCCAGCCACTCTGAAATGACGACCTCCGCGTTACCGAGTGCTTCCTGCCTAGTGGGTCCGTCCGCCATACAACCTGGCAGCTCCGGCACTTCCGCGATAAACGCCCCGTCTTCGTCGCTCCAGTACAGGATGATCTCGTATTTCGTCATTGAACACCTTCCGCTAGTTTATAACGAACGATCACCGCTCGAACCTGCTTGACCTGGTACGGCTTCGCCAGAGAGCCGCGTGGTTGAAGATTGAGGATCTCCGCGACGTCTGGCTTAACAAAAATATGATGACTGCCCTTCACGCGCTCGAGAAAACCGAGAGAAGTCAGTAGGGAACGCAACTCATCGAAACGAATGTTGGCGTCCGCAGTACCACGAAGAACCCGGAGCAGGACTTGCTTGCGCACAACCCTCATTATTGCGCTGTTCGGCCGTCCCGGTCAGCGCCACTTGACAGTCGGCTTGTGGGGCGGGCGCCCTCGCCCGCGTCGGACCCCCTGGTCCGACAGCACGAGCCAGGGGCTCGGCCCAAGGCAGGTCGGGGACCTGCCCCACTTACTTCGGCCGCCGCGTGATGAGTTCGGCGCTGTCTTTCGACAAGCCTTCAGACGTAGCGACGATCTTGATCCTCCCGGTTTCGCCCGCTTTGGAGCGCACGATCAGCAGCGCCATACCGCTGAACGCTTTGCGGTGATCGGCCTGGAACGGCTCTGTGGTAGCGGCGTTGCCGTTGTCGACCGCCGCGATGGTTCCGGCGCCGGTAACATCGAAATGCACCAGGTTATCGGCCATAGGACACAGGTTGCCGTGCTGGTCTTCGATCCGCACTGTGACAAACGACAGGTCGTCGCCATCGGCTTGAATAACGGCGCGGTCCGCCGCCAGTTTCACCTTAGCGGGCGCGCCGGCGGTACGCACTTCATCCACCGCGACCGATTTGCTATTCTGATATGCCACTGCCTTTAAGATGCCTGGCTCATAGGGCACTTGCCAGACGCGGCGATACTTGGTGACGAACTTACCGGTCTCACTCACCTTGGTCCCCACCGGCATCTCCCACAGGTCGGAGAATCGCGCCTTCTTACCGAGCGATTTGCCGTTGAGGAATAACTCAACTTCCTCCGCGTTCGAGTAAGCCATCACCGGAATCGCCTGACCTTCCTTGCCCTCCCAATTCCAATGCGGCAGCACGTGCACCATGGGCTTGGCGCTCCACTGGCTCTGGTAGAGGTAGTAACGATCTTTGGGGAATCCGGCTAAGTCGATAAAGCCGAAGTACGAGCTGCGCGACGGCCAGTCCTGCGGATTCTTGTCCTGCCAGCCCCAGAAGGGCGTCGGCTCGCCGATATAATCGAAGCCGGTCCAGACGAACTCGCCGAGCACCTGCGGGAACTTGTCCTGGTAAGTAAACTCGACATCCGGGCAATATGCCCAGTCCGGGGCGACCGTGTCATAACTCGAAATCTGGAGCGACTTGGGCTTTTCGTAAGCTACGATCGGCAGATGATAGACGCCGCGTGAGCTGACGCAAGAGTCCGTCTCCGTAGCGACGATGGTCCAGTCCGGGTGCTCCTTGAGGATCTGCTCGTAGTGCATCGGCGAGTAATTGAAGCCGGGGATATCGACTTCGGCGGCCATCTTATTCTTGATAGCGTTGTCCCAGCTATTGAAAGCCGAAGTAGTGGGCCGCGTGGGGTCCTCCTCGTGGAAGAAACCGGTGAGGCGGCGCGCATCGCGCCAGCCCTGGGCCTCCGGGTGGTCCTGCTCGGGAATTTCGTTGCCGATGCTCCACAGGATGATGCTCGGATGGTTGCGGTCGCGGCGCGCCATGTCGCGCGCATCGTCTTCCGACCAGTCGGCGAAGTACTTACTGTAGCCGTTCGGCACCTTGGGGATACGCCACATATCGAAGGCCTCGTCCATCACCAGCAGGCCGAGCCGGTCGCAGTATTCGAGAATCTCCGGCGCGGGAGGGTTGTGGCTGGTGCGCAGCGCGTTGACGCCGGCGGCTTTGAGAATCTGTAACTGGCGTTCGATAGCGCGGCGGCTGACCGCCGTTCCCAGCGCGCCCAGGTCGTGGTGGTCGCAGACGCCTTGCAGTTTCAGGTGGCGGCCGTTCAAGGAGAAGCCCTTCTCTTTATCGAAACCAATCGTGCGAATGCCGAACGGCGTGGTGTAGCGGTCCACAGCCAGATCGTTCTCAAGCACCTCGGTCACCAGCGTGTAGAGATAGGGATGGTCAATGTCCCAGCGCTTCGGCTGATTCACGGTGACCACGGATGGGACAGTCAACGGAGCCGTCCGCGAGCCCTCAGCCGGAATCGTCACGTGTACGATGTTGCGGCTCACCGTGTTGCCGTCGGAATCGCGCACCCAGGTCTGCACCGTGGCCTTGACCTCCTGGCCGGAACGGTTGCGTAGCGTGGTTTTCACTGACACGGAGGCCTGGTCATCGCTCACCTTGGGCGTGGTGACATAGGTGCCCCAATGGGCGACATACACAGCGCCAGTTACATCGAGCCACACGTTGCGGTAGATGCCCGCGCCCGGATACCAGCGCGACGAGTGATCCTCGGGCGTGAGCCGCACCGCGATCACGTTGGCCGCACCATCGAAATTCAGGTACGGCGTGAGGTCCAGGCTGAAACCGATGTAGCCGTAAGGACGCCCGCCCAGCTCATGCCCGTTCAACCACACCTTCGAATTGGACATGGCGCCGTCGAACTCGATGCTGAAGTACTTTCCCTTGGCGCCGGCCGGAAGCGCGAACGACTTGCGATACCAGCCGGTGCCGAACATGGGCAGCGCGCCGGTCTGCGGGTTGAGCGTGGAATCGAACGGCCCTTCGATCGCCCAATCGTGTGGCAGCCGGACGGGGCGCCACGCGGAATCGTCGAACTCCGGTTTCTCCGCGCCCGCCGCTTCACCTTTGTAGAACCGCCAGCCATCGTTGAAGCTCAGGCGGCGCTCACCGGAAAGCGCAATCGTCGGGGCGGCCGCGTTCACTTGCGGCAGCATAGCCAGAAATGCCAGTGCGCCACAGGCGGCGCTGACACGGCTTCGGCAGTTACTCATCGAATCTCCTCGGGAAACTTGAGATCGCACCCTTTTTATCCTAATACCGATACGGTTTCACGTGCAGGCCACCTGGGCCGCGATGAGGGAACCGTCTCCCGCCACTTCGCGCGAAACGCGCGCCTTCGCCTACCGGTGAAAACTCTCCGGAGGCCCCAGGTAGCTCGGTTTAACGCCGCCCAGGTCGACCACGAGTTTTTCGAGCACGATGCCGGGGTCCACCATCCGGAACTTCAATGTATGAATTCCGGGAGCGGCCAGCGTGTGCGCGGAGCGCACCTTGCGGACGCTGTCCTTCACCGAGGTCTCCCAGTCGCCCTGCTCGTTGTGCGCCAGGGCGTCGATGACCTGTGGCGGCTCGTCATCGAACGAGATTGCGTAGCGCAGTCCGCGCTCGGGAGTGAAGTTCAGCGTCGGTGAGAGGATCGCTTCCACTTCGACCCGTCCTGCATGGAAGAGAAACATCCGATACTCCAGACATGGCGCCCCGGCCGGCGGCATTACGCTTTCGGCGGTGACCGGAAAGATCGACATCGCGGATAGCGTGCGGCCATAATCCGGGATCCGCTCCCACTTCACTGGCCCCGCGTCAACCTTGCGGGTGTAATGTTCCGCCTCCATCGAAACGTACCCGGACGTTTCGACGAAGCCTTTGATCTCCGACCCCGAAGGCCGATTCGGGTAGAAAACATCGACTTCCACTGCAATGGGAGCGGCTCCCGCGCCTGCGATAGTGACGGCGCCTTTGTCACCTCCCGGCGGGGCCTTGTCCCAATCTACGCTCACCCGCAGGCGTGCTTCTTTTTCGACGGAGCCGCGCGTCGCGCTCAGCACGATCCAGGGTGCACTCGCAGCGGCAGTGAACTCGAACGGAGCGCGCCCGCGATTGAACACATCGATAAAATGCCGCGGCTCGTTGTACGAATCGAAGGTAGGCAGCACCGCCGGCCTCGCGCTGCCCGGCCACGCGGCACTCGATCCTTCGATGGCGACGCCCATCGACGCCGTCGCGGGGAGAGCTAGCTCGGTGACTGGCGGCATGGTGTTCTTCGGCGGCTCCTGCCAGTACGTGTAACCAATGTGCGTCTGATCCATCATGTGGTCCCACTTGCCGTGCGCCAGCGTGTGGTTGAAGCGGTCCGTCAGATCCGCGTCGGCCTGAAAGAGCTGGCGCGTCCGCGCCGCCATGTCATTCGCGCTGGCGCGGCCCTGTGCCACGTAGAGATGGTTCTTCGCCGCCGCCACATACATCGCGGTGACAATTGCATTGGCTTTTGCCGGATGCAGGACCAGTTCGAAGAACGCATCCCGCGCCTCGGCCGGTAACTCGCGCTCGATGGCTTCCGCGCGAGAGACAATCGCGTCGTAGTCCGCGACCAGCCGGTCTGCTTCCTGGTAGTCGATCAAGCTGTAAGTGCTGGGCTCCAGGAGCTCCGGCTTGCGGCGGCCATTGTACTTCAAGGTCTTCGCAACCACACCGGCTATCTCCGCGGCGTGCGCCCGGCCGAACTCTCTGGCAGCCCATAACTCCGTGAACTCACCAAGCTTCTCCTTGGGCCAGCGCGCGGGATCGCGGGCCAAACTCAAGAAGAACTCGGTCGGAAACTCCATCGGCTTCAGGTCGCCGACGTTCACGATCCAGATGCGATTCGCTCCGTATTCCGCGGCAAGGTGCATCTGTTCCCAGACCTTGGGAATCGGATTCGTGTCAATCCACTTATAATTGCGCGGGCCGCCGACGTAATCGAAGTGATAATAGATGCCCGCGCCGCCGCCGCGCTTGCGTTCTTCGGGCGTCGGCAGACGGCGGATGTTGCCCCAGTTGTCGTCGCACCATAGAAGCGTCACGTCATCCGGGACGCGCATGCCCTTCTCGTAATATTCCTGGACTTCCTTGTAAAGCGCCCAGTCTTGCGGAACCTTGGTGACATCGGGGTTCACTTCCGCGGCGATGATCTTGCGCTGATCGGCAACGATGCGCTCCAGCAACGCGGTGTTGGACTCTCGGGACATGGGCATGTCCCCGTCGCCGCGCATGCCGAGCGTGATGATACTCTCGTAAGCCTTGTTGCGGCGAACGCCCTCTTCCCAGAAGGCGCGCAAGACGTCCTCGTTGCGGGAATAGTCCCACGGCCCTTTCCCATGCCGCTTCCACTCTTGCTGGGCGCGTAACATGGGCTCATGATGCGACGTGCCCATCACGATCCCGTATTCGTCCGCGAGTTTGGCGTTGAGAGGATCGTCCTCGTTGAATGCGTTGTTCCACATCGCGGGCCAGAGATAGTTCGCCTTCAGGCGCAGCAGGAGCTCGAACACTTTTTCGTAGAACTCGTGGTTGTAATTCCCGTACGTTGCCTTCACCCAACCGGTGAGAGCGGGTGCTTCGTCGTTCAGGAAGATGCCGCGGTACTTGACCGCCGGCTCTTCCTCCACGTAACGCCCCGGCCTTACGAACAGCGCGTCTCGATGCACCACCGGCACATCGGCCCAGTAGTACCAGGGCGAAACGCCGATCTGTTCGGAGAGATCGTAAATCCCGTAGATGGTTCCGCGCTTGTCGCTCCCGGCGATCACCAGCGCGGAGTCAATGCCGGACTGCGGGTGTGGCACAACTTGAATCAGGAACGATTCCCATTTGCCCACTATCCCGGAAACGTCGATTCGCCGTTCGCGAATCAACCGGTCGATGATCGCGTTCTTTCCGATCGTGCCGGCGATGATGGTTTCGCGCGCGCCAAGAGCCTGCGTTGGCGTCAACCCCGAGACTCGGGCGATATCGCCGCGCAGCGTATTCGCGGCTCTGGCGACGCCCGGGAAGTCGCTCGGATCCACGTAAACCGCCGCTACAGACTTGTTGTGGACAATGGGAAAACTCCCAGGGCCTGAGGTCGGGAAAACATAGCGCGGTTGACCTAAAGCAAAGAGGGATGCCGGCACGAAAAGGCCGCAGACCGCAGCCCAGATCACGGTCTTGCGCACCGCCGCGACCGAGTTTGCGGAAACTTGAGATCGCACCTTTCTATCCTAGTGCCGAAACGGCGTTTGCGGTAAACATGCGGCCGCCATTGCATGCCCGGCCCACACGGACGCGTTTGAGAATTATCCGGATCAGAGCGGGCCGTCGCCGATCAAACTCAACTGGCGGGGATCGTGCGCCGGCACTTTGGGCGGGAGCTTCTTGAGGTCGTCGTGCCGGGGATTGAACTTGCGGATGAGCTGGTTCAGCTTGAGCGAGGATTCCCAGATCTCAAACAGCAGGTGGCATCGCGGGCAGCCGCCCTCAGTCGCCGGGCGACCGTCGGTAGCGGGATTGTAGCGCTTGTGGCGCCCGCAACGGCCGTCGAACTTGCGCGATCGGATCTTCAAAGGCTCGCGTGATACCCTTTCGATTTCTCCGGATTCGCCCTTGCTGGCGGATATCCAGTAACTTGGCGGCCCAAGTTACACGCACATTGTAACCCGCGGCGGCGAAAGCGGGGATCATGATTGTGAGTTGGGTGAGTGCAGTCCGGCCCCCGGGGGGGCCGGAACCTGCATGGCGGGACGCACAAAAAAATGGTTCCAAGTGACCCGATTCCCAGCACTGCCCACCGCCGTCATGCACGGCACTGAACATCGCGTTTGAGAGCACCGGACGATTCGCCGTTCCACTCCCCCAAAGCTGTTTTCTCCAGCCTCGGGATCAA
>Ga0116130_1000337_pt1 | contig 30102 bp, 23 predicted proteins | sample June2015DPH_17_5_FD_89733 | JGI IMG/M metagenome (GOLD analysis project Ga0116130, IMG submission 89733) | Peatland microbial communities from SPRUCE experiment site at the Marcell Experimental Forest, Minnesota, USA - June2015DPH_17_40 | ecosystem: Environmental > Terrestrial > Soil > Wetlands...
AGGTTCAGCTCTAAGGAAGAAAATAAAAGTCCTATAGGAACAATTGCGGAAAAAATTGATACCTCAAATTTTGATGAAAGTGCATCTGATTCCGATCCCGATGATGTACCTGCCAACCAGAAAAAATTCGATATATCCTCCATAATAAAAAAATACAGTACGAAAGGAAATAATAAAAACTTAACTCCCGAACAGATCAGTGCGAGAGAAAAAATTCTTATGGAGATAATAAAGTATATCGATACTCCGTACAAATACGGTGGAAATACAAAGGACGGCATTGATTGCTCTGCATTTACTCAATCGGTATATGATAAAACCCTTGCAATTGAGCTTCAGCGAAGCGCAAGAGATCAGTTCCAGGAGGGTGATGTAGTTGGGGATAAAGAAGATCTCCAATTTGGCGATCTGGTATTTTTCAATACACGCAGAGGGGTTAAGCCGGGACATGTTGGTATCTATATTGGTGACCATTTATTCGCACATGCAAGCTCAAAAAATGGAGTAACAGTTTCTTCGCTTGATGAGGAATATTATTCTAAAAGGTTCATGGGCGGCAGAAGAGTTGAAGATATGCCTGGTTCAGGGACAGTTTCTAATAACAATAACTAATCTATTTATTATCGGTTAGTACAGTATTTCAAGTTAAATAAAGACCGGAGTGTATTTAGTTTCCTTTCAATCGAAATTCTCTTTTGTTTGAATTATTTTAAAATCCATTGAAAACAAATTCAATGAGAAAAATATGACCACTTCAAATCATTATTCCTTTCGGGAAAAATTGCTCATCATCATTTCTCTTATTATAACATTCTTTGTATCCGGCATTACTTTTGCTCAGGTTGAGTCAATTAAGGAACTAAAAAAAGATGTTCAAGCTTTAAATGAAAAAGGAATCAGCGTAAAGCTCGCCGATCCCTGGACGATTGACCATATTATCAACACCGAGGAACTTTCAAAAGAATTGTCGAATGTAAAAACTAAAAAAACGATAATCTATCATATCGGCTTTGATTTTCTTTATAAGCAAGGGCATATACCCGGCTCAATCTATGCAGGGCCGGCATCCAAACAACAGGGATTGGAAAAGATCAAGGAAGAAATAAAAAATATTAAGCACGACCAGGATATTGTATTATACTGCGGATGCTGCCCATGGAAAGATTGTCCCAACATCAGGCAAGCTTATAGAACTTTTAAAGATATTGGATACACAAATGTCAAAGTGCTCTATATCCCTGATACATTTGTTAAAGACTGGAAGAGTAAAGGATATGCCATGGAAGGGCGAGATTTGGATTCTACTGCTGTTAAGAAATAGTAAATTTCAATTAGGTATCTGGTTAAAGTAACGGATTTTTGATATGTTATAGTTATAAATAATTATTAAAGAAGTAGATATCTAAACATTCAAAAAATTCGGATTATTATTTGTAATGCTTCATAAAATCCTATCACTTATATTCGGTCTTTGCAGCCTGACCTATAGTCAGTATAATCTCGATTACTTTATTAATAAGGCACAAAATAATTCACCTGCAATAAAAGATTACACCAATCAATATTTAATCAATAATCTTCAAAAAAGGCTGGACAAAGCGCAGAATTCAGCATTCCAGGTCTATTTATCCGGCGGTTATCTATTTGCGCCTTATTTTAATAATAACGGTGTCCTTCTTACTTCAAATCCGGGTCCCAATGCAATTGGCTATGATGCCGGTATAACTAACGGGGGATTGTATTCTGCTCAGATAAATGTCGAAAAAAACATTTTTAACGGTGCTCTGTTTGATGCACTGAATGATCAACGACTTATTCACGGTAAAAGCTATGAGAATAAATCGAATGAAGAAAAACATAATATCCGGAAACAAGTAACAGATTTGTATCTAAACGCTCTTCAGTACCTATTATTTTACCGGACTTCTGAAGAGATCGAAAGTAATCTGACTGATCAATTAAAAATATCAGGCGATCTGATGTCCAAAGGCTTTGTTAAAGCCCAGGATTATCTTCTTTTAAAAATAGAATTAAAAACCCAGCAAATAGATTTTGAGCAGACATGGCAAAATTATAAAAGCAGTCTTTCGCAATTGTATTCTATATGCGGAGTAAAAGATACGCAGACGGTAATAATAGATACGGTAAGCTTAAATTTATCCGGGTTAGTTTCAGGTTCAAGTTTTTTAAAACAATACTATTTAGACAGTCTTTATGCAGAAAATCAGCAGAAAATATTCGAGGTTAAATATTATCCGCAGGTGAATTTATTCTTCAATGCCGGTTTAAATGCAGTGGAGGTAAACGATATTCAAAGAAAATTCGGGTTGAGCGCCGGAATCAATTTTTCCCTGCCGATTCTGGACGGAAATCAAAAAGATATTACAAGACAGCAATCATTTCTATCGGAACAAACTCTTTTGCAATACAAAGATTATTTAGAAGGTAATATAGCCGCAAAGAGAATAGATTCCGGGGATAGAATAAAAACGTTGGAAAAGAATTTAGATGATTTGAACAGTCAAATTAATGATTATAAAAAAATACTGGATATTTCTGAGAAGCAATTGCACCTGGGAAATTTATCAATGATTGAATATCTTACCTTATTAAAAGATTATATAGAGCTTAGAAAAAATAATATTGCTGCGGAAATTAATTACCAGCTTGAGATTAGCAATTACATATATTGGAATTGGTAGAATGAATTATAAAAAGATATTGAATAATATATTGTTTGTAATAGCAATAATTTTAATAACTCAACTGCTGAACTCATGTAAAGGGGAAAGTGATAATACTATTGAAGATAATGCCGGAACCCCGGTTCAGGTTATTCACCCGGTAATTACATATATGAATGATTACCTGGAATTAAATGCTAACACGGCTTTTCTTAACAAAGAAACCGTGAGAGCCACTTTCCAGGGATTTATTGAAAAAACTTACAAAAATATCGGCGATATAATAAAACCGGGAGATAAATTATTCCAGATCAGGACAAAGGAATTAGTTTCTGCCGATACTGCCAAATTGATATTTGGCAACGAAAATTTTCAGGGTTCAATTACTATTAAAGCAAAATCGTCAGGTGTATTAACTGAATTAGACTATCATTCCGGAGATTTCATTTCCGATGGCGAGCTGCTTGCCGTAGTATCTAACCCTTCATCGTTAGTAATCAAGCTCAGTGTCCCTTTTGAAAATGTATCCAAAATAAGATTAAATGAAAATTGTGAAATCACGTTTCCCGGCGGAGAAAAAATTCCGGGAGTGATTGAGAAAAAAATACCCGCAGTTGATTCGGGAACTCAGACACAAACATACCTAATCATGCTCTCCGTTAATAAAGAAATTCCTGAGAATTTAAATGTTATTGTTAAAATACCTGTAAAAGCTTATAAAGATGCTGTTGTTTTGCCAAAATCTTCGCTGATGACAGATGTTACGGAAAATATTTTCTGGGTTATGAAGTTAATAAATGACTCTACTGCAATCCGGGTAAATGTTACAAAGGGAATTGAAAGTGATAGTTTGATCCAGATTCTTGATCCGAAGTTAAGTGTCTCAGATAATATTATTTTAAACGGAGCATATGGCCTTCCCGATACGGCAAAAATAGAGCTTGTTAAATGACAAACTTCTACGTCAAATATAAAATTCCTATTGCTGTTATCCTGGTAATAGTTTTATTGGGAGGGATTTATTCACTTTTTAGTATTCAAACCGGGCTGTTCCCTAATATAACCTTTCCAAAAATTAAAATAATTGCGGATAACGGCGAGCAGCCTATTGATAAAATGATGGTTACCATAACGACTCCGCTTGAAAATGCGATAAAGAAGGTACCTGCACTTAATCTTATAAAAAGCGCAACAAGCAGGGGAAGCTGTGAAATATCTGCATTTTTCAATTGGAATTCAAATGTAGATTTAGATAAACAGAATATTGAAGGCCGGATAAACTCAATAAAACAAAACTTGCCGCAGGGAATTAGTATAACAATTGAGAAAATGAATCCATCTATCTTCCCTGTGATGGGTTTTTCTATTGAAGGTAATGGGCTAAACCAAATTGAATTACGGCAACTTGCCGAATATACGATCAAACCTTTTTTATCAAGAATTCAGGGAATATCCGAAGTAGTTGTTGCCGGCGGGCAGGTTGAAGAATTTCACGTTAACCTTGATCTTGCAAAGATGAGCAATTTAAGAATTACTCCTCAAACAGTATCAAACAAGATTGGTGTATCAAATTTTATTTCTTCAACCGGGTATCTGAATGATTACAACCGCCTTTATCTTACCATAACAGATGCAACTCAAAATAGTAAAGAGGAGTTGGAAAATCTTGTTATTTCTGACAATCAAAGAAGAGTTGTTAAGCTAAAAGATATTGCGGTAATCGAAATAGGTGCCGAAAGGAACTATACCAAAATTGAGGCCAACGGTAAAGTTGTTCCTTTAGTTCAAGTATTAAAACAGCCTGATGCAAATTTAATAGATGTAGTAAATTTGATAAAGAACGAATTGCCCGCGCTCCAAAAGATTCTTCCTAAAGGTGTCAATCTTATTCCGTTTTACGATCAGGCAGATTTTGTTTCTGAAGCAACCCGGAGTTTAAAAGATGTTTTGTGGATTGGCTTGCTCCTTGCCATTATTGTTACAATAATTTTTCTGAAGTCGTTTAAAGCAAGTTCAGTTATATTGGTTACCATTCCAATTACACTTTGTTTAACTCTTATAGTCCTCTATTTAATCGGTTATACATTTAATATAATGACTATTGGTGCTATTGCCGCTTCTATTGGGCTTATAATAGATGACGCAATTGTCGTAGTTGAACAAATACATCGCACGCATGAGGAAAACCCTTCAGAGACAAGTACCGCACTTGTTATAAAGGCAGTACGGTATTTAATCCCTGCAATGATTGGCTCCTCATTAAGTACAATAGTAATATTTCTGCCGTTTTTTCTTATGCGTGGGGTTGCAGGGGCATATTTCCAGGTTATGACTAACACGATGATAATTACGCTGGTTTGTTCATTCTTTGTTACATGGATAGGCCTTCCTGTCATCTATTTAAATTTTTCAGGAGAGGATTCAATTGTTAAAAACCAAAAAGAGGTTAAGAAGAGAAACTGGGTTTACTTCTTCATTCAAAGGCCGGTAATTTCTCTTACTTTTGTCCTCATATTAATAGCATCTTCCGTTTTTATAATTCCGAGACTGCCTTCGGGATTTTTACCGGATATGGACGAAGGTTCAATAGTCCTTGATTTTGTAAGCTCCCCGGGTACTTCTCTTGAAGAAACGGATAGGATGTTAAATGTAGTCGATGATATTCTAAAGCATACACCGGAAGTGGAGAGCTTTGCACGGGAGATAGGTGCGCAGAATGGATTCTTTATTACTGAGCCAAATACAGGGGATTATACTATTAAGTTAAAGAAAAATAGAAATTTAACAACTGATGAAGTCTCAAATGTAGTCCGCAAGAAAATTGAAGCAAAATTGCCTTCTCTCCGTGTTGATTTCGGACAGCTTATCGGAGACATGCTCGGCGATTTGATAAGTTCTGCAGAACCAATTGAAGTTAAAATCTTCGGTACCGACCAGGGTAAATTAAAAGAACTTGCCGGTAAAACCGCAGATATTGTGGACAGTACAAGAGGAACTGCAGATGTATTTAACGGCGTTACAATTGCCGGGCCGGAGATTATTTTCAAACCAAAGAATGATCAGTTGGCACAACTTGGCTTTACACCCAGCGATTTACAGTTCCAGATAGATTCTAAAATAGAAGGGACGATTGTTGGAAACGTATTGGGCAAAAACCAGCTCATAAATATCAGGATGTTTGAGGGTGAACATAATTATTCTATTAACAATTTGGAAAAAAGCCCCATTTTTCTGAGTGATGGTACAATACAACCTTTAAGTGAATTTACAGATATTAATATTGTGAACGGTGTTGCAGAAATTGACAGGGAGAACCTTCAGCAGACTTTCGATGTTACCGCAAGATTGGACAACCGGGATCTGGGGAGCACACTAAAGGATATTCAGAAAAATATTACTCATGGAATTAAACTACCCACCGGGTATGAGATAGTCTACGGCGGCGCCTATGCTGAACAGCAGCAGGCTTTTAATGATTTACTTGTAATACTTCTTCTGGCTATACTACTGGTTTTTACAGTTATCTTGTTCTTATTTAGAAAAATTAAGGTTGCACTTGCAATTATTGGTATCGCAATACTTGGAATAACAGGAAGTTTTTTAGCCCTGTTCATAACCGGAACACCTCTTAATGTTGGCAGTTATACAGGAATTATTATGATAGTCGGTATAATCGGTGAGAACTCCATTTTTACATACTTGCAGTACAGGGAAGCAAGAAAAGGGAAAATGAATAAAGAGGAGTCAATTGTCTTTTCAATTTCTACAAGGCTTCGTCCAAAGCTTATGACGGCATTCGGAGCTATTATAGCGTTATTACCACTTGCAATTGGAGTCGGTACAGGTGCACAAATGCACCAGCCGCTTGCAATTTCTATAATTGGCGGGTTTATCATAGCCTTACCTCTATTACTTATTGTACTGCCTTCAATTCTCAGAATGATTGAGGAATAGATACAACTCATAAAGGAATTTTAGTTTCTATGAACTGTTTATTCAATTACTTGGAAAATAAATTCTTTAGCAGAATCAAATTCTGGATTTTCCAAATTTTTTAATAATACTTCGGTCAACCATTTAGGTTCATGATTTCCTAAGCTTTTAACAAAGCTTTCTAACTCACCTACTTCAACAATAAATAGTCCTTTTTCTTTAAATATTTTCTGTATTCTTTCAAATGCAGTTGTTGAATTACCACTTGGTATGAAGGATTTCCCACCTTCTTTAGCTGTTGCCCAAGGTGAAACCTTTTTAAGAACCTTTTGGATTTCATCAATCTTGTCTTGGGGAAAGCTTACAGTATCTACACTTTTAATAATACTATCAATCCTTTCTTTCAATTCATCTTTCCCCAATTCCGGACGTTTTTGCTCAATTGATTTATTTATTAATTTCCAATCGTTTTCAACCTCTTTCCATTTTCCATCAAGTTCCTCGAAAATTGATTTTAAAGGAGTTATATTGTTGAATACATCAAAATCAGAGATGACCTTAACGTGCACCTTCACTTTTACTAATGATTTTACAACGACCGGGATACGTTGTTTGCCACCGCACGGTACAAATAAAATATCTGGGTTTATTGATCCATTCTTGTCATGTATAGATGAAAGAATAGCAGAACAAAAACGACAATCAGAATCACTTTCGCATATAATAATTTGTGAGTGAAACAAACCGCTTAATATATTTGAGTGCCGTAATAATGAATCATTCCAAAAATTATTAATATCAATATTATTTTTGAGCCATCACTAAATTCTAATTCACTTATCCAGATTCTTGGTTCCATAATAATATTGATCCCTTGGTATTGTTAGAATTAAAGTATTGAAATAAGGTACTTATAACCCGGATTTCGAGAATATCTGAGACAAATATAAATAATTGTTTTATTTAATATATTTAAATTGAATATTTATTCAATCAACTTCTCAAAAGATGAGTCAATCATAAATAAAAAAAGCCGTCCTAACAGACGGCTTTTTTGAAGTACAAATTAATTCTATTTTAACTGCAGCCAGAAGTAGATCCGCAGGTCATGCACTTTAAGCAGGTGCCGTTTCTAACCATTGTTAAACTCTGGCACTCGCTGCATACATCACCGGTGTAGCCTTTTTCAATTGCTTGTCTTACTTTTGATTGATGGGCATTACCCGACAAGCTTTGGTGAAGCTTAGGTTCGTTTGAAGAAAGTGAGTAGTTGTAAGAGTTTTTTGCATTTTTCTTATCCAGTTCCACCAAGCGCTCGCTTACAATTTCCTCGCTGACGTATTCCGGTTCGGCAAATTTCTTAACAATACCCGGAGAAACCTTTGATTTTTGTTCGTCGGGATCAACATGTGCAAGATCATTCCTCCCAAGGTAAGTAACAGCTAATTCCCTGAAGATATAGTCAATAACGGAAGTAGACATCTTGATCTTATCATTACCTGTGACAAGACCGCTTGGCTCAAAACGGGTGAATACAAAAGCATCGACAAATTCTTCAAGAGGTACGCCGTGCTGCAATCCTAAAGAAATAGCGATTGCAAAGCAGTTAAGCAGACTTCTGAAAGCGGCGCCTTCACGGTGCATATCTATAAATATTTCACCAAGCTGGCCGTTGTCATATTCTCCAGTCCTGATATATACCGATTGCCCGTTAATTTTTGCTTTTTGGGTATAACCGGTTCTTCTATCCGGAAGCCTTCTTCTTTTTGCAATATATCGATGGATAATTTTTTCAGCAACTTTAATAATATCGTTCTGCTCTTTGTCTTCTAAAATTGCTTCAAGCTCTTCTTCGCTTATTGAATTCAACGGCTGGGATAATTTAGAACCATCCCTGTATAATGCGTTTGCTTTTATACCCGACTTCCATGATTCCATGTAAGCGTCTTTTACGTCATCAATTGAAGCATGGTTCGGTAAATTAATTGTCTTTGATATTGCGCCGGAAATAAAAGGCTGTGCTGCTGCCATCATCTTAATATGGGCAACCGAACGGATAAATCTTGAACCCCTCTTGCCGCATTTGTTTGCGCAGTCAAAAACAGGATAGTGCTCATGTTTTAAGAAAGGCGCTCCTTCGATAGTCATTGTACCGCATACATAATCATTAGACGATGAAATTTCCTGCTTTGAGAAGCCTAATGCAGTAAGCAGGTTAAAATCGATTGAGTTTATTTCATCCTTGCTGAAATTTAATTTGGTCGTTAAGAAGTCTTCATCAATTGTAAATTTGTTGAATGCAAAGCTCAAATCAAAAACTGTTGGAAGAGCTTTTTCAATCTTACCAAGTATTGCTTCGGTAAAGCCTTTTGCTTTTAATGCCTGTGGATTAATATACGGGCATCCTTCAAGCGTTCCCGAACCTTTGGCATATCTTACAATTTCAGTTATCTGGTCTTTATTATATCCCAGTCTTTCCAATGCAGGAGGAATTGACTGATTGATAATCTTGAAGTAACCGCCGCCGGCTAACTTTTTGAATTTAACCAAAGCATAATCAGGCTCAACACCGGTGGTATCGCAGTCCATAACAAGTCCTATTGTACCTGTAGGAGCAATAACTGTCACCTGTGCGTTTCTAAAACCGTACTGTGTTCCTAATTCAAGGGCTTTGTCGGCATCTTCCCGTGCTGCTTTCAAAAGATCGGACGGGCAATATTTAGGATCAATTCCTACAGGGAAGATAGATAATCCTTCATATTCCTCGCGAGGAACGTTATATGCGGCTCTTCTGTGGTTCCTGATAACACGGAGCATGTGTTCTTTGTTTCTTTCGTATTTTCCAAAAGTACCAATTTCTTTAGCCATTTCTGCCGAGGTGGCATAAGAAGTCATGTGCATAATAGCAGTTAAGGCGCCGCAGATAGCAAAAGCTTCGTTGCTGTCGTACGGAATTCCCTGCTGCATAAGAAGCGAACCAAGATTTGCATATCCTAAACCAAGGGTTCTGAAATCATAACTCAACTGAGCGATTTGCCTGCTCGGGAATTGAGCCATTAATACGCTTATTTCCAGAACAATTGTCCATAACCTTGTTGTATGCCTGTAATCATCAATTTGAAATTTCTGTGTTTTAGCATCATAAAATTTTATCAAATTAATTGATGCTAAATTGCAGGCGGTATCATCGAGAAACATATATTCACTGCAAGGATTCGAAGCTTTAATTTCTCCGTCTTCAGGGCAAGTATGCCATTCATTAATGGTGGAATGGTATTGAATTCCAGGATCAGCGCATGACCAAGCTGCGTACGCAATCTGATCCCAAAACTCTCTGGCTTTTAATGTTTTGCATGGTTTAGGCGCTCTTTTTTCGGCTTTAGCTTTTTTCTTCTCAACACGCCAGTAAAGATTCCAGTCGCCGTCGTTTAATACCGCATTCATAAACTCATTGGTAACTCTTATTGAGTTATTGGAATTTTGACCGGATACGGTAAGATAAGAATCAGAATTCCAATCTGTGTCAAGGACAGGAAATTCTATTGATTTAAATCCAAGTTTTGCAAGATGAATTACTCTTTCAATATAATTGTTAGGAATATAGGCTTTCCTTGCTTCAACAACAGCATGCTTCAAATTTTTATTTAAAGCTTTGTTGAACCTGTCGTTCTCGGGGTGCTCATCGTAACATGCTTTCATAATGGCGTTAAGATGCTGATTGCATAATTTTGAACCTGCAACAATAGCAGCTACCTTTTGTTCTTCAACAACTTTCCAATTAATATATTCTTCAATATCGGGATGATCCAGATCGAGAGTAACCATTTTTGCAGCTCTCCTGGTTGTTCCTCCGGATTTAATTGCGCCGGCAGAGCGGTCGCCGATTTTCAAGAATGACATTAATCCTGAAGATTTTCCGCCGCCGCTTAAAGCTTCGTTTGCGCCTCTTATTTCCGAAAAATTTGAACCTGTACCTGATCCGTATTTAAACAATCGTGCTTCACGTACCCATAAGTCCATAATGCCGCCTTCATTAACAAGATCATCTTTTACAGACTGGATGAAGCATGCATGCGGCTGAGGATGTGAATAAGCATCGCTTGAAGCTGTAAGCTTTGCAGTTTTAAAATCGACAAAATAGTGTCCTTGTGAAGGACCTGTAATTCCGTAAGCCCAATGCAAGCCGGTGTTGAACCATTGGGGACTGTTAGGCGCAGTCATCTGATTTGCAAGCATGTACATTAATTCATCGTAAAATGTTTTAGCATCTTCTTCAGAATCAAAGTAGTTTGCTTTCCAGCCCCAGTAAGTCCAGCATCCTGCTAACCTGTGAAATACTTGTTTTGCGTTAGTCTCGGATGTAATTCTATCCTTTTCCGGGAGTTGATTTAATTTTTCCGTATCGGCTGTTGAAAGTTGAAGCCATTCAGGTACTCCTTCTTCATCAACTTTCTTTAAAAGCTTAGGAATGCCCGCTTTACGAAAATATTTTTGAGCAATAATATCCGTGGCAACTTGCGACCAATCGGAAGGGACTGACACATCTTCCATTTTAAATACGGTAGAGCCGTCGGGATTCTTAATCTCTGATAAACGTTTGGTAAAATCGATGGAGGTTAGCGGATCCTGCCCAGCTTTCGTATAATATCTTTCAATGCGCATTAATATACTCCCTTCCTACAAAATTAAGATCTAAATACGTTGTGAAATTTGAGATAAAATTCCATGAAAAGCTATAGTGGTTTATTTTAATTGTCATTATAAAAAATTTGTGTTAGAATTATTTTAGGCTTAATTCAAACTAAATAAATTTGATTAAAAAGGAAATAGAACAAAAAAATATTTTTTCTTGGAAAATTTTTCCGTGGTAAAAATTGATGCAAAGTTGAGAATATTTCTTTTAAAAACCAAATTATATTTTTTAAATATTTTTTCATATTCAGTTGCATTTAGTTTTTGAAATATTAATTTTTTTTATTGAAATTACAAAAAAACATAAATAAAAATCTTTAACTATATTTGTAGCATTGTACTAAGTTTTTATCCTATAAATAGGGCTTGAAATGTACTTCGTCAGTTAATATTTGCCGATCATGTAAAAAAAATAGTTTAGATATAGAATAAAAGTTTAAATTAGCAATGTAATTTACATCTTCATAGTTAAAATGAAAGCTGGTAATGATTGAGATCACTCGAAAGAAAATAAAATTTGGGAAACAGTTTGGATTCTGAAAAAGTTATCGAAATAGAGAATCTTTCAAAGCAATTCAAAGACTTAAAAGCAGTTAATAATTTAAACCTTAATGTATATAAAGGCGATGTCTTTGGATTTCTTGGCCCGAACGGAGCAGGCAAAAGTACAACTATAAGAATGCTTGTTTCTCTTATTGCACCCACTGAGGGAAGTATAAAGGTATTCGGGAAAACATTAAAACAACACCGTACGGAAATACTAAGTAATATAGGTGCAATTGTTGAAAGACCTGATTTTTACGGGTATTTGTCGGCTTTTAAGAACCTTGAAATAATGGGAAAAATCTCAGGCAAAGAGATATCGAAAAACAGGATAATGGAAGTGCTGGAATTAGTCGGGCTGGAGAAAAGATGCAAAAGTAAAGTAAAAACATTTTCACATGGAATGAAACAACGGCTTGGATTGGCGCAGGCCCTTCTGCACGATCCCGAATTAATAATTCTCGATGAACCAACTACCGGTCTGGATCCACAGGGAATGAAAGAAATAAGAGATTTGATCATTTATTTAAGCAAAGAAAAACAAAAAACAATTTTTCTCTCTTCTCATGTTTTATATGAGGTGGAATTGATTGCGAACAGAATGATTATTATAGATAAAGGCTCTGCTAAAGTCGAGGGTAATGTTGAAGAATTATTAGACTCAAAAAATGTGCGCGTTACTTTTGAAGTTGACGACCTGGAAAAAACAAAATTGCTTCTGAATAATACTTTATGGATAGATAAACTTGATACAGCGGTTAACGGGAAACTGATTTTTAATTTATCTCACGGTGAGGCTCCGCAATTGAATAAATATTTGGTTCAAAATGATATTATGGTAGGAGCTATGATACCAACCCGTTCACTGGAAGAATACTTTCTGAACATTACGCAGAAGGTATCCGGATGATTAAATTAATCAATATAGAGCTTTATAAAATATTTAAAAAATGGCGCACCTATATAGGATTTATCGCCATAGCCATTCTTGTTCCTGTTATTGAATTTGCATTGCAGATAGAAGGTCATAAATCTTTAGATTTTATGACCAGAGACCTTCAGCAGTCATTTATATTCGTTGGAAATTTGCTGAATACATATTTTGTCTCGTATTTAATACTAAACAGCCTCTCAGTTCACATACCGTTTCTAATAACTCTGGTTGCCGGAGATCTATTGGCAGGCGAAGCTACTGCCGGTACCTACAGGCTAATTCTTACTAGGCCTGTTTCAAGAATGAAAATAGTAAGTTCCAAATTTATAGCCGGTATTATTTATACATTCCTGCTGATTCTTTGGCTTGCAATTGTTAGCCTCGGTTTAGGTTATTTGCTTCTTGGGACAGGGGAATTGATGGTTTTTAGAGGCGGTATTATTATGGTATTTGCAAAAAACGATATTTTATGGAGATTTCTTTTGGCATACGGTTTTGCTGTATTGAGTATGGGAGTGGTTGCTTCTCTTGCCTTTTTATTCTCTGCACTTGTTGAAAACGCAATAGGTCCCATAATTACAACTATGGCGATAATAATAATTTTTTTAATAATATCTGCTATCAATGTGGATCTTTTTCAAACTATCAAACCGTACTTGTTTACCAGCTATATGGGATCCTGGAGTATGTTTTTTGATAAGCCTATTGATACATATGAGATTGTTAAGTCAACTTTAATAATGCTCGGGCATATTGCCGGGCTTTTCGGATTAGCATCCTATATATTTTACAAAAAAGATATTCTTACCTGAATGGTAGGAATATTACAATAGTTATAATCACCGGAAATTGAAATGAAAAAAGTATTCCTATTATATTTCTTGATAACAACTATCTGTTTTGCTCAAAGCAAAGATCCTAATGTTATAATAAAGAACTTAAAAGATACTTTTCAAAAAGTAAAAGATTATTCTGCCGATGTTGATATAAAAGTTGATGTCACTTTCTTAAAAGTTCCGGAAATGAAGGCTAAAATATATTTTAAGCAGCCGGATAAAATGCATATCGAGTCGGATGGATTTGCAATGCTTCCTAAAGACGGCCTTTATACATCGCCTTTATCTTTATTGGGAGGAGAATTTACCGCTATTTATGCCAAAGATGAATTATTTGAAGGTCATAATACCTCAGTTGTAAAGATTATTCCGTTAAATGATAAAGGCGATTTTATACTATCAACACTATGGATAGATCAGAGTGAAAACCTTCTTTGCAAAGTGGAATCAACAACAAAAACAAACGGTACTTTTACTATAATTTTAGGTTATGGAAATAATAAATTTCCTTTACCTGATAATATAGAATTTTCATTTAATGCTGTCAGGTTAAAGCTTTCACATAATTCAATGGAGGAAGAGAATAGTAATAACAAGAAAGATAATCCAGATAGTTCTACAGGGAAGGTATTCTTGACATATTCTAATTATGTAGTTAATAAAGGAATCCCGGATTCTATCTTTCTTAAAAAGGCGAAAACTTCAAAAAACTAAACATTTTTTAAATGGGTATTCAGTTCGATGATTTCTATATGACCATTACCTTTGTCGGGATAGGAACGCTTTATTTCCAAATGATCATTTAAATGAAGAAATATTAAAGCTTTCCCTTCTTGTTCAATCTGACTTACGACCATACCCTTTCCTGATGAAGAGTCAAGTCCTGCAAGTTAGAGATCAAACTTTTTGATGCCATCCGAAAGAAACTTTATTTTAATTTCAGCTTCACCGGTTATAGCAGCAGTTGAATCACTTAATGTTATTTTGAACGTATAATACTGAATATCTATTTCGATATTGTGCTTATAATGATCTGCCACAGTGCTGTTATATAATAGAAAAGCAAATAACAGCTTCTCAATAATATAGTTATTTAAAAATTTCATTTATTAATATCACAAGCAGATGGAAGGAAAGCAAATTTTTACTATCCATCACCGTTCCTAATAAAAAACAAACAGATTTATATTTGTATATTAAAATTATTCCTTTTTAATCCATTTAACGAAAATGTGAAAGGCAGAATATGGAACCAAAATGGCTTGAATGGGCAAAGAGTTTGCAGGCAATTGCACAAAACGGGCTTACTTATGCTGTAAATGAATTTGATGTTGAGCGTTATAATCAGATAAGAAACATATCAGCAGAAATAATGGCTTCAAATTCGGATGGCGATTTTAAGATATTGGTGAAATTTGTCATATTTAACTCCTTCCAAACAGTTTCAAATAATAAAAGAATTCAAACCAGCAATGATGTCATATACTTTGATACTTCATATAAATCAATCGGTTTATAAAACACCGAGCTTATATATTTTCTTATATTCAAATCAAAAGTTTTATAATTATCTTGATAAACATAAGTAAGTATTACGGGTATCTCAGGATGCAGCTCTTTTATTTCTTTACAAAACGCTTCGACTGAATTTGACGGCGGGGTATCCATAATTAGCAAATCGAATTTAATGTGTTTAGTCATTGTTTTTAATATTGTCACATCGGTAGTAGTAGTTACATTATAATCGCTCTGTAAATACATAAAAAGGCTTAAGCAAACATTCGAATCGGGACTATATACAACAATCTTTTTCATTAAGGGAGCTTAAAAATTTATTACGTTAATAAGAAATGAGCAAAACGCTACCGGTTTTTAAAGGCGATTTGCGTGCCAATTGATGGTGTCAAATATCACAATAATAATGTTTGAATTCTAACTAAATTATTGATATGCAACTAAATAAAGCCTTGTTTTAAACATTATTCTTTCCATAAGTTCCCGCTATTGAAAAATATTGAAGAACCGTTACAACAAATGAGAAAAATTTTAATTGAATAGCAAAATATTTACAATCCTATTTTTACAAAATATTTCAGAAGCTCTTTAAGCTTTTATATCAAGCTCTTTTAGTTTTCTATATAAGGTTGATAGGCCAACTTTTAACAGATCGGCAGTTTTTTCTTTGTCGAAATTATTATTCTCAAGCGCTTTATAAATATAATCTTTTTCAAATTTTCTGACAGAATCTTCCAATGAACCCATTTTGGAAAAATCGGTAGTTCCCGTTTTTGAATTAAATGTCTGAGGTAAATCTTTTAGAGTAATAAATTCATCTTTGCAGAAAATAACTGCCCGTTCAAGGGTGTTTTCCAGCTCGCGTATTTCACCTTTCCACTCATAGGCAATTATTGCGCGCATTGCTTCGGGATCAATTCCCTTAATATTCTTGTTCATTTCCCGCCTGTATTTATTCAGGAAATGATCGGCAAGCAGCGTAATATCTTCCTCTCTTTCTTTTAGAGAAGGGAGTTTAATTTCAACGATATTCAGCCTGTAATAAAGATCTTCTCTGAATCTTCCGGCAATAACTTCTTCCTTAAGTTCCCTGTTGGTAGAGGCAATAAATCTGACATTGACTTGAATTGCTGCTGTAGAACCGACAGGAGTATATTCCTTTTCCTGTAGAACACGCAGCAGCTTTACCTGAAGCTGCAAAGGGAGCTCGCTAATTTCGTCAAGAAATAACGTACCGCCGTCTGCTGCTTTTATCAAACCTTCTTTATCCGAAATTGCGCCTGTAAATGAGCCCTTTTTGTGTCCAAATAGTTCGCTTTCAATTAAATTTTCCGTAATGGTACCGCAATTAACGGTAATCAGGGGTTTGTTTCTTCTTTTGCTGCTATAATGAAGAGCCCTGGCAACAAGCTCTTTGCCGGTGCCGCTTTTGCCGGTTATTAAAATGGTAGTATCTGTTTCGGCAACGGTTTGAATCATTTCATAAACTTTTCTAATTGCAACGCTTTTACCTACTATGTTTTCAAAATCATAATCTCTTTGTACTTCTTTCCTTAGCAGCCGGTTTTCCATTAGAAGATTTTTTACATCGAAGAGTCTTTTTATTTTGATTATCAATTCATCAAATTCAACAGGTTTAAGCAAATAATCGCTGGCGCCGTTTCTTAAAGCTGAAATGGCAGTATCTAATGATCCGAAAGCAGTAATTATCACAACAGAAGTTTGGATATTCAGCTTCTTAATTTCTTCAAGAAGTTCTATCCCCTTCATTTCGGGCATTTCAAGATCCGTAATGACCAAATCAAAACTTTCCTCAATAAGTTTATTATAAGCTACCAATCCGTTTTCAGCTTCCTGAACTGTATAGCCTTCTTTTTTTAAAACAAATGCTAAAGACTCCCTAATTATATCTTCATCATCGACTACTAATATTCTTTCCGGCATAATTTTTCCCTTTAATTAAGGTTGTATAGGCAAAATGATTGTGAAAGTTGTCCCTTTTTTTAACTCACTTTCAACTTTGATATCTCCTTGAAAACTCTTGACTATTCCATAACTGACCCACAAGCCGAGTCCCGTACCTTTTCCCTCTTTTTTTGTAGTAAAGAAAGGTTCAAAAACTTTATTCAGGCTCTCTTCCGGAATACCTCCGCCGGTATCTGTAAATTTAATAATAACATTTTCTTCGTTGATATTAGACTTCACTGAAATCATATGTTGTATTTGGGTATCGTTATATTCTGCTATTGCATCTACGGCATTTAATAAAATATTTACAAATATCTGCTGTATCTGGTCGGATATTAAAGGCAACAAAGGTATTTTTTTATTTAAGTCCACATTAAATATTATATCTTTAGCCTTTGCCCCAACTTTTATAATTTCTATCGCTTCAACAATGCTCTGATTAATATCAGTTAATTGTAATTCATAATTTGAAGGGCGAGAAAAGTCTACTAAATCCCGGATAATTTTGGAAATTCTTGTTACCTGTTTCTTGATTAATTCAAGCTTTTCTTTAGCAAATTCATCGGAAGTTGATCTTTGAACTACCTGAACTAAAGCCGAAATTGAAGCAAGCGGGTTTCCTACTTCATGAGCAACACCCGCTGCAAGTGTGCCGATACTTTCCATCTTTTGTGTGTGTATCAGTTGTTTTTCAAGCAGTTTTTTTTCGGTTAAGTCTCTATGAATGCCAAAAAATCCATATATTTTCCCTTCGTTATCAAGAATAGGTGATATTAGTAACTGAGTATAAGACGGGTCGCCGTTCTTTTTCTTGTTTTCAACTTCTCCCACCCAGACTTTACCGCTATTAATAGTATTCCACATTTTCATCCAGAATTTCCTGGAGTGTTTACCGCTGCTAAAAATGTTTGGATTTTTTCCGATTAATTCCTCTTTGCTGAACCCGCTTGAATTTACAAATGCCTGGTTAACATATACCATCCTACCCTTTGGATCGGCTATTTGCAGCGGGTTTACGGTATTTTCTGCAACAGAATAAAACCTCATCAACTCAGTTTCTCTTAACTTTTCACCTGTTATATCTCTTGCAAGAATAAAATATAATTTTGTTTCAGCAAAAAGGTATGGAATAAAAGACAAAGTAATATCAAAAATTTTCTCCTTAAAATTTAATTTTGAGAAGTTTCCTCCAATTTTATCGTTTTTTACGGTATTGGAAAATGCAGTTTTCGTCTTGTTTATATAAGAAGGTTCTATAAACTTAAAAAAATTGTACCCGTCAATATCCCCGGCAGTAACATTTAATGCTTCGCAAGCGGCTTTGTTCAAAGCTAATATATTTCCATCACCGGATACTAAAAAGCACATATCCTGAAATGAGTTAAAAAAGTTAAAATCGAATTTATATTTTTTGTTCATTAAGTTTTTGCATCAAAGTTATCAACATGAAAGTTACTCATTCACTTTATAGTAAAGATAAATAAACTAAAGATTTAATGTAAATCCAAACATACTTATAAATTAATTCCGCAATAATTTTTATGTAAAAGTAGAGATAATTTTTGATTTATTCACTAATTTTGGTTTGGAATGAAGGTTGAAAACCTTGATTATTTTAAGATTGAAATTAAAAACTTATTTCCCCTTAATGTAGATTTATTCGTTCAGGAATTTGTGTATAATTTTATTTAATTGATCAAATTCTATTAAGAAAGCATCATGTCCGTATTGTGAGTTTATTTCCGAATACCTTGAATCAGGTATTAACGATGCTATCTCAATCTGTTCACTTGCCGGGTAAAGAACGTCTGTTGATATGCCGATATTTAAAGATCTTGCCTTTATGTTTTTCAAAACATCTTCAAATGAACCGCGGTTGTAGCTCACATCGTGAAGATCCATTGCATTTGTGATATAAAGGTAAGTATTTGCATCGAATCTGTTTACAAGTTTTTCGCCCTGGTATTCTAAATAACTTTCAACCTGGAAACGGTTCCTCTTTTTAAAGATATTTTTTGTTCCTTCGATTCTACTTCGCCCGAATTTATTTTCAAATGAAACATTGCTGCGGTAACTTATCATTGCAATTTTCCTTGCAAGACTTAGGCCCTTGAGGGGTTGATTGATGTATTGTCCATTTTGCCATTCCGAATCATTTATAATGGCATCACGGGCGGTTTCGTTAAGGGCAATGCTCCAAGGGGAATGTTTTGCCGAAGTAGCAATAGGAATAATAGATTGCGTCATTTCAGGATACATTATTGCCCACTCAAGAACCTGCATTCCACCAAGTGATCCGCCTGCAATAGTTATTAACTTTTTTACTCCCAGAACTTGCAGCAAGCGGTATTGAACTTTAACCATATCCCTTACGGTAACAACAGGGAAGTCGAGCCGGTATTCTTTACCGGTAAGAGGATTAATACTTGAAGGTCCTGTAGTGCCGTAACAACTTGTCAGGAAGTTTGAACATATTACAAAATATTTTTCAGTATCAAAAACTTTACCAGAGCCAATTAATGAATCCCACCAGCCGGGCTTGCCAAGATTCATCTTATTATAATTGAAAAGTAATTTTTCGTCTTTTGTATTTTCTATTTCTTCTTCAGTTATAATTCCTGCCGCATGCGCATTGCCTGTTAAAGCATGACAGACTAAAATTGCGTTGGTTCCTTCACTATTTAAACTGCCATATGCCTGGTATGCGGCAGTAACCGTATTTAAACTTTCACCCGATTCTAAGACAAGAGAATTATCTCCGTCATATAATTTTATGAAATTAGTCTTTGCTGCTATACCGATAAATTCTTTCAGGGCAGTTTCCATTTTATTTTCCAGGTAAATATCGTAAAAAAACTTCAAATTTATTAAAATATCGGCAGAGTAGATAAAAATCTTCCTCTGCCTATTTTGGGATTTTCTAGTCCAACTTTTCTCTCTCCGAATGGACTAGAAGCCAAGGTTTTTTTCAGCTGACGCCGGATTTTTTTTTCAACCAACATATAAAAGTATTTACTGTTTTTCATAAGCGGTTCTTAAGGTACTTACATTTTTATCTTAAGTTTTTACTATACTTTGAACAGCAGCTTTAATTGCTTCGTCAAAGTCCTGGATAATATCATCAATATGCTCGATCCCGACAGATACTCTTACTTGTTCAGGTAATACACCTGATTCTTTTTGTTCTTCATCTGAAAGCTGCTGATGCGTTGTAGATGCCGGATGAATTACCAGAGTTTTTGCATCTCCGACATTTGCCAATAAGCTGGACAGTTTAACATTATTGACGAAAGCTTTACCGGCTTCTATACCGCCTTTTATTCCAAAAGCAAGTACAGAACCAAATAAGCCATTTCTTAAGTATTTTTTTGCAGCTTTGTGATACGGGGAACTTTCAAGACCCGGATACCATACCCATTCAACATCGGGATTTTTCTCCAACCACCGTGCTAAAGCTAAACCGTTTTGCGCATGTCTTTCAATTCTTAAAGACAATGTCTCAACACCTTGAAGTAATAAGAAAGCGTTAAACGGACTTAATGCAGGACCAAGATCTCTTAGTTGTTCAACACGGGCGCGTATTATAAAGGCTATATTGCCGAACTGAGAACCTTTTCCGAAAACTTCGTTAAATTTTAAGCCATGGTATCCGGGAGAAGGTTCCGTGAAAATAGGGAAGTTTCCATTACCCCAGTCAAATTTTCCGGAATCTACGACAACCCCGCCGATTGATGTCCCATGCCCGCCTATCCACTTTGTTGCCGATTCAACCAAAATATCTGCGCCGTGATCAAAAGGACGCACAAGATAACCCGCCGCTCCGAATGTATTATCAACGATTAATGGTATTCCATGACGATGAGCAACTTTGGCAAGCTCTTCAATATCCGGTATATTAAGTTTTGGGTTACCGATTGATTCAATGTAGAGCGCTTTTGTTTTTTTATCAATTAATTTTTCAAAATCTTTAGGAGAGTCGCCATCAACGAATTTTGCGTTTATGCCCAGTCTTGGAAATGTGACCTTGAATTGATTATAGGTTCCGCCGTAAAGTAAAGAAGTAGAAACGATATTTTCACCTGTCTGTGCAATTGTTGTAATTGCAATTAATTGTGCAGCCTGGCCTGATGCTGTTGCCAGCGCAGCTACTCCGCCTTCAAGGGCAGCGATACGTTTTTCAAAAACATCAGTTGTCGGGTTCATAATTCTTGTATAAATATTTCCGAATTTTTGCAGTCCGAATAAATCGGCAGCATGCTGTGCATCGTTGAAATTGTACGATGTAGTCTGGTAAATCGGAACTGCACGTGCTCCCGTTACAGGATCAGGAACTTGTCCGGCGTGCAATTGCAGGGTCTCGTATTTGTAGTTTCTTTCTTTCCCATTAGTACTCATGGTTTTATCCTTTCTCTTATTGTTGATTGATTTAATATAATTAATAAACTTTCCCATGCTCTTATCCATTATTAGCTAAAAAAAAACCTCTCCGGTAAAGATTACTCGAAGAGGTTTTAAAAACTTCTTCTCTCATCTTTCCCATATTTGCCGGTTAACCCGGCAGGGGGCAGGAAGTAGCACCATGTCCCCCGATAAAATCGGGGCGGTTGCTAAGGTTTCACAGGGCCTGATCCCTCAACCTTTCTCGATAAGAGCTTTTCAAATTATTTTTGTATTTTCGTCAGGTCATAAATTCATCCTAATAAAAAAGCCCTTCGCGATAAGGTCTCGGGAAGGGCTCAGTCTCAAATTCAATTTTTAATTATTAGGCTGCGTCCTTCCGTGATGACATACACATCATCATACAGCAAAGGCACATAGCCATCTGGCTTTTAATTAACGTAATATTTCTGATTTCTTTTTTCATATTTAATTTCAACAAATATAAGTTTTGTACTGCTTCTTGTCAATACCAATTTTAAAATATATTTTTAAATCATAATAAATGTGAGCAGAGATAATGTTTTTATACATTTTCACTATATGCAATAGCCAAAAGAAATTGCAGGAATTTGGTAAACCTGTCCCGATTTTTATCGGGATCAAATTCCTGCAATTCAATTGTTTGTATAAAGTTTAGCTGCAATTTCAGCAGAAGTAGTAATACCTTTTATCATGGCGGAACTGAACCCATTATGTTCCATTTGATTAAGACCTGAAATTGTACAGCCCCTCGGTGTGGTTACTTTATCAACTTCACTTTCAGGATGGCTTTTCATATCGACTAATAATGAGGCTGCACCTTTAGCAGTTTGAGCAGCCATAAGTAAAGCGTCTTCAGAATGAAAGCCGATTTCTATTCCGCCCTGTGATGCCGCACGGATCGCACGCAGGAAGAAGGCAATTCCACATGCGCACAGCGCTGTTGCAGGCACCATAAGTTCTTCCTCTATAATAAGAGTTTTGCCTACCGAATCAAATATTTTTTTTGCAATATTTAATGCAACGTTTGTTTTTGTATCGGAAGCAAGGCATGTCATTGATTCTCGAATTGCAATTGCAGTATTCGGCATTGCACGTACAACGGGTACATCTTTGCCGATTGATTTTCTAATAGCTTTTACGCCGGCGCCTGAAACAACGGAAATTACAATGTGCTTATCAACATTAATAACTTCACTGATTTCTTTTAAAAGTTCATCCAGCTGCTTTGGCTGTACGGCAACTATAATGATCTCCGAGTTTTTAACTGCCTGTTTATTATTCCCGGTAATTTTGAATCCTCTTTTTTCGTAATCTTTTAATGATTCAATTCTTCTTTTAGTTATGTATATGCTTTCAGGGGAATACAAATTTGCATTTTCAAGTCCGTTTGCAATAGCAAGTCCAATATTCCCGCCGCCGATTATAGCTACATGTTTTTTTGTTTCCATTTTTATCCCGTATTAATTTTAAATAATCAATTAGTTTCAAGTAAAAAGTTTTTTAAGTCGTCATAATTTATAGAAATCTTTACCGAATGTTTCTCTTTGCTCAAACAAAGTTTTAAGCGTTCCGGTATTTCAATTTTCTTATTTATAACATCCTCAACAATATCAGCAAATTTTGAAGGATGTGCAGTCTCTAAAATTATACCTGCATAATTACTAGAACGGCATTCTTTTATATAACTTTGCAACGCTAAATAACCAACTGCACCGTGAGGGTCAATCACATAATTATATCTTGAATAAACTTCCTTCATTGCAGCTTTTGTTTGTTCATCAGAGAAACTTGCGGCGTAAATTAATTGTTTAATAATATTGTGGCTGTGACCGTACAAATCAAGAATGCGTGCAAAGTTACCCGGATTGCCAACGTCCATTGCATTAGATAATGTTTTTACCGAAGGCTTTGGCGTATATACGGAAGTTTTGATATAATTCGAAAATACATCATTTGCATTTACAGCCGCGATAAATTTATGCACCGGCAGACCCATTTCTTTTGCAAATAATCCTGCCGTAAGATTGCCGAAGTTGCCGCTCGGTACGGAAATAATAACAGGCTTATTACTTTTAATGACCTGTGCAAAGGCATTAAAGTAATAAAATGACTGTGGAATAAGCCGCGCAATGTTTATTGAATTTGCCGAAGAAAGCGTAATTTTTCCCGTAAGCTGCTTATCCATGAATGCCTGCTTCACCAGGCTTTGGCAGTCATCAAATGTTCCGTCGACTTCAAGCGCAGTAATATTTTCACCAAGTGTAGTAAGCTGCTGCTCCTGTATCCGGCTTACTTTACCGCCGGGGTAGAGCAAAACTACTTTAATACCGTCAATTTTATAGAATCCGTTTGCGACGGCACTGCCTGTATCGCCCGATGTGGCTACGAGGATTACAATCTCTTTACCGGAATCTTTATTCAGATAAGACATAGTCTCAGCCATGAATCTTGCGCCAAAATCTTTAAATGCTAAAGTCGGCCCGTGGAATAATTCAAGTATATTGGTATTATCATCAAGCGGGACAACCGGGGCATCAAAATTTATTGCCGAATCTACAATCTTAAGCAAAACATTATCCGGCAAATCATCTTTCAATAAATTTTTTGCGACTGTAAAAGAAATCTCTTTGAAAGGAATTTTTGAGATATTCCGAATAAAATTATCCTCTAATTTAGGAATTTCCGATGGCATAAATAATCCGCCGTCATCAGCGATACCTTTTAAAACTGCTTCCTTAAATGAAACGATATTATTCTTATTATTTATACTGTAAAATTTCATTTTTCCCGTAAATAAGAGCTGTTATTTTTTATAAATATATTTAGCTGCTACCCGATTACTTTGGGCCCCTGCTTATTTATTTTTGATATGTACAAATCCCCATCAACCTTAATTGAAGAAAGGGCTTTCATCATAGCTTTACCGGCTTTCTCAGCTATTGCTTCGGATTTGCTTAAAGCAAATATTGAGGGACCCGATCCTGAAATACTGCATCCTAAAGCGCCAGCTTCAATTGCGGAATCTTTTATCTTATTGAATCCCGGTATAAGTATAGACCTTACAGGTTCAACTATTACGTCCTGCAGCGACCTGCTTATCAAACCATAGTCTCCGGTTGTTAATCCGGCAATAAGACCGGCAACATTACCCCATTGTTCTACTGCATCGGCTAAAAGGATTTGCTTGCGTAAAATCTTCCTTGTATCGGCAGTACTTATTTCAAGTTTTGGATGAACAATTGTACAATAAAGTTTCCCGGGCGTTTTTATGTCCACAACATCAATAGGGTTTATGCTTCTTACAACGATAAATCCGCCCATCAAACAGGCTGAAATATTATCCGCATGAGGAATGCCGCCGGAAGTCAGCTTTTCTCCTTCAAGGGCAAAGGGCAGCAACTCCTTCCTTGATAAAGGCTTCCCGAGAAGTTCATTCAAAGCAAATACACTTGCAACAGCGCTAGCAGCGCTTGAACCAAGCCCGCTTCCAAGCGCCATCTTCTTATGAATTTCCATCTCAATGCCTTTTTTAAACTCTAACCGGCCGGCAAGGGCAATAAGGGAAACTCCCGCAGTATTTTTTAGCGGATCTAAGGGAAGCCTTCCTTTATCGCCGGTTATTTTGGTAATAGAAATTCCGGGTTTGTCTTTAATTTTCAGGACTACCTCGTCCCCGGGCCAATCGATAGCAAAGCCCATAATATCGAAGCCGCAGCTTACATTGGTTACTGAGGCGGGTGCAAATACTTTTATATTTTTTTTCATATTTTTTAGTAAAAATAAAAAAAGAGATTCAATTTATAATTGAATCTCTTTTATAAATAATTAAATAAATCCTTTAGCTTTCATAAGTTCCGCACAAAGCAAAGCGCCGCCAGCTGCACCGCGGTTGGTGTTATGCGAAAGGACAACAAATTTGTAATCGAATAAGGAGTCTTCACGAAGTCTTCCTACTAAAGCGGCCATACCTTTATCAAGGTTCCTGTGAATCCTCGGCTGTGGATATTTTTCTTCCTCAAAATAATAAACCGGCTTCAAAGGCGCTGTAGGCAGATTTAATTTCTGCGGTTCTGCAGAAAAATTTTTCCAAGCTTCTATTATTTCTTCTTTTGACGCTTTCCTTTTCAATTTTACCTGTACACATTCCATATGCCCGTCGACTACCGCAACCCGGTTGCATTGCGCACTGATTTTTATATTCTCATTGATAATGCCGTCTTTCCCGAGTTTTCCGAAAATCTTTAAAGGTTCGGTTTCCATTTTAGGTTCTTCACCGGAAATAAAAGGGATAACATTGTCAATTATATCAAGGGCCGAAACACCGGGATAACCGGCGCCTGAAAGCGCCTGCATAGTGACTACATTTACCGCTTCCAATCCGAAATTATCATATAACGGCTTAAGCGCCAGGACTAAGCCTATAGTTGAACAGTTAGGATTAGTTACAATACATCCGCCGTTATACTGTTGTATTTTAATCAATTCAAGGTGATCTGCGTTTATTTCGGGAACAAGCAGGGGTACGTCTTTATCCATCCTGTGATTCTTGGAATTGGAAATTACAGCGTATCCGTTTTTTGCAAAAGCTGCTTCGATACCTCCTGCAATACCTGAATCCAATCCTGAAAAAACTATTTTACTGCTTAAAACCGGTTCACATTCTTTTACAGTCATTTCAGCAACATCTTTAGGAAGGGGAGTGGATAATATCCAGTTAGCGGCATCTTTATATTTTTTTCCTGCCGATCTTTCAGATGCAGCCACTTCAGCTACCCGGAACCAGGGATGATTTGATAATAATTCAATAAACTTCTGACCGACGCTTCCCGTAGCGCCAAGCACTCCAACCGGGATTTTTTCATTATTAGCCATTTATTCTCTCTATGTTATTTAACTTAAATTTTATTTTCAAATCCGGATTTAAAATTTAATCAATATTGAATAAAATAATATTTTCAACTTAAATAATTTGATATTCTGATAATATCTGCGAATACTCCCGCGGCAGTTACATCAGCTCCTGCGCCGGGGCCTTTAATTACAATAGGGTGTTCCCGGTAATGTGTTGTGTATATTGCAAAAATGTTATCGCTGCCCGACAGCGAATAAAACGGATGAGCGCTGTTTACTTCCTGCAAGGATATTTCCCCTTTACCGTTTTCAAGATTTGCAACATAACGCAATACATTGCCTTTATCTGCCGCACGCTTTCTCTTCTCCTCAAATTTTTTATCATATTCCGCAAGTTTTTTAAAAAACTCTTCGATCGAATTTGATTTTCTTACAGGCACGGGTACAAGGTTTTCAACTTTAATATCTTTTAGTTCCAGCGATAACCCTGTCGCACGGGCAAGAATTAATAACTTTCTTGCAACGTCCATACCGTTAAGATCCTCGCGCGGATCGGGTTCGGTAAAACCTTTTTCCTTAGCTTCTTTAACAATCTGACTGAAAGATTTGCCATCTTTATATGAACTAAATATATAGCTTAAAGTCCCGGACATTACGCCCTGAATTTTTAATACTTTATCGCCGCTTGAAACAAGATCGGTTAATGTATTTATTATAGGCAAGCCGGCGCCGACATTAGTTTCATATAAAAATTTTACATTATGCTTTAATGCAGATTGTTTAAGCGCCTGGTAATATTCAAAACTCCCCGCATTTGCCCGTTTATTCGGCGTTACCACTGAAATATTTGCGTCTAAAATTTCTTTATATTGTCCGGATACCTTATCGCTTGCAGTACAATCGACAAAAATGCTATTGGGCAGGTTTAATTTCTTCATCCAGTCAATCATTACATCAAGGTTGGTTTTGGTTCCTTCAAGGTTAAGCCTGTCATTCCAGTTTTCGGGGTCAATGCTGTTGGGATCGATCAGCATCTTCCGGCTGTTTGCCAAACCGATGATCTTAACATTCAGAAGATATTCTCTTCCCAAAAAATCCGTCTGAATATTCATCTGCCGCAGCAGGGTCCCGCCAACCAAACCCGTACCGACCACGAACAAGTTCACAGTCTTTACAATTGATAAGAAGAAGGCATCATGAAGAGCGTTTAGAGCTTTCGCTTCATAGTTCCGTGAAATTACAGTGGAAATATTTAATTCAGATGAACCCTGGGCTATGGCTACTATATTTACTCCATTCTTTCCGAGCGCCTGGAATATTTTTCCCGATATTCCCGGGGTTCTTCGCATATTTTCTCCAACCACGGCAATAATAGAAAGACCGGTTTCAACAACCGGTTCAAGAATTAATTTTTCCTTGATCTCATAATATAATTCCTGCTGTATAGCTTTTTTTGCGGCAGTTGAATATTTCGGTAATACGGCAAAGCATAGTGAGTGTTCGGATGAAGCCTGCGTAATAAGAATAATGTTAATCTTTTTACCCGCGAGAGCTGAAAATATCCGCTGGGCAATACCGGCAACACCCACCATTCCGCCGCCCTGGACTCTTAATAATGCAATATCATCGATTGATGAAATTCCTTTAATTGAGAAGTTGTTTGAGCCCGACTTATCATTAATCAGGGTACCCTCAAAATCAGGATTGAAGGTATTCTTTATCCTGATCGGAATTTTCTTTTCCATTGCAGGGTGCATAGTCGGCGGGTGAATTACCTTAGCCCCGAAATGCGAAAGTTCCATAGCTTCTTCATAGGTAAGATTTTCTAAGGGGAAAGCTTTCTTCACTTTTTTCGGATCGGCGGTAAGCACGCCGTCAACATCCGTCCAGATTTCTATTTCCTTTGCATTTAAAGCAGCGCCGAAGATTGCTGCAGTATAATCAGAACCTCCTCTGCCTAAAGTAGTAGTCTCATTGATACCGGTTGAGCCGATAAAGCCTGTGATAACCTGGAATTTTTTATGGGAATTAAAATAACTCCTGATGTTCCTGTAAGTGGCATCAAAGTCAACCTTTGCAGCGCCGAATCCCTCGTCGGTTTTAACAAGAGTTCTGGCGTCAAGGTATTCGCAGTCAACATTGCTGTCCATCAGGACATTGGCCATAAAGTATGCAGAAAGCCTTTCACCGAAACTTAATATAAAATCGAGAGTCCTGGGAGAAAGTTCAGCAATAAGGTAAACACCGTGAAGGACATCTTCCAATTCATTCAAAGTGTATTTCAGATTAGCAATGGCAGTACTTTGTGTTTGCACGGCAAGAAGTTCCTGCGCCATTGAAATATGCCTGTCTTCAAGCTTCTTAACCAGCTCAATATAATCAGTGTTATAGCTTGCGGCAAGCTGTCCCATCTTTAATAAATTATCGGTAACTTTATGAAAAGCAGAGAAAACGACGGCAATTCTTTTATTTTCACCGATAGATTTTTTAACTATTTCAATTACATTTTTTATTTTCCCGGTATCGCCTATCGATGAACCGCCGAATTTAAGAATTTTCATCTTTTTGGTCCTTAGCTGTTATTTTTTCAGATTGATAACTCATGTTACGAAGTTATTATTTTCCGATAATGGAACTATATCAAAATTATTGTTTTGCGTTGTTTTCATGCCATAAACCTCAATTTTTTATCAAAAAACCCCCAATTATTTACATCAAATATTTCATAATTACTTATAATATATAAAGTTAACATAAACCCCCCCCCCATAATCCGGAAGTGGCTGTAAATATCAATTTTTATAATGTTATTATTAACATAACGACGACAAATTGTATAATGTTTCTTTCATGCATTAATCTTGTTAACGCAGCGAAAAAGTAATCTTTATAATCATAAAAAAATGCTGCAATTTATGCGCCTAAAGTACATAATTTAATTTTCCTAATTTACTGTTTTTATTGCCAGAGTTTTACATTATATATTTCTGTTTAAAAAGGTTATTCAAATTTCATTAAACTCCGAGGTTGAAGCTAAACCTCCGAGGTTGAAGCCAAACCTCGGAGGTTAAAGTCAAATGTCGGGGCTACTTTAAATATCATTTGCGTAACTTCAGTTAATAATAAAAAAACCGGCTCCATCTTCTGAAGCCGGTTTTTAATTTCTTTAATTACAAAATTTATATACCCTTGCTTCAGCCTCCATACATAGATGCAGGCATTGTACCTTTTGTAGTACCCATGTCGGTTTTAGGGCTATATGTGGTTTTGTAAAAATTCATTATAAAATCATTGTAAAACTAATATTAAATATTTCTTTTGTCAAATATTACAAAATTATAATATCCTGAATATATTATCGAAAGATAACCGCCGGTTATTTAACCACAGGGGTTCTGCTATATATAATTATATGCCCGGAATTCTATTTTTCACCGACAACTGTAATACTAAAAATACCTGTTACTTTCTTCTCTCTGAATTCTTTAATCTGATCCGGATTCAAATAATTTTTGAGTATTTCTTCAGGAAGCTCAGTTCTTTTAGTCTTCTTTATCTCAATATTCCTGAAGCCTGTTTTCTTAATTATTGCAATATATTCTTCCTGCTGAACAGCTCCTGCCACGCATCCGGCATACATTTCCGCGGGTTTTTTTAATTCGGCAGGAAGTTCACCTTTTAGAACAATATCCGATACACAAAAATGCCCGCCTGTATTTAATAT
>Ga0116130_1000341_pt1 | contig 29592 bp, 28 predicted proteins | sample June2015DPH_17_5_FD_89733 | JGI IMG/M metagenome (GOLD analysis project Ga0116130, IMG submission 89733) | Peatland microbial communities from SPRUCE experiment site at the Marcell Experimental Forest, Minnesota, USA - June2015DPH_17_40 | ecosystem: Environmental > Terrestrial > Soil > Wetlands...
TCACTACGCCCGAAGGCAAACCGGTGCCTGATGTGACGGTGGTCTGTATTGACTCATCCACCAACGCTACTTTGCAGGGCACAACCATTGAAGGCGGCAGCAAACGGCTGCAAACCGATGCGGCTGGCCAGTTCACTATTCCGTTAGGTGAGGAGAACGTCTTTCTAGTGATCGCGAATGAAAAAGGTTTCAGCTTGTCGCAGACCTTTGATCTGGCAAACCATCCGACGATGGTCGTGCGGCCCTGGGGCCGCGTCGAGGGCGTCAGAATGAACCGGCATCGTCCCCTGGCCGGTCAACGTCTCCGGTGCGAACTAAATTGGATGTGCATTCAAGATTTATGCCCGCCGTTTATATTCAATTTGTTCCGGCAAGCAGACGAAGCCACGACCGATGCACAAGGCCGTTTCGTTTTTGAGTATGTTCCGCCCATGGAAGTCGGCTTCTCGGAAGTCCATGCGCATCCGCCAAATTTATGGTTCAGCCTCCTCTATCCTGTGGAAGTAAAACCGGGTGAAACGACGCGCGTGACAATTGAAACTCAGGGACGGACGGTCGTCGGTCACATTGAGCTGGGCGCCGGATTGCCCAACAACATTGATCTGACATCTTGTTGGGGCAACCTTTGGACCGGCATGGATGTGAACAAATTTATGCCCAGACCGCCTAAGGAAATTGACACGATTGAGAAGAGGACCAAATTCTACCAGGATTGGCGTAACACAGATGCCAGGCGCCAATATGTCAAAGCAGTCACAAGTTGCCTGTTCGAGTTTCATGCGGACGGTTCCTTCATTGGGGAAATGTGCGAGCCGGGCGAATATTGGATGAATGCCAAGATTTGGCGGAACCAGGATAAAGTGTTGGCCGAGCTGGATAAAGTTCATGTTACGATTCCAGCCGGAACGGATGACGGAGATGCGCCAGTTGACATCGGCAAGGTCATGCTCAAAGCTGCCGTGGACCTGAAAGCGGGCGATGTGGCTCCCGACTTCAGCGTCAAAACTCTTGATGGCCGGCCGCTCAAACTTTCCGATTTTCGCGGCAAATATGTGGTGCTGGATTTTTGGGCGACGTGGTGCGGCCCGTGCGTCGGGGAAATGCCGTACCTCAAAGCGACCTACGATACTTTTGGCAAAGATACGCGCCTGGTAATGATTAGTCTAAGTCTTGATCCGGAACGTGCGTCGCCTGAAAAGTTTGTGAAAGATAACAGCATCGGATGGACACAGGTCTTCCTGGGTGAGTGGTCGAAGGACTTGGTTACGCCCAGTTACGGAGTATTTGGAATTCCTAGGATTTTCCTGATTGGCCCGGATGGCAAAGTGTTGGCGGCCGATTTGCGAGGCCCAAAAATCAAGGAAACTGTGGCGGCGGCGTTGGCACATTGATGGTTGTTCACACCGCCGCGGGCGGGGGTGACAAAACTCAGGCTGGCTGCTGGAGAAAGGAAGTGGTCGTTTCTCAACCAGATTAATTATCGTCCAGCACGGCATCAAGACCGTGGCGTTTCCGTCCATCAGCACCGGCGCGTATGGTTTTCCCATGAACCGCGCGGCGCGGATTGCCGTGCGCGAGACGAAGGATTTTTTGGAACGGAACCGATCGGTGGAGCAGATGACATTGGTCTGCTTTGGCGCGAGCGCCCTGGAAATTCATCAAGCGGCGTTGCGGGAAGTTTGAGTTTGTGGATGCTGCGACGGCTTGTTAATTTCGTTTCGTGCAAAGACTGAATCTTCTCAAATGGGCGCCGGTGGCGCTGGTGTTGACCTTGTCGTGTAGTTCGATCAAGGTTGGCGGACCCGGACGGAGTGGACTGGTGGCGAGCCAAACCCGCCCGTTTAATCGCAAACTTGATCCGATGTGTCTGCACACGGAGGGGAACAAGGTGCTTGATGCCGGCGGGAAACCCGTCTGGCTCTACGGCGTCAACATCGCCTCGCTCGAATGGACCAACGGCGGCGACCACGTGCAGAAATCCGTGAGCTGGGCCATCAATGACTGGAAGGTGACTCTCATCCGCCTGCCGCTGGCCCAGGATCGCTGGTTTGGCAAAATGACGAATCGGACGGACGGCGGCGCGGCTTATCGCACTCTCGTGGATCATATCGTGGACACTTGTGCGACGGCGCGGGTTTATATTGATCTGGATTTGCATTGGTCGGATTGCGGCAAATGGATCAACGAAGGCGGCAAACTCGGTCAGCACAACATGCCGGATGAACGTTCGATTGATTTCTGGCACGACGTGGCCACCCGTTACCAAAACCAGCCGAATGTGATTTTCGGGCTTTACAACGAACCGCACGACGTTTCCTTTGCCGTCTGGCGCGATGGCGGGACGGCCACGGACAAACCGGCGCGCTGGAACCCCAGCCAGGCAATAGTCATTTACGAAGCGGTGGGTATGCAAAAACTTTACGACACGGTTCGCGCGACCGGCGCAACCAACCTGGTGACGGTCAGCGGACTTGATTGGGGCTACGATCTGAGCGGCGTGTTGCAAGGGTATGCGATTGCAGGCACAAATTTGGTTTATGAAACGCATCCTTATCCATTCAAAGGCACGAATTGGGACAACTATTTCGGCGCGGTCAGCGAAAAATTTCCAGTGTATATTGGTGAATGGGGTTTTGGCGGACGCGGCATGAACAGCACGAATAATTTGAAATACGCGCACCATCTGATGGATTACGCCCGGCAGCATGATCTTCATTGGACCGCATGGGATTTGCACACCACCGCCGGGCCGACGTTGATTAAAAATTGGCAATATGAGCCGACGATATTCGGGCAATTTGTGAAAGAACAGCTCGCGGTCCTGGCGGCAGCGCGCGATTCAAACAAATAAATGCGGGTTCCGGATTGAAACGAAAAGGCGGGGCCGAAGCCCCGCCGGGGTGAAATTAATTCGCGGAATTACTTCGCCGGTGCCGCCACGGCTTTTTCCTGCTTTTCATTTACCAGCGTCGCGCCCTTGCCAAGGCGTTTGCGCAGGTAGGTGAGTTTCGCGCGGCGCACCGAGCCCTGGCGTTCGACTTCAATCTTGTCCACGCGCGGCGAATGCAGCGGGAATACGCGCTCCACGCCTTCGCCGTAGCTGATGCGGCGCACGGTGAAGGTCTCATTCAGGCCGTGTCCGCGTCTGCCCATGACGACGCCGGAGAAAATCTGGATGCGTTCCTTGTCGCCTTCGACGACCTTGGTATGCACGCGCACACTGTCGCCGACCGCGAATTTCGGATCGTCTTTGCGATACTGTTCCGATTCAATTTTTTCTTGTAATGCCTGGTTCATAAAAAAGCCATTGGTTTATTGGAGTGTTGGAGTACCGGGTGTGGTTTAATTCCCATCACTCCAATACTCCATCGCTCCGTTTTTTCATAGCAAATCCGGTCTTCGTTCTTTGGTCCGCAACTTCGCCTGTTCGCGCCGCCATTTTTCAATTTCGGCGTGGTGGCCGGAAACCAAAACGTCCGGGACCTTCATCCCGCGAAATTCCGCCGGTCGCGTGTATTGCGGATATTCCAGCAGCCCGTGGCTGAAGGATTCGTCGCGCGAACTTTCGTCGTCGCCCAGCGCTCCGGGCAGCAACCGCGTCACCGCATCAATCACCACCATCGCGGGCAGCGCGCCGTTCGTCAGCACGTAATCGCCGATGGATAATTCGTCGTCGGCGAGTTTTTCCCGCACGCGCCCGTCAAAGCCCTCGTAATGGCCGGTGACGAGCAGCAAATCTTCCGATTGCGCCAGCTCGCGCGCGATGGACTGATTGAATTTTCGCCCGGCGGGCGACAACAAAATCACGCGCGTTTTTTCTCGCTTCAAATTTTCAATCGCTTCAAAGAGCGGTTCCGGCTTCAACAACATTCCCGGTCCGCCGCCGAAGGGCCGGTCATCCACGGTTTTGTGCCGGTCGTGCGTCCAGTCGCGCAGGTTGTGGATTTTCAGGTCCAGCAGACCGGCCTCGCGCGCACGTTTGACGATGCTTTCATCGAGCGGCCCGGCGAACATCGCCGGGAACAAAGTGAGCACGTCAATTTTCACTCCATCGTCCTCATTCTCGTCCTCGTCCTCGTAATCGAATCGCGACGACGAGAACGAGGACGAGGACGAACTAAGTTTTTTCTTCGACAATTTCCACCGAACAACGCAGGCCTTTCTTCGCGCTGCCGGCCAGCAACAACGAGCGGATCGCATTGATCGTCACGCCCTGGCGGCCAATGATTTTACCCACGTCCTGCGGGTCCAGACGCAGCTCATAGACCGTCATGCCCCCGCGCTCCACCGGCGTGATGCTCACCGCGTCGGTATTCTGCACGAGGCCTTTGACGACATATTCCAGGAACGCTTGCATCGCCCGAAAAATTAAAATCAAGCCGGTGGCGGAACAACCACCTTGCCCGCCTTCTTGATGAGGCTGGCGACGGTGTCGCTCGGCTGTGCGCCTTTGCTGACCCAGTATTGGGCGCGGTCGAGTTTGAGCGAGAAATTATCGCCCTTCTTCAACGGCTGATACGTGCCGATTTCCTCGATGAACTTGCCGTCGCGCGGACTGCGACCGTCAGCCACCACAATGCGAAACGCCGGAGCGTTCTTGGCTCCGACGCGCTTCATGCGAATTTTTACTGCCATATATTTATCAAAAGAGCACAAACTATACAGGTTGGTGGTGGTGGTATCAAGTTCTGTTTTGAACAAAAAAGGCCGCTTGCCGACCGCGCCAATCGCTGCTTTGCTGGTGTCAATGAGCGGGCCGTATGAGGAAATTTTGGACGGCGGGTCGTTGCCGCGTTCGGCGCCGGGCCTGCGCCACGAGGCGATTTGCGGCCGTCTGCACGTGTTGATGACCGCCAGCGTTGCGAACCTGGCCGCCATCCGGCTGCTCGCACCGCGGGAACAGGTTTGTATTACCCGGACGACGACGCTTTGTCCCGACCTAGCGCTCGTGACGGCGGCCACGGGCAAGCTCTGGCTGGCGGTGGAAATCGTCAGCACGGACGATCACCGCTCCGACACCGTCATCAAAAAGCAGATTTACGAGGACATCCGCGTGCCGCGGTTGTGGATGGTGGATCCGCGCTACGACAACGTGGAGGTTTATCACAGCACCGAATGGGGGCTGGCGTTGAAGGGAATTCTGGCTGGCAGTGAAGTGCTGGCGGAAGCATTGATTCCAGAATTTCAAATCGTCGTTGCCGAATTGTTTGCCGCGCAGCCGGAGGCGGGCTGACCCGGTGTTAATTTGCTTGAACAAAACCAATAATTGTGGTGTCTAACCCTTCAACACCAAACCAATCAACAATCCATGAAAAAATCCATAATGTTTCTAGCTATCGCCGCCGGCCTTTTGCTGGCGGTTTCAACCTCCCGCCTGCTCGCGGTGGAAGCTGCGAGCAAGGAAGTCACCATCACCGGCTCAATGGTTTGCGGCAAATGCACGCTGCACGAAACGACGGAATGTCAGAACGTTGTCCAGGTCCAAAAGGACGGCAAAACCGTCAATTATTACCTGACGCAAAATGACTTGAGCAAGGCCAGTCACAAGGCCGTCTGCGGCGGTACCGCCGAAAAAGTGACGGTCACTGGCACCGTCACGGAAAAGGACGGCAAGGAAATAATGACGCCGACCAAGATTGACGTGGTCAAATCCTGATTAATTGGTCCCCAATGAACCGCCGCCGGAGTTTTCGCTCTGGCGGCGGTTAAATTTTACCACGTCGGCGAAAAGAACGCTGGTGCCTCCAAAAATGTCCAGCGCCGAGCCAATCGTCAGATCAATTTTTCCCCCGCCCAGCAGTGTAACTTCCTCCAAATCCGACATTGAATTTGCGCCGCCCGCGTAAGTCGTCGGAATGGGCGTCCACTGGCCAAGTTGCTTGACCAGTTCCCGGTCAATGCCGCGGCGCAGGCCCTCCTTGTCCACGGCATGGATTAAAAATTCCGCGCAGCTTCCGGCAAGTTTTTGAAATGTGTCCGGCGAAATGGTCACTTCCGTCCATTTCTGCCAGCGGTCGGTGACGACGAAATATTTTTTGCCGCGGCGACGGCAGCTCAAATCCAGCACCAGCCGTTTTTTGCCGACGGCTTTGACCAGTTCGCCCAGCCGGTTCCAATCCACCTGGCCTTCGTAAAACACCCAACTGGTGACGATGACGTGCGACGCCCCGCCGTCGAGCCAGTCGCGGGCGTTCCGGGCGTTGATGCCGCCGCCGATTTGCAATCCGCCCGGATAGGCCGCAATGGCCGCCCGCGCTTCATTTTCGTTGCCGGGGCCGAGCATGATGACGTGGCCGCCGGTCAGGCCGGCGCGTTTGTAAAGTTCCGCGAACCACGCGGCGGAGCGGTCGGAGACAAAGTTCGTGCGCAGGCCGGAATCGCCGAGCGAGCCGCCGACGATTTGCTTCACCTTGCCTTCATGCAGGTCAATGCACGGTCGAAACATGGGTCTAAACTAGAGTTCCACGTATGAAGTTCCAAGTTCCAAGTTGACCGGGGGTGGGAATCTCTTGGGAGCGCCGGCGTCTCGCCGGCAAACAAATTTGGTCGTCACATCAGGCAACGAGCCGGCGGGACGCCGGCGCTCCCAAGAGAAAGAAACATGGTGGCAGCGTCAGGGGCGTGTTGCCGAAAGGTTGGAGCGCGGGTTGTCTCAACCCGCAGCCGGTGGCCGGCGGTAGTGGCGGTGAACATTCCTGCCCTTTTGTGTTCCGGGCGGCTGCCGCTACGAACAAGCCGCGCTCCGCCATCTCCAAAATGATTTGGGCAACACGCCCTCCGGTTGCGCCCGGACATTTGCGGATTGCCATTTGCCGACATCGCTTCATAATCGCAGTCAACTATGAAAGCCGTTACAAGGGAAGAACGGCGTGTTGCGTATCCGCTCGTCCTGAGCTTCGCCATTCTGGCATTGGGACTTGTCGTGGGTGGCACCTTTTACTACCGGAACTACGCGCAGCACTTTCGCGCCGAGGCCGAGAGCCAGCTTTCCGCCATCGCAAAGTTGAAGGTGGACGAACTGGTGGAGTTTCGCAAGGAGCGGTTGGGGGACGCCGCCACCTTTTTCAACAACACTTCTTTTTCCGGGCTGGTACGGCGCTTTCTTGAACACCCGGAGGACGCGGACGCGCAACAGCAGGTTCAGGAGTGGGCAGCCAAATACATGGCAACCGACCAGTATGATCTGGTGCGCCTGATTGATGCTCAAGGTGTCATTCACATGTCAGTTCCCGCCGGCCGGCCGCCGTTATCTTCCGTTGTTGCGCAGCGCGTTTCAGAAGTCTTGCGATCTGGTCAAGTGGCCTTGGAGGATTTCCACTGGAACGAGCATGACCAGCGGATCTATCTGACGCTGCTGGTGCCCATTCTCGACAGGTCGGACCACAGCCAAGCCTTGGGCGTTCTCGCCCTGCGGATTAATCCCGAAGCCTATCTCTATCCGTTCCTCAGCCGCTGGCCGACGTCCAGCCGGACGGCCGAGACCCTGCTCGTTCGGCGGGACGGCAACGACGTGCTGTTCCTCAACGAGTTGAAGTTCAAAACCAACACCGCCCTCAACCTGCGCATTTCCCTTGAAAACACCAACGTGGCTGCGGTGAAAGCCGTGCTGGGGCAGGAAGGCGTCGTGGAAGGCGTGGATTACCGCGGGGTGCCGACGCTGGCTGCCCTGCACCATGTCCCCGACTCGCCGTGGTTCCTGATCGCCCGCATGGATGCCGCCGAAGTGTATGCGCCGCTGCGCGAGCGGTTGAGGCTGACCATCCTGCTCGCGAGCCTTTTGCTGATCAGCGTGGGCTTGGGCATCGGCGCGATCTGGCGGCATCTGCGCGTCCAGTTTTACAAGGAGCGGTATCAGATAGCCGAGGCGCTGCGGGAGAGCGAAGAGCGTTTCAGACGGATATTCGAGGAGGGCCCGACTGGAATAGCGATACTTGACGAGGCGTTTCGTTTTATTCAGGTGAACCCGGCTTTTTCTTCCATGCTGGGATATTCCATGGACGAGATGCGAACGATGGCCTTCACCGACATCACCCATCCTGACCACATCCAAAGAGATGTCGAACACATGCGGCGTCTGCTGCGCGGTGAACTCTCCGTGTACAGCACTGAGAAACGGTATATCGCCAGGTCCGGGAAAGAATTGTGGGGACTGGTGCAAGTGAATGTGGTGCGGAACGCGGCCGGAGCATTCCGCTATTTTCTTGCAATCATCAGCGACATCACCGACCGCAAGCGGGCGGAGATGGTGCGGTGGGAGAGCGAGGAACGGCTGCGTTTGCATACGGACAACTCTCCCCTGGCCGTGGTTGAATGGAGCGCCGACTTGATTATCACGCGGTGGACGGGCGCGGCTGAAAAGATGTTCGGCTGGAGCGCGGAGGAAGCCATCGGCAAACCGATCACGGAATTGCCTGGAATCTGCGAGGAGGACCTTCCGGCCGTGCAAAGCGTCATACGGCAGCTTGCCGGCGGCGTGTCGAAACATGTCTTTTCCTCAAACCGCAACCGCACCAGGAATGGACAGGTCATTCATTGCGAGTGGCACAATTCCGTGCTGCATGATGCCGGGGGGAAAATGACCTCGGTCCTGTCGCAGGTTCTTGACATCACCGAGCGCAAGCGGGCGGAGGAAACCATTGCCCACGAACGCCAGTTGCTCCGCAACTTGATTGATCTGCTGCCCGAAACTTTTTTTATCAAAGACCTGGACAGCCGTTTTCTGGTTGTCAACGAAACCCTGGCGAAACAATACGGCAAAGACACTCCCTCCCAACTTCTTGGCCTGTCCGACGCGGACCTTTTCCCCGCCGGACTGGCCGCCGATTTCCGCGCCGAGGAGATGAAGGTTTTTGCTGGAGAGCCAATCATCGGCCAGGAAAACAGCGCGGTTTTTCTGGATGGCCGGAAGCACACGGTGTTGACGACCAAATTGCCGTTTCGGGACAGCCAGGGACGGATTTGCGGTCTGGTGGGAATCGGGCAGGACATCACCGACCGCAAGCGGGCGGAGGAGGCCCTGGCCAACGAGCGGGCGCTCTTGCGCACCTTGGTGGACAACTTGCCGGCGGCCATCTATTTGAAGGACCTTGCCGGGCGTAAAACCCTGGCGAATCGGGTGGAACTCGGCTATATGGGTGCAACCTCCGAAGCGGAAGTCCTCGGCAAGACGGATTTCGACTTCTTCCCACCGGAACAGGCGGCAGTCTATCAAGCGAATGACCAGGAGGTAATCCGCAACGGCCAGCCACAAATCAATCACGAGTCTAGTTTCACCAAACCCGACGGCTCCGTCATCTATCTCTCGGGATCGACGGTCCCTCTGCGCGATGCCGCCGGCCGCGTAATCGGTCTGGCTGGCATTAACTACGACATCACCGACCGCAAGCGGGCGGAGGAACGGCTGCTCAAGGTTATTACGCAAACCCGCTGCATCCTGCATTCCGGCCAGGTGGAAGGTCCGGAAGGCTGGCGGGAACGGGCGTTGGAACCGGAATCGCCGTTTCACTGGGATTTTCCAGTGCTAAATGAAGAAGCAGCGCAAAAGATATTACCGCTGGAACAGGCGGCCGGCGAACGATACCAGGAAGCCTGGTTCCGCAGCCGCAATCGTGGCGATTGCACCCAGATGAATTGGAATGCAGGGAACGCCTTTCTGAATGATCTGCCTTTTTACCGCAACGAGTTCCGATGCATTGACAAACACGGGGTTGGGCATTGGATGCAGGAGTTTGTGACCGTCCGAAAACTGGCGGAAAATCGCTGGGAGCTTTTTGGCATCACCACTGACATTTCCGACTTAAAAAGGGTCGAGACGGAGTTGCGCCGGAGTGAAACCGGGCTCCAGGCAATCCTGGAATCCACCGCCGATGGCATTCTGGCCGTGGACAACAAGGGGAAGGTGATCAAAGCCAACCGGCGGTTTGCCGAGCTTTGGCGGATTCCCCAGTCGCTCATGGATGCCGGAGACGACCGTGCCCTGTTGGATTTCGTGCTGAAGCAGTTGTCCAATCCGGACGCGTTTTTGCAGAAGGAGCAGTCGCTCTACAACACGGACGCGGTGGAGATGGACACGCTGGCCTTCAAGGACGGCCGCATTTTTGAGCGCTATTACTTCCCGATGATGATGGAAGGGGCGGTCCTTGGTCGGGTGTGGTCGTTCCGTGACATCACCGAGCGCAAACAAGCCGCGCAACGCGTCGCCGATGCGTTGAACTTCAACCAGACCATGCTCCGTGCCTTGCCCGTGGGCATCGTCGTCTTCAAAGCCACCGGTCCGTGTGTTTCTGCCAACGAAGCCATTGGGCAAATCATCGGCGGCCCGCGCGAAGAGGTGCTGAAACAAAACTTCCGCCAGCTCGAATCGTGGAAGGACTCCGGCATGCTGGCCGCCGCTGAAGCCGCGCTGGCCGCGCAAACGGAGCGCAAACTGGAGACCCAAATAGTCACCACCTTTGGCCGGAAAGCCTGGTTCTCCTGCCGTTTTGTGCCGTTCCAATACGAAGGCGAACAGCATTTGCTCCTCATTGTAAGCGACATCACTGAGCGCAAGCGGCAGGAAAATGAGTTGAGCGAGAAAAACACCGAACTGGAACGCTTCACCTACACCGTGTCGCACGACTTGAAAAGCCCGCTGGTGACGCTGAAAACCTTCCTCGGCTACCTGGAGCAGGATATGGCCGGTCCGGACAAGGAGCGGGTCAAGCAGGATTTGGCCTACATGCACACTGCGGCGGACAAGATGGGCCAGTTGCTCGATGAACTGCTGAATCTGGCGCGCGTTGGCCGCAAAATGAATCCGGCCGAGCGGGTCACGTTCAAGGAACTCGTGCAGGAGGCTGTCCGGCTGGTCGCCGGACGCATCAGCACGGGCGGCGGGGAGGTGCAAGTGGCCGATGCTGCCGTGGTCCTGGAAGGCGACCGCCCGCGCCTGATGGAAATCTGGCAAAACCTGGTGGAGAACGCCTGCAAGTTCATGGGGAACCAGCCCAAGCCGCGGGTCGAGATTGGCGTCGAGCAGCGCGGATTGGAGATGGTGTTTTTCGTGCGCGACAATGGCGCGGGCATTGATCCGCGTTACCAGGAGAAAGTGTTCGGTTTGTTTGAGAAGCTCGATCCGAGAGGCGAGGGAACGGGGATGGGACTGGCTCTGGTGAGGCGGATCGTGGAGATTTACAAGGGACGAATCTGGGTCGAGTCTCCGGGGCTGGGGCAGGGCGCGACTTTCCTGTTCACTTTGCCCGGAGCGGTTGTCATTGACCCGGAACAATCGTCGTAAGGTAAATTGTTATGGGAAAACCTCCTTTACGCCTGTTGATCGTGGAAGATGAAGTGGCCCACGCCGCCGCGATTCAGCGCGCCTTCCAAACCGACGAACCCGAAACTCAAATCGAGGTGGTGGGCACGTTGCGGGAATTCCATCAACATAGCGCCGACCACCCGCCGGACCTCGCCTTGCTCGACCTGAACCTGCCGGATGGCCGGGCGGTGGAGATCCTGTCAAGTCCGCCCGAGGCCGGTCCGTTTCCCATCATGGTAATGACGAGTTATGGCAACGAGCAGGTGGCGGTGGAGGCAATCAAGGCGGGCGCGCTGGATTACGTCGTCAAGTCCGCGGAAGCCTTCGCGACGATGCCGCGCACGGTGGAGCGCGCCTTGCGCGAATGGAAGCTGCTCACCGAACGCCGGGAGGCCGTGGCCGCGCAAAAGCGCCTGATTGCCCAATTGGAGGAGGCCCTGTCGAAGGTCAAGACCTTGAGCGGTTTGTTGCCCATCTGCTCCGCCTGCAAGAAAATCCGCGACGACCAGGGCTACTGGAGCCAGGTGGAAGGCTACATTCAGGAGCACACCGACGCCCGATTCACGCACAGCTACTGCCCGGAGTGCGCCCAGAAGTATCTCTCGAAACTGGAGGGGGACGACCCCAACACCCAATGAAGACATTAACCAGCACACCGCCCCGGGTAGCGGCAGGCATCTTGCCTGCCGTAGCCGGCGGCATCCTGCCGCCCGATGGTTGGTAATAAACAGGTCGCCACCGACTAAAAACAAACCATCACTATGAAATTCCTCGAGCCAACCGAGCGCCGCGCCGAGTGGGGCCTCCTGTTGATCTTCGCCATCCTGTCATTGGGAATCATCGGGGGTAGCGCCTTCTACTACCGGCACTACGAGCGGCAATTCCGCGCCGCAGCCGAGCACCAGCTTACGGCCATTGCGGAACTGAAAGTCAACGAGCTGGCGCAGTATCGCAAGGAACGATTGGAAGACGCCGCCATCTTTTTCAACAACGCGGCTTTTTCCGGGCTGGTGCGGCGTTTTTTCGATCACCCGGAGGACACGGACGCGCAACGGCAGATTCAGACGTGGCTCGGCAAATTTCAGGCCTACTACGAGTATACCCGGGTCTATCTGCTCGATGTTCAGGGCGCTGAACGGCTGGCTGTCCCCGACCAGCCGGAGCCGTTGCCTGGCCATCTGGCAAAGGACATCGCCGCGGTCCTGCGATCCGGCCGGGTGACGTTTCTGGATTTTCATCGTGACGCTCCTGGCCTTCCTATCCATTTGGAGATTCTGGTTCCCATCTTCGACGAACAGGATGCCAGCCGGTCGCTGGGCGTGCTCGTCTTTCGTATTAATCCAGCCGCCTTCTTCTATCCCTTCATCCAGCGCTGGCCCGTGCCCAGCGAGACGGCGGAGACGCTGCTCGTCCGACGGGACGGCGACGACGCGCTGTTCCTCAATGAACTGAAGTTCCGGACCAATACCGCCCTCAACCTGCGCGTATCCCTCACCAGCAATAACATGCCTGCGGTGAAAGCCATCCTGGGGCACGAAGGCATTGTGGACGGGACGGATTATCGTGGGGAGCCGGTACTGGCGGCCCTGCATGCCATTCCGGATTCGCCGTGGTTTCTGGAGGCGCGCATAGATACCGCAGAAGTTTATGCGCCGATGAGGGCGCGACTCTGGCAGGTGGTCGTCATGATCTGCGTTCTGCTCTTCGGTTCGGCGGCCTGTGTGGGTCTGGTCTGGCGGCAGCAGCAATCCCGTTTCTACCAGGCGCAATATGAGTCGGCGGAGGCGCTGCGCGCTTCGGAGGTCCGCTATCGCCGGCTTTTTGAGGCGGCGAGAGACGGCATTTTAATCCTCGATGCCGAGACGGGGATGATCTTGGATGTGAATCCGTTCTTGATCGAGTTGTTGGGTTACTCGCGCGAGGCTTTCCTCGGAACGAAGGTCTGGGAACTGGGGTTCTTCAAGGACATCGTCGCCAACCAGGACAACTTCGAGGAATTGCAGCAGAAGGGATACCTTCGTTATGAAGACCTGCCGTTGGAAACCAGCGACGGGCGGCGGATCGAGGTGGAGTTTGTCAGCAACGTCTATCTGGTGAATCACCAGAAGGTGATCCAGTGCAACATCCGCGACATCACCGGGCGCAAGCGGATGGAGGAGAAACTCCGCCAGTTGTCCCGGGCGGTGGAACAAAGTCCCGCCTCGATCGTCATTACCAATCCCGCCGGTGACATTGAATACGCCAATCCCAAGTTTATCAACGTCACCGGTTACACATTGGCGGAGATCCTGGGCAAAAATCCGCGCATCCTGAAATCCGGCGAGATAAGTCCGGAAACCTACCGGGAACTGTGGCAAACCATCACGGCGGGAAAGGAATGGCGCGGCGAATTCCACAACAAAAAAAAGAACGGCGAACTCTATTGGGAAAGCGCCTCCATCTCACCTATCCGCGACCGCGCGGGCCGCGTCACCCATTACGTCGCCGTCAAAGAAGACATCACCGCGCGGAAACAGAACGAGGCCGAACACGATCAGCTCATCCAGGACTTGCACGACGCCCTCGCCAACGTGAAGTCCTTGAGCGGGCTGCTGCCCATCTGCGCCGGCTGCAAAAAAATCCGCGACGACAAGGGCTATTGGAGCCAGGTGGAGAGCTATATTCAAAAACACTCCGATGCCACCTTCACCCACGGCCTGTGCCCGGATTGCATCAAGAAGTTGTACCCGGACCTGGTGGAAGGCGGCCTCGGCGGCTCACCCAAGGAGGCCCCATGACCTTGCACTTCCCATCCAAACTCCCGGCTGGAAGCCGGGCGCTACGGCAGTCAAGGATGGCTGCCGCTACGGTGGCGGCGGGCATCCTGCCTGCCGTAGCCGGCGGCATCCCTGCCGCCCGGCATCCCGAAAAACGGCTCACAAACTGCTGCATCTAACCATGGAGACCACATTTATGATTAAAGGAAACCCCGTCACCATTCTACTGGTGGAAGACGACCCGGCGCACGCCGAGATCGTGCGGCGTAACCTGGGAAGTTTTCGCGTGGCCAACCACATCATTCACGTGGAAGACGGCCAGGCGGCGCTGGACTATCTCTTCCACCATGCCCCCTATGCCGACCCCAAAACCAGTCCCCGGCCGCACCTGATTCTCCTGGATCTGCGACTGCCCAAGGTGGACGGGATGGAAGTGCTGCGCCGGCTCAAAGCGGATGAAGAACTGAAGCTCATCCCGACGGTCGTGCTTACGACCTCGGGCGCCGAATCGGACCTGGTCAACGCCTACACCCATGGCGCGGGGAGCTACCTGGTGAAGCCGGTGGATTTCGAGAAGTTCTCCAAGCTGATGGAAGCCTTCGGCTTCTACTGGCTCGCGTGGAACCGGTTTCCAGACTGAAAGCAGACGAATCCCGACTGCTCATGAGGCGAGCCAGACAACAGTCACTCTGTAGTGGCAGGCATCCTTGCCGGTCCGGCTTCAACCATGTAAACCGCCGTGAAAAAAAAACATAAACCCATGTTTATCTTGCTGGTGGAAGATGATCCGGCCCACGCGGCGGCCATCCAGCGCGCCGTCGAAGCCAGCGGGTCGGAGTCCGAGGTCAAGGTCGTTGGCACGTTGCGGGAGTTCCGCCAGAGCAGCGTGGACCGGCCGCCGAACATCGCCGTGATGGATCTAAACCTGCCGGATGGCCGCGCCACCGAGGTGCTGACCTATCCGCCGGAGGCGGGACAGTTCCCCATTTTGGTGATGACGAGCTATGGCAACGAGCAGGTGGCGGTGGAAGCAATCAAGGCGGGCGCGCTGGAATACGTGGTGAAATCCCCGGAGGCCTTCGCCGACATGCCGCATACCATCGCCCACGCCTTGCACGAATGGAACCTGCTGCAGGAGCGCAAGCAGGCGGAGGAGGCTCTGGAATTTAAAAACATCATTCTCTCCACGCAGCAGGAAGCCTCCCTTGACGGAATCCTCGTGGTGGATGAAAACGGCGAAATAATATCCTTCAACCGGCGGTTCGTTGACCTGTGGGGTATGCCTTTGGACATAGCCGAATCCAAATCCGATGAGCAGGTGCTGCAATCGGTGATGGATAAACTGGTAACTCCCGAAGAATTTGTCGGAAAGTTGGAACAACTCCACGCGGACCAAAATGAAACCAGCCGGGATGAGATTGCCCTGAAAGATGGCCGAACGTTTGACCGTTATTCGGCTCCGATGCTCGGCGAAAGCGGAAAGTACTTTGGCCGGGTATGGTATTTCCGCGACATTACCGACCGCAAGCGGGCGGAGAACGAGTTGCGAAATGTCAACCGCGCCCTGCGCTTGACCAGCCAGTGCAATCAGGAAATGGTGCGCGCCACAGACGAGTCGGCGTTGTTGCAGGCCGTCTGCCGCATTGCCGTCGAGCACGGCGGCTACCGCCTGGCATGGGTCGGCTTAGCGGAGCAGGATGAAGCCAGGTTGGTGCGCCCGGTGGCCCAGGCCGGTTTCGAGGACGGTTACCTCGACACCGTTAACATCACTTGGGCCGATACCGAACGCGGTCATGGCCCCACCGGTACGGCCATTCGCACCAGTCAGCCGATGCTGACCCGCAACATTCCCACCGATCCAGCTTTCGGACCCTGGCGCGCGGAGGCGATCCGGCGCGGTTACGCTTCGTCCATCGCCCTGCCGCTGTTGGACGAGGGCCGTTGCCTTGGCGCCTTGATGATGTATGCCGGGGAGCCGGATGCTTTCGACCCTGCGGAAGTGGAACTGCTGGCCGAACTGGCCAACGATCTCGCGTACGGTATCGGCGCGTTGCGCCATCGGACCAAGCGCAAGCGGGCGGAGGAGGCGCTGCGGGCCAGTCAGGAGCGGCTGAGGGAAATCTTCGAGGCCAGCCCCAACGTCACTTCGGTGTTTCGGATGGAAGGTCCGGATTTGCGGCGGACGTGGGTGAGCGCCAACCTTGAACGCCTGTTTGGCTACACCGTCGAGGCGGCCCTGCAACCGCATTGGTGGAGCGCGCATGTGCATCCCGAAGACCTCGCGCGCGTGATTATCGACTCCGGCCGCATCCTGGCCCACGAACACATTGTCCACGAGTATCGCTTTCTTCGCCGGGACGGCGGTGTGGTGTGGATTCACGATGAGGTGCATCTGCTGCGCGACGCCACCGGCCAGCCGCACGAGGTGGTGGGCGCGTGGACGGACATCACGGAGCGCAAGGAACTGGAGACACACTTGCTGCGCACGCAGCGGCTGGAAAGCGTGGGCCGGCTGGCCAGTGGCATCGCCCATGACCTCAACAACATCCTCTCGCCAATGCTCATGGTGCCGCCGCTGCTCCGCGAGGTCGTTAAGGATCCGGTATTACGAAATATGCTGGACTTGGTTGAAACCAACGCCCAACGCGGCAGCAACATCATCAAACAATTGCTCACCTTTGGGCGGGGCTTGGAAGGCGAGCGCGTGCCCGTGCAGCTCCGCGCCCTCGTCAGCGACATGTCAGGCATCATCCGGGAAACCTTCCACAAGAACATCATCACCCGGCGCGAAACGCCACGGGACACCTGGTTGGTGAGCGGTGACGCCACCCAGTTGCACCAGGTCCTGATGAATCTGTGTGTCAACGCCCGCGACGCCATGCCTGAAGGCGGCACGCTCACCCTCAAACTGGAGAATCAAGAATTCGATGAATCGTTCGCCCGGATGACCCCCGGCACCAAGCCGGGACGTTACGTGTGCTTGAGTGTGACCGATACCGGGCAGGGCATTGCGCCGGAGCATCTGGACAAAATCTACGATCCTTTTTTCACCACCAAGGAACTGGGCCAGGGAACGGGGCTGGGTTTGTCCACGGTACTGGGGATTGTGCAGAGCCACGGCGGGTTCATCCAGGTCCATAGCCAGCCCGGGCGCGGCACACAGTTCAAGGTTTACCTGCCCGCCAGCGAGACGGCGGAAGCCCAGCCGGCCGGTCAGGGCGACCAGAGCCTCCCTCAAGGCGGCGGGGAACTGGTGCTGGTGGTGGACGACGAAAGCAGCGTGCGGCAGGTGACGCGGCAACTCCTGGAGCGCAATGGCTATCGCGTCATCGAGGCGGCAGAGGGGGCGGATGGGATAACCCAGTATGTGGCGCACCAGAAGGAAGTGCAGGTGGTGGTGACGGACCTCGCGATGCCGGTCATGGACGGCCCGGCGTTCATCCGGGTGTTGCGGCGAATGAACCAGCAGGTCCGGGTCATCGCGATGACCGGATACCAATCCAAATCGAGCTTGCCCGCCGACCTGGGTGTGCCGGGCGAAGCCCGCCTGTCCAAACCGTTCAGCGGGCCCATGCTGTTGCAGACATTGCAGCGCGTGCTCCATCCCGAAGCCCCTCCGAAAAATTAGCCAAGACAAAGCGCCATCGGCGCGACATATTTGTAGCACCCGCATCGAAAAAGATTTCCCAGCTCCGTCAGCAGCGGCATCTTCCGGGCATGGCCAACACCTACACCCAAATTTACATCCATGTCGTGTTTGCCGTCGAAGGCAGCCAAAATCTCATCAAACCCAAAAACAACGACGAACTCCAAAAATACATCACTGGCATCGTCTCCGGTCAGAAACAAAAATTGACCGCCATCAATAACATGCCGGACCATTTGCATTTGCTTGTCGGTTTAAAACCGGACATGGCGCTCTCAGATTTGATGCGTGACGTGAAGGCCGGCTCTTCGAAATACATCAACGAAAATCGCTGGGTTGCCGGAAGATTTTCATGGCAGGAAGGTTTTGGCGCATTTTCGTATTCGCGTTCGCAATTGGGCACGGTGATTCGTTACATTGAAAACCAGCAAAAACACCATGCGAAGAAATCGTTTCGCGATGAATACATCGACTTATTGGAAAAGTTCGGTGTGGATTATGACCGGCGGTACGTTTTCAAATTCGACAACGAATGATTGTCGGCGATGTGGCGGAATATGTCGCCCCTGACGGGACTTGGGGCTGTTTTGGTTGTGGTTTCGACAAAGATTCCGCTCCTACGGAGCATGACGATGCCGTGTTTGCCCAAACCGCGCTTGCCAATTTCCCGCCAACGGGCTATCCCCAATCCATGAACCGAAAGCCGGCCAACCCGCTTCACGAAGCAGGCGAAATGAACCGTGATATCAAAGCCATGAACACGCGTTTTTTCTTTGGCCGCCTCTGCCACTCCTCAATTCTCCGCCGTGCCGCAGTCATGCTGGTCACGCTGTCCTGGAGCAGCTTCGCCTTCTGCGGCGAGATTCATGACGCAGCCAAAAGTGGGGATTTGGAAAAGGTCAAGGCGTTGCTGAAGGACAAGCCCAATCTGGTTTTCAGCAAGGATAAAAAAGGCGACACGCCATTGCTCGTGGCGGTGAAGTTTGGCCACAAGGACGTGGCTGCCTTTCTGTTGGCTCACAAAGCAAACGTCAATGCCAAGGGCAAAGATGAGGCGTTCACGGGTGAGGGCTTTCAAGGAAAGTCATTGGGCGGCACGCCGCTACATTGGGCGGCCATGAAAAGTGACACAGGCATGGCGGAATTACTGCTGGCCAACGGGGCCGATGTGAATGCCAAAGACGACGGCACGCCGCTGCATTGGGCGGTGTCACCAACGCATCATAAACCAGTCTCAGCTTGCAAGGAGATGATGGAATTGCTCTTGGCCAACGGCGCCAATGTGAATGCGAAAGACGAAGATGGCCAAACGCCGTTACACCGGGCGGCATGGATACATCAAACGGAGATGGCTGAACTGCTACTGGCGCACAAGGCAGACGTGAATGCCAAGGACAACGATGATGAAACGCCGTTGCACCTCGCAGTGGCGCATTGGGGGGACACGGAACAGGACATAGTGAAGTTGCTGCTCGTGAAAGGAGCCGAAATCAATGCCAGGAACAAGGAAGGTGATACCCCTTTGCTTCTGGTGGCGAAGTATTGCACCGGAGATATAAGCATGGCTGAATTTCTGGTAGCCAATGGAGCGGACGTGAATGCCAAAGACAAGAAAGGCTACACGGCTTTGACGATACCAAAAGATTATGCCTGCCCGAAATTGATCGAACTGTTGCAGGAAAATGGCGCGCATGGCTCCGTCAGGGCGGACGCCGATATTTTTGACGCGGTCAGTAACGGCGACGCGGAAGCGGTCAAGGCACTGCTCAAGAATAATCCTCGCTTAGCTTATACCGAACGCGGCGATGGTAATACACCTTTGGATTTGGCGGCGCTTTATGGCCTTAAAGACATAGTAAAATTGTTGGCGACCGATAAGACTTCGGCCAATGCTAGAAACAGCGCCGGCATGACGCCTTTGCATTATGCAGCAAGACAAGGACAGAAAGACGTGGTTGTCTGGTTGTTGGCCAAAGGTGCGGACGTTAATGCCAAGGACAATCTTGGCTGGACGCCGTTGCATCAGGCGGCATGGGGTTGTGCCAAGGATGTGGCGGAATTGCTACTAGCTCACGGTGCTGACATCAATGCTACGAACAACGATGGTTGGACGCCTTTGCATTGGGCGGCGAAAGACGGCTGCGACGACGAGGTGGAATTCCTGTTGGCAAAAAACGCCGAAGTCAATGCCACGAACAACGATGGCGAAACGCCTTTGCGCTTGTCGCATAACTTCAACCGGCGCGTTACCGACCTGTTGCGCCAGCACGGCGGCCACGAATAAACCGTTCTTCTTTTCAAATAATTCCCGCCGGACATTTTCGTATCCCGCCTCGACAAACCGGCGCAATTTCTTAAATTGGATTCGATGTCGTCAGCCAGCCAGCCATTGGTCATCGCCGGGCGGAAGTTCCGCTCGCGCCTGATCATGGGCACGGGAAAATTTTCGTCGCCGGAAGCCATGCGCGACGCGCTCGCCGCCAGCGGCGCGGAAATGGTCACCGTCGCCCTGCGCCGTGCCGATTTGAGCGGCAAAAACGATCCGTTCGCGAACATTCTGGAATTCATTGACCCCAAAAAATATCTGCTCCTGCCCAACACCAGCGGCGCGCTGAATGCCGATGAAGCCGTCCGTCTCGCGCGTCTGGCTGCCGCCGCCGGTTTGCCGAAATGGGTGAAACTTGAAATCCATCCCGATCCGCGCTATCTGCTGCCCGATCCGGTTGAGACGTTCAAGGCCGCCGAAATTTTGGTGAAGGACGGTTTCACCGTTTTGCCTTATATCAACGCTGATCCGGTTTTGGCGAAACGGCTGCAGGACGTCGGCGTCGCCACCGTTATGCCGCTCGGCTCGCCCATCGGGTCGAATCGCGGCGTGCAGACGCGCGACCAAATCCGCATCATCATCGAGCAGGCCACGGTGCCCGTCGTTGTGGATGCCGGTCTGGGCGCGCCGAGCCACGCGGCGGAGGCGATGGAAATGGGCGCGGACGCCGTGCTGGTCAACACCGCCGTCGCGGTGTCAAGTGATCCAAACCGCATGGCCATCGCCTTCAAAATGGCCGTTGAAGCCGGGCGCGCGGCGTTTGAAGCCGGACTCGGCGCAACGCAGGAAACCGCCAGCGCGACGAGTCCGTTGACGGCTTTTTTGGATTAGACTCAACCACGGATGGACACGGATGAACCTGAATGAAAAAAACGGAGTGGTGGAGTGGTGGAGTATTGGAATATGATGCCAATTGAATCTCATGACTCCATTACTCCATCACTCCATTTTCCAAACCGCATGAGTGCAAAAATTCTTTCCCGTTCGCGAGCGCGGCAAATTCTGACTGCCGCGACGAAAACACACGTGCTGGTTCTCGGCGATGTGATGCTCGACCAGTTCATCTGGGGTGGCGTGTCACGCATTTCGCCCGAAGCGCCGGTGCCGGTGGTGGATTTTGAGCGCGAAAGTTTCATGCCCGGTGGCGCGGCCAACGTCGCGCGCAATCTGACCGCGCTCAACGTCCCGACGGAAATTTTTGGCGTGATTGGCAGCGACGACGCCGGCCGCCGGTTGAAGACATTGTTAAACGAACAGAAAATCGGCTGCAGCGGATTGGTGACGCACGCCGCGCGACATACCAGTGTCAAAACCCGCATCGTGGCGCACAAACAACAAATGGTGCGCATTGACCGCGAAACGCGCGACCATTTGGACGGGCGTTTGACCGGCCGTTTGCTCGTCGGATTCAAATCAAAACTCCCCAAGGCCGCCGCTGTCATCGTCGGCGATTATGGCAAGGGCGTCGTGACACAGCCGTTGCTCAACGAGATCAAAATGCTTTGCCGGGCGCGCGGCATCTGGCTGAGTTTCGACCCCAAGCCGGTGCATCATTTGAGTTTAAGCAGCCTCTCGCTTATCACGCCGAACCGCAAGGAGGCTTTCGAGCTGGCAAATTTGCCGGATGAAACGAGCCACGCGAACCCGCTGGCTGACAAAAATCTCATGCTCGTTGCGGAACGCCTGCTCAACGAACTGCGCCCGGTGGTGCTGCTGATCACGCTGGGCGAACTCGGCATGTTGCTCTGTCAGCGCGGGCAAAGGCCGTTTCACATTCCGACCGTCGCGCAGGAGGTGTTCGACGTTTCCGGCGCGGGCGACACCGTGATTGCGGCGTTCACGCTGGCCATCGCGGCGGGCGCGTCGCCGGTCGAGGCGGCAACGTTGTCGAATCATGCCGCCGGCATTGTCGTCGGCAAAATCGGCACCGCCATAACGACGCCGGAGGAATTGCTGAAGAGTTTTTAACCGCGGATGACGTGGATAAAATCAGATGATTGTGTAAAATATATCCGTGAAATCCGCGTAATCCGCGGTTAAAAATGAGTTCAGGAAAAATCACCGCCGCCGCCATTCGCGCCATGAAAGTGCGCGGCGAAAAGATTGCCGCGCTCACAGCCTGCGATTTCCCGATGACGAAACTGCTCGACGAGGCGGGCATTCCGCTGATTCTGGTCGGCGATTCACTGGGCATGGTTGTGCTCGGTTATCCCGACACCACCCACGTAACGATGACCGAAATGGAGCATCACGTTCGCGCCGCCGCCCGTGCCAAACCGCGCGCGTTGCTGGGCGCGGACCTGCCATATAAAAGTTACGGAACGCCGGCGGACGCGGTTGAAAACGCAAAACGTCTTGTCGCCGCGGGCGCGGAATTTGTGAAGGCCGAAGGTGGACGCGAAATCATCGAACCGGTTCGCGCGATTGTGTCCGCCGGAATTCCATTTTGCGGGCATCTGGGCATGTTGCCGCAACACGTGCTGGAGGAAGGCGGCTACCACGTCAAAGGCAAAAAGGAAGCGGAGCATCAAGCCTTGCTCGAAGATGCGAAGGCGCTCGCGGACGCAGGCGCATTTGCGATTGTGCTCGAGCTGGTGACGCCGCCGGTCGCAAAGGAAATTACGGCGCGCATTCCCATTCCCACCATCGGCATTGGCAGCGGCGACGATTGTGACGGGCAGATTTTGGTGACGCTTGATTTGGTCGGGTTGTTCCCGTGGTTCACGCCGCGATTCGTAAAACCGCGGGCGGCTTGCGCGGCGGAAATCAAATCCGCCGTGGCGGAATGGAAAAATTCCATCACGGTGATCTGACGGTTATCCGCAACACCGGCGGCGAAAAAATCCTCCTCGTTCTCGTCCTCGTCCTCGGAATCTGTTTGGAAGAAAGTCGAGGACGAGAACGAGGACGAGGACGAAAAACCATCTGGCTTCAACCAAACAACTTTTCACCGTTTGAATTGTTCATTAAAGTAGGTCACATGGAATTGGAATCATTGATTGAATCGGCGGCGGGTGGTGGCGCCAGCGATTTGCACCTGGAAGCCGGGATGCCGGCGGCGGTGCGTGTTCGCGGCGCCCTGCAGGTTTCTGGCGAAGCCGTTCCACCGCGGGCGCTGGCGGAAATCGCGCGCCGGCTCATCGGCGAGGAGCAGTGGCCGGTTTTTTTGGAGCGGCGTTCGTTTGATTTGTCCAAAACCATCCGTGGCGTCCGCTGCCGGATCAATATTTTGCAAACCTCGCGCGGCGTGGGTCTGGCCATCCGGCTGCTCAGTTCGTTTCAAGCCACGGTGGAAAAACTCAATCTGCATCCCGACCTTAAAAAGCTCGTCAAAAACACGCATGGCTTGATTCTGGTTAGCGGCCCGACCGGCAGTGGCAAATCTTCGACCCTGGCAGCCTTGATTCAGGAAATCAATCTGACCGAGACCCGCCATATCGTCACGGTTGAAAGTCCGATCGAATACACCTTCCGCCCGCGGCGCTCCTACATCCGGCAGCGCGAAGTCGGGCGCGACACGCCGAGCTTCGAGCAGGCGCTGCTGGACGCGCTGCGCGAAGACCCGGACGTGCTGATGGTCGGAGAAATGCGCGATCCGGAAACGATGCGCCTGACGTTGAGTGCCTCCGAAACCGGCCACCTGGTTCTGGCCACGGTCCATTCGTCGAGTTGCGCGGAAGCCTTGCAACGCGTGGCCTCGGCTTTTCCGGCGGAGATTCAAAGCGCCGTTTGCGCGCAACTGGCGGATTGTCTTGTCGCGGTCATTTCGCAACGGCTCCGCTTCCGGCCGGATTTGAACATTCGCGTCCCCGAATGCGAGATTCTGGTGGCGACGCACGCGGTGAAAAATTTCATCCGCAACCGCGATTTTTTCAAAATCATCTCCGCCATTGAGACCGGCGCCGATCACGGCATGTGGGGTTTTCAACGGTATTGCAAATAGCTGGAGACCCGGACCAACTTGTTTGTTCCCGGTCAAGGTTCGGAGCCACCGGACAGCGAACCGGCCGAGGCAACGTTTATTGCCGCGCCGCTGCCCTCCGCCGTCGCCGCGCCCAAGACGGAAAAGAAAAGCAGGATTTCGACGCCGGCTCCGGGCGCACGTGAAGATCATCGGATTGAAATTGAACCGGTCGAAGGCGAGTTTGGAAAGATTCTCAAGCGGCCGGAGTAAAACGATTTCCCAATGACAACCGCCACAACCCGAGGGGAATTACCATCACCCGCCAGGGCGAACAGGCCGGCATCAATCCGAAGGATTTGCTCAACGGGCACGTTGTGCCGCTGGAACCGGGCGATACCATTACCATTCGGGAGTGAAATCCGTCGTACAAGTCGGAGGGACGAGTTCCAGGAATCCCTGAATTGATTTTCACAAAATATTTAGGTTCGCGGAGCTCACCCCTCCGAAAATCAGGATTTTCGTTAAGTACATACTCCCGAATATCTTCGGGATTATATCGTTCACAAACCCAAGGTGATTATTGGGGAATGGCGAGAAATTGGATGTTTTGAATTAAACTAAGCGTTCTTACCGCAGCAATGTTTGAATTTTTTACCACTTCCACACGCACATTTTTCATTACGCCCCTGTCTTGGGATTACATGCACTGGCTTCGGTGTTACAAAATCAATACGCTCTAATGAGGGGCAACGAAACGTGAAGCACGTTTTACCGTCTTTGTTTGTTACCGCGAAATCGCCCTCGCCGATAATATCCATTCCGATAAGCAGATGCGTATCGGGAGACATATCTCCTTTTGTGACACGCACATTGGCGCAGCCAACCCCATTGGGAAGGAGAATGTTTACGAGATAAACCTCGGAGTTCCTGCTGCCATTACCTGTGTGGACTATTGCCATTCCGATTGGCTTTAGCCCACAGGCATCCACAACCTTTTGTGAAATAACCGAGTTGGTCGCTCCCGTATCCCAAATAGCGTCGAATTGGACTTTTTGCGGTTGTGGTGATGTAGAACTAGGATCAAATGCCGCTGAAACATGGGTTGCCGTTTTTAAAACTGAAAGGCGACCGCCAGCTGATAGCGTAAAACTCTGTGGAAGGATTGTTGTCGGACTAGGCGAAGGCGACACGGGAGTGGTAGGTCTGGGTATAGCCAGCACTTCCGGGTTCGCATTTCTGAACTAAAAAAGTGCCGAGTTGATGGCTTTTTACAGATTCTTGAATTGCTTCGATTTCACCACCGTATGCGCCAATGACCTTTTGGTCTTTGATTACAATATATTTCCCACCAAATTTCCGTACCAATTCGTCTTGGTGTGCCAAATAGTAATTAAATTCTTTTTCAAGCAGATTGGCCATAATTGCTTCCATCTGAGAAAAGGGTAATGGTGTTATGCGTTTAAGTCAATTAATCTATTTATCTTGATTCATTGATATTTAACGTTATTCAAGCAATTTGATTTAAGCCCGTCGGGCGGCGGCAATCAGCTTTTTCCTGACCCATTCCGTCTTGGCATCGCCGGACTCACGAATCGCCCGCGTGATTTCGTCGTATTCGGGCGGTGACAGCCGCGTTGAAACGAACTTCCCACGCTTCTCTTTTTTAGGAAGTATCGGCCTACCAACTTTATTTGTTTCGCTCATTTGGCCTTTTTTGAATTCGGAGGCGGGCTTTGTCGTCATCTGAATACTGCTGCGCCAGCGTTATCAGGTTCAACTCGTCTTTTTCTTCCGTTGTATTCATGTAATAAATGTGACACATTAACAAGATTCTGTCAAGCGTTTTTGTGACACATTTTCTATTTTTTTGATTGGTATTGCTGGGGACATAATAGATAATCGCGGCATGGAACCGGAATTACCTCCGCAAAATCCTAATGATGATCGCACAAAATGCAATCCCGGCGACAAAACCGGCGAGAATCCAGAAGATAATGGCGGCGGAAACAATATCAATTCGGCATGGTTTTTTCTCACCGTTCTGTGGGCGGCCATTGAAGCTGGAACCGCTTGGTTCTTTTGGTGGTTTTCTGACCCTTTGGAAAAACATGGTTATCCTAAATTAAGTGATTGCTCTCAATTTTTAGCGGGAGCATTGATTTTAGCGGTTATAGCGCATGGTGCGTTTCGGGCTTGGAAAGCCACTAGACCCAAAACTGCAAATAGGGTTTGGTGGGCATACGGCTTTGCTATAATTGTTCTAGCTTGTGTTTTCTTGATTATTTGTTCCAACAGAACCGAACAATCAACTGATGAAGACGACAACCCGATTGGCGAACTCGTCCCGGCAAATGACCCTGAACTGTTGGTGGACTTAGACCCAGGCGGTGGCATGGGACCACAGCGATTTCCGCCGGAATACACAGTTTTGGAATTGGGAGGAAATTTTTGGCTTATGAACCCGGACCAAGACCGATTCGTGTTCCAGTTTAAGGGACAGGCTGTGCTTTCCCTAGACGTAATCAAGAAACGTGCATACATCACTGGCACATTCCGTGACAAGGCCGGAAACATAGTTGCCGAATTGGTGACGAACAATTTCATGCTAAATCGGTTGAATTATTTGTCCAAGAAAGGCACTGACAAAAACACTCTCATAGTCAGAGACCAACAGGGTATTGAAATGTTGAACGCGAGATTTGCCAGGACAAACCTGTTCCTCTTGACGGGCAGGTTTCGGTTCCCTGATGGAACTGAGGCCATCGCAACAACAACGAATTTTATTTATGGACATCACATTTTAAGTGGGTGTATCGGCTACGACCCGGCTGAACTTGTGATAGAAACGAACGGCGGCGTTGGGTTTTGAACGCTGTTGCTTCCCAAATAATTGCCACATATACCCGCTAAAAGGTGCGCTTTTATTAGAGGTTTGCATCGGTTTTTGGGTTTGTGAACGATATAATTCCGGATTTTCCGTTGCTTGGACAGCAAATGTCCAACCCCCTCTCCCAGAATGTCGCGCAAAAGAAAGGTTCAATATGACAAACGCGACAGACAATCAACTGGAACTCGGTTTCAACCCCGACAACCAATGTCGGGGCGCCAACGCGGCACGGCGTGAGGGGCGCATCGCCCGCGCTGGCTGGTGGTTCGCCCAAATGCGCGACATCGTGGAGCGCGCGATGGAAGCCACCGGCGAACCGCGTCCGGAACAAATCTGGATCCCCGGCGCCAGCCGCGAAGTGAAGGTGTGAGGAAGAACAGAAAACGGGTTGTTGGAGTGTTGGAGTATTGAGGTGCTGAGTGACATCCCATCACTCCATTGCTCCATCACTCCATTTGAAGTAACCGGCGCGCACGAAATTGCGGATGACGGAAATCTCCTCTTCGCCGGCGACGGTGTGCGCCTTCATAAATTCGTGCCACTCCAGATGCAGGCCGGCGGCCTTGAGGAGGGGAATTTGCGGGCGCACCTTGTCAATCGGAATCATGGGATCGCTCGTTCCGTGCGTCAGGAGCAGGCGCTGCTGGCGCGCGATGGACGAAAGTTCCTGCACCAGTTTTTCCGGCTCAAAAATCCAGCCGCTGATGCCGACGATCCCCGCCAACCGGTGCGGATAGTGCAGGCCGGCTTCGATGGCCATCAAACTGCCCTGTGAAAAACCGCCGAACGTGATTTGTTCCGCCGGAAAACCCCTGGCGCGCAAATCGTCGAGGAGGTCGAACAACAATTTCCGGCTGCGCTGGACGCCGGGAACCATGTTGTCCAAATCGAACCACGAGTAGCCGCCGTAGTAGTCGTCCGGCGCGTTGACGAGCAGATAATTCAGCCACGGCAGGTTCATCGCCTCCGGGAACCAGCGCCAGCCATCCACGCTGTCACCCAGCCCGTGCAACATCACCATTAATCGCCGCGTCCCGCCATCGCGGGATTCAGTGGCGGGAACCAATTCACTGTGCAACATAAAGATAAAAGCATGTTTGGACGGCATCGCTCCGTCAATGTCCAAACGGAATGGCTGCGGATCCTGGGAGCGCCGGCGTCCCGCCGGCACGTTGCACGATAACGACTAATATTCGTTTGCCGGCGGGACGCCGGCGCTCCCAGGAGAAAGAGGAATGATGTCAGTGTCAGAGCGTGCCCAACGGCCAACCGCTCATTCTTTACCGGCCCCGCCGTTTGCTTTAAGCCGTGCGGCTTCCTGGTCCGCCCAATGAATCAATTGCTGGCGCTGGCCGGCGGTGAGCCGGGCTTCGGGGTGCATCAAGGTGTATTTGGCCGGCGGCATGTCCTTGTAGTCCACTTCTTCACTGACCCGCTCCAGCCGTTTTGCCGCGCGTTCGGGCAATGCACGCGGCCAGTCGGAAAAATTCAGCCGCTCGCGCCCGCGCGTGACATCGCCGGCCACCAGCCACGACACCGGCGCGATGCGGCTGTACCACGGCCATTTGGTTTCGTGGGAGTGACAATCGTAACAGGCCGCGTGCAGCAGGGCGGCGATTTCCGGCGGCGGCGCGTTGGTGGCCATCAAGTCGTGCCCCGGTGCGACCGGCGGGTTCGTGCGCGCCGGGTTTGTGAATTGCAACAGTGCGAACACCGCGACGAGCGCGGCGAAAATCCATTTCAATTTTTTCTTCATCCACCCAGTTGGAGGTTTGAATACGGTGCAGTGTTCCTTGTTTTCATGTTTTTGTCACCTCACGACTTGATTTCTTCTCGACAAGACGGAAGGACAACAAAAGTGGCGCGAAGCTGTTGGAGTTCAATCCCGCGATGTGCGGGATTGTTCGGATAGCACGTTGACCCGGGCTGCGCCGGAAGCTTCGCCGAGGCGAGAGCGTGAACTCCAACGTGCCGGGCCGGAGGCCGGCGTTCCAATGGCAGTGTCAGATCGCGCCTTTCCCAAACTTCCGGCTTTCATTTTTTCTGAATATTTTTACACTGTCGGCCAATGAAAGGAATCATTCTCGCCGGGGGCACCGGGTCACGGCTGTTTCCGCTCACGCGGGTCGCCAGCAAACAGCTTCAGCCGGTCTATGACAAGCCGATGGTCTATTACCCGCTGACGACGCTCATCGAGGGCGGCATCCGCGAGTTGTGCGTCATTTCCACGCCGCAGGACCTGCCGCGGTTCATGCAGTTGCTCGGCGACGGCCGGGCGTGGGGACTGACCATCGAATATCGCGAACAACTGAAACCGGCCGGTATCGCCCAGGCGTTTCTCATCGCCGAATCCTTCATCGGCGAGGACAGTGTCACGCTGATCCTGGGTGACAACGTTTTTTACGGCGGCGATTCGTTTCATCGCGCGTTCGCCGAGTTCAAATCGGGCGCGACCATTTTCGGTTATCACGTCCACGACCCGGAACGTTACGGCGTGGTGGAATTCGACGCACAGGGTCAGGCGATTTCGATTGAGGAAAAGCCGAAGCAGGCCAGGAGCAATTACGCCGTGCCGGGGCTTTACATTTTCGACAACCACGTCGTGGCCATCACCAAGGCGCTCAAGCCGTCGGCGCGCGGCGAGCTGGAAATCACGGACGTGAACGTGGCGTACCTGCGGCGCGGGCAGTTGCGGGTGTACCGGCTGAGCCGCGGCTTCGCGTGGCTGGACGCGGGCACGAGCAGCAGCCTGCACGAGGCGTCGGCTTACGTGCAGA
>Ga0116130_1000353_pt1 | contig 29332 bp, 28 predicted proteins | sample June2015DPH_17_5_FD_89733 | JGI IMG/M metagenome (GOLD analysis project Ga0116130, IMG submission 89733) | Peatland microbial communities from SPRUCE experiment site at the Marcell Experimental Forest, Minnesota, USA - June2015DPH_17_40 | ecosystem: Environmental > Terrestrial > Soil > Wetlands...
GGTCCCAATGCCGGCGGAAAAACTGTTGTATTAAAAACTATCGGACTTCTTTCTTTGATGATTCAATCGGGAATCCATATACCTGTAAGTCCTGATTCGAATTTTCATTTCTTCAAAAATATTATGCTGGATGTAGGCGATTCGCAATCAATTGAAGATGATTTGTCCACTTTCAGTTCGCATCTTTCAAATATTAATAAAATTCTAAACTCGGCTGATTCCGATTCTTTAATTCTTCTTGATGAAATCGGAACCGGCACAGATCCGGCGGAAGGTTCCGCATTAGCAGCAGCCATGCTTATTACCATACGTGATAAACATGCTTCTGCTTTTGCAACAACTCATCACGGCAGTTTAAAGATTATTGCAAACACGCTGGAAGGTTTTGAGAATGCCGCTATGGAGTTTGATACATATAATCTAAAGCCGACTTATGTTTTCAAACAGGGTATTCCCGGTTCAAGTTATGCTTTTGAGGTTGCTAAACGAATCGGACTTACAGAGAACTTTTTAGAGCTTGCCTCTACTTATCTTGAAGGCGACAAACATAAGATTGAAAACTTTCTTGTGAATATTGAACGAAAGTCACAGCAGCTTGAAGATAAATTGAAAAAAACAGAACTTGAAAATGCGAGACTTTCAGGACTATCGAATCTTTATAAACAAAATATTGAAAAGCTTGACAGTGAGAAAAGAGAAATCTTAAAAAAAACAAAAGCTGAAGCAGAGGATTACCTTAAAGGAATAAACCGCAAAATAGAAAATGTAATAAAGGAATTGAAGGAATCCAATGCTAAGAACGAAATTATTAAAGAATCTCAAAAAATAGTCAGGGAAATAAAGGAGAATAATAAAACTTTCTTAACAGAAGATATTGATTTAAATCAAGAAAACTATAATTTTGATGTTGGCAATCTTGTTGCGGTTAAAGAAACCCAGTCTATTGGAGAAATTTTAGAATTATCAAAAGATAAGAAGAAAGCAACCGTTAGGTTTGGTTCGGTTAAAATGCAAATTCCGGTAAAGAATCTTATTCATTCTAAAAAAGAAAATAAAAAAGAAGAAAGAATAATTTATAATATCCCTCAGGTTGAAATGCCTCAACAACGCCTTGATATAAGAGGAGAAAAGCCGGAAGAGGCTGAATTTGAAGTAATAAAATTTATCGATAATGCTTATTCATCGGGGCTTGTGAGAATAGAAATTTTACATGGTAAAGGCACAGGCATTCTAAAAAAAACGGTGCAGGATATATTAAAAAACCATGAACTGGTTAAGAATTATTATTTTGCACCAATACAATTTGGTGGAGACGGTATAACAATAGCAGAATTAAATTAGGGTTAATTTTGTTTAATAAAATATTAATTGCCAATCTAGGGGAGATTGCCGTATAAATTATATTCAACTGCCGTGAAGAGAAATCTTTTGGAATAAAGAAATTAAATGCTTATTATTTATTTATAAAAATTTCGAATAAATGGATTGGCTTTATGTATGACTGGAAAGGAATAGTCCTCTTTACAATTGAATAATTTTTCAATTTGGTTCTCAGTTAATTAATTCATGTCACATAAGAAAAAATGAATGGTAAGAATAACAAGAAGCAAAAAACAACTCACAAATAAATTTCAAACTCAAATTATCAAAACAAAATTGCTAATAAAAAATTGCGATTTATTTGTCTCTTGTATCAATTGTTTTTTGTAATTTTTACCGGAATTCTTTTAATCAATGCATAATTAATTAATCATAACCAACAAAAACGGAGGAAAACGTGAAAGTAAAGATACTTGCTTTCGTTCTTTTTCTATCGATAAGTCTAAGCCAGGCATTTGCGGGCGGTTTCCAGTTAAATGAAAATAGTGCTCGCGCTCTTGGTATGGGGGGAGCATTCACTGCGATTGCCGATGATCCTTCTGCCATATATTTCAATGGGGCAGGATTAACTCAATTCTCCGGTATAAATTTTATGCTGGGCACTACTTTAATTGCACCTGTCTTCACCTTCAGAGGTGTTTCACCTCAGGTTACGGAATACGACGCTACAAAACAAACATTCTTTCCAACACATTTTTATGCAACATACAGGTATAATTCGGACTGGGCTTTTGGAATCGGTTTTACCAGTCCATTCGGTTTAGGTTCACAATGGGACTCAAGTTGGGTTGGAAAGTATTTGGCTGAAGGAATAACTCTAAAAGTTTTTACTATTTCTCCGGTTGCTGCTTATAATCTGCTTGATAACCTTTCAGTAAGTGCGGGGTTGGTTTACAGCTTTGCTTCTGTAAATATAACCAAAGAGTCTCCACAATTTCCATTTGCGGGTGACGCTTTTATTTCAATGAATGGGAAAGATAATTCTGAATTTGGTTATAATTTAGGCGCTCTTTATAAACCATCGGATCAACTTTCATTCGGCGTTTCTTTTCACAGTAAAATATTATATAAATTCAAAGGCAATGTATCTACCGCAGGGGCCTCACTACTTGCTTCAAGCCTTCCTAACGGAAATGTTTCCGCTGATTTAACTACTCCTTTAAATCTTGCATTTGGCGCAGCCTACAGAATTATACCGGAACTATTACTCAGCGCTGATTTTCAATATGTTGGTTGGTCAAGCTATGATACTTTGACATTTAATTTCTCCAACCTTAAAGAATCCGTAGCAAATCCAAGGATGTATGATAATTCATATATAGCACGTCTTGGCGCGGAATATAGTTTAAATCCCGATTGGGATTTAAGAGCCGGAATTTATTTTGATAATAGTCCTGTTAAGGCAGAATATGTTAACCCATCTTTACCCGAATCTAACAGGCTTGGTTTTAGCTGCGGTTTAGGATACAAGATAACGAGAAAATTATCAATAAATGCTGCATATTTGTTTATAAGAAACAGTCAATTAACAGTCACTAATTCACTGGAAGATTATGCTACGGGAAATGTTGTTCCGGCTGGTACAAATCCAAATACATATAGCCCTTTTAATGGTACTTATAACGCATATGCGAATTTGGTTTCATTAACTTTATCATATAGTTTATAAAAAGGAAAGGATTTGAAAAATGGAAAAATTATTAAATTTAATTCTTTCCCTCAAAGGATCGATTGCAACAGTTTTATTGGTTGTTCTGATTGTTTCAGGCTGTCAGGATAGAACAAATTTAACAGGGCCTAGCTCAAAAAGCGGAAACGCTGATTTGTCTCGATACGTTTCCATCGGGAATAGTATAACAGCCGGTTATCAATCCGGCGCTTTATTTCAAAGTGCACAGATTTACTCTTACGGAAATTTAATTGCACAACAGGTAAACTCAAATTATGCAATTCCGTTTATTTCTGATCCGGGTCTTGGTGGACGAATAGAAGTGCAATCTTTTGATCCGGCAACCGGTACTCTTAATTTAACGATTGATAATAACGTTGGCGCTCCGATAAACTCTGCTTATCCCAGCTCATATAATAATCTTGGAGTACCCGGTGCAGTTGTATATGATGTTTTGAATGCAACCAGCAGTACGACTTGTGCTTCATATTTGGCAGGCGGAAGCGCTAATCCTTATTTTGATATTATACTGAGAGGCAGAGGTTCTCAATATACTCAGGCGAAAGGTTTGAAGCCTACTTTTGTGACACTATGGATAGGTAATAATGATGTATTGGGTTTTGCAACAAGCGGCGGTACTTCACCTTCTACGCCAACGGATGCAAATATATTCCAGGCTTTATATACCCAGTTGGGTGACAGTTTAGCATCAATCGGAGCTAAAGTAGCAGTTGCCAATATTCCTGATGTAACAGCTTTACCATATTTTACTACAGTTGGGCCTAAAATGGCTGAAGCAATACCTTGGGCATATCTGATATCGCAAGGCGCTCCCGGCATGTTTTACCAGGTACACGGAAATACTTCTGCTGATGCAACATTCGCATATGCTGATTCAACAGCTCTTGCTGGTGGTACGGTATTAATAACATTATCCGGTAGTACATATGCATCATTGCTTGGTACTCCTACTGGGCAATATTACCGTGATTATGGCTATAAATCCTTGCCCCTTGGTATTGATACGACACAGCCTTTTGGCTTTAGTCCGTTGAATCCATGGCCGGATGCTTTAATTCTTGACCCATCTGAGATTTCGACGGCAAAAACGGCTACTGCTGCGTTCAATTCAACAATTGCGGCGGTTGCAAATTCAGAAGGTTTCGGAATTGTTGATATTAATTCATTTTTTAATTCCATTGCATCGGGTGGTCTTGTTGAAAACGGCATAAGTTTTTCAACAGCATTCTTTGTAGGCGGATTATTTGGTTTAGACGGGGTTCATCCTACAAGCCGCGGCCAGGCAGTAATTGCTAATCAATTCTTACAAGTAATAAACAATAAATTCGGCGCAAGTTATTCTTTGGTTAATGTTGCCTCTATACCGGGCAGTATTGTTCTTGCTAAGCAAAGCCTGTTATCGAAGGGTATTTTCCCGCATTTTGCTCCGGGCTCTTTTAAGCATTTACTCGATTAATCCTGAAGAAGGGATGGGAAACCATCCCTTCACTATTTTAAATAAAATTGATATTTTGTATTATGATTTTTTATAAATTATTTTAATATATATAACTAACTATTATACAAAATAAACATCCGGATTAGCGCTATGAAAAACAAAATATTCTTCTGCACTGCTTTAGCCATTATTTCTTTATTCTTTCCGGCTTGCTCTTCTGTTCAACAGACTTCCGGAAAGGAAGGACAAAAGAACAATTCCGGTGGGGTAAAAGATTCCCTTTATGTCTTTGATCAGGCGTCTGTAAAAGATACTGCCCAAAACGCTGCACTTCAGCCAAAACCGGAAGTTCAGAATACCGAAGTTACATTTTATTTAATACAGATCGGCGCTTTTTCTACTAAAGAAAGCGCTAATGAGTTTGCCGATTCAAGCAGAACGAAAATACAGAATGAGATTACCGTTTCTTTTAAATCCGATGTAAATTTGTATGTAGTTCAGCTTGCCGAACATTATACATCACATGATGAGGCGGAAAAAGAGAGAGATATTTTGTGGAAAATTCCTGAATTTAAAGATGCGTGGATTGTTTCAGAACAAAAATAAGTGCAACCCTCTTTTCCCTTCTTTTCCGTCAGGCTCGCTGCCGAGACTGATCTAATCGAGGGAATATTTATCTGGCGAAGGTCACAAATAAGCAAACACTTTCTTAAGTATTCGCTTATAGGGGGATAGTTTTTATTTAAAAGAATCATTAAATTTAATTCCATTAATTGGCGGTATTAAAAACATTAAAATAAATAAATAATAAAGAGGAGGTTAAATGGCTTTTTCACTAAATAAAATCATGTTAATCGGTAACCTGGGCAAAGACGCTGAAACCAGGTTTACAACCAATAACGTCTCTGTAACAAACTTTACGATTGCCACTACTAATAGCTATAAAGGCAAGGATGGTAATTGGATGAATGAAACTACCTGGCATAATATTGTTTCCTTTAATCTTTCGGATTATTTTAAAGAAAACCTAAAAAAAGGAAAAAAGTTTTATGTTGAAGGCAGATTGACCAAAAGAGATTATACCGACAAAGACGGGATAAAAAGATACGCTACAGATGTAGTTGCCGAAAAAATTATTCCGCTTGAATCAGGCGCCGGCAGCGGAAGCAGTGAAGGAGCTATTCAGGAAGATTCTTCTATCGGAGGTACCAGCGGTGCAATTAATGAACCGCAAATACAGACTGATGAAAATGACGACCTGCCGTTCTAAAGGGTAATCAAGTCCTTTTATTCGGGAATAAGTCATGTTTCAAGGCGATGGATTACTATGAATATTTCAAAGTATAGGAATGTTTAATAACTCGGAGTAAGAAAAATATTTGCACATATTCTGGCATTATAAATTAATATTATTATTTATATTTATTTTTTGTTCTGCGTTCTTTTCCGGTTCTGAAGTCTCTTTATTTTCGCTCGATAAAAAACGGTTAAAAGTTATTATCGATAGTAATCCTCTAATTGAGAGATACCTTGAACAGCTTTTGGAACATCCCAGAAGATTGCTTGTAACAATATTAGTTGGTAATACGGTTATTAATGTAGCCGCTTCAATTATAGCTGTTTCTTTGGCTTTGGATTTTGCTGCATTTTCATCGTTCCCTGTAAATTTGATTCTTACAATACAAATTGTAATTCTTACATTTATAATTTTAATTTTCAGTGAATTAGCGCCTAAGATATGGGCCTCAAGAAAGCCCATCTCATTTGCAAAAACAGTTGCTATTCCTTTATTCTGGATAAGCGTTCTTATTTACCCCATAACCGAAACCCTGACTGAATTTATTAAACTTTCAGTATCCAGGATAAAATTTAATAAATTTAAGACGGCTATTCTGCCCGGGGAGATATCAGAACTTGCAAATTTAAGTCATGAACGGGGCGCTTTAATCGGAGAAGAACATGGCTTGATAAGCAATATCGTCAGCTTTAAATCTGTTCATGTACATGAAGTTATGACACCGAGAGTTGATATGACGTGTGCTTCAATAGATCTGAATTTTAGTGAAGTACTTAATATAATAACTAAATCCGGTCACAGCAGGATTCCGCTTTTTGAAAATGATCTTGATAAAATATTAGGCATAATTTATGCGAAGGACTTATTACCTTATATAAGGAATAAAGATCTGGGAAAGAATTTCTCTTTATCTTCTATTGCAAGGAAAGTGTTTTTTGTTCCCGGGATGAAGATGATTAATGATTTAATGCGGGAGTTCCAGGAAAAGAAAATGCACCTTGCGATAGTGGTTGATGAATTCGGCGGAACAGCGGGATTAATTACTATGGAAGACATCCTTGAAGAGATTCTTGGCGAAATAAGAGATGAATCCGATGAAAAAGAAAATTTGATAACAAAAATTGACGATAATAGTTTTATTGCACTCGGCAATCTGCCGGTTGATGATTTGCGTGAACTTCTGCAGCTGGAAGAAATTTCTCTCGGCGGAGATTATGATACTCTGGGAGGGCTGGTATTAAATTATGCAGGACATATTCCTAAAGAAGGCTATTCTTTTCAATTGGAAAATTATAAATTTACCGTTAAAGAAGTAATTAATAAGAGAATTAAGAAGGTATTGCTTGAAAGGCTGCCTTCTGAGTAAAATATTTGATGAAAAAAGGCTGTTTTTTAAGAACAATTATAATTATAACTATTTTAACAGCTGTAGTACTTTATCTTATTACTCATAAATTTAACGAAGTAATTCTCAACCCCGGCAAAAGCTTAATCATAAGTCAAATTAACAGAGATATGGAGTATGTTAAAGATTCGCCTGAAAAAGATTCTTTGCAATTATTAATTAAAGATTATATTCGCGGTATTAAAAAAGTCGATAATCTTTCCGATAAATCCATAGGCGAATTTTTAGATACCTTAAAGATAGCATTAAGTGATAGCGTAATAGATAAACGCGAATACAAATCATTATATAAAATATTAAAACCAAAAGTCGAAAAATGAAAGATCAACGAAGAACGGAAATTAAAGTTGGCATAACTATTATAATCGGGCTGATAATATTTATCTGGATTCTTGGCTGGGCTAAGAATTTTATTCTAGTGTCTAAAGAAAAAACTATTCAGATCAGGTTCGATAATGTAGCAGGATTGGAAATCGGGGATTTCGTTACGGTTAATGGAGTTAGAAAAGGAAATGTACGGGATATAGTGGCACAAAAGAATGATGTACTGGTAATAGTCTCTATAAATAATGACACTGATTTAAGGAAAGATGCAATTTTCGGTGTTGCCATGATCGATATGATGGGCGGAAAGAAAGTTGAAATTAGACCCGGCTCTTTACCGGAACCGCTGGATTATAACAAAATTCAAAGCGGGACTTTCTATTCGGATATTCCGGCTGTTATGTCTTTTGTCGGTTCGATGCAGGACGATCTTATATCAACACTCAAACAGGTAAAAGTATCTTTAAATTCGCTAAATAATTATCTGACAGATCAAAAACTGAACAATAATATTAAGAACTCAATAGCAAATGTTAGCCAGTTGACTGAAAAATTAAATATTTTGATCGATGAGAACAGCAAGAGTTTAAAAATACTTACTTCCAATAGCGTAGATATTACCAATGACGCAAAAGATTTTTATCAAAAGAACGAGGGCAGCATATCAACTTCAATAAAAGAAGCGGAGAATGTGCTTAAGAAAACAGATTCCCTTGTGACTAGTCTAAATAGCTTTACAAACGAAATTAAAGCAAAGGATAATATTGTAGGTAAGATATTGTACGATGAAAAATTATATGATGATCTTAACCAGTCTATGAAACAAATAAATGAGCTTACCAAAATACTTCTTGAACAATTGAAGGATAAAGGATTTAAAGTTGACGCAAATATTCATCTCTTCTAAACATTTATAGGAAGATCTAATCGACGGTTTGCTTTACAAAGGAATTTATATATGATATTAGGGCTTGGAATAGACATAATAGAAATCGATAGGGTAAGAAACAGTATCCAGAAATACGGCGATCATTTCCTGAATAAAATATACACCGAAACAGAGTTGGATTACTGCATGTCAAAAGGTGAAAATAAATACCAGCATCTTGCAGCAAGATTTGCAGCAAAAGAAGCCGTGTTTAAGGCTCTTACAACGGGCTGGAGTAAAGATATAGGCTGGCAGGATATAGAAATATATAATGAGCCTAACGGTATGCCTCTTGTGAAGCTGAAAGGTGATTGGAAATCGTTTCTTTCAGATGATAAAAACTTAAAAATATCTATGAGTCACTCAAGGGATTATGTTACTTGTGTTGCAATAATTTATAAGGAGATGTGAGAAAAAAATGAGAACTAATAATCGGTTATTGGTTTAAAATTGTCTGCTTTATATTTAGCAATATTTGAAGTTGTAAAAACGAGTTTATATGCTTTATCTAAAAGCAATGTAATTATTCAGATTTCAAAAAATATTCTAAATAATTCAGCAAAGCCATGTAAAATACTTCAGTTGGAAAATATCCCAATACATCTAATCCTTCAACAGCAATTAGTTATTTGCTAAAATATAGAGGGTCCGTTTCTATAAAAATATTTGATTTACCTGGAAGAGAAGTAAAAACACTGGTTAATTAGTTTAAGGATCAGGGTAAATATATCATAAGTTTTAACATTTCAAAGTTTGGCAGCGGCGTATATTTATACCAAATAAGAGCCGGCAGTTATGTCTCAACCAAGAAAATGTTGTTGCTAAAAAGTAAGCTGGAGGTCGGACAGTTTGCTATACCTTTTCACAAATGTGAGACTCACCAGGAAGGTGAGTCTCACATCCTATATCTGCAAATTAATCAAAAGATAACAGTGCCAATTGGAATATCCGGAGCTATTTTTTTATATTTATTTAATAAATATTTATTGTTGGGCAAATAAATTGATTATCAGTAAGACATTCTTTAATTTATTCAGTTATATCTCTCTTGGTGTAATTGCATTACTCTTATTATTAGTATATGCACACATTACACCGCCAAGTGTAAATTATTATACTTTGATATTCGCTATTTTACTTTTAACAGCAAGACTTTTCATAAGAATATTTTATATTAAGAAGAATAGAAATAATAATAAAGGAGGCTGACTTCGAACCCGCAAAAAGAGTTAATGGTAAACTTAACGCGAAGGTATTAATTCTTAACCAGAGTTATGAGCCTTTAACCATTTGCAATATAAAAAAGGCAATTATTTTAATTTATCTCGGTAAAGCAGAGCTGGTATTAAATGATAGGAAGAAAGAATTACGAAGCATTTCAAGTCATTATCCTTGGCCGAGTATTATAAGGCTAAATCATTTCATAAGTGTGCCTTATAAAAAAGTTGTATTAACCAGGAAAAATATCCTTAGGCGTGATTCATACAAATGTGCTTACTGCGGAAGAAGTGATCTACCTTTGACAATAGACCATGTAATACCTAAATCCCGTGGCGGCAATGACTCATGGGAAAATCTTGTTTGTGCATGCACAATATGCAATAATAAAAAAGGCGACAGAACCCTTGAAGAAGCTGATATGGTTTTGCATAACATACCATTTAAGCCGAGTCATATAATGTTTATTAAGCATGTCATCGGCAAGCTCGATGAAAACTGGAAGCCGTATCTTTATCTTTCCTGAAATGTTTGTAATATGATTGTCTATGAATCACATGTTAATGTGTTTTATAATCATTCAGCCGATCATTAATCAAAACGGAGCCTGAATGCTAGCCAAGCAGGGTTCCTTCTACACATAAAGAGTTTTGCTTAGAATAACTTATTTAATTTTCCCGTCTAAAATATTAAGTTTATTTATCCTATTATTATTATTTTTCATATTATTATCTCAAATTTTTTCTAACTATGACGAAAAAACGAATTTTAAGCGGAATGAGACCGACCGGAAAACTTCATATCGGTCATTTAGTTGGCGCATTGGACAATTGGATTAAATTGCAGGATGATTATGAAAGCTATCATCTTATTGCGGATTATCATGTTTTAACAACAAGACTTGAAACAAAGAATATTTATAATGATTCAATAGAGATGCTTATTGATTGGCTGGCTTGCGGGTTAGACCCGATAAAAAGTCCGATGTTTAGACAGTCGCAAATAAAAGAACATACTGAATTACATCTAATCTTCAGCATGCTTATTACTGTAAACAGGCTGGAAAGAAATCCCACTGTTAAAGATCAGATAAGGGATTTGCATATTGAACATGTAATATATGGTCATCTTGGCTATCCGGTACTGCAGGCTGCGGATATTCTTTTATATAAAGGTGGAGCAGTACCAGTAGGTGAGGACCAGGTACCTCATGTGGAAATTTCAAGGGAAATAGCACGAAAGTTTAATAACCAGTATGGAGTCGTGTTCCCTGAACCGGAACCGCTTCTTACTAAATTTGCAAGACTTCAGGGGCTTGACGGTAATGCTAAAATGAGCAAATCTTTGAATAATACTATTCTGCTTTCCGATGAACCTGATATAATAAAAGCAAAGATTAAAAAAGCAGTAACCGATCCAAACAAAATAAGAAAGGGCGATCCCGGCGATCCGGATATATGCCTTATTTTTGCATATCATAAAAAATTTAACTCTGCTGAAGTACTTGAAATTAATGCGGCATGCCGTTCAGGCGCACTTGGATGTGTTGACTGCAAGATGAAATGCGCTTCTAAAATTTCCGAACTATTAAATCCTATTATTGAAAAACGGCATTATTACGAACAAAAACTTAATGAAGTAACGGATATTTTATTAGACGGTGAAAAAAGAGCCAGAAACACTGCTCAGGTAACAATGAACGAAGTCCGGGAAAAAATGAAACTGGGTTAAACTTGTATAAGATTAAATTAGATCAGTTTGAAGGACCATTAGATCTTCTATTGTTTTTCATCAAGCGGGATGAACTGAACATTTATGATATCCCCATTTCAAAAATCACCAAAGAATTTTTGGAATACGTTAACCTGATAAAGATGCTTGATCTTGAAGTTGCAGGAGACTTTATTTTAATGGCTTCGACATTGATGCATATAAAAGTAAGGATGCTGCTCCCGAGAGAGGTTGACGAAAAAGGAGAAGAGATAGATCCGAGAGCTGAACTTATACAGGCTTTGCTGGAATATAAAAAATACAAAGAAATGTCCGAGGAGCTGGCATTTTTTGAAACTACCCAAAGGAAAATTAATTTTAGGAGTAATTTTTCTGAGGATGAAAAAGAGACTCTGCCCGATTATGAAGTATTGCTGAAGAACGTTACTATATTTGATCTTGCAAAAGCTTTTAAAAAAGCTCTTGACAGCGTAAAACCGGAAGTTTTTCACGAAATAAATAAAATAAATGTTACAATAGATGAACAGATTTCATTTGTTTTATCTAAGCTCGAGGATCTTTCCGAACTGCATTTCCTGAGCATAGTAGACGGCATGAAAGAAAAAATAAGAATTGTAATTACATTTGTGGCGCTTCTCGAATTAGCTAAAATGGGTATGATCGGAATTAAAGAATCGCCAAATTTTAATGACTTTGTAATATTCAGAATATAGAATGGACAACATATACAATTCAATAATTGAAGCGTTAATATTTTCTTCGGATGAGCCTATATCCGCACCGGATCTAGTAAAAGCAATAAAAGGAATTGACGGTGAGGATATACAGGTTTCCGACAAAGAAATTGCAAAGTGTATTGAAGAACTAAACTTTATGTATCAAGAAAAAAGCAGTGCATTTCAAATTATTAAAATTGCGGGCGGCTATTTATTTGCTACAAGATTTGAATATGCAAAGTACGTTGGTTTCCTTTCTTCTGAAAAAAGCAAGCGGAGATTAAGCCAGCCGGCTCTGGAAACTCTTGCAATTATTGCATACAAGCAGCCGGTTACGAAACCAGAGCTTGAAACGATACGCGGCGTGAATTCGGATTATATTTTGAATACTTTGCTTGAAAAAAGTTTGGTTGCTATTACAGGCAGAGCGGAAACTATCGGAAGACCGCTTTTGTACAGCACTACCAACGAGTTTTTAAAATATTTCGGTTTGGATAAGCTTAGCGACCTACCAAAGCCACGCGAAATAGAAGAAATTATGAAGGACGAAGACTTCCTTGAACAGAAACAAAAAATTATGATGAACCTGATTGAAGAGAACATAGAAAAAGAAACAGAAGAAAAATCCGATGACGCTGATTAGATTAAATAAATATTTATCGGATTGCGGTATATCTTCACGACGAAAATCAGAGGAATATATCTTACAGGGAAGAGTTTCCATAAATAATAAAGTAGCCTTAGACCTTTCAGCTAAAGTTGATCCGACTAATGATATTGTTTTATTAGATGGTGAAAAAATATTTCAGAAAAGGAAATTATATATTCTTCTGAATAAACCTAAAGGAGTAGTTACCACTACCATTGACGAAAAGAATAGGAAAACTGTAGTAGATTTAATCAAATCAAGAGACAAAATTTTTCCAGTCGGCAGACTGGACTATAATACTACCGGCGTTCTGATTTTAACAAATGACGGAGAGTTCTCTAATTTTTTAACTCATCCGGTAAAAAGAATACCAAGAGAATATGAAGTAAAGTTAGACCGTACATTGACCGGAGAAGATAAAGAGAAGCTTTGTAAAGGAATATATATTAAGGGAGTTAAAGGCAAATTTATAAAAGTTACACTCCATGATAAAAAGAACTGGAAATTTGTTACCGTAATAGCGATAGAAGGAAGAAATCATTTTGTGAAGAATATGTTCGGGGCTTTAGGATATACAGTCGAAGCATTGAATAGAAAAAGTTTTGCCGGAATTACAGCAGATATTCCGGTTGGCGCATATAGAGTTTTAAGTAAAGACGAAATTTCCGGAGTTATTAAAACCTATGGTAAGTAGATCAATTTGTGCACTCTTTTTACTGGTTATTATTTCAGTCCAATATTTTCCTCAAGAAATAGCAAATGATACTTCAGGCAAGTATGCATATTCTTCTGTGCCGGAATTTTGGTCCCAAATGAATGATATTTTCAACGATCCGAATTTTAGCAATTCACAATGGGGTGTTGTAATTCAGTCACTTGAAACAGGAGAATATTTGTATAAGAGAAATGAAGATAAACTTTTCATTCCTGCTTCCGATTTAAAATTATTTACAACATCAACAGGTTTGATAACACTCGGCAGTGAATATAAATTTAGAACAAATCTATATATGAATGGATATATAGACGGCTCAATCTTAAAAGGAGATATTGTTATACAGGGAAGAGGTGATCCTACTATATCCGAAAGATTTTATAACGGCAACATGCTGAAAATATATAACGACTGGGCAGACTCACTCATAAATATCGGCATTGATGAAATAACCGGCAACATAGTAGGCGATGATAATGCTTTTGACGATGTTGGACTTGGAGCAGGCTGGGCATGGGACTATGAAAGCAATTGGTTTGCCGCTCCTTCCAGCGCAATATGTTTTAATGATAATTGTGTAGACATTGTCGTTACGGTCAATAAAAAATCACACCAGCCTGAGGTTATGGTTGCGCCGGATACTAAATATGTTATTATTCTAAATAAGGCCATTACAGTTCCAAAGGATTCCAATACTGCCATTGAAACTTACCGTGAACCTGGTACTAGCGTAATAACCATTTTCGGAACTATTCGAGACAACTCGGATTCAGTCAAGACTTATGTCACTGTGAATAATCCTACCCAATATGCTATGGTCGTATTGAAGGATGTTTTGAAACGGAAGGGAATTTTACTTGATGGTTATCCTGTTGGTGTAAATGATATGGCAAATACCCTGGATTATTCGAAGATGAGGCCTTTATTTACCCAGTATTCACAGCCGTTAAAAGAAATTATTAAAGTAACAAACAAACAAAGTCAAAACCTGTATGCGGAACAAATACTTAAAGCTATTGGTTTAGAAACAAAAGGTTATGGTACTGTAGCCAACGGGTTAAGTACAGAGGGGCGAGTTTTAAAAGAGATGGGAATTAACCCGGAAAGTATGAATATAGTTGACGGAAGCGGACTTTCACGCCTTGATTTAGTCACACCCAGACAGATAGTTGCACTTCTTAGCTATATGTACAAAAGCCGATATTTTATTCCGTTTTTCAATTCACTTCCTATTGCAGGTGTTGACGGTACGCTTGGTGACAGAATGCAGAATACAAAAGCACAGAGTAAAATTCGTGCGAAACCCGGTTATTTGGAAAGCGTGAGAAATCTTTCAGGGTATGCTTTTACGGGCGATAATGAACCAATTGCTTTTTCAATTATTGTAAATAATTTTAGCGTACCCGTAAAATTAGCAGAAAATATACAAGATTTAGTATGTTTGCGAATTGCAAACTTTAAAAGGAAATAAGTGGAGGATACGTGGAGACAAATGATCAGCAAGATATTAATGTATTAATTAAAAGACGTTATGAAGAACTGGATGCATTAAAGTCAAAAGGAGTGGAGCCGTTTGCTTATTCGTTCGAGGTAAATTCAAATTCAGAAGATATTAAGAAAAATTTTGTCGAGTATGCAAAAAGAGTTGTAAGGTTTGCCGGCAGAATAATGGCTTTAAGGCGTATGGGTAAAGCTTCTTTTGCCCATATACAGGATCATCTTGGCAGAATACAGATCTATTTGCGTAAAGATGATATAGGCGAGAAATATGATGCCTTTAAGTTAATGGATATTGGAGATATTGTAGGAATTGAAGGCTTTGTATTCATGACCAAAACCGGTGAAGTTTCCGTGCATGTTACTACATTAGAACTGCTTGCAAAAAGCATTAGACCTCTGCCGATTGCCAAAGAAACTGTAGATGAAAACGGTAATAAAGTCATTCACGATCAGTTTGCAGATAAAGAGCTGCGCTACCGCCAGCGCTACGTTGATCTAATTGTGAACCCTGAAGTGAAAGAAGCATTTTTTAAAAGAAGTAAAATAATAACAACAATAAGAAGTTTTCTCGATTCCCATGGATATACTGAAGTAGAAACACCTGTTTTACAACCTTTATACGGCGGCGCTGCTGCACGGCCTTTTACCACCTACCATAATACCCTGGATACAACTCTTTATCTTAGAATTGCCGATGAACTTTACTTGAAAAGACTTATTGTCGGTGGTTTTAACGGGGTATATGAAATATCCAAAGATTTCAGAAATGAAGGCATGGACAGATCGCATAATCCTGAATTTACTATGCTGGAATTATACGTCCCTTATAAAGATTATGAATGGATGATGTCGTTTGTTGAAAAAATGGTATATAATATTTGTACCACTGTATTCGGTAGGTTGGATTTTGAGTATGAGGGGGAGAAAATCAACTTCAATTCACCGTGGAAAAGAATTTCAATGATTGAGGCTCTTCAGGAAAAAACAGATATAAATGTATTAACCGCTTCCATTGATGAATTGAAAGAGGCAGCTAAAAAACTTGATATAGATATTAAAAATATTGAAAGCAAAGGGAAATATATTGATGAGATTTTTAGTATCACAATGCAACCTGAATTGATACAACCCACATTTGTAGTAGACTATCCAGTGGAACTTTCTCCTCTGGCAAAGAAACATCGTTCAAAAGAGGGTGTGGTAGAACGCTTTGAAGGTTATGTTGCCGGAAGAGAATTGTGCAATGCCTTCACCGAACTAAACGACCCAATCGACCAAAGACAAAGATTTGAAAGTCAGGTTAAACTAATTGAAGGGGGAGATGAAGAAGCTCATCAGATAGATGAAGATTTTATCCGCGCTCTTGAATTTGGTATGCCTCCTACGGCTGGCTTAGGAATTGGAATTGACCGTTTGGTTATGTTATTTACAAACCAATCATCTATTCGCGATGTAATATTGTTCCCCCAAATGAAACCGGAAACAAAACAATGATTTTTTTATATTTTGCAAGTTTAGAAATAGTCCGAACTTATTTCGTTAAATTAATACACCAATTTTCAGGTAAATGATTGAGATACAGTATAATCATCCCAACCCTGAACGAAGAGAAATTACTTCCAAATCTTTTAAAACTTCTTTCCCATCAAGAACTAAAAAAGAAGTACGATTATGAAATTATCGTTTCGGATGGCGGCAGTAAAGATTGTACTATTGAAATAGCATCAAAGTATGCAGACATTGTGAAAATTCATTCTAAGCCTGGTAAACAGAATATCGCAATGGGCAGGAATTGCGGCACTCATTGTGCCAACGGGGATATTTTTATTTTTATTAATGCCGATGTTATTATTCCGGATTTAAATTACTTTTTCGATTTTATTGAGACAAAATTTAATAACCACAACTACCTTGCTATGACCTGTAAAGTAAAAGTCTTTCCTGAAGAAGAAATATTATGGGACAAGCTTTTCCATTCAGGCTATAACTTATATTTCCGTCTCCTAAATAATATAGGAGTTGGAATGGGAAGAGGAGAATGTCAAATTATAAGGAGAGAAATCTTTACTAAAGTCTGCGGTTACTGTGAACAGCTTGCCGCCGGCGAAGACTTTGATTTGTTTATGAAAATAAGACGGTTTGGAAAAATTTTATATGCTACCGATGTATGCGTATATGAATCTCCAAGAAGATTCAGGAAATTTGGTTATAAGGGAGTAACCTTTTCGTGGATAAGGAATAGTCTTTCTGTACTGTTATTAAATAAATCTTTATCAAAAGAATGGGAGCAGGTAAGATAATATGAAGATAATTGTTGCCTTTTTGTTATTTACATGTATTTCCTTTGCGCAAAACGATTACATAAGTGTTGACGATCCTGTTTATAATTTTCTTGAAAGGATGGAAGTTCTTCATATAATACACGGCTATAATTCATTTGAATTGCCCAAATCGAGAAAAGATATAGCAAAGTATCTAAAACAAGTTATTGCATCTGAAAGCAAGCTGGACGTAACCGACAGCAAGATTCTTCAGGATTTGGAGGTACAATTTGAATTTGAGCTTTATGGTACTCTTCAAAATTCACAGGCTATAATCGGGCATGGCAATTATGATTTGTTTTCACAAAATGACAAATATTTTTTAGCTTATACAGATTCAAATAAAACAGATATATTTATTAATTTATTAGGTGAAGGGGAAGGTCTTTTCCTAAATGATTTTCAAAATCATAACAATCTTTCAGCATCGCTTGGCGTGATCGGCGGAGAAATATCAGGATCATTTCTTAATCATTTTGGCTTTTTTTTATCCGGTACCGACGGGAATGTCTTTGGAAATAAACTAGTTGCCGATTCATTAAGAGAAGACATCCGCCAGAATTATAAGTTTAATGAAAGACCAACTGCTGCATTCTTTGATCAAACATTAGGATACTTAACTGCTGATTTTGATATGTTAAGAATTAAATTCGGCCAGGACAAATTAAGAATAGGTTATGGACCGATGAAATCTATAATTGATGATAACTCGCCTCCGTTTACTTATCTCGGGTTTGATATCAGTTATAGCTTTTTTACATTCTCTTATTTTCATGGACAACTATTAGGTAATGAAACACTTACTAATGATTCAGTTGCCGGTTCAACATATAATGTTGAGCAAAAATATATTGGCTATCATAGGATCGGGTTCGATTTATCAGACGTACTAAATGTCGGCGCCGGAGAAATGATTATTTATGGCGATAGGGGAATTGATCTTTCGTATGTAAACCCATTTGCTTTTTATAAATCAGTTTCAACCGCAGACCAAGACAGGGATAATTCATTACTCTTCTTTGATGTCAATGACAAATCAATAAAGGGCATGAAAATTTACAGCACGCTTTTAATTGATGATGTTGATTTTTCCAAGTTGGGAACAGGTTGGTATGCGAATGAATTCTTATGGGATGTAGGGATATTTTCTTCAAACCTTTACAATATTTTACCGGCAGACGTTACAATTGAATATACAAGGGTAGACCCTTATGTGCATACCAACCGGAGGAATAATAATAATTTTACAAATTTTGGTTATGACATGGGTTCAGGTTTGCAGCCTAATAGCGAACTATTTCTCGGAGAAATTAATTACAGATTTAACTATAGAACAAATCTTGATGTAAGCTTTAAATATATACTTCACGGAGCCAATCCGGTCTTAACTGACGGCACAATAATTAATGTGGGCGGTGATGAATCACTTGGTCACCGTTCATTTGATGCACTTGGTGCAAGAATTTTGGCTGGTGATTTGGAATACTCAAGGATTACAACCGCTTCTTTAACTTATGAACCTGTCAAGCAGTATATTTTTAGTCTAAAACTGGTCTATTTAAATGAATCGCTTGAAAATTCCGTATTTGAAAATCAACTTCAAACTTTTATAAATTTATCTGTAAAATTATAACCGGAAATTATTTTCTTATGAAGCTGGGAAAAACAAATATTTCTTATTCTTTCATAATCCTAACTATTGGAATTATCCTTGGAATATTAATACAAAAAGTTTTTCCCGATGATAATTTAAGAGACAGTATATTAAAATTTAATGACGTTTTTACTTATACTGATAAATACTATGTTGATAATGTTGACACTCAAAAGTTGGTAACTGCCGCAATAAACGGTATGTTAAGTAAACTGGATCCTCATTCGGTATATATACCTGAAAGCCAAATGGAATCTGTTGAAGATTCATTCAAGGGTGATTTTGAGGGGATTGGGATTGAATTCCAAATACTAAATGATACTCTTACAGTAGTTTCTCCAATCAGCGGCGAACCAAGTGAAGCGCTTGGTTTACAACCCGGTGATAAAATTCTAACTATTGATGACAAAAGCTCTATTGGTTTAAACGATGATGAGGTCAGGTCTAAATTGCGTGGCAAGTCCGGGACAAAAGTCAGTATTACTATAACAAGATTCGGAACTATGTCTTCGATTAGATATGAAATAACAAGAGCGAAAATTCCATTATATTCTGTAGATTCTCATTTCATGTATAACAGTGAAACCGGTTATCTATCCTTATCAAGATTTTCCGAAACTACTTATGATGAGGTAAATAAAAGTTTAGCTGATCTGAAGGCACAAGGGATGAAGCAATTAATCCTTGATTTGAGAAACAACCCCGGCGGATTATTAAATCAAGCTGTTGATATATCAAATTTATTTATAACCGATAACAAAAAGATTGTTTATACAAAAGGAAGATGTTCAGAATTTAATGAGGAGTATGCTGCTTCAAAGAAAGCACCTTATAAAGACCTCCCTGTTGTAGTTTTGGTAAATTCAGGAAGCGCTTCCGCAAGTGAAATTGTCGCCGGAGCTATGCAGGATTGGGACAGGGCATTAATTGTAGGTGCAACTACCTTTGGCAAAGGACTTGTTCAAAGACAGTTCCTATTGACAGATAACTCTGCACTTCGTTTAACTATTGCGAGATATTATACTCCTTCAGGAAGATTGATACAAAGAGATTATGAAAATCTAAAAGATAAAAATGAGTATTATAAAGAAGCCGGTAAGAGCGATGAAAAAAGCGGAGATAATATTGAGTATACTGCTGAAAAAGATTCGTTAAAGCCCAAATTTAAAACTGCCGGCGGCCATACTGTTTACGGCGGTGGGGGAATAACTCCTGATTTTATTATCAATAGTCCGGCACTTTCAGATTATACCACTGCTTTATTAAAAGATAATGTTTTTTATCAATTTGTTCTGAATTATCTTGATAATAATAAAAAGAAAATTGCTGCTGAATACGGCAATAAGATCAATGATTTTGTTAAATATTTTTCTTTTAGGGATAGAGAGATAAAAGATTTTATTGAATTTGCGCAAAGCAAAGGGATTAAATTTTCAGAGAAAGATTTCCAACAAGATAAAGATTACATTTCGGCAAGATTGAAGGCAGAAATTGCCAGAACTTTTTGGAAAGATAACGGCTGGTACCGCGTATTACTCGAGAGCGATAATCAATTCCAAAAGGGCATAACCTTGTTTAATGAATCCAGAGAACTTACAAAATCAAAATGACACATCCATTAAAAATCCTGTTTATTATTTCTTTAATTGGCTTATTTGCTTATATATATCTTACTCCCGCTCAGATATATACTGTTAACTTCATTTCGGATAAATATTTGGAGGTCGGAGAAGAACTTACTTATGTAGTAAGTTACACGTTTATAAAATTTGGTGAAATAAAAATAATCGTCAAGGGTAAAAAAGTTATTGACGGTCAAAACTATTATAGTACAATTGCATATATTGATTCATATTCCGGAATTCCCTTTGTCAATTTACACATGATATATGAAACCTTTATGAACCCTAAATATTATTCAACTTTTTTCCGGGGAATAGTAAAAAAAGAAGAATATACTACTTTTACAGAATATTATACCGATTATGGTAAATCTAAAATTAGAATTAAAAAAGGGAAGGTAAAACCATATCAATTATGGACGGATTCAACGACTTCCGAAAAACAGGAATTTCAGGACGGTCTTTCCATACTATATTTTGCAAGAATGTTCAGTGGAAGCGGTAATTCTGTAAACCTTCCGTGTTTTGTTAATGAGAAAAAAAGTTATACCAATATGACTTCATATACACAGGTTACCGGTGTATCAATTAATGCAATAGATTATGACGTATCATGTGTAAGGCTTGACGGCACAATGAATTTTGTAAGTGTTTTTGGCCTTACCGGGTACTTTGAAGGCTGGTTTACTAATGATAATGCATCTATTCCTATTTTAGCAAAATTAAAAGTAATAATAGGCAATGTAAGGGTTGAATTAAAATCATGGAAGAGACCGGGATGGATGCCTCCGAAATTCAAAAAAAGTTAAATAACGAGATAAAACTTTTTCTCTACCTTAATTCATTTCCCAAAATACCAAATAATGTATTTTTAGCATCAGATGTGAAAATTATTGGTGATGTTGAAATTGGAGCATAATCATGTGTTTGGTACAACACAGTGATTAGAGGAGATGTTAATTATATTAGAATCGGCGCTATGATTAATATTCAGGATTGTTTTATAGTGCATGTAACCAACGGTATGTACCCTTTAAATATAAGCAATATGGTTACTATTGGTAATTCGGTAATATTGCATGGTTGCATAACTAAAGATTTATGTCTTTTAGGAATGGGCACGATAGTTCTAGACGGTGCTGTGGTGGAAGGAAAAGCCTTAGTCGCGGCTGATTCTGTGATTAGGCCGAATTTTATTGCCCCAAGCGGCAAACTGGTTACCGGAGTTCCGGCAAATATCGTACGTGATTTATCTGATAATGAAATGAAAGAGTTTGAAAAATCAGCAGAGCGATATAGAAAATACACTGAAATAGCAATTGAATCTTTAAGGAATATTAAGAAGTAAAATGTTTTTAAAATTTTGGGGTACACGCGGTTCGATACCTGTACCTGGAAATAGCACAATAAAATATGGTGGAAACACTCCTTGCGTTGAAGTGAGGAACAACGAAAAAAAATTAATTGTATTAGATGCTGGCAGCGGACTTAGAGAGTTGGGCAAACACATAGCTCAAAACGGTCATGAAGATTCTATCCATATTTTTATAAGTCATTATCATTGGGATCATATACAGGGAATCCCTTTTTTTATGCCTTTATATGAAAAAAGTAATACAATTACTTTTTATGGCGAAGAATTTAACGGCAAGAAAGTGAAAGAATTACTGGGACATCAAATGGCATTAAATTACTTCCCGATTAATATCGATGAAGTCGGAGCAAAAACAAGCTTTGTAGAAATTAAAACAAATTCTGTTTACCAGATCGGAGATGTTAAAGTAGAGACACGTCGTGCAAATCATTCTTCACCCACTATAACATTTAAGTTTACCGAAGGAAAGAAAAAAATAGTCTATATGACGGATAATGAATTGCATTTGAGAGACTCTCCCCATGAATATTCTGCAATGGAAATATTGGAAAAAAATAAAGAATTAGTTGAGTTCTGTTCCGGTTGCGATTATTTAATCCATGATTCTATGTATGATGAAATTTCAGTTTTGGGGAAAAGAGGCTGGGGACATACAGGCAATATTACACTGGCGTATTTCAGTATACTATCGAAAGTTAAAAATCTCGTTTTGTTCCATTACAATCCTGATTATAGCGACGAAAAAATAGATGCCCTATTAAAAGAGACACTTTCTGTTTTGAATAGTGAAAATTCCGGTATAAATTGCATCGCTTCAAAAGAAGGAATGTGCATAGAACTGTAGTATGTTCTATTTTTTTTATTTGGAATTGTATTTAACGTGGTTAAGAACTTACAAGTTAATATTAGGGGTAATATAGCCTTAGAAAAACTTAGCATTCATAAAATAGTTCATTATCTAAAAAATGAACTAAATTTCAATATATCATCACTTCCCATAAATTTTATTCATTCAGATGAATTGACTGAGATCAACCTGAATTATTTAAAACATTACTATTCTACTGATATTATTACGTTCAATTATACTGGAAATCACAAGTTATTAGACGGCGAACTTTATATTTCCGTTGAAGATGCCGATTATAATGCCAAGAAGTTCGGAGTTTCTAAAAATGATGAGTATTTCCGACTTATTATACATGGCATTTTGCATTTATTAGATTATGATGATCTTAAGAAAAGTGATAAGTTAGTAATGAAGAAATTAGAGAATAAGTTACTTAAAAAGTTTCAAAACAATCAATAATCAAAAGAAATTAGATGTCATCGGAAATTGTAAAGGTTCTTGAAACCATTGTGCAGGCGATAAATGAGAATTATTCTTTCGAAGATGTGGAACGTTCACTACATCTTGAAAATAAGAAGGAAATGACATTAATCGCTGCAGCTTATAGCTGGATTTATGAAAAAAAATTGAGAGAATTGTATCTATCCAAAGCTTTAAACCGGCAATCTTCAAAAAGCCTAAGAGTATTGTCCGAAAATGAATTATATATAATTGGTTTGAAAAATTATGACTATATTTTACATTTTTATAACATAGGTTTAGTAAATAATAGTGAAATTGAAATGATTATTGATAATATAATGACGTTTCCTGAAGAAATAAGAACTAAGGAAAGCATAAATTTGTTAATTCTTTCGGTAATTTTGGATATAGACAGGGTTTCTCTTCCGGGAAGCAGATACACGCTGTATTCTTCAGACACAATAAATTGAGAAAGCGATATTTGTAGAATGACTAAAAATTTGGTATTAGTAGAATCTCCTTCAAAAGCTAAGACAATAAATAAGTATTTGGGTAAGGACTATATTGTAGAAGCTACGGTCGGTCATATAAGAAATTTACCTAAAACTAAATTAGGAGTTGAGATAGAAAATAATTTTCTGCCTCAATACGTAACTATTAGAGGAAAAGGAGATACAATAAAAAAAATTAAGTCGTTGGCATCAAAAAGCAAAAATATATACATTGCAACTGACCCTGACCGTGAAGGTGAGGCCATTGCACAGGATGTTGCTGATATTTTAAATCCCGATTCCCGTTCAAAGATTTATCGTGTACTATTTAACGAGATAACAAAGAGCGGTGTTGAAAAAGCTATGAAATCACCCCGCAGCATAGATGAATATCTTGTCTCCTCTCAACGTGCACGCAGAGTTATGGACAGGATTATCGGGTATAAAATAAGTCCTTTCTTGTGGAAAGCAATCATTGAAATGTCCGGTAATACTGCGTTGTCTGCCGGCAGGGTTCAGTCCGTTGCATTAAAATTAATATGCGATAGAGAATCCGAAATAGAAAAGTTTATCAAAATTGAATACTGGTCTATCTGGGCGGTTTTTAGTACTGAAAAGGGTGAGCCTTTTAAGGCAAAACTTTTTAGTATTGGTGGAAAAGATATAAGCCTGCAACAAAAGCCGGTAATGTCTGATGAGGAATGGCGGGAGTTTTTATCTCAATACATTGCACTTTCAAATGAAAAAATAACTGCGGAATTTTATAACAGGGTAAAGGCAATTGAGCATTATGTGATATCCAATATTTCCAAAAGGAATACTAGAAGAAACGCACCACCTCCTTTTATTACCAGCAGCCTGCAGGCAGAGGCATCCGGAAGGTTGAAGATGAGACCAAAGCAGACAATGATGCTGGCTCAGAAATTATATGAAGGTATTGAACTTGGTAAAGAAGGCTTGCAAGGACTTATAACTTATATGCGAACCGATTCGACCAGAATTAACGATGATATGATAACATCAGTACGCGGGCATATAAACGACTCTTATGGACGCGATTATGTACCTGAAACACCAAATATTTTTGAGAAGAAGAGTAAAATTAATGTCCAGGATGCACATGAAGCTATAAGACCTACCTTCTTAAAGTTTACTCCAAAATTTGTTAAGGAGTTCTTAGATAATAAAACCTATAAGCTTTATGAGTTAATCTGGAATAGATTCATAGCTTCTCAAATGAGCCCAGTTTTAATGGAAACTACAGTTGTAGAAATTTCTGCTGACGAATTTGTATTCAAGGCTTTCGGTACGGCCGTAAAATTTAACGGGTTCCAGCAAATATATGAAGATATAATCGAGAAAAAAGAAAATGCCGATGAAAAAGAAGAATATAGAAACGAAACTATACCGCTTGGTTTGGAAAAGGGTAATAAGCTAAATCTCGATGAATTGAAAAAGACACAACATTTTACAAAGCCCCCGGCAAGATTTTCAGAAAGTACCCTAATAAAGGAACTTGAGAGTAAAGGAATAGGCAGACCAAGCACATATTCCTTAATTGTTGGTACAATACAGGATAGAAAGTATGTCGATCAAGTAGATCGTAAATTGATTCCTTCAAAACTCGGCCGGGAAGTAAATACAATACTTGTTAAAAACTTTCCGGCAATTATAAATGAAGATTTTACTGCGGCAATGGAAAATGAACTCGACCAGATTGCTCAAGGTGAAATAGGATATGTAAAAGTGTTGAATGATTTTTACACGCCATTTGCCGAATCTTTGAAAAATGTCGAAAATAATTTTGATAAAATACTCTGCGATATTTGCGGGCATGAAATGATTATAAAAGTAGGCAGGTTTGGTAAATATTTAGCATGCAGCCACTATCCGGACTGTAAGAATATAAAATCTTTTAAGGAAGTTTTCGCACAAAATCAAGAGCCGGAATACACTGGTGACACCTGTGAAAAGTGTGGTTCAAGAACGGTTTTTCGTAACAGTAAATTCGGAAGATTTATTGGGTGTGAAAAATATCCTGACTGTGATTATATTAAGAACATTACTTTAGGCGTTCAATGTCCAAAATGTAAAGAAGGCGAGATTATCGAGAGAAAATCTAAACGCGGAAAGTTATTCTATGGCTGTTCGCGCTTCCCTGAATGCGATTACGTAAGCTGGTACAAACCTGTCCCGCATCAGTGTGTAAACGGCGATTCTGAATTTATGGAACATAGATATTCCGTGAAAAAAGGGAATTACTTGAAGTGCCCTAAGTGCGGTGAAGAAGTAATTATAGAAGAAGTTGAAGAAGTAGAAAAAGAATGATGAAAATAAAGCAGGCGGCAGATGAATTCCTGGAAGAGATTAAAAGTGTAAAACGGTATTCACCGAACACAATAAAATCTTATTCGGAAGACATTTGTGATTTTCTGAAATATTGTGAAGTATATTCTAAGCTCTTAGTACAGGATGTATCGGAAAGATTCCTGAAATCTTTTTTTATGGAACTGAATGAAAAAAAATTAGAGAAGAGATCAATCTCAAGAAAGCTTTCAACTTTAAGGGGGATGTTTAAGTTTTGCTATCAAAGGAATTATATCAGGTCTAATCCATCGGCATCGATATCCAACCCAAAATCAAACCGAAAGCTTCCTGAAGTTATATCAACAGAATCAATTTTAGATATATATAACCTTGCCGATAATGATGATAAAGACCCGGAATTATTAAAAGTAGTTTTTGAACTGTTATATGGCTGTGCACTGCGTGTTTCCGAACTATGCAATCTCAACCGCGGTGATTTAGATATTAATGAGAAGATTTTGAAAGTTCTGGGCAAAGGAAGCAAAATGAGAATTGTTCCGGTTGGAGGGAAATCTATTCCTGTTATAAATGATTATTTAAAAGTTAAAGGTAATATTCTATTTAATTCACCACTGTTAACCGATAAAAACGGTAACAGGATTTACCCGCGCTTGGTTCACAGAATGGTATCTAAATATTTATCAAAAGTTTCCGATATAAATAAGAAAAGTCCGCATATATTAAGACACAGCGCCGCTACCCATATGCTTGACAGAGGCGCAGATCTTAGAGCGGTGAAAGAAATTTTGGGACACGAAAATCTTTCAACTACACAAATTTATACTCATGTAAGTATTGAAAGATTAAAGTCAACATATAAAAAGGCACATCCTAAATCTTAACAAAAATAATTAATGGAAGGTATTTATGAATGTTTCAATAACAGCAAGAAAGTTTAAAGCGCACAGCACATTAAAAGACTTTATTAATGCCGAAGTAGAATCGCTAACGAAATTTAACGATAGTATTCTGGATATTGATGTAATTTTGAGTTTTCAAAATACGAGCAACAGTGTAAAAACCGCTGAAATAATTGTTAAGGTACCGGGACAAACTTTAACCGCAACAGAATCTACAGATGATTTTAATAAAGCTATAGTGGCTGCGATTGAAAAGCTTTCAAGGCAGCTTCAAAAATTAAAGACAAAAAGAACAACTCGAGTTAAAGAATGAAGATTGATCAAAAATCGATTTCACGGAAAGAATATATTACTGTGGAATACTTGTATTCCAATATTAAAGATAAGTTTAAGATAAAACTTTATTCGGATAAATCGGGTTTTGATAAAAAAATCTACGACCAAAATTTATACAGACCCGGGCTAGCCCTAGCGGGTTTTGTCGATTTGTTTACTTATTCCAGAGTGCAGGTATTTGGCAATACAGAGATGAGATATCTGGATCATCTTTCAGAAAATGAAAAGCGCATTTCCCTTGAGCGTATTTTCAGCTTCAATATTCCATGTATTATTATTACCGATAAAAATCAGCCTTTCCCATTACTTCTTGAATTGGCTGATAAACATAAAATACCGCTTTTGGGGTCTGAGTTTAATACTACAAAATTAATTTACCTTGTCGGGGATTTCTTAGACGACCAGTTTGCCCCACGCATTTCAATTCATGGCTCATTTGTTGATGTATATGGTGTTGGTATGCTTTTTATTGGTAAATCCGGAATAGGGAAGAGCGAAGTAGCCCTGGACTTAATCGAACGCGGACATAGGCTTGTTGCCGATGATATAATTATCCTGACAAAAAAGGGGGAAGGTATACTTATCGGTTTCGGTACAAATTTGGTTAAGCATATAATGGAAATAAGAGGATTGGGACTTATTGATGTTGAACGGATGTTCGGGATTAGAGCTATAAGATACCAAAAACGGCTTGAAGTAATAGTGGAACTTGAAGTCTGGAGCGATAAAGAAGAATATACCCGAACCGGATTGGACGGTAATTTTGTATCAATTTCGGATGTAGAAATTCCTTATGTAAAATTACCGATTCTTCCCGGTAAAAATATAACAGTAATTTCTGAAGTAATCAGTCTTAATTACCTGCTTAAGCATTTTGGCTACGACGCAGCTGCACATTTCCAAAACCGGTTAAATAAGAGATTGAATGGTGAAGATATAAACAAAATTAGGGGTATTGAATATTTTGAGCATGATTTTGAATAAAATATAATCTAAAATGCTATTGACAAAGAACTTCTAATTTTTTAGATTCCGCTCGCTGTTATGAAAAAATTATACTACTTTTCTAAATCAAAGCTTCAGTTTATTGAGATAAAAAACTATAAGGCTAAATTAACGCTTTATTTTATTTTATCGGTTATTGTTTTTAGTTCAATACTTTTAGGTATAACATATTTTGTTGGTTCCATTTCAAATTCATCTAAAAATTTAATCTCTTTGAAAGCGGAAAACCGCAATTTGAAAGATAATTTAGATAAGACAATGAAACAGTTTACTACTCTAAATAAAGAACTGGACAATTTGGCTAAAGTTAACAATGAACTGAGAATAGCTGCTAATTTACAACCTGTTTCTTCCGAAGAGAATATGGTAGGTATTGGCGGTGGTTCTTTTGATAATAACTTGGACTTTGTCACAAATCCAACAGAAGAAAAGTTAGTAAAAGTACTTTCATATGTTGATGAAGTCTCAAGAAAAATAAATTTTGAAAAGTTACAATATACTGACATTTTCAATAAGCTTAAGGAAAACCAAAAATTATATAACGCTATTCCAGCTATAAAACCATGTACAGGGTCAATTAGCGACGGATTTGGCGTACGTATTCATCCCATTTTACATATTAAACAAATGCATGAAGGGATTGATTTTACTACTGATATAGGAACACCGGTTTATGCAACCGGAGATGGCATTATAGACTTCGTGGGTAATAAAGAAGGTTTTGGACAAATTGTAGAAATTGATCATGGTTTTGGTTATGTGACTGTATATGGACACTTATCTCATGCTTTAGTTAGTGAAGGTCAAAAAGTTATTAGAGGAAAGGAGATTGCATTATCGGGCAACTCGGGTTTATCTACCGGTCCTCATCTGCATTACGAGGTTCATCATGATGGTGTAGCCCTTAATCCGGATGGATTTTTCTTTGGAAACTTAGGATTTTTGGAGTTGACGAGCAAGAACTAATTTTAATTGTGGAGAAAAATAAATGATTTGGA
>Ga0116130_1000357_pt1 | contig 29223 bp, 28 predicted proteins | sample June2015DPH_17_5_FD_89733 | JGI IMG/M metagenome (GOLD analysis project Ga0116130, IMG submission 89733) | Peatland microbial communities from SPRUCE experiment site at the Marcell Experimental Forest, Minnesota, USA - June2015DPH_17_40 | ecosystem: Environmental > Terrestrial > Soil > Wetlands...
AAAGATTAAACCTCCGAGGTTGAAGCCAAACCCCGGAGGTTAATATTAAAAAGAAAATTTAAATTGAAGGGAAAATTTAATGTCTGAAAAAGTAGTAACAATGGGTGAAATAATGCTAAGGCTATCGACTCCCGGCTTCAGCAGGTTTGTTCAAGCACAAGAGTTTGACGTTAATTATGGAGGCGGTGAAGCCAACGTTGCGGTTGCATTATCTAATTACGGTTTTGATAGTTATTTTATATCAAAATTGCCGAAGCATGAAATCGGTCAGGCGGCTGTAAACAGCATGAGAAGATACGGTGTTAAAGATGATTTTATAATAAGAGGCGGAGACCGGGTGGGAATTTATTTCCTGGAAACAGGCGCCAGCCAAAGAGCCTCTAAAGTAATTTATGATAGAGCAGGCGCCGCCGTAACAACTTTGAGTAAAGATGAACTGGATTGGGATAATATTTTTAAAAACGCTAAATGGTTTCATTGGACAGGGATAACACCTGCATTAGGCGGGAGAGTTAAAGAATCTTTAATAGCTGCCTGCGATGCTGCTAAAAGAAACGGCGCAGTAATAAGTGCGGACTTAAATTTCCGCTCAAAATTATGGTCTCCGCAAAAAGCGCAATCCGTTATGGTTCCCCTGATGGATTACGTGGATGTCTGCATTGCCAATGAAGAAGATGCCGAAAAGAGCTTAGGATTTAAAGCCGTTAAAACAAATGTGGAAAGCGGCGAATTGGATGAAAAAGGATATTTTGAAACGGCTAAAGCTTTGAAAGAACAGTTTAATTTCAAGGCAGTTGCAATCACTCTAAGAGAAAGTTTTTCAGCTTCAAGAAATGGGTGGAGCGCTTTGCTTATTGACGATAAAGACTGTAAAGAACCTTACCGCTCAAAAAGATATGATATTCAAATAATCGACCGCGTAGGCGGAGGAGATTCATTTGCAAGCGGGTTAATCTATGGACTGCTTAAAAAAAATAATACAAAAGATGCGCTTGAGTTTGCTGTTGCTGCTTCCAGCTTAAAGCAAACAATACCGGGAGACTTTAACCTCGTCTCAATTGAAGAAGTTGATAAGCTGGCTAAAGGAAGCGGGTCCGGAAGAGTAGAACGGTAAATGTAAACTAATTTAGTAAAGACAATTTAACTTTTTATATTCTTCTAACAAGCTATACTTTGCATCGACAACAATGTAAGCAGCTCCGATTCATCCTCTGTTAAACGTGATTTATGATTTGCTTCCATATCATTAACATCTATAACTTCTTTTTCGGCTGCAGGAAGCATGAAAATCTTTACTTCATTACCTATAGTCTCAATAACTTCTTTTTGTTTTAATGAATCTAACACCCTGTCAAATTTATTTAAATCCCACCCCGGTAGTTTTTTTATTAATTCTTTTTTATTTAAAACAGTCTTGTGATGTGTGTAGATTCGTTCACGCTTTTTATCATCCTGTATACTCATACCAAAACTCCAATTATTTTAACCTCAAGTAAATATAATATATTGGTTAAGAAATATCTACATAAAATAATTGACAAAGTCTTATTGCGTTATTGCACTTGCAAAGCCCGCCCCGCCGAAGCGTTCGATCCGGAAACCCACGATCTTGCCGCTGTCATCTTTCCTGAAATGAATAAATATATATTCGCCCCTAATATAAAAATCATTATTGGTCTCCGCTAAAAGGGACTTCATAGAGCCGTCCACGTCCCGCATCATAAGATTATTTTTCTCAACGGAAAGTATTATCTCTTTTGAGGGAGAAACCCGGTAGACGCCAGAATATTGTTTGAGTTCCGTGCCGCTGATGTTCAACGACGGCCGGGCAAAGACAGATTGAAGCCCCCACGAATAACCTAAAGGCTTAGTTCCGGAATGACCTACTCCTTCCAGTATCCTGGACTCAAGACTCAATCCAATGTAATTCCGGGACTTCAGAACTTCTACAAAATTATTGAAAGGAGCTTTATCTTCATACTCACCTATCCCCATAAACAATTTAACCGGAAGTCTTGTATTTTTTGCAGCGAATTCTTTTTCATATCTACCGGTAACGCCACCGTCCCAAGGCAGCGCAGGGCTTGTAAGAAGATAACGATTGAACAGATTTGTTTCGTGAAACAGAGTGTATAGTGTGAAAATGCCGCCAAGGGAAGTTCCCATCAATGTCCGGTCATCGTTTCTAACACGATACTTTGATTCGATCAACGGAATTAGTTCATTTTTGATAAATTGAAGAAATTTTGGAGCGTTGCCTCCGTAGGGAATAGCTTTTGTGGGAGTCGGGGTGAGATCTCCTGTCCTAAGTGAATCATAATTTGGTTTGGCGCCTCCCCACGTTATCCCTACGATAACCATTTCCGGAATGAAACCGTCGTAGTACTGCTCCCCGAATATGCTCTGCACCAGGGGAAAATCCCACTGCCCGTCAAGCAGATAAACAACAGGGAAAACCCTGGTTGTGTCTTTATAGTTTCCGGGCAGACTGACATATAGGTCGTACTTTTCTGCTGTGATGGAAGAATTAATGCTGAGCAGCTGGGTACCGGCAATTGTTACCTCAGGAGGAGTATTAGATAATTTAGTATCTCCTGTTTGAGCAAGCAGATTTGTTGAAAGCAAAAGCAAGAGAGTCATGCTTGAGAGTACAGTTATTCTGTTCATTATTTTTCCTTCGACAATTTATTGCAGCTTAATTATCTTTCTTACTATCCTTTCCGTCAAGAGAAGGAAAGTTAAACTTACGGCTTAATTTACCGATATCGTTCATGTTTATATTCCCTACAATATTTACAAACGTGGCTTTGCCGTTTTTTTCAAGAGTAGCCACAACGAGTCCGGAAATTTCTTTATTATTCACTGCCGGCTTAATATAGATGAAAGTGTATTCATCAGGCTCTTTCACTTTAACAATTCTGTTCCAATTTTTTGATACCAGGCTTTCATCCATCTCATTCATTTTGCTAAGTAATTCTTTTTGTTCATCCAATTTTACATCAAATGAATAAACTTTAATCAGCTTTAAGCCATGAACGAGTTGTGAAAAGTCATCTTTATTATTATCTGTTGATCCGTTCATCAAGCTTAACAAATGGCTGTCAATATTAACTTCGGTAACATTCTCACCCTGAATATAGCGCGAGAGATTTCCAAAATCAAAGTAGCCCGGATTTTTTGTATAATCCCCGTCATTTTGCGCAAGCGAAACAGATGCGGCAAAAATAAATACCGCAAATAATATTTTAATCAAGTTTTTCATTTTATCCTCCGTCAAATAAATTATTAATAATTACCGTACCCTTTTGAATAGGCCGTACCACGTCATTACTTAGTACATCTTTAGTTATTTTGTTCTGTGTTCTTGCTAAAATTTTTCCTACAATAGCGAATGATTCTTTAACCTGTTTTTCTGCCAGGGTAACTTGCTCCTTTGAATAAGCCGGTTCATGTTTCGGCAGTCTTAATAAAAGGAAAGTTGAAACACATAGAATAATTATTACCGCAGCGGCTGAATACACCGGTTTTATTATAAGAGCTTTATATAAACTTGCAAATAATGAGACAAACAAATTTTCCCGGATATTTATTTCACATTGAACATTATTTAAAAGCCCGGTTGATGCATATTCCTTTGAAACATACTTAACAGATTTTGCAGTCGCCTTATAATCATTTAAAATATTTTTGACTAACGGATTAGAATAAGCCTTTATATAAACTTCAATTTTATCAAATAGACTTCCATCACCGTAAGCAGCGGAAATAATTTTATCAATATAATTCCCGCTGATTTCAAATTGCTTTTTCATGAACCAATTCCCTCAATTCAAGCTGTAATTTTTTTCTTGCACGCAGCAGGTAAACTTTAACACTGTTTATAGGGATATTCAATACTTCACTTATTTCTTTGTATTTCATACCCTCTAATTCGTAAAGGACAAAAACGCTCTTTAAGAGTTCCGGCAGTTTTTCAACAGCTTCATTAATCTTTGACTTAATGAGTTCCTTCCGCAGCATAATATCGGGGTCGTTCAGCATATTTCCCTCATTATAATTATTTTCAAACTCTTCATTTATTTCAATAAACTTTTTTGTTGAAGATTGACGCTGCCGCAAATAATCGAGGCATAAATTGCGGGTAGTTCTCATTATCCACGATTTTGCCTTGTTGATGTTAAAGCTGTCTATATTCTTCCAAATACGGATTAAAACTTCCTGAGTTATATCATCTGCATCCATCCGGTTTCTCATCATCAAATAAGAATAGCTGTATATTCTATTTTTATGCTGCTTAATTAGTATTTTGTATCGTAAAGCCTTTAACATCTTTTTGTTTAATAGACGAAATGAAAGCGAAAATTGTTACAAGTTTTTAGCAAATTGTTTTTAGCTAAAGATAATTATTATAAATTATATTAAATAGCCCCGAGTTTTAACTCGGGGAATAATGAAAGCCCGGACATTACTGGCTTTTCCGCCAGAGGCGGATTAGCAAGCTACAATTTTCATGTCATTTTGGCTAAAGCCGGACATGTTTTGAAATTTATAAAACCCCGACATAAATCCTCCTAGCGGCGGACAGGCTTCAGGGCTATTTAGTATTAACCTCCGAGGTTTGGCTTCAACCTCGGAGGTTTAATAAAATTTGTAATAACTGCTTAACTTCAGGAGTGGAAAGTATCTGAAATTCAATTTTGTTATATTTTCATGATGGATTTGATATAAAATTAAAGAGGAAACAAACTGACGCAAATTATAAAAAGATACCGGGCAGGCTATTTGGGAATTATACTTTCTATCATAGTATTGATAGTTATCGTTGGAAGCATTCGGTATTTAGACTCTGGTATTGCCATAAGAGTAATGCGTTTTCTCCAGTCTATTCATATATTACATAAAAACACTGAATATGTACCCGATTTTTTACCCTATTTAGTCGGTATCGGCACAATATTGATATGGGCAATTTATTTCTATAGGCTGCATAAGAAAAAGATCGGCGTAAAAACGCAATTCTTACAACTTGCCGGCACGGCTTTACCTGTTGCCAACCTGCTTAAAACGTTTTTTCAATTTGTGTTCGGAAGAACCAATATCCGGGAATGGCTTATTGTTGGGAAACCACCCGTATTCAATTGGTTTAATAAAATCGGGAGCGGCTGCTTTCCCTCAGGTCATATGACTGTGTTTGTTGCTTTTGGAACTGCCTTTTTGTTTTACTACCCCCAATACCGCCGGAAGGTATTGATTATACTCGTCCTTCTCGGAGCAGCTCTTATCGCAACAGATTATCATTTTCTAAGTGATGTCATCGCCGGAGCTTACCTTGGTTTTATCACAACTTATTCTTTATGGTACGTTTTTAAAAAATGGAGAATAGGGATTTGACTCGCCTGGCGGCGGACAGGAATGCCGGCATTCAAGTCAATACTCAAAACTTCTGTTTGAATAGTCTCAAAACAATAAAGCCTGTTCCAAAACCTGTTCCAGAACTTCCCTATAATAAAAAATCCCGATTGATAATCGGGATTAAGTTATTATTTTATTTGAACTTATCAAGAGCTGGCGGTCGGATTCGAACCAACGACCTGCTGATTACAAATCAGCTGCTCTACCAGCTGAGCTACGCCAGCAAATTTTCTTAATTTGCGGTTCAAAACTAACATTTTTTCCTCTACGTTGCAAATAATTTAGCAGAGCAATTCCTTTAATTTATTAAAGTTTTACCTTCTATGAAAAATTGTTCGGGCGCTTTTATTTGCTTAAAATTGTCCGGTAATTTTTAAATTTAATTGGTGATTTCATTATGATACCCGTACAAATTAAAATTTCCGAAAAGACTAAGCTGTTTATAAAATGGGACGATGAAACCGAAAGCCTGATTGATATTAAATATTTACGCGATGAATGCCCTTGCGCCGTTTGTAAAGGTGAAACAGTATTATTAAAAACTTACCGCCCTGCAAAACCTTCTGCAGAACACCCTGAAAGTTTCAAAATAAAAGATATTCAGCCGGTTGGTGAATATGCAATTCAGATTACATGGAAGGACGGACATGATTCCGGCATATACACATGGGAGTATCTAAAGGAACTTGAGAAATCCCAGGATGATGAATTGAAACAACGTTACAAAGGTATAATATAATTAAAATATTTTTTTAAAGATAATAGCACAAACAAAACACGAATATCATTATGAATCAAATTTACGCGAAACTGCAACTAATATTATTAATCTATTTAGTATTTACAATTTTCTTTTGCACTGATTCTTATTCTAATAATAAATTTAGCCAGTATGAAGTTGCTTTTAATAGTCAATCTGATGGTATAATGTTATCCGGTACTTTGACAGTACCCGATGTTAAGACCAGAGTTCCTGCCGTAGTTTTGATTCACGGCTCCGGCCCGGAAAATAGAGATTTAGAATTTGGGGAACATAAGTTATTTAAAGACCTGGCAGAATATCTATCAAGCAGAGGGATTGCAGTTTTAAGATATGATAAGAGGGGAGTTGGAAAATCAAAAGGCAAATTTGTTCCATATGATTTAGATAATTACAAACTTGACGGTATTTCAGGTGTGGAATATCTAAAATCCATTAAAGAGATTGATAAATTAAAAATCGGCGTAATCGGGATTAGTGAAGGCGGTATAGTTGTTCAGATGATGGCGAACTCTTGTTCTGACATAAGCTTTGCTGTTTTACTTGGCAGCCCCGGTGTTTGGGGTAAAGATTTTTTTTATTCTTCACAGTTAGCTATGACTAAAGCTGCCGGCTTTAATCAAAATAATATAAATGAAATGACCGGCGTTTTTAATGAGCTCTGGCCATTACTTACAAAAGACAAATTAAACTCTGATGAAGAGAACCAGGGGAAAGTGTTATTAAAAAAATTATGGAATTACATAGATTCGGAAAGTAAAAACGATTTAGGATTCACAGACAGCAATATTGATTTTTTCTTTAATCTTTATCGCGGTGATTTGGTGAGAAAATATTATAATTATAAACCAGGTGAAGTATTATCACAATTAAAATGTCCGATTCTGGCTCTTAATGGCGACAAAGATGTTCAAGCTGTTTCACAAATAAATTTAACAGCAATTAAGGAAGCATTAAAGAATGGTAAATGCAAAAGATATAAAATCCTTGAATTAAAGAATCATAATCATATTTTTCAAATTTGTAAAACCGGTAAGTATTCCGAATACAAGGAGATAAAAGGCACTATGTCCGCTGAATCTTTGTCAATAATTGAAAAATGGATTAACGATATAACGAAAGGTTAAAAATAATTATGTAAGTTAACACGGAATTATTTGAAGCTGTTGCTTTAAACTTACCGGCGCTTTACTTTTTTAGTGTTTCACAATAAATATAAATTATAATGAAATTTGACTTATGCTTACAAATAATGAACTAAAATATTACTCATCTTTAAACCAAAAAAAATTCCGCAATAAAGAAAATAAATTTATTGTCGAAGGGAATAAAATTGTTGAGGAAGGTTTAAAAAGCAGCTTCAACTGTGAATTAGTTTTAGTTTCACACTTTTATTTTGAAGAAAATGAGGATTATTTACGAAGTATAATAAAAAAAAATTTGAGGCTGGAAATATTAAAGAGCCGGAAATTTTCCAGGCTGACGGATACCGTTAACCCGCAAGGAATTGCGGCTGTATTTGAAAAACCTACACAAACTGAAAAAGCGCTTGATAATTTAAACTCCAAACTTGTTGTATGCTTAGAAAATATCTCTGATCCCGGCAACCTGGGAACAATTATCCGGAACTGCGATTGGTTCCGGGTAAGGGAAGTTTTGCTTATAAATAATTGCGCAGATATTTATAATCCCAAAACTATCCGCGCCGGTATGGGTTCAATATTTCATTTAAAAATATTTGAAGATATTACATTTGAGAGCCTACTTAAATTAAAAAAGGGCGGATATAAAATTCTTTGTGCGGATTTAACCGGGGAAAATATTTATGATTATCAACCCCCTGATAAAAGCATTATTATCTTTTCTAATGAGGCTGCGGGACCATCTCAGGAAATGTTATCCATTACCGGGGATAAAATTACCATCCCCAAATTAGGGAAAGCGGAGTCATTAAATGTTGCAAGCGCATCTGCCGTTATATTGGCGCTATTCACATTGAAAATTTAACTAAGCAAATCCTTGATGAATTGGGTTGATACGGATTTAGGCCTCAATATCGGCGTGAGGACTGCTCTATTAATTACCGTCTGCGCAGTTAAACCAAGGCTGCGCGATACTGCAAATACAACCGTATAGTATGAAAATTCTTTTAATCCGTAATAATATAGTATGGCTCCGGTAACTGCGTCAACATTAGGCCAGGGATTTTTAATTTTTTCTATTTTCTTCAATTCACCGGGAACTACTTCATATAATCTTGCTACGGTAAGAAATATAGGGTCATTAGGAAAATGTTTTTTGCCGAAATCTAAAAAAGCATTAAATCTTGGATCGGTAACACGTAATACAGCATGCCCGTAACCAGGAATAACTTTGCCTGAACTAATAGTCTCCGATACAATTTTTTTAATATGTTCGATTGACGGAGTTCCGCCGTATTTTTCCATAATCTCCAAAATCCATTTTAAACTTTCCTGATTAGCAAGCCCATGCAATGGTCCTGCAAGCCCGTCAAATGCTCCGGATAAAGAATAATACATATCCGCTAAAGAAGAACTGATAACCTGGTTTGCCAAAGCGCTGACATTACCGCCTTCGTGGTCGCAATGAGCAACAAGATAAAGCCTCATCAAATCTTTGAAGTCAGGTACATCTGAAAAACCAAGCATGTGGACATAATCGCCCGTCAAATCCATAGCGGGATCAGAAGGGATAATGTCACCTTTTTTAAATTTTAACCTGTAAATTCCTGCGGCAATCGCAGGTAACCTGGCTACAAGGTTTAATGCGTCTTCGAGAGAGGATTTCCAGTGGTCATCTTTATGTATCCCTATACCGTATTCAACGGCAAATAAAGATTCTTTCTGCATTACAAGAATAGCGGTGTTAAGCATAGCCATAGGGTGAGAGTCTTTAGGCATTGCTTTTAAGAGATCCCAAACATAACCGGGGACTTGTTTGCGGCTTTTTAAATCATTACTAAAGCTATATAATTCATCCTTAGCCGGTAAATCGCCTGTCAACAGCAGAAAATAAATTTCTTCGGGAGTTTTATCAACCAGCTTAGACAGATGCATTCCGCGTACGATTAAACCTTCATCTTGCGGCACTCTTGAAGTATCACAAATAAGGGCACGCACACCCCTCATACCGCCGTAAGCCTGAGCCACAGTAACCTCTGATAATACCCTGCTCCCCCCCTTGCTTAGCAGTTCCCTGGCTTCCTGCCTCCATACATCAATTTTTTTAGATAATTTTTCAGAAATAACGCTCATTGATTGTCCTGATTAGTATAACTTTAAAATAAGTAATAATTTCTAAGAATTCCTTAATTAATTTAATTATATTTTTTAGTTTTTCAAACAAATAAACTGCATAATTATAAATTCTGCAAAATTTTAAGTATATGACCAACATCTAAACCTTAAATATGTCATAATTATGAATATTTTTAGAGAAATAATAACTTCCGCTAACTTTAATTTTTAAGGTACTCTCTTATTATATTGAATATAAGAGACATCTTATTAATATATAGTTGTAATTATATACATTTTAACTGTATATAATTACAATTATAAATAGCTGTATTAATTTAATTTATTGATGTAAAAATATAATATTCCCTTATTTATTTCTTAAACTTAAACAGATAGAAGACGCATTGGTTCAAAAATAAAGCAGCCGAAGCAGGCTTTGAAAAAGGTTGTTACATCTAAGCAGTTTAAGATTTTATCCTTCAATTCTTTTCAAAAACATCGTGATATTTCGATAAGAATTACTATTTTTGAGGAACTTTTTCCGTACAAATATAAATTAATGAAAAGAATTTTACTTGTTAGAACCGACCGGGTTGGCGACGTTGTTTTTATTACTCCGATGATTCGTGAGTTAAGAAGAACTTACCCTGACGCTTTTATTGCCACGCTTACTCAGCCGCACACAAAAAACATTATGCTTAATAATCCCCATCTGGATTTAGCAATAACCGATGACTTAAAAAAAGAAACCTTTTGGGATGTTGTTAAAGAACTGCGTAAATATAAATTTACCGACGGACTTATGATGATACCCACCGAGCGTGCATCGTATCAAATGCTGTGGGCAGGAATAAAAAACAGAATCGGTGTGGGGCATAAGCTTTACGAAGTTATGACTTTTACGAAAAGTGTTTCCAGGAATAATTATACTTCCCTGCGCCATGAAGCCGATTACTGTATGGATTTAGCCAGAAAAATCGGTGTAAAGACAGACAATCTAAAACTTGAAATATTTCTCACCGATCAGGAAAAAATTGAAGCTGCCGCTTTCTTTGATAAGTTTGGGATTAAAGAAAACGATGTCAAAATAATGCTTCATACGGGATCTCTTGGTTCAGCTCCAAATTGGAGTGAAGGGAAATACCATAAGCTTATCGAAAAAATATTTAGTGAGTTTAAAATTCCAAATCTCAAGATTATCCTAACCGCCAGGGAAATGAGTCAATCCTTCCTTGACGAACTTAAAAACTTCGATAACCGTAAAATTATTGACATATCTAATTCAATGGGTAATTTAAGAGAATTTATTAAGATTATCGGGCAGGCAGATATTTTTATTGGCTCTTCAACGGGGCCACTGCATATTTCCGATGCACTGGGTAAAAAAGCAATAGGGATACACTGCCACCGTGCAATGAACTGCATTACCCATCAGGGGGTATTGAACAAGTTCTCAATTAATGTGGAAGTATCGGAAGAAAATTGCAAAAAATATTGCAGCGCAGATCAAAATACCTGCGGAATTGAAAACGGTTTAAGTATTGACGAAGTTATTTCAAGCGTAAAAACCTTATTGAACAGATAAAACGAAACCTGATAGGAATTAAAATGGATCTTTCAGAATTAAAAATACCAAGATGTAAAAACTTTAATGGGTATAAGCCCTGTTTTTCTTATGAAAATTGTTTGGAAAACGGCTGTCAGCATGAAAACGAAGGAACAAAAACAGGAGTAAAAATACTCATTATTTCTTTAGATGCTCTCGGTAATGTTCTCGATAACACACCCGTCCTATATGCTATCAAACGGAAATTCCCGGTAAGCACAATATTCTGGATAACAATGCCGGGTGCAGAAAAAATATTATTAAATAATCCTTTTATTGATAAAGTTTTTACATGGACCGACGAACAACGAATGATAGCGAGACAAGTAGAATATGATTATGTAATGAATGCAGATAAATCAGATTATGCTTGCGCTTTTACAAATGAAATAATTGCGAAGAAAAAACTTGGTTTTCTGCTTAATAAAGACGGAAAAATTATCCCTGCCAACCAGGGAGCGGTGTACAGCTATATCATGGGAAATAATGATAATTTCAAATTCAAAGAAAACACAAGAAGCGGAGTGGACATAATTCACGAAGTATTTGAACTTGAATATAAAAGAGACCCATACGTTTTTAATTTAACCGGTGAAGAAAAAGCTTTTGTTGAAAGCTATAAAAACGAGATAGGCTATAATCTTAAAAAAACTTACGTTGGAATTAATACCGGTTGTTCAGAACTTTTCCCAAATAAAAAAATGACGATTGGACAGCATGTAACTTTAATAACCGAAATGTTAAAAGATGAAAATTTACAGGTAGTTCTTCTCGGCGGCAGAGAAGATACTGAAAGAAACACTCTTATTTATGAATCATTTAGTGAATCCGACCGGAAGAAAATTATTGCTACACCTACAACAATGGGATTGAGAAAAGGCGCATGTTTCATGGATATTGCCGATATCGTTATTACCGGTGATTCTTTCGGTTTGCACCTGGCTACCGGTTTAAAAAAATACATCATTGCATGGTTCGGACTTTCATGCAGCGCGGAAATTGAACTATACGACCGGGGTATAAAATTAATACCGGAGGGTCTATTCTGTTCTCCATGCTGGAAGAAAGTTTGTCCATATAACCTTGAATGCATTCAGATGATTGACCTCACAAAGATTATTAGCCTGACAAAAGAATTTTCTTTAAAATAGGCAGTACCTGGTGGTCTCTTTGAGGAAATCTTTTAATTTTTATTACATTTCATCACTATTATTTAAATTTTTTGCAAAGTGAAAAGAAATGGGATACAAAATACCAATCTACCAGCCGTCACTGGATGGAAATGAAAAGAAATATGTTAATGAATGCCTCGACTCTACATGGATATCATCAAGAGGAGAATTTATTCCCCGGTTTGAAAATGAATTCGGGAAATTCATCGGCGTTAAACATGCAACTACCGTAAGCAACGGTACCGTTGCACTTCACCTTGCATTAATAACACTGGGAATCGGGCCGGGTGATGAAGTAATTGTTCCATCATTCACATATATTGCATCAGTCAGCAATATTTGTCATGCGGGGGCGACTCCTGTTTTTGTTGATTCTTTAGAAGATACCTGGCAGCTTGATCCTAAAGATGTTAGAAGGAAAATAACACCCAGAACAAAAGCGATAATGGTAGTGCATCTTTACGGCCATCCCTGCGAAATGGATGAACTAGTTAAAATAGCTAAAGAAAACGACATATTTATAATCGAAGATTGCGCTGAAGCGTTTGGTTCGACCTATAAAGATAAAAATGTAGGTACATTCGGTGATCTTTCAACATTCAGTTTTTATGGGAATAAAACAATTACTACGGGCGAGGGCGGAATGATCGTTACAAATGATGAGACGCTTTATGACAGAGCTTATCATTTAAAAATGCACGGTTTGGCTAAATATAGAGAATACTGGCACGATACTCTTGGTTTTAACTACCGTATGACAAACATTTGCGCTGCAATCGGGCTTGCCCAGCTTGAAAAAGCACATGAAAAAATTGCTAAGAAAAGACAACTTGCTGAATGGTATAATGAAGCACTGAAAGGTCTTCCTGTAAAGCCGCACGCCGAATACGGTAATGTATTTCATTCATACTGGATGTACTCAATTTTAACCGGCTCTCCGGATGAACGAGAATCTTTGAAAGATTTTATGAAAACCGCAGGGATTGAAACACGCCCCACTTTCTTCCCCGTTCATACAATGCCAATGTTTTCACAAAAATATCAAAAGCTTCCGGTTGCAGAATATTTAGGATGGCATGGTATAAATCTTCCAAGCTGGCCGGATTTGAAGAGAGAACAAGTTCAATTTATTGCCGATACAATTGCAAAATATTATTCTACAAAAGAATGATTCAAGTTTAAGATATTAAAGATCCTTTGTTAGATACCTGATTTTATTCTTCCCTTTTTAAGAATTATAATGAAACATTACAATTGTATAATGCCTGCATAAAAAAGATGTGCCATTTTTTCTTAATCCCACAGCGGCACTGCCAATTTATTGCAAGCATGCTTGTAAAAACTGAAAGAGAAATAAAGAAATCAATTATCTTCTTACCCTACTATTAAAATTTCCTTTATTATTACCGCTTTCTCTTTTTACCTGTTGCGGATTTCCCCTTCTTTGGATATTATTCTGTACTCTTTGCTGAAGTTTATTACTCTGCCTTAATTGTGGTCTGTTCATCCTGCCGGGCTGATTATTATAATTCCTGATTTGCTGCCGGTTGTTTTCCCGTAAATTACCCGGATTATTTCCCGGCGCTTCCCTACCCAGCATATTATTATTTGTCCTTTTCAACTCTCTGTTGTCTGATGTGCTATTATTTTCATTTCTTGCAACCGGGTTCCTATTGCCAATGCCTAATCTTGAAACATCAAGGGAAGAAGGTTTTGTCGTCCTTTTAATTTCGACATTTCTATTATTTGTCCCTGCTAATTGTTCACGAGGCATATACGCTCTGACAAAATTATCATTACTACCGGCGCCGGTATTACGGAAATCATCAACCCTTTGGATTTGTCTTTCTACTATCCTGCCGCCACCTCTTTGCCTGATATAATCAACGTCAACGCCACGATTAATAACCCGTCCGTTTGAATAGCCGTAATTAGTGCGGTACCTTGTATACGAATAAATACCATATCTTTCACGGTCAGAGACATAATAATTAAAAACATATGGATCACACATGTGGCGATAATCTACAAAATGCCAAAATGAAATGGGCGTTTCATAAGCCCTTGTAAATCTAATCCCGGTTCCTATTGAGAAAGAAGCATAAGGAGCTAACGGCGCCCAACCAATATAATTATCATTGTATCTCCACTCTACCCATGCAGGAGCCCAAACATGATCAGGTACCCAAATCCACCCATAATAACCATCATTGTACCATCTGCCATAATGATATACTATAGCTCCATAAGGTTCATCCGAATCCCAATACCAGCCGTCATCAGTCCATATCCAATGTCCATATTTATAGGGTGACCAGTCACGACGTACATGAAGCGGGTGCCAAACGGTCAGGCCGTTATTCAATTCTATCCATGTTCCGTAAGGAGAGAGTGACGCATAAAAATCCCTGTTTCCTCCGCCATTACCATCCTGAGCAACACTTATTTTGAATGCAGCGCCAAAAATCATAATAAGCAAAACAAATATTAAGCGTTTCATTTTACAACTCAATTCAAATCTTTATTATCATTTACAATAAAAATGCCACTGTTAAATCTTGATTTTAATCAATTTTCAAAGTATTAAGCATTGAAATGTTCATTATTTTGCACAGTATAAATGGTTTTTTAGACAATTATGTAAATTTTTCGTTTCAGGATATTCCCCAATTCAAGTTTATTTAACTCATGTTACGCAAAAATACGGTTCAGTAAAATTTACTTTTGTTTGTCAGGCCTATTAAACAACATTTTATAATTAACTTTTACTTCTCCCCGGGAAATTCGTTCGAGTTTATCTTTGATAACCCTGTTATCTGCATAATCGGTAAAAAGTATTCCTTCTATATGATCATATTCGTGAAAGATTGCTCTCGACGTTGCACCACTGAAAAACATTTCTTTCTCTTCAAAATTTTCATTAAGATATTTTATGACAAGCGACATTTTCCGTTCAGTGTCCACCCAAACATTTGGAATACTAAGACAGCCTTCGGGACTAGACCAGACATTACCTGCCGTTTCCAATATTTGCGGATTAATAAAAACTTCTGTTATTCCTTTATCTCCGACAAACTTTTCCTTTTCTTTAAGAGTACTTTGCCCGTATTCCTCTACTGTATCTAAAAGAAATAATCTTATAGACCTGTCTATTTGCGGAGCAGCAAGCCCTGCGCCGTTTGCAGCATATAAAGTTTTCCACATATCATCTATCAGATTTTTTAATTTGGGATAACTCTTTGTTATATTTTTGCACTTTTGTCTTAACTTAGGATGCCCATATGCTAAAATTGGAAGTTTCATGATGATAAAAATAATAAAAAACCGTTTAATATATTCCCGGGGGGATTGTTAAAAACTCACACTACTTTTGGCTAAAGCCGGGTGATATTGAAGGTTTATCTAACCCCGGGTTAAAACCCGGGGCTACTGAATAATATTTTTCGTTACGTAACACCCTGCAGAGGCGGATGAACCTATATGGCTCAAGCACTCAAGAGACTTTTGAAAATTCTACCTATTTCTATAATATTCAATATATTATTTTGAAACTAAATTATTTAGAACAGGGTAAACCGTTCCGCCAGGGGACGGACATGTCAAACGGTTGTAATGTGATTTTTCTATTTAAGAAACCCATGACCCGGCACAGCCGCCCTATCGGGGAAAGTTACGGGCTGCTTTTGTTTAATTTCAGTTTTACCTTTTAAGCTTCCTGTCTTTCCATGTAAAATTTCCAAATATGCCGGATAAACCTGCAATTATTATGTACGGTACTTGTAATAATTCAGCAAGGAAAAAGTTTTTTAATATCTCTTTAGAAAAGAGAATCGTGGAACCGGTACTTAGAATTTTATATTCAAAGAAAAATTTTATTATAATACTTAACGCAAATATCAAAAAATATTTTATTGATATGAAGGCAGCCAAAAACGGTAGCATAACAAGGCTAAAATAAAAAAGGAAGATTAAAATAAGCTTAATAACAAGAAGTTTATCTGCATAAAACAGTCCTTTGCTTGCCCATCTTTTTCTTTGATGATAAAACTGTCCAATTGTATCATTTGAACCGGTCTTTACAACTGTTTCTCTATTCAAGCAAAATTTGACCTTGTAGCTTGTCTCCTTCCAGATTTTCTGCATTAAAAATTCATCGTCACCGGATGAAAGATTCATATTACCAGTGAAGCCGCTAACAGCTTCATAAGCGCTTTTTCTGTAAGCAATATTTGCAGCATTACAGATGACAGGCCGATTATTGCCTATTAATCCCGCACCTGTTAATACAAGTCCTGCAAACTCAGTTTTCTGAATACTTCCCCAAATACTTTTTTTATCATAAAATTCTACCGGTCCGGAGACAAACCCGGTATTTTCTTCAAAGCAATGCATCATATTCTTCAGCCAATCAGGCTGGAGAATGCAGTCTGCATCGGTAGTAAAGATTATACTCCCCCTGGAATTTTTAATTCCAAATTTTACAGCTCTTTTTTTATGAGCGTTTAACGAAAAGTTTTGTGGAACGGAAATTATTTTTATGTTATCAGATTTGAAGACTCCGGTAATTTTTTCTAAGGAATCATCACCCGATGAATCATTTACATAAATAACTTCAAATTTATCTTTTGGATAATTAAGCTCTTCTAAACTTTTTAAACTTTTTAAGATGTTCAGAGATTCATTTCTGAACGGAACTATAATCGAGATATACTCATCGTTCATTTTTTTAATTTCAGGGATTTTAAGCTTCTTAAGTCCCTTTAAAATGCCGGAAAGAAAAACTGCATAATGCAATAATAGAATTATCAGAATAAGAGGCAGGTAAATTTCAATCATTGTCTCTCTTATAAAATAATATTACACCTATTATTGAGGGAATGATAATATTTATAAAAAACAATACAGCAGGCGCATCAAAGGCAACCGAACTGACCTCGCCCATTTTCGTAAGGAAAAATATCGAAGCACCTTCACGTATGCCGAAATCTATAAAAGTAAACGGAGTGATAATCGACTTAGTAAACATTACCAGCACTCCTGCCCATAAAAATGTAAAAAAGTTGGCATTACTTGAAAACGCACTGACCAGAATTGCGTATTGAATTATAAAAACTGCATAAAATAAAGCGGATACAACTATCATCCTGATTGTAAATTTCCTATCGAGCCTCTTAAAATCCCGGAGTTTTTCCTTTAATGAAGTAATTATTTTTAACGAACGGAATCTTTTAAATACCGGACCCTGCCAAATTTCAGGTTTAAATACGAGCATGGATATAAAATAGAAAATCACAAGGATAGCGGCTATTAAAATAATGATGAGATAAAGCGGCGTATGATAATACCACCGCAAAAAAATAATGCATGAAATAGAGCCGGAAAAAGTAATTACAAACAAAAGAAAAAACTTATCAACCAGCGTTGCAAATGTTACCTGCAATAATGATTTATCCCTGAACTCTATTGCCCTGCCGAAGAACTCTCCAACCCGTACAGGAGTAAATGAGCCTGCAACTATACCATAAAATAAGGAAGTCCAGATTTTTTTTTTATCATTTGACTGCAGAAGCTTCTCACATGCCATCTGCCATTTTTTAAATTGAAGGTAAAGGTTTAATGATGTTAAAGCGAAAGCTGTTAATACAAGAGTAAGATTTGCTCTTTCAACAGTTGTAAAAATTTTTGTAAAATTAACTTTGAATATTATGTAACAAAGAAATCCCGCAGAAATAAATATCTTTAACAGGATTATACTTATTTTTTTATCTGTAATAAACTTAAATAGTTTGCTATCTTTTATTGCTGTTAATTCGGACATTTATTTCTTATAAATTCTTATTTATCATTTCTTTTGATCATATAAAATCAAACATAAAACCAATGCCAAATCTTGATACTCTGATATCAAGATACTGGTTAAATACATCTCCGCCGTTATAATAGGAAGCATAGAAAATAATTCCTTTCCCCTGCCAGCTTCCGAACTTTAATCCTATCATGTAATTTTGATTAGCAACAAATTCGGGTATACCGCGCAAATCATAATTGACTGCAACAAATATGTTTTCGTCTTTTTCAAAACAAGTCCCGAATAAATTCGGAATGACGTACTCAAACCCAGCTTTGTATAAATTCTTATTAAGCTTTTCGTCCCCCGTCTTCATACCGGTTGACATCGAAGCGCCGGCATAATAACGGAGAAAATTCCCGGCAAATATATTTTCTCTTGCAAACAAAATCTCCCCATAATTATTTCCATAAGGATTGGGAGGCTGGTTATTTAGCCACTGTTGAGTAACCGGGTCCCAAGCTCCATCTACTAAATGAGCGCTGCTGTGAATATATCTGAATCTTGTAACGAACCTGCCGTTATCACATTCTTTAGAATATGCTGCATTCCCGCCAAAGAATCCGTCAATGGCATTTATTTGTAATCTATATGCCAGATAAGAAGTAACATAAGCATAAGCCATAAAATCAGCGCCGACCGTAATCCTGCTTTTTGATGCCGGAAAATTAAATCCCAAAACATCTACAGAATTTCCAATATCCGCCTTTAAATCTGAATTAGCGGTGTAATAAAGTATTCCCATCCTCGGTTCGTCAATTCCTGCTTTCAACGGCATAAAATTAATACCCGCAGGAAGAAAATCAAATTTAAAAGTACTTAAACTATCCTGAGAAATTCCTATCCGAGTGAATAGGGAGACAAATAATATAACCGGTAAAAATTTTTTCATTATTGATTTCTAAAATATTATTAAAAACGGGTATTGAGAACCACCCTATTCCCTAATAATAAAACACTACAATACTTTTCACATACAATTTTACGGAAAGAAAACAAATAAATAAACATTTCTCATGCGTCACTTAAATAGTAATTGTTTCGTTATTGTAGTCATTTGTGACGAATTTTACCTTAATGTGCAGGGATAGTATGTCCTCCATTTTAATAATTGTTACGGAAAATTCTTTTTGTTACTTTTGATAACATAATTCTTAACTTGTGGAGAGGAAATGTTTATAAACTTCAGCGACATCCCGGGGAATCATAATCTTTACCTGGATTACCTGTACGAATTTGATAATGTTAAAGACTTTTATAAAACAAATTTTCGTGACAAAGAAGAATATTTAAAAACATTCAGAAAAGTTGCGGAATCTCACGAACATTCGCGTGAGCATCTTGTAAATGCTTTAAATGGACAATATAAAGATTTTAATCTCTCCTCAAAAACTCAAAAAAATATTTCTGCACTTAGCGATAAAAAAACTTTAGCAGTTGTTACCGGCCAGCAGCTTGGTATTATGGGCGGACCTCTTTACACATTTTATAAAATTATTACTGCTATAAAATTAAGCTCGGCTCTCTCAGAACGATATGACGATTACCAGTTTGTACCGGTATTTTGGCTTGAGGCAGACGACCACGATTTTAATGAAGTCAGAGAAATATATCTTATAAATGATAATAACGAAATTAAGAAAATTGCATACGATCATGAATTACCGGAAGATGAAAATATAGGCAGTGTGGGCAATCTTCAGTTTACCGAATCACTGAATAATTTTTTTATGGAACTTGAAAACAATCTACGGAGTACCGAATACACACCGGCGCTTATGGAAAAGATAAAATCCATTTATAGCATTGGAAAGACTTTTAAGCAATCATTCAAAGAACTTCTTTTTTGGCTTTTCGACAAGTACGGTCTGATAATTTTTGATCCGCAGGATTTAAAAGTAAAAGAAATTTTAAAGCCAGTATTTAAGAAAGAGATCACCGATTTCGGGATCCATACCGAAAAGCTTGTGAGTGTAAGCGCTAAGCTTGAAGAAATATATCATGCACAGGTTAAAGTAAGACCGATAAATCTTTTTTACAGTTATGAAGGAGGAAGATATTTAATAGAACCGGTTGAGAATGAATTCAGGCTAAGGAGAAAAAGGAAAAAGTTTACACAGGAAGAATTACTTGCAGCTATGGAAAATGAACCCGGTAATTTTAGCCCGAATGTATTATTGCGACCAATATGCCAGGACTTTATATTACCTACGGCATTCTACGTAGGCGGGCCAAGTGAAGTTGCTTATTTTGCTCAGATAATGCCGTTGTATGATTTCTATAAGATTGAACCCCCTATTATATACCCAAGATCTTCCGCAACTATAATTGAAAAAAACATTTCTTCGATAATTGAAAAATTTGAAATAAACCTGGACCAATTGCTGCTTGATCCTGAAAGATTGAAGAAAAAGATAATAGATTCTATCTCAAACAGTTCAGTCGATGCAATCTTCAATAAAACTGTAAGTAACATTGAAAAAGAAATGAATCAGCTTAAAGAGAAGCTTTTTGAATTCGATAAAACATTAAGCGATTCAACCGCAAAATACGGCGAGCGGATTTTACGCTATATAAATGAACTGAAGGACAAAGCAATAGAAGCACAAAACAGAAAATTCGAGACTACACTGCGGCAGATTGATAAAGTTACAAATTCAATCCTTCCTAATTCGGTTCTGCAGGAAAGAGAAATTAATTTTATTTATTTTGCAAATAAATACAGCCTGGAAATTCTTAAACATTTATTCGATGAACTCTCAATTAACAAATTTGAGCACCAGATAATAAGTATTTGAATTAATTATTCAATTGCATTTCCGACATTAAGCAGTCAGAGGCCTAACGCAAAGGGAATTATTATATCCTATTGTAATTGCATTTGAGAATAACACATATTGTACTCCCCGCTTTATTGTTGACATTACCAATTTTATTACATAAAATAATATTGTTATTATATATCAAATTAGGGCGACATTGCTTATGAACATTCCCTTCAAAATCGCTCGCTTGGATGCGTCTTTTTTAATCAGCAAAATATTTTTGAGGATGAAATGAAAATATTTTTAATGTTATTATTTGCTCTTTCTTCTATCACTATTGCCCAGAACCCTAAGTGGATAAATTATCCTAATACAAAAAAAATTATGACAGTAAAGGAAGAAGGCAACAATATTTGGATAGGAACAAAAGGAGGTTTGCTTAATCTTAATAAAACAACAGGTAATATAACTTTGTATAACAGATCAAATTCAGGTTTGCCTTATAACTGGGTTAACTCAATAGCCATAGACGGCAGCGGTAATAAGTGGATGGGGTCTTATGAAGGCGTACATGGGACTTATGGCGGGCTTACAAAATTTGACGGCACTAAATGGACAGTATATAATACTTCAAATTCAGGTTTGCCTGATAGCGTCGTTTTATCAATAGCCATTGATAGCAAGGGGAATAAATGGATTGGAACCGGTCAGGGTGGGCTTACAAAATTTGACGGCACTAAATGGACCGTTTATAATACTTCAAATTCCGGCTTGCCCAATAATTATGTCTACTCAATAGTCATTGATGGCAGCGGTAGTAAATGGATTGGAACTTACGCCGGACTTGCAAAATTTGACGGTAGTTCCTGGACAGTTTATAATGCTTTAAATTCCGGATTACCGTATAACTATATCCAGGCTATAGCTATAGACAGCAGCGGTAATAAATGGATTGGGACTTATAAAGGAATCGCAAAATTTGACGGTACTAAATGGACATTATATAATGCTTCAAATTCCGGATTGCCAAACAACGATGTCTGGTCGATTACAATAGATGGCAGCGGTGATAAGTGGATTGGAACCGAGAACGGGCTTGCAAAATTTGACGGCACTAAATGGACAATTTATAATACCTTAAATTCTGCTTTGCCCAATAACGATATTCAGGCAATAATCATTGACGGCAATGGAAATAAGTGGATTGGGACTTTCGGAGGCGGGTTTGTAAAATATGACGGCAAAACATGGACAGTTTTATACTGATGATAATTTATCCATTATGGAGATCGTGCCATCAAATAGTTTTTCTATAATAATTTCACCCCTGGCGGGGTTTAGATATCGTTAATTCAGAATTGTGAAATATTATTGGGAATAATTATAAATATTACACTTAAATCAGAGTTAGTTAGACATTAGAATAAATGATTACAAATATGTAATGTTTTCCTTTTTTATTGAAGTTAATACTTTTATAATATCCTGCAAATATACCGCCACGGTGCATCGGGGCAAAACAGTAACGCCAGGAAAATTATTAAATGAAAATTAAGTTGACGCGCATGCGATAAGGAATCGGGACAGGCTGTCTCTACCGGCAAGGATGAAAACCTTTGAGGTTTTAAAGCTATATTATATTATCTGATTGTCAGTTCGGTGTCAAAATCAAAGAAGTTAAGCTTTTCCCTATCAAGCATTAGCGTTCTAATTTTTCCCCGTTCCGGCATTTCTCTTGCAGGAATACGGGCTACAAATTGAACTTTATCAATAAGGAAGTATAAGAATATTTCATTCCCCATTGGTTCTACAACCTCAAGCGGAGTATCGATCTTATAATACTTAGGTTTGTAATCCATTGAAGCGGTGTCGTAAATATCCTCAGGACGTATTCCAAGCCAGATATTCTTATTTATATAATCTTTCAAAGTATCTTCTTGTTTGCCGATAAGCTTAATCGATAAATCATTACCGCTGCTTTTGAATACAACGCCGTTATCCTGTAAAATTTTCCCTTCAATAAAATTCATGGAAGGGCTGCCGATAAAGCCCGCTACAAATTTATTAACCGGCAAGTTATACAGATTAAGCGGAGTTTCTACCTGGTGTATAACTCCGTCCTTCATAATAACAATTCTGTCACCCATAGTCATGGCTTCGGTTTGGTCGTGGGTTACATAAATCATGGTTGCATTAAGACTATGGTGAAGTTTGGAAATTTGAGTTCTCATCTGCACGCGAAGCTTTGCATCAAGGTTACTTAAAGGTTCATCAAATAAGAATACTTTAGGTTTTCTGACAATGGCTCTTCCAACAGCCACCCTTTGACGCTGTCCGCCGGAAAGAGCTTTTGGTTTCCGTTCAAGATATTCTTCAATTCCCAAAATTTTTGCAGCATCATTTACTCTTATTTTTATTTCTTTCTTATCCAATTTTCTAAGTTTTAGGCCGAATGCCATATTTTCATAAACCGTCATATGCGGGTACAGGGCATAATTCTGAAAGACCATTGCAATATTCCTGTCCTTAGGAGCCACATCATTTACAAGCTTTCCATCGATAAACAGCTCACCTTTGGAAATATCTTCAAGGCCGGCAATCATTCTAAGAGTAGTTGATTTACCGCAGCCGGAAGGGCCCACAAGCACAACAAATTCCCTGTCTTTCACATCAATATTAATTTCTTTAACCGCAATATTTCCCCCTTCATAGACTTTCGATACGTTTTTAAGTTGAACTTCAGCCATTTTTTATCCGCATATTTGTTTTAATTGATTCATAAAATCAGGATTAGATATACCTGCACATTCAAAGTTATCAACTTTTCCGCCGCCTTGCAATATTAGAGATAAGATAGCGAATGCCATTGCAATTCTGTGATCTCCAAAACTTTCAAAAACCGGGGAATAATTTTTAATTTTACCGGAAAAGGCGAAGCCATCTTCATATTCTTCAACTTCAAGTCCGAGAATTTTCAAATTATGGCAGACAGCATTAATTCTATCCGTTTCTTTTCCTCTTAACTCGGCAGCGTTTTTTATTTTAAATTCTCCTTCGGCAAAGATACCAGCAATGGATAAAATCGGAATTTCATCAATAATATTGGGAATTATTTCAACCAGTATTTCAATATTATTCAGAGCGCTGCTTCTTACAATTATATCTCCCAGCGCTTCGCCGGAAATAATTCTTTCATTTTCGTTTTCAATTTTTGCGCCCATTCGTTTTAAAACCGTGAGAATGCCGGTCCGGGTTTCATTCAAAGAAACATCTTTTATTCTCAATTCCGAGTTTTTAGAAAGCAATGCAAGAACAATAAAAAATGCGGCAGTGGAAATATCCGAAGGCACAAAATATTCCTTAGGCTCAGGATAGTTATCTTTCGAGGCATAACTAATTTTACCGTCAGCAGTGATTTCTGTTTTTAATTCAAGCATTTTCTCTGTGTGATCTCTTGAAGGTAATTTCTCAATAACGGAAGTGATACCTTCGCAATGAAGTCCTGCCAGCAAAACGGCGCTTTTAACTTGTGCGCTTGCAACGGGAAGCTCATAATTTATAGGTATAATCCTTTCGGAAGGGGAAATTGTAACCGGTAAAGTAAATTTTTCTGTGGCGGAAATTTTCCCTCCCATTGCCGTAAGCGGGAAAATTATTCTTTTCATCGGCCGTTTGGAAAGAGATTCATCACCGGTTATTGTCGATTCAAAATTCTGAGCAATTAATATCCCGCTGATAAGGCGTGTTGTAGTCCCGGAATTACCGGCATCTAACGGAGCATTAGGTTTTATGAATTCTTTAAATCCCTTCCCTTTTATTTCGAAAAATTTATTTTTATTACTTACTTCAGCGCCTAATTGTATAAAGCACTTTTGGGATGATTTTACATCCTCGCCGTTGGAAAGGTTATAAATTCTTGAAGTCCCCTTTGCCATGGAAGCAAACATAACCGAACGATGAGAGATTGACTTATCACCCGGCAGTTTTAGTGTACCTTCAACTTTTTCTATTTTATTAAATTCCTGGATCATATTGTTTCACTTCCAGCATTACGATTATACGAATTAAAACGAATTTCACGAATTATAATTGTTTGTTACATACGGCATCGTATACAAATTGGGCTGAGATCCTCCTAGCGGCGGACAGGTATGATACATATCCGTTGCTGTGCCATCCATCCGGGATTTAGAAAGGGGCTGTTTGGGGGTTCGTTTTGCTATAAATATTCCGCCCCATCCGGGGCTAAGAATAATTTTATAAAAAAATCGATATACCACAAATATTCCTTCCCTTGCAAGACTTATAACAGATAACACATAATATTGTTAACTAAATATATTTTATCTCATATACCAGCTTTGTAATAACTCTTCCATCTCTTCGGAAGAATACTCAGTTTTCTTATACATATTTTTTTTAAAACGCTGTCTGAATGCTTCATACAATACTACTGCGGAAGCCACTGATACATTCAGGCTTTGCACCATCCCGCACATCGGGATTAAAAATTTCTTATCCGCCAATTTTACCGCTTCTTCAGAAACTCCGCGGTGTTCATTGCCTAATACAATCGCCGTCTTCTGTGTTAAGTCCAAATCAAAAAGAGAAACTGCATCACTGCATATTGATGAAGCCAATATTAAGAAGCCTTCAGTGCGCAGGTTATTATAGCATGCTTCAACATCCTTGAACTTTTCTTTCTCAACCCATTTAAATGCCGAGGCAGAAGATTTTTTCCCAATCTTAGGAAATTTTTCAACCGTATAAAGCAAAGAAACTTTCGTAACCCCTACAGCATCGCACGTTCTGAAAATTGCGCTGACATTGTGCGGATCGTGAATATTTTCCAATACTATACGTAATGATTTTTGCCGGGCATGAACAACAGAAATAATTTTCTGCTTTCTTTTTTCAGTTTTAAATGCTTCCACTAATTACTTTTATTAAATACAAGTTTGTAAATAATTTTATTTCGTGTTCCCCTTGCTTTATCCAATTTGAATTTATTTATATCGGTTTTTAGATAATAAGCGGCAAGTTCTAAAATTTTATCCATAGCCGTGTTTTCATTATGAGCCCAGCATTCGCATCCTTTAATACTTGGTATCGAGACGATGCAACCGTCGTCGGTTTTATTTAAAACGATATCTAAAATCATGTTGTAACAATTTTAACACCGGAGCTTGTGCCAATCCTGTCCGCTCCGCTGGCAATCATAGTCTCGGCATCTTTTCTTGTTCTAATACCGCCCGCTGCCTTTACTCCAATAGAATTTCCAACAACGTATTTCATCAATGCAACGTCATTTGCATTAGCCCCCCCAGCGTTAAAACCTGTAGATGTTTTTACAAAATCTGCTCCTGCTTCTTTACAGAGTAAGCAAGCTTTTATTTTTTCATCATCGGTAAGCAGTGAAGTTTCCAGAATCACTTTACATATTGCATTGTTTTTCTTTGCAACAGATACAACCTGGCTAACATCATTAAAAACAAATCCATAATTCCCGCTTTTCAGCATTCCGATATTTATCACCATATCTACTTCACTTGCACCATTTTTAACTGACTGTTCAGCTTCAAACTTTTTCGCTTCGGTAGTATTTGCGCCAAGCGGAAAACCAATTACGGTACAGACTTTCACACCGCTATTCTTAAGAAGCTCATAACATTGAGGTACATAAATAGGATTAACACATACTGAAGCAAAATTGTATTGCTTAGCTTCCTCGCAAAGAGAGTTTATCTCGCCGGGTATTGCATCGGGCCTTAGTAATGTATGGTCAATTTTCCCCGCGATATTTTTTTCTGCCGGTTCACTAATCCCGATCCTATCGGAGATGCTTGAAACTGCATGTTCTAAATATTCATGCAATATTTTTTCCACAATTTCCTGTGAAACGATTTGCTCTATAGTTTTATTATCCATTTTGTTCACCATACATTGAATAAGCTTTATATGTGTTTTTTAACAGCATAGCAACCGTCATTAAACCGACTCCCCCGGGTACAGGTGTAATATAAGACGATTTCGGCGCAACATTTTCAAAATCAACATCACCAACAATTCTATATCCCTTAGGCTTTGTTGTATCTTCGATGCGGTTTATTCCTACATCTATTACAACAACTCCATCTTTTACCATACCGGCTTTTACAAAATTCGGACTGCCTATTGCAGCTATTAAAATATCAGCCTGAAGAGTATATTGCGCAAGATTTTTTGCGGCGGAATGACAAATAGTAACCACTGCATTGGCGCCTTCCTTTTTTTGAAGCATTATGTTGGCAATAGGTTTACCGACAAGGTTACTTCTTCCCATAACAACCACATGCCTGCCTTTTGTTTCTATTCTATAGCGAATAAGCAGTTCCTGAATGCCTGCCGGAGTACAAGGTGCAAAAGTATCTTTGCCGATGACCAAATTTCCCACGCTGATTGGATGAAATCCGTCAACATCCTTTTGGGGTGAAATAGCATCGATTATTTTATCTTCATTTATATGTTTCGGCACGGGAAGCTGAACCAATATGCCGTGGTAAGCTTTGTCTTTATTGTATTTTTCAATAAGCGTTAGCAATTCAGCTTCGGAGGTATCGGCGCTTAATTTTTCTATTTTTGACCGCATCCCTATTTCCAAACAAGATTTTGCCTTACTCCTAACATAACTTTCAGATGCAGAATTATTACCGACCAATATTGTTACTAAACCCGGAACATTCTTACCGTTTTTTATAAGTTCTGCAACGGCTTGTTTAAGCTCTTCCTTAATTTCTGCCGCAACTTTTTTACCGTCAATTAGTTCCATCTAAATTTTTTAAATCCTTTCTAAAGACTCTACATATTTAATGCATTATTAATTTAAGCTGCTCCGAATCAGATTGTTCATCTTTAGCCGTAATTTCAATTTCACACGTTTCAGATAAATAATTTTTCAATTTTTGGTCATTAGTTATTTCTTCTTCAAACGGGTTAGAATTCTGCCAGCCGAGTTTTCCTGTTGTTCTGTAATTTTCAAGTCTGCGTAAAACAATTTCACAAAACACCGGATCAATATCAGATGTTAAACATCTTCTTCCGTACCGCTCAGCGGAAAGTAATGTTGCGCCGGAATGTGCAAAAAAATCAACTACAACATCATTCTTAGCGCTGCTTGAGAGCATTATCCTGTCAATGGCTTTTAAGGGTTTCTGTGCGTAACAGCCGTTAACATTTTCTTCCATCCTGTAAAATACCTGTTGAATATCAACCCACACATTGCCTGCCCGGATAAATTCAGATTTACTTCTTTCAAAATTTTTGGTTTTTTGCCCATTTATAGTTTTATAATAGCCATTTAGTATTTTAGGTATATCCGTATATTCAGCATCAATATTAAATACCGGTTTTCCCTTAATGTAATAAAGAAGTTCCTGCCGTATAGACATCCAATTCTTCTGGGTTCCATACCCGCGCTGATTTCTCATCGTAATAAGACTGCGGGAATTAAATTCAAAATCCCGCATCATAACAATAAAATCTGCAAAAGGCTGAAAATGATTATTCTGGTCAGCGCCAAGCCAGATATAAAAAGATGAATCACCAGAAAGACATCTATTAGTGATGCTTACCCATTTACGGCACCATTCAATAAAATTACTTAAATCCTTCTCTTCAAAAGCGACAAAATTGTACGGCGGATCCTGTATTGCGAGCGATGCTCTTTTATCGCCGGTCAGCTTTTCAAGAATAATTCCGTCTGTTGCATCCAGGCACGCTATTTTATGCTTTCCCCGCGGATCGCTCCAAACATCACCGGGTTTAAACCTGCTATATGGAATAAGAAGTTCCCTTAGCCTAACATCGTTATCTATTCTTGGTAAGGGGAAATTTTTCATAATAATGAACCTAAGCTAAACTTTAATCAATTTTCTTTATAAAATCAGGAAAAGTAATTTTTTCAAGTTCCAATGTTTTCCCGGTTTCGGTATTAATCTTAAAATATATTCCGCATAAATGAGAGTCATTTTCAGCAGTTTCATACTTTTGCGGCGTCTGGAAGATAAACCGGTTTATTGCAGCCTGTTTTTTCATTCCTATAACGGAATCATAGGGTCCGGTCATACCTACATCGGTAATATAACCCGTTCCGTTTGGAAAAATTCTTTCGTCGGAAGTTTGAACATGCGTATGGGTTCCCACCATAGCGCTAATCTTACCGTCAAGATAATTTATCATTGCAATTTTTTCTGCCGTCGCTTCTGCATGAAAATCCATGAAAATAATATTTGTTTCGCTTTTTAATTTTGAAAGCACCCAGTCGGCAGATTTAAATGGACAGTCTATAGTAGCCATAAAAGTCCTGCCCTGCATATTTATAACTGCAACCTTCCCTTTAGGATTTTCTGCTACAAAATAGCC
>Ga0116130_1000372_pt1 | contig 28615 bp, 24 predicted proteins | sample June2015DPH_17_5_FD_89733 | JGI IMG/M metagenome (GOLD analysis project Ga0116130, IMG submission 89733) | Peatland microbial communities from SPRUCE experiment site at the Marcell Experimental Forest, Minnesota, USA - June2015DPH_17_40 | ecosystem: Environmental > Terrestrial > Soil > Wetlands...
ACCGGTTTAGTTTTCAACTGTCCTATCCTTTTCTTTAATTCAGAATTTGAGACTAAAGTATTAACCACTTTGTGATCGGGAAGATGCACGACATCAACGATGGGGGGATTACTAAAAGAAGAGTATGTATGTATTGCCCATTCGGAATTAGGCGATATTTGATATGAATGTGTTCCCGGCTCATCCTGAGGAGAAATTCTTTCTGCCTTCCCGGTACCGTTAAGCGCCATTCTAAATAAATATCTTTGCGCGGCATTATCAGGTGAAGCTATAAAATAAATCCAGCCGTTTGCTTCATCAATACTTTCAATGCTGATTACATCAAAGTCACCCGGGGTAACCAATTTTAGATCACCTGTATTTTTCGATACTATATAAACATGCCGCCAGCCATCCCTTTCACTGACCCAGACGAATTGTTCGCCGCTCTTAAACCATTGGGGATCATCATTTATATCTACCCATGCTTTATCCTCTTCAACGAATAATGTTTTTACATCTCCTGATTTTACATTGGCAAGCATTATTTCGTTTTTATTCTGCGCCCTGTTCAGGCACTGTAAAATAATTTCATCAGAGCCTGCCGCCCAGTCCATTCTTGCAATGTAATTATTTCGGGAATCGCCGGGTACTTTCATCCAAACTGTACTGCCGCCTCCTGCACTAACTACACCCACACGGCAGGCTGAATTAGTTGTTCCCGCTATTGGATATTGAACGGGTTTAACAAATGAGTAAAGAGAATCAGTATCGTCAATTAACAGGAAATCTTTTACACCGCTTGCATCAAGCTGCCAGTATGCAATCGTTTTGCTATCAGGGCTCCACCTGAAACCGTCCCTTAAATCTAATTCTTCCTCATATACCCAATCGAATGTGCCATTAATTGTGGTGAAAGAACCGTCTTTTGTTAATTGAGTTATGTTATTGGTTGATAAATCCTCAACATAAAGATTATTTTTCATTACATAAGCAACTTTTGCTTCATCAGGAGAAAATTTAGCAAACATAAGTGTGGAAGAATCAGCATTACCGCCAAGTTTAAAAAATTTCCGGTTTTCAAGATTTAATACCCAATAATCACCGCGTGTATTTCTGCGCCAGACTCTTGCAGAGTTTGTAAAAATTAATAACAACTTTTTGCCAGGGGACCATTGATAATCATCTATTCCGAGCGAGGATTCCTGCCCCTGAGGAATTAATTTTTCAGCAGGGATAAGTATTTTCCTGTTTCCCGTCGCAGCGTCATAGGATACAATATCCTCACCTTCTTTAGTTTTTTCCGAAGGCTCTAAAGTGGTATAACCTGTTCCATCTTCCAGCCAGCGGGCGGGACCAAATCTTTCGGCGCGAAAATAATTAGAACCAAAAACTTTATTCAGAGTTATTAGAGTAGAGTCATCATCCTGTGCTCTGGGAATTATTGTTACAAATAGAATAAAAAAGAGAATTAAATATAATCTTGCCTTCATAATTTTCTCCGGTGAGATTTAACTTGTAATAATTTAGGCGATAATTTATGTCGAATATTATTTTAAGGCAAGAAATTTATTTTGAATGGAAAGGAAAACAATAATAAAAGTGACCCACAATTTCATTTAACATAATATGAGAGGCTAAATAAAATTGCGAGCCGCAGAAAACAACATTAATGAGAAATTAAATTTTTATAATCGTTTCAATAATTTCACTAATCCAATTTTTTCAAATAAACATCTCCATTTATCGTTTCTATTTTCACTTTATTTTTACCCCCTTTAATACTTGCTTTACCATGAATATATTTTCTTGGAGAGCCTTTAGAGTAATCCCAATTATCTGTTTGAGTTCTATTAATATCAAAATCACTAATAATTTTATAATCTCTATTATCTCTGTCTCTATTTTTTGTGATTGTAAGAGTTATATCTATATCCATCGAAAAACCGTCTGGAACTAAAAGGGTAATATCACCGCCGGAAGATTGCAGATCAATATTCCTGTCGCTATCGTCAGGTTTGCAAATTTCCTTGACATTTATATTCCCTCCCATAGTAGCAGCATTGACACTCCCGTCAACCTCATCAATCTCGATATTTCCACCCATAGTTTTTGCTTTTACAAATTTTTTAGCCGAGTGAACGCTAATTTCCCCTCCCATTGTAGAAACGTTTGCTCCATTGGACGCATCATCAACATCTATTGCTCCCCCCATACTTGAGATATCTACTTCGTCACCCTTAGATTCACCATTTTTTCTTGTGACATTTTTCATTGTTACCTTGCCCCCCATTGATGATCCTTTTACATCGCCGGTAACATTTTCAAAATCTACATTTCCTCCCATTGTATGAACGTTCCCATCAACATCCGAGCCGATAAGTGAGATATTTCCGCCCATAGTTGAGAGATCAAGGTATCCTTTTAATTTTGAGAGTGTGAGTCCCCCGCCCATTGTTTGACCTGAAATTTTTCCATCAACACCGTCTATTGCAAGCGCTCCACCCATGGTATTAATTTCCACATCGAATTTAACTGGAACCTTTATGTCAAATTGAGCTTTGCTGTTTTCATTATCGTGATGATGCTTATATTTTGAGTTTATTTCAACACCGGAACTATTTTTCTCAATCTCCAGCATAATATCATCCCGGTCACGCCCGCCGAAAACAGCATCTACATTAACCTCATTCTTCTCCCAGCCTGTTATTGAAATTGATCCTCCCGATTTCAAATCTATACTAAGTTTTTGCCCTTTCTCCACTGCAAAGCTTTTATGAGTTTCCTGACTTCCGCTAACTTCGGAACTTGAAGTACTGCTGGTATCTGTTCCTGATCCAGTTTCATCATTTTGAACATGACATGCAATAGAAAATGCCCAAAAGGAAATTAAAATAAGGACATAAAATATCCTTCTAAATACTTTATTTAGGTTCATAACCACTCCATTCCTTAAATAATTTATTTTCTTAGTTTATGTATTTCAATGCCATCATTTATTGTATTAATAGTGATAGAATCTCCGCCGCCGTTTATTTTATAAGCTGCACTAACAGAGCCTGAATATTTTCCGGAGTCATAATTATTGGCAGGAAATTCCGATATAATAGGCTTTTCTCCGGATTCGCCCCATCCGCCAAGATTTACATTAGCATAAATAGTTGCTTTTATATCCGGATCAATATAAAACCGGACCGAACCATTTAATGATTCAAGCTTACTAGAACCTTTGACGGATTTTAACTCAGCATAAATATCGCCTGATGAAGTGCTTGCGTTTATTGAACCGTTTATATTATAGAGATATATACTGCCGCCGTAAGTTCTGGCAGATACCCAACCCCAGGAGCCAAGGATTTTTATATCTCCGCCGTTTGTATTTAAAGTAGCACCGCCGGAGACTTTTTTTACATCAATATTGCCGCCCATTGTATTAACATCTGCATTTCCTCCAATATCGCCGGTTGTAATATCACCGCCATAAGTTTTAACATTCAGGTAATTTCTCACATTGCCGATTTTGATATCACCTCCATTAGTCTGGATATCGCCCTTTCCTGAAACATTAGCTACGGTTATATCACCGCCGTTAGTACCAAGAGTTAAATCGCCATAAATATTACCGGCAGTTACATCGCCTCCATTTGTTTTAACATTTACATAACCCGTTATATCGCTGAGGGTGATATCACCGCTACCGGTAGAGGCCTGACAGTTTCCTTTAAGCTGGTTGTGAAGGATTATATCGCCCTGGTTGGAATTCAGATCAAGATTGTATTCTACGGGAATAAAAACCTTAACATCGGAATTATTACCGTAGCCGGAACCGTTATATTGCACAAAAACATTGTTGCCTGACTGGTAAATAGCTGCAGAATTATTGTTATTGTCATCTACATCTCCAACTCTTATATACACTTCGCTTTTACCCCATGTTTCAACCGTGATATCGCCTGTGTTTACAGAGATTTTTAATGTGCCGCCTTTATTAACTTTAAATGATCTTATTATATCTCCGTTATTGTCCGATTTTAATGCAGCCCTTAAATCGCACGAGCTAAATGCAGCAGCAAGAATTAGCAGTAATGCCGCCAGCTTAAATGATCTCATTGTATTTTTTCCTCCTTGAGTAAGGATGCAGCCCGAATGCGTACATATTCGTTGTCATCGTTTTTCACTTTTTGATTTAAAACTTTCATCCCTTCCTGTCCTATTGTCTTACCGTTAAGTTTAGCCGATGCCAAACCGTTTATCGCAGCTACCCGTAGTCCTGAGTTTTTGTCATGCTCAAGTGCATATAAAAGAGATTCATTTATTTCATCATCGTACGGCAGATAAAGCAATGCCTTTAAGGCTTCTATGCGCACAGCGGGGTTGCCGTCGAATTTTAATGCTGTAATCAGCGCCGACTTTACTTTAGGATTCGCCTTGTTATTTTCCATAGTTTGATTTGCAAGTGCATTCACAGTTTGTATACGGGTGCCGGGACTTTTTTCATTCACAAGTGCATTTGCTAAGATTTTTTGAACAGCCGGATCATTCAATTTCCCCTTCATAGTCACTCTTTTTACCTCATCAAACGAAAATTCAACCTCGCCATTATTTGGAACACTGTTTACAAATTGAACGTTCGCAACTTCAGTATTTCCGCCGGTTAACCCTAAGTTTTCAGTAAGACTACTTATTTTTACCGACCCGTCAGAAGTAAATAGCAGATATCCTAAAAATAGGCCTACTGCCAAAGAAAATGCACCGGCAAATACAGGCTTTTTATATGCCCACAAATTCCTACGAAGAACGTTAAATACTTTTTCTATAATAGTCTGTTTTGACAAATCAAAATCCAGCTTTAACCGGAATTGTCTTCTGGCCTCCTGCAGAAACTGTTCATCTATTTCTCCAATTTTATTTTGATCAACGGCATCATAATATTTTTTAAGCTTATCATATTCTGCCTGGCATTGGCTACATTCTATTAAATGCTGATGAAGCTTGTATAATTCGTTATCATTCAGCTCATCAAGAAGAGCCAGTTGTAACATTTCTTTATATGTCTGATGTTCCATAATAGACTCCTAATCCTTATCCATAAAATCTTTTAAGTGATCCCGCATTCTTTGCGTGGCTATAAAAAGATAATTTTTTATTGTTCCTTCACTGCAATTCATCATTGTTGAAATTTCTTTTATCTTGTAACCTTTATAATGCTTCATTGTAAACACAAGCCGCTGCTGAGGAGAAAGTTTATCCAGTCCGTTCTCTATTCGTGTTGAAATTTCGGAATTCATAGCGTTGTTATCAGGAGTTTGGTTATCTGTCAAAGTATTTGCTAACGACCTCGGATTGCTATCTTCTTCCGTTTCCTCATCTAAAGAAGTGTATGCATATTTCTTCTTCTGAGAACGGTAAGTAAGGCAAACGTTGGTCGTTATCCTATAGAGCCAAGTTGAGAATTCGCTTCTGAATTCGAATTTCTTTATCCCTTTAAATACTCTTAAAAAAACTTCCTGATAAATGTCTTTTGCATCTTCATTATTATTAATAAACGAATGTGCTATTCCAAGAACGTTTTTATCGTACCTGTAAACAAGCTTTTCAAATGCCGACCTTTCCCCATTCTGCGCCGCAATTACCAATTTGTTCTCTTCTTGTGTCATTCATTCCTTAATGTCTATCTAATTAGACTTCTTTCATTCAAATAAGGTTGGGGAGATGAAGAATAAAATTTGCTCATATTTAATCATAGTAATTTATCAATTCTTTAAATTATTTGCTTAATTTGTAAAGAACTTTTAAATAAATAGTACTTTTTGCCGATAATAATTATATAGTAAGAACATATTTCATTTTCACCTATTTACAGGAGATCTTATTAAATATGAATATGAAAAAATTCGGTAACTCAAATGAAACAGTTTCATTATTAGGAATGGGGTGCTGGGGAATCGGAAAAATGATGTGGATTGGCGCTGATGATAAAGAGTCTAAGAAAGTTTTACATAAAGCAATTGAGCAAGGAATAAATTTTTTTGACACAGCGCTTGTATACGGCAACGGGCATAGTGAAAGCCTTGTAGGAGAAGTTGAAAAAGAATCCGCGAAAAAACTTTTTATAGCTTCAAAAATTCCTTCAATGAAAAACGAATGGCCTGCATCAAACAATTCGACTCTTAAAGAATCTTTTCCGAAAAACTATATTATAGAGAAAACTGAAGAAAGTCTCCGCAACTTAAAACGAGATTATATTAATTTGATGCAATTTCATGTCTGGAATGATAAATGGGCAGATAACGACGATTGGAAAGAAGCGATAGAAAAATTAAAAAACGACGGGAAGGTTCTTTTCTGGGGAATTTCAATGAATGATCATCAACCGACAAACGGAATAGAAACGGGCAAAACCGGCTTAATTAACAGCTTCCAGGTAATCTTTAATATTTTTGAACAGCGGCCCATGAATCGTTTGTTTCCGTTCTGTAAAGAAAATGAGATAAGCATAATTGCACGCGTTCCTTTTGATGAAGGTGCATTAACCGGGAACATATATCCTTCTACGCAATTTCCTGTCGGAGATTTTCGAAATGAATATTTTAAAGACAAAAGGAAAATTGATGTAAAGCTACGGGTGGATAAAATCTGGAATGACGTTAAATCCGAAACTGCATCCATGGCTGAGGCTGCTCTTAGATTTATTATCAGTCATGATGCGGTCACTTCAGTTATTCCGGGTGTAAGGAAAGAAAAAAATTTAATGGCAAATATAGCCGGCATAAAAAAAGGAAATCTTTCCCCAAAACTGTCAGAAGAACTAAAAGTTCATAAGTGGGATAAAAATTTCTACGAATAACGAGAAAGAATAGTACACTGATTGCACAGATTTTCACTGATTTTTAATTTCGTGTTATCTGTGTTTTATTTACAATATCGAATATTTAGATAAACTATTAAAATCTTAATCTGTTATTTATCTATAAATGATACGACCGCATTATAAACCATATCGATCTGCAGTTCCTTAATACATTTGAATTTGACATCGTTTCTTGAACAAATTAAAGGTTGCGGCGAATAAAAAAAACAGGGCGAACATTCAAGGTTAAGAGAAATTATTTTGTATTCCGTATGCCAGGGATGAATGTATGACTTATTTGTAGGGCCTATAACCGCAACAACTTTTCTTTTCAAAGCCGAGGCAATATGCATAAGGCTTGAATCATTTGTAACAAATACATCGCACCGTTTTATAACAGCAGCATTTTGGGGAAGGTCTTCTGCTTCGGCAGAAACTGCATTTCCGGAATCAATTGAATCTACAATCTTTTGCTTTAATTTTTCTTCTTCGGGACCGCCGAATACTAATATTTTTACCCTATTATATTCAATTAGTTTCTTGCCAAGCGCTGCAAATTTTTCAGGTTCCCATCTCCTAAAAATATGATTCTTTAAAGTTGCCGAGCCGGGATGAAAGCCGATAACAACATCGCTATCCTTAATATTTATTTTTTTTAAGTATTCGACAGCAAACGATTCATCTTCATTATTTATAGAGAAATTAAGATCGGGCTCATCGGTAAATTTCTCATTTATTAATTTTTCAACCAGTTTAATATTTGTCTGGACATTATGAACGGAATCATCCTCTATAATTCTAACATTATTCAGGAATCCGAATTCGCGGGTATTCATACGTAAATAATCTACTCCGGCTCTTTTATGTGCACCCAGTAAAAAATTTATTAAATTATATTCTTTCCGGTTGGAAGGATAAACATTTATTGATGCATGGTATTTTTTTCGTAACTTTAGCAGATAATTAAATGCAGGATAAATGCCCTGTTTTAAAAAATCAAAATAATGGACATTATTAATATCACTATTTCTCAAGTACATATCATTAACACCTTTAAACATTACTAAGGCATCAATTTGAGCATCGGGTAATGATTTGCGCAAAAGCCTCAAAGCCGGTGTAAACATTAATGCATCGCCTATACCGGAAAGGGCTAAAATTAAAATATTCATTCAATTGATTAAATTATATTGTAGTAATTTACGAAACTCCAGCCCCTATCCGCATCCTTAAGTAAACAAAATAATCCGCTACTTAAAGAAAGACACCAAATAAAAACGCAGTTACCCAACAGATTAAAGATCCTTAAAGATTAAACTTCCTTAAACTATAAAGTTATTAATTATCTTTCCTTTTGAAATAAGCATCGTATTTGTGTTTATCAACAGGCTCATAATATTTTTCATATAATTCCTGCAATTGTTGAAGAGACACAGAATCGAATTCTTCTTCATCCTTGTGCATCTTCATATACATTTTATATTCTTCCAACTCATTACGATCAAATTTCTTCTCGTACTTTCTCAATTCATCCAAATATTTTTGCTGATCTCTAAATGACATTTTAGACCCCGTCTGTTAATTGACATTATACTTAAATATTTATTAATTACACAAAGTTTATGTCAACATAAGATTACGGATATTTTACCATCATTTTAACAGTATAAAAATAACCAAACTTATAACAAAAGGACAATTTTTATGCAAATAAAATATTTGTTTTTTTAATCACATGGAAAAGTATAGATTTTGACATTTTGATAAATATAACTCTTGATTCTTCATATCCTTCAACATATTATTAAAAAGTCAAAAAGAAAAATTTATTTGCAATATTATCCTGAAAAGCAGTTTGAAGTATCGATTATTTTACCTGTCTATAACAGGGCAAAATACTTAAATAGGTGCATCGACTCAGTCCTTAATCAATCATATAAAAATTGGGAATTAATCGGAATAGATGACGGAAGTGAAGATAATTCGTTTGAAGTTTTGGGAAACTACCAAAAAGCTAATAATAATATTAAGATATTTAAGCAAAAAAATATGAAACTGCCTTTAACACGGAACAGGGGTATTAAAGAATCTTCAGGCAAATTCATTACTTTTCTTGATAGTGATGATGAATACGCTAAAGATCATCTTCTAAAACGGATTGAATATATGAATGAACACCCAAAAGTTGACTTAATCCATGGCGGTGTAAAGATCATCGGTGATGAATATGTCAGAGATAAAAATAACCCGAAAGAATTTATTCATCTTTCCCAATGTACAATAGGAGCTACTTTCTTTGGGAAAAGACATGTTTTTTTACAATTAAACGGATTTAAAAATTTGAGTTATAGTGAGGATTCTGAATTTCTTGAAAGAGCAAAAAATAAGTTTATCATAGACAAAGTTAATTTTAATACTTATAGGTACTACCGAGATGCCCCAAACAGCATTACAAATTCATTCTTCATCTAAAAAGTTTCATTATATAATAGTAAATAAACCTTACGGCGTTCTTTCGCAATTTACGGATAAAGAAGGCAGAAAGACTCTGTCCGACATTACAAAATTTCCTAAACAAGTTTACCCGGTTGGTCGCCTTGATTTTGACAGCGAAGGACTGCTGCTTTTGACTGATGATAAAACCCTAACAAATTTCCTGCTTAATCCACGCCAAAAGCATGAAAAGGAATATTACGTTCAAGTGGAAGGTATTCCTGGTAAAGATGATTTACAAAAATTATCCGAGGGGGTGATTATTCAAGGGGAAAAAACTCTTCCCGCAAAAGCAAAAATAATTAAAGAACCATTGTTCCCACGGCGGATTTCTCCGATCAGGGAAAGAAGAAATATTCCGGCTGCCTGGATAAGTCTTACTTTAATAGAAGGAAGAAACCGGCAGGTAAGAAAAATGACTGCTTACATAGGTTTTCCCACTCTTCGATTAATCAAAGTAAGAATAAAAAATATCAGCCTCGGAAGTCTATTACCAGGTTTAAGCAGGAAACTTTCGAAGAAAGAAGTTTTAGATCTTAAAAAATAGAGCTTACAATCCCGGTGTTGGTTTTTTCTCGAATTCAGCGTTATGGAATTCATCATTTGCAGGGAATTTCAATTCAAAATTATTTAATGTTTCAATTTCTACTTTTATATTACCAGATATACAATCTAAAATATGTCCACCTGATTTTTTATCTCTTGACAAGAAATGAAAGTGGTAGCCGGGTATATTAACCCCTTGCATATAGTCAGGAACTTTAAACCCCACCATGGTGCCATCAATATTTTTGAATTTAAAAACCGATTGTCTTTTTAAAACGTCTACAAGATTAGAATACCGCTGTGTTTGCTTAGCTTCGCTTCTTGATTCTATATAATTAAATTTGCCGGAAATTTTAATAGCATATATTAAGTTTTTTAGCTTAAAATTCTTATCAAGATAATCCAGAAGTTGTTTCAGACTTAAAGAATCATTAATCATTATTACCGTATCCGCATGAAAATAAGTAACTGAGACGAATGGAGTGCGGGTTAATTGATTAGGTACCGTTACTTTACCGTTATTATCTACCCGGTATATTTTACCATCAAGTACAATCATCTCGCCGTCAATTCCATTAAAAGTGCCGAGCCCAAAATTACCGTGTTTGGTAATTTCGCCAACGGTAAAATCATCATTCATAACCCCGCTAAGAATCGCAACAACCGGCGACGACTGAAAGAAGGTCCTTGTAATTTTTCCCTGAGCATAATTTAAAGAAGATATAAAAAAGAGCAAAGTAATAATGTTAAAGTTTTTTTTTGATATCATATTATATCCAATCATGTTATATTAAAAATATGAGAACTCTTTAAAAATAGCAATTTTAGAGTAATTACAGATTAATCAACAAACACAATATTAAGAAACGCAGCATTGACCGTCCAATTCATCTATTTATTACCCGTGAGTAATAATGTGCCGGTAAGCAATTTGGCTTTAAAAAAAGCATATTCTCAATTCTTGCATATTGAACAAAATAATATTAAATTTGATTAGTTATTTCGCCCCTATGAGGGCGATTTTTGTTTGTATGAATTTATTTGAAGAAAATATAAAAGAAATAGCAAAAATTGCGGCGGAAAAGTACGGCTTCTTTTTAATCGATACGATTTTACGGGGTAAAAAAGGCAGCTTTATAATTGAAATATTTATAGATGGAGAAACACTTATTTCCGCTGAAGATTGTGCAAAAGTCAGTTCCGAAATAGACTTACAACTGGAAATGCTTCCAGACATTGGTTCAAATTACAGGCTCAATGTTTCGTCTCCCGGCGTAGATAGACCATTAAAGTTTTTAAAACAATATTCCAAACATACGAACAGAAAATTTGACGTTACATTCAAGTTTGGCAATGAAACAAAAAAAATTTCAGGTAAATTAATTAGAATTGACGGAGAAGATTTAATATTTTCCAATAATTCAAACCTGTCTAACAGGCAGGCAAACTCGCCCCTAAGAGCGGCAAGTGAAACAATAATTAACTTCAACAATATTATTAATGCTAAAGTAATAGTAAGTTTTTCTTAATTGGAGGAAGCAAAACATGAACGTAGATATCGTTGAATCCTTTGCCCAGATGGTAAGGGAAAAGGGGGTCGACAAAGATGTTCTAGCGGGCATCATTGAAGAAATTTTCGGAGTACTGGTTAGAAAAAAATTCGGTGAAGATGCTAAATACGATGTAGTTGTCAATATGGACAGAGGCGACATAGAAATCTTTTTAGAGAGAGAAATTGTGGAAACAATTGAAAATCCAAATACTCAAATAAGCATCGAAGAAGTAAATCGTCGCGGAAATGATGATGAGCTTGAAGTAGGGGACGATTTTGTTGAAAAACTTGAACTATCAACTTTCGGAAGAAGATTGATCACTTTAGCAAAACAAGGACTTAATCAGAAAATTCGTGAAATTGAAAAAGAAATAGTCTTTAATGAATACAAAGATTTATTGGGCGAAATTGTTGTGGGAGATATTTACCAGATAAGGAAAAACGATATTCTTGTAAATCACAATAAGAATGAACTTATTCTCCCTCGTTCGGAACAGATACCTTACGAGAGGTATAAAAAAGGTGAAACCGTACGTGCAATTGTAAAAGAAGTTAAAAAAAGCAACATGGGACCTTTAATTATTGTTTCCAGGGCTGATAATACATTTTTAAGAAGATTATTTGAGATAGAAATTCCTGAAATTTATGATGGAATAATTGAAATAAAAGCAATTGCCAGGGAACCTGGTGAACGCGCTAAAGTTGCAGTTGAATCCCAGGACAACAGAATAGATGCGGTTGGCGCCTGTGTGGGTATGAAGGGTGTACGTATTCATGCCATAGTTAGAGAATTAAATAATGAAAATATAGATGTTGTAAATTATTCTGAAGATCCAACGGTTTTCATTCAAAAATCTTTAGCGCCTGCTAAACTTAAAAAAATTGAAGTAAATAATGCTGCTAAAAAAGCAATAGTTACAGCAGACAGCGATCAGGTTTCTTTAATTGTCGGCAGAAACGGCGTTAATATAAGACTGGCAATGAAACTTACAGGCTATGAAATAGAAATATTGAGAGAAGAAAAACCGTTTGAAGAATATGAAGAAGATATCGAGTTAATCGATCTTAAAGAGGAATTAGGTGCCGATATATACGAGTTATTAATCAATCACCGGTATGATACCGCAATCGAGGTATTAACAGCCGGAACCGAAAAGCTAAAAGAAATTGAAGGACTCGATGAAGCAAAGATTAATGAGATAATCGAGATTATTAAATCCCAGTTTGAAGAAGAAGAGTAGGTGAAATTTTAGGTATGGAAAATATTGCCGATACCAAATCCAAAAAGCTTAGAGTTGTAAAATTAGCCTCTGAGATTAATCTATCAACAGAGAACCTTGTAGAATTTCTGCATAAGAAAGGCTTTGAGGTTAAAGGTCCCAATTCTATTGTTACAGATGAAATGGTTAAAGAAATTAATGATCATTTTAAAAAGGATATAGAAAAAGCCGAAAAACATAAAAAGAAAATTGCAGAATTCAATAAAAAGAGAATCGAAAAGGAGCCGGCGAAAACAGATGTTAAAGAAACAACTCCTGAAAAAGTTCCTGCACGTGATATCGAGGTGCTTGAAGAAGTATCGGCTGTGCCTATAGAGGAAATCACTCAATCTGAAGAAGTTAATATTACTGACAAAATCCAGACACCTGCTATTGAAGAGGTTGCAGCTAAAACTCACCCTGTTATTCGGGAAATTCAAACCGGAATTGCAGAAGTTAAAGTTGAGGAAATTGATAAAGAAGATGCTAAGACATTCCTTTCTCCCAAAGATATTGAAGCTAATAAAAAGAAGGGGCTTAAGGTAGTAGGCAGAATGGAGTTGGGCGGGACCATTAAAATTGATAAGAAAGAGGTTTACGCGGAAGAAAAATCACATGGGACTCAATCTGCTGAAGCCCCAAGGAAAAAGAAAAAACCTAAAGCTAAAAAGAAGATTATAGATGTTGTTTCGGATGAACCTTTAGTCTCTAAAAAGAAAAAACGAATTAAAAAATTTGAAATTGATCAGCGGGAAGTTAAAGAAGCGATCAGGAAAACGCTTCTTAGTATGGATGATTCAGTTGTTTCCGGAAGAGCCAGTCAGCGTAAAAAGAAAAGAAGAGAAAGAGAAGCTGAAGAAGAACGTAAATTAGAATTGAGGGCTCTTGATCTAAATAAAATTACCGTTACAGAATTTATTGCGGTTAACGAACTTGCTAATTTGATGAGTGTTTCTGTAAGTGATGTAATTGCGAAATGTATTGAACTGGGACTAATGGTTTCAATAAATCAACGCCTTGATGTTGAAACTATTACTCTTGTTGCGGATGAATTTGGATTTGAAGTAGAATTTCAAAAAGAATACACATCAGATGCTCTTGAAGATAAAGCTGACGACCCATCAACCTTAGTTCCACGTTCGCCCGTGGTAACCATAATGGGACATGTTGATCATGGAAAGACATCGCTTCTGGATTATATAAGGAGAACAAATGTTGTAGCAGGAGAAGCCGGCGGTATTACCCAGCATATTGGAGCTTACAAAGTAGACGTTGGTAGTGGAAAATTTATATCATTTTTAGATACTCCCGGTCATGAAGCTTTTACCGCTATGCGTGCACGTGGTGCCCAGTTAACAGATATTGTTATTCTTGTTGTAGCAGCAGATGATGCGGTCATGCCCCAAACAGTTGAAGCTATAAACCACGCACAAGCAGCTAACGTACCAATAGTTATAGCAATTAATAAGATAGATAAACCGGGCGCTAATATTGAAAGAATTAAGCAGCAACTGGCTGAAAGAAATATTCTTGTTGAAGACTGGGGAGGTAAGTATCAATGCGTTGAAATATCCGCCAAAACAGGATTTAATGTTGACCTTCTGCTGGAAAAAATTCTGCTTGAAGCAGAGATTTTAGATCTTAAAGCCAACTCGAACCGCCAGGCACGCGGCGCTGTGGTTGAGTCGGAATTAGATAAAGGAAGGGGAATTACAGGTACAATTCTTGTGCAAAAAGGGACATTGAAAATCGGCGATCCTTTTATAGCCGGAATTTACCAAGGTAAAGTTCGTGCAATGTTTGATGAAAGAGGGAATAAAGTTTTCGAAGCTCCTCCTTCTACCCCTATTCAGGTACTTGGATTTGAAGGTTCTCCACAAGCAGGCGATACTCTTGTGGTTGTTGATTCTGATAGAATGGCACGTGAAATTGGTTTAAAAAGACAACAACTTAAACGTGAGCAGGATCAGAAACAGGTTCATCACATTACTCTGGACGAAATTGCCAAACAAATAAGCATGGGCGGTGTAAAAGAGCTTCCATTAATAGTAAAAGGCGATGTGGATGGCTCCGTAGAAGCGTTATCCGATTCATTAATGAAGCTTTCAAACGAAGAAGTAATTGTCAGGGTAATTCACAAAGGTGTAGGTGGAATTTCCGAAAGTGATGTTATTTTAGCTTCTGCATCTAATGCAATTATAGTAGGATTCCATGTAAGACCAAACCTTAACGCAAGAAAGCTGGCAGAAACAGAAGATGTTGATATTCGTTTATATAATGTAATTTATGATGCGATAAATGAAGTTAAATCAGCCCTTGAAGGATTATTATCACCGGTACTGTCTGAAGAAATAACTGCAACACTTGAAATAAGAGAAACATTTAAAATTCCTAAGTCTGGAACAATTGCGGGTTGTTATGTTCAGGATGGTAAAATTTCCAGAAATAGTAAGGTTCGACTAATACGGGATGGTATAGTTATTCACGAGGGTGAAATTGCTTCCCTTAAACGCTTTAAGGACGATGTTAGAGAAGTTGATTCCGGTTACGAATGCGGTTTAAATATTGCTAATTTTAACGATTTAAAAGTAGGCGATATTATTGAAGCATTCAAAATAGTCGAAACTAAGAAAAAGCTGGCGTAGCACAATCAACTGTTTGCTTTGAATAATCGGGATAGTACGGGCTTGTTAATTTGTTCGCTTGTTGGAAAGGAGTTTATATAATGCCACACAGAATTGATAAAGTAGAACATTTGATTAAAGAAGAAATTAGTTTAATCTTTTTATACAAACTACAGGATAAGTTTCAATTTTCTTCATTCGGACTAATTACGATAATCTCGGTTAAGGTTAGTCCGGATTTAAAAGTTGCAAAGGTTTATTTATCAGTCTTAGAAAAAGACAAACGCGAAGCAGCATTGGAAAAAATTAAATCTGCTTCGGGATATATCCGGTCTGAACTTGCCTCAAGAATCAGAATAAAATTTGTTCCGGAATTAAAATTCTTTATAGATGATACACTGGATTATGTTGAGAAGATAGAAGGCTTAATAAAGAAGATCCACGAAAATGATAACAAAGGCAACGAGTGACTTTTCCAAATTTGATTTTCAATCCGGCGAAGTAATTCTTATCGATAAACCAATCTGCTGGTCTTCATTTAAAGTTGTTTATAAAATAAGACAGGCAACAGGAGTAAAAAAAGTCGGCCATGCAGGAACCCTTGACCCACTGGCATCGGGATTGTTAATTATCTGCACAGGTAAGAAAACGAAGGAAATAACAAAATATCAAGACTTTGAAAAGACTTATACCGGTACTATCACACTCGGGAAATCTTCTCCCTCAATGGATTTAGAGACAGAGATATGTGCGACTAATTCTACGGAAGGAATTTTCGATAAGCAGATTCTTGATGCGAGGGATTCTTTTATTGGGAGAATAACTCAAATTCCACCCATGTATTCAGCAGTTAAGGTAAATGGGAAATCGCTTTATAAAATTGCAAGAAAAGGCAAAACTATAGAAAGGATACCACGGGAAATAACTATATACAGTTTTGGCATAAAGAATATCTCAGTACCATATATCGATTTTGAGATTGTGTGTTCTAAGGGAACCTATATAAGATCAATTGCTAATGATTTTGGTGAAAAACTTGGCTGTGGAGGCTTATTAAGCTCATTAAGAAGGACAAAAATAGGAAATTATTGTGCAGAGGATGCACTTGATACAAATGAATTTACAAAAAAGTTAAAGGATGAAATTTACAAATTTGTTAAAATTTGAATTTTTCCTGAATGTTTTCGTTAATTCTAAATTTCGTTTTAAGCCAAAAAAAATATATATTTATGAACTTTAGTTGCATAAAATGCTATTATGAAAGTGTTTAATAACTTATTGGAAGTAAAAAAAAATAAAAATACCATTTTGACATTAGGCACTTTCGATGGAATTCATTTAGGGCATAAAAAAATTATAGAGACTGTTGTTAAAAAAGCCTCTATAAACGGCGGAAGAAGTTTACTTATAACTTTCGATCCCCATCCAAGAAATGTTTTATCCGGTAATAGCTATAAACTTCTGAATTCTCCAGATGAAAAACTGGAAATTTTAGAAAGCTTGAAAATAGATAATGTTCTTATTATAAATTTCACAAAAGAATTTTCACAACTAAGTTCTGAAGAATTCTTTGAAAGCTATATTATAGATAAAATCGGTATAAAGGAAATCGTAGTTGGTTATGATCACCATTTCGGTAAGGGTCGTGGCGGTGACGAACATACGTTGATAGAATTAGGTTCAAAATACGGATTTAAAGTAACTAAAGTTGATGCCGTTTCAGTAGAGGGTTTAAATGTTAGCAGCAGTAAAATCAGGACTGCTATTATTGACGGTGATATAAAAACTGCCACTAAGCTTCTTGGAAGATATTATTCTTTCCGTGGAATAGTTATTAAAGGTGACGGCAGAGGAAGAACACTTGGTTTTCCGACTGCTAATGCTAAGTTAGACGATAACAATAAACTAATGCCTTCTATAGGGATATATGTTGTTGAAATTATTATTGAAGGTAATAAACATTTTGGACTGATGAGTATTGGCAAAAGGCCAACTTTTTATAATGACGGTCAATTGACAAATGAAGTTTACATATTTGATTTTAAAAAAGATATTTATGGGAATACTATAACCGTAAATATTTTAGAAAGAATAAGAGGTGAAGAAAAATTTTCTTCAGCCGATGAACTCATTAGTCAAATGAACAAGGATAAAGAAATCGGGCTGGAAATAGTAAATAAATTATTAAAATAAATTTTAATTAATTAACTCCGGTAGTTTCTGGGGTTATATCGTACAACAAAATACAAGGATAGATATAATGACTAAAGAAGAAAAACTTGAAATAGTTAATCATTACGGGAAAAGTGAAAAGGATTCCGGCAAATCAGAAGTTCAAATTGCTATACTCACGAAACGGATAAATGAACTTACCGATCATTTTAACGTACACAAAAAAGATCATCATTCCAGACGCGGTCTTATGATGATGGTTGGAAAAAGAAGGAGACTCTTGGATTACTTGGCGCAGAAAGATATTGAAAGATATAGATCTATTATAAAAGAATTGAATATTAGAAAGTAAAAAGGTATAAAATGATAATTAAAAAAGAAGTTGAAATCGGCGATAAAATCTTTTCGATTGAAACAGGCAGATATGCAAAGCAAGCCAATGGAGCAGTAATGGTTAGATATGCAGACACAATGGTATTGGTTACCGCTGTTGCTGCTGAAGAAGCTAATAGTGATCAAGACTTCTTTCCACTGCAGGTCGAATATAAAGAAAGGACTTCGGCTGCAGGAAAATTCCCCGGCGGTTACATTAAAAGAGAAGGCCGACCAACAGAAAAAGAAATCTTAAGTTCAAGATTAATTGACAGGCCAATTAGACCTCTTTTTCCAAAAGAATTTAATAATGAAACCCAGATTATCGCTTTTGTTTATTCACACGATGGCGAAAACGATGCGGATGTTCTTGCTGCAGTTGGAGCTTCGGCTGCTCTTACTATATCAGATATCCCGTTTGACGGCCCGACAGCTGAAATCAGGGTTGGTAAAATAAATAATCAATTCATTATTAACCCGACCCTCCAACAGCTTAAAGAAAGCGATATTGAACTTGTAGTTGCAGGTACTGCCGATTCTATTATGATGGTTGAGGGTGAATCTAAAGAAATAAGCGAAGATGATCTTCTCAATGCTCTTAAATTTGCCCACAACGAAATAAAGAAACTTATCCAGCTTCAGGTAGAGTTAAGGGAAGAAGCCGGTAAAGCAAAAAAAGAAATAAAAGCTACGGAGATTGATGAAGCGCTCATAAAAGATGTCTACAATCTTGCTTACGAAAAGTTCAAAGAGATTGTTCATTCTGTTCTTTCAAAAGAGGATCGAAGCGCTAAGAATAAAGAGTTAAAAAACTCTGTTCAAGAATCATTAAAAGAAAAATACCAGGAAGAGGAAAAAGTTATTGGTGAAGTTCTTCATGATCTTGAAAAAGAATTAATGCGAAGCAGAATTCTTTCAGAAGGAATTCGTCTTGACGGAAGGGATACAAAGCAAATCCGTCCAATCTCAATAGAACTGGGCAATCTGCCGAGGACACATGGATCAGCATTGTTTACACGCGGAGAAACTCAAAGCTTAAGTTCAGTAACGCTTGGTACAAAAAACGACGAGCAAACAATTGACGGTTTGATTGATGAGTATACTAAAAAATTTATGCTTCATTACAACTTCCCGCCGTTTTGCGTAGGCGAAGTTGGCAGGATGTCCGGTGTCGGCAGACGGGAAATAGGTCATGGAAACCTTGCAGAACGTGCATTAAAAGTATTAATGCCGCCTGAAAATATTTTTCCATATACTGTTAGATTAATTTCCGATATTCTCGAATCAAACGGTTCTTCTTCAATGGCGACTGTTTGCGCCGGTTCACTTGGATTGATGGATGCAGGCGTTCCTATACAGAAGGCATGTGCGGGTATTGCGATGGGCCTTGTGAAGGAAGGCGAACAATTTGCTGTTCTTTCCGATATTTTGGGAAACGAAGATCACCTTGGTGATATGGATTTTAAGGTTGCCGGTACATCCGATGGAATTACAGCTTTCCAGATGGATATAAAAATAAAAGGAATCTCATTTGAAATCATGGAAATTGCTCTTAAGCAAGCAAAAGAAGGCAGATTCCATATTCTTGGGATAACGAATGAAGCCATCAGCAAGCCAAGAGAATCTTTATCACCGTTTGCGCCAAGATTAATTACAATGAAGGTTGAACAAGATCAAATTGGCTTAATAATTGGCCCCGGCGGGAAGACTATACAGGGTATGCAAAGGACGTTCGGTGTAGATATAAATATTGACGACGATGGTACAATAAATATCGCATCACCGAATAAAGAAAGCGCCGCAAAGTGCAAAGAATATATTAAAAAAATGACGGCAACTCCCGAAGTCGGAGAAGTATATGACGGCGTTATAACAAAAATAATGGACTTCGGAGCATTCGTTGAAATTCTTCCGGGTAAGGAAGGTTTATTACACATATCTCAAATAGACAACAAAAGAGTAAACAAAGTAAACGATTATTTCAAAGAAGGTGACAAAGTTACAGTCAAATTAATTAAAATTGAAAACGGTAAATTCTCGCTAAGCAGGAAAGAACTGCTAAAGGAGAATGGACATGACGTTCAGTCAGTTACAAAAAATTAATTTTTATCGAGATGGATTCAATTCTATCTCAAAATTATTATTAAACACAGTTACAAACCTGAATAAAAACTTTAGTGATATGGAAATAACACTATGGCTTTTATTTTTATTGTAAAGTTTTCGATTTATCGAAAATTAGGTTTAAATTTAATTAAACGGCTCATTTTGGATAAAATACATTTTAACATAATTATTCTTCTATGTTTATTTATTGATGTGCAAATCAATAAAAGGACAAACCATGAGGAAACCGGACTTGTGATACTTTTTATTCTTATCCATAAGGCGAGCGTGTATTTGTTTCCTTTAGAAATGCCTCCTCAAATCGGAGCATTCCGAAGAAATTATTTCGGAACTACTGGAGATGTATATAGAATTTTTAATATGAAATATAATATTTCATTAAAAGAGTTTGTTTTATATGATAAAAGAAATTATTATCAATTCATCTACTACGCAGACACGCGTAGCCATCACAGAAGATGGGAACTTAGTCGACTTTTTTGTTGATTATCCTGAAAACCGGCGTATGGTCGGTGATATTTATTTGGGAAAAGTTGCAAGAGTTTTACCCGGGATAAAAGCAGCATTTATTGACATCGGGATGGAACACGATGCCTTCCTGCATTTTTCAGATATAGGCGCACGTACCAAGCAATTTCAGGATATGTTAGGAGAAGACTCCGAAATAGATGACGACGAAGATGACGATTTAGCGTTAAAAGAAGATACTTCAAATACTCCCAATAAAGAGACACGAAAAGAAATTTCTGCCCATAATGTAATTCCAAAACTGCACAAAGGACAGGAAATTTTAATCCAAATAACAAAGGAACCTGTAAATAATAAAGGCGTCCGAGTTACTTCTTCGGTTTCTTTGCCCGGAAGATTTTGCGTATTACTTCCTTTCGATAATAAGGTGGGTGTATCTAAGAAGATTTCAGAGTATAAAGAAAGACGACGTCTAAGGCATATCGCAAGAAGCATCCTTCCAAACAACTATGGACTTATCATCAGAACAGTTGCGAGGAATCAAGATGAGGAATTGCTGAGAGATGATCTCCGGAATTTAGTGAAGACATGGGAACAAATTCAAACAACAATCAAATCTGAAACCCCGCCTTCATTAATATATCAGGATCTAAATACCACTTCAAGTGTTATCAGGGATTTATTCACTCCTGATATTTCAAAAGTGTTCATTGATTCGAGAAAATTATTCAAACAAATAAAGAATTATGTAGAATTAATTCAACCCAGTCTTGCAGATAAGATAGAATCATTCAAATCAGGTAACTCAATATTTGATGCATTTAAGATTGAAGAACAGATAAAGACACTAATGGGAAGAAGGGTTCAGCTACCTAGCGGCGGTTATTTGATTATTGAACATACCGAAGCCATGGTTGTAATTGATGTTAACAGCGGCAGGTATGCAAAAAGCAAAGAACAGGAATTGAATTCATTAAAAACAGATTTGGAAGCTGCAAGAGAAATTTGCCGACAACTTCGTTTGAGAGATATAGGGGGAATAATCGTTATAGACTTTATCGATCTTGAAGATGAAAAGAACCGCAAAAAAATATATGACGAGTTGAGAAAGGAATTTCGTAAGGACCGGGCGAAAGTATCTGTTCTTCCTATGTCGGACTTTGGGCTTGTTCAAATAACAAGGCAACGGATCAGGCAAAATATTATGCAGGCAATGAAGGAAGTATGCCCTTACTGCCTGGGTACAGGTTTGCTCACAAAACATTCCCATTTAGTTTATGATATTGAAGAATGGATTAAAAAATTTAAAACTAAATCAAAAGAAAGATCAATTATCGTCAAATGCCACCCTACTTTGGCTGCAAAGTTAAAATTTGGAAAAATTACTTTTTTTAAGTTCCGATTCAAATACGGCATCCGGTTAAAAATCGAAGAAGATGAAAGTATGCCGCTTGGCCAGGTAAAATTTTTCTCGAATAAAACACAAAAAGAGTTAACTGACGAAGTTATTTAGCCAACAAAACCGAAATTTTAGAATTACTATTTTATTTGTAAAAAAATAAAGAGGAATATCAGATGAAATTCTTTATAGATACAGCAAACATAAATGAAATTAAAGAAGCCGCAGCATTAGGAATTTTAGATGGAGTTACGACTAATCCATCACTCGTTTCAAAAGAAGGAAAGGATTTCAGAAAACTTCTTGACGAAATTCTGGCAATAGTTGAGGGACCTGTAAGCGCTGAAGTAATTTCAACTGACTACAATGGAATTATGAGGGAAGCAATAGAGTATTCCAAGATTCATAAGAATATAGTGGTAAAGGTCCCGCTTATTAAAGAAGGTTTAAAAGCTGTTAAATCTTTAAGCGATGAGGGAATAAAAACAAATGTAACCCTTTGTTTCTCACCATCACAGGCTTTACTTGCAGCTAAAGCAGGCGCAACCTATATAAGCCCCTTTGTCGGAAGGCTTGATGATATAAGTCATTCCGGTATGGAATTAATTTCACAGATAGTACAGATATATGGAAATTATAATTATGAAACTCAGGTTCTGGTTGCAAGTATCCGTCATCCACTGCATTTAGTTGATGCTGCAATGATTGGAGCTGATGTGTGTACCATGCCGTTTGATGTAATTAATAAATTATTCAATCATCCGCTTACCGACCTTGGATTGGATAAATTCTTAAAAGACTGGGATAAACTCAACCCAATTAAATAAAATAAAAAAAATGAAAAGGACAAAACTCTATAACGTACACGAAAAACTCGGCGCCAAAATTGTCGAGTTTGCCGGTTTCCTTATGCCTATTCAATACACATCAATATTAAACGAACATAAGGCTGTTCGTAATTCGGTGGGTGTTTTTGATGTCTCCCACATGGGTGAAATTTTCATATCCGGAGATAAAGCACTTGACTTTATCCAGTACATTACAATAAATGATGTTTCCAAGCTTTTTCCGGGACGAGTGCAATATTCTGCAATGTGCTATCCTGATGGCGGCATTATTGACGATTTGCTTATTTATAAGTTGCCAGATGGTCAATTTATGCTGGTAATAAATGCATCTAACATTGAAAAAGATTTTAACTGGATGCTTCAGAATAACAAGTTCAATGTTAAAATTGAAAATAAAAGCGATGAATATTCTTTGATTGCTGTTCAGGGTCCTAAATCAAAAGAAGTAATACAAAAGGTATGCGATAAACAACTGGACCTTGAATATTATCACTTTTTTGAAACAAAGATTGAAGGTTATGATATACTCATTTCCCGAACCGGCTATACTGGTGAAACAGGGTATGAACTTTATTTCAAAGGTGATGAAAAAGCTGCTGCAGAAATTTGGAGTAAAATCTTTGAAGCGGGTAAAGAATTTAATATACAACCAATTGGACTTGGAGCAAGAGATACTCTAAGACTTGAAATGGGCTTTTGTCTTTATGGGAATGATATTGATAAAAGCACAAATCCTCTTGAAGCAAGTCTGGGTTGGATAACAAAATTAAATAAAAATGATTTTATTAGTAAAAAGGCCTTATTGAATATAAAAGCGAATGGAGTAAAAAGGAAATTAGTCCCTCTTATTTCAGACGAGAAAGCATTTCCACGCCATGGCTATGATTTAACTGTGGATGGTAAAAAAATCGGTTCAATAACAAGTGGTACAGTAAGTCCTATACTCGACAAACCAATAGCGCTTGGATATGTTGATTCAAAATATGCAAATTTAGACACGAAGATTAATTTCTTAATCCGCGGAAAAGAAATTCCGGCAAGAATTGTAAAACTTCCTTTTGTTATAAAATAGGTTTAGGCAGTAAAAAAAATATGAAGATAAATGTCCTTTTTTCGCCTGTAAGTGTAAACGAACTTTATTTCACCGGCAAGATCTCAGTAGTAATTGATGCTCTCCGCGCTACAACAACAATAATTACGGCATTGGAAAACGGCGCTAAAGAAATTATACCTGTCGGCACGGTCGAATTTGCAATAAAAGTTTCCGGCGGCATGTTTGGCTGGCAGACTCTTTTAGGCGGTGAGCGTAATACAAAAAAGATAGAAGGCTTTGCATTGGGTAACTCTCCTCTCGAATACTCATCAGATGTAGTCTCTGGGAAATCAATTGTTCTTTACACAACCAACGGAACGAAAGCAATTGCTAAAGCAAAGTTTTCTTCTGAGCTTTTTATATGCGCATTTTTAAACATCTCGGCACTCGCAAAACATCTTGCATTTTTAAATTATGATTTGGAAATTATTTGTTCAGGAGGGTTAAATAATTTTTCAATGGAAGATTCTGTTTGCGCCGGGAAATTAATTTCCAAGATTGAAAAGCTTAACAATGATTTAGTTCTTTCAGATTCTGCAAGAGCAAGCCGGGCATTAAGTAAATCCTTCGGTAGGAACATTTTAAATATGATGAGAGATAATGAACACGGAAAACTTCTTATTGAAAACGGTTTTGAAGAAGATTTAACGTTTTGCAGTAAATTGAATAATTCAAATGCAATTCCGTATCTTAACGGGAAAGCTATAAAACTCTTGCCGGATAATATAAATTCTTTTCAGTCCGGGCCAGATGAAAAAACTGATTAAGGTTGTCTATGAAGAAAAAGGTTAAGCCAAATAAGCCGGCTATTGGAGAAAATCGTCCATCAATATTTGCCGGAAAGAAGAAAAAAATTTTTGGCATATTATTTATACTATTCTCTATTTTTATCCTGTTAAGCATTATATCTTATTCCCGGTTTGATAAAGCAAACTTAAGCTATAGCTTTTCTGATTTTTTTAAAGCATTCGGCTCAAATTCCGACTTCAACCGAACAATTAATTGGCTTGGAATCTTTGGAGCGTATGTATCCGATTTCTTCATCAACTCAACGCTTGGAGTTTTTTCAATTATTTTCCCGGTTTTATTATTTGCCTGGGGACTTTCCTTATTCAATAAAATCAGTTATCGCAGGCTAATTAATGTTTCCAATTTCCTGTTGATTTCGGGTTTACTGCTTTCAACTTTCTTTGGAATTTTCAGAACCCATTTCCAGATCTTCCCGGATGTTTATGAACTTTCCGGTTCGGTAGGAGACTATCTTGGCATATCTCTTAGCCATTTACTTGGAGGAATTGGCAGTATAATATTCCTTTTTGCAGCAGTAATTATCTTACTAATTATTGCTTTTGATATTAAAATAGAAAATTTTTTCCATCTTATACAATCTATTTTTACCCACTCTTCAGAAGAAGACATAGAAGAATCGTCTAAAGATTTGGCCCAAATAGAGGACGACTCCAATCTTAAAAAAATTAGAGAATTAGGGAAAAGCAAGAAAAAACTTTTCGGAAAAAACAAAACTCCCTCTGCCGAAGAATTAAAAGAAAACGAACTAAAAGAGCAAACTAAAATAAGAATTATTCGTAAAGATGAACTACCCGCCAAGCAGCATGTAAATGAGATCCAAAATGAAGAACAGAAAAAAGTGGATTTAGGAAAAACAGGTGAGATTCCGGTTAAAGAAATTAATAAAGATAAAGAGGCCGAACTTCCGAATCAATGGGAAGAAAAAATAAATTACAAAAAACCGGGCTTTGATTTACTGGAACCAATTCCCAAAGAAGACTTTAAGGTTGCCGAAGAAGAACTTAAACGCAATGCTGAACTTCTTAAAGAGAAGCTAAAATTATTTGACATCGATATTAAAGATATTTCAGTAACTCCAGGACCTGTTGTTACACTTTACGAAATCGTACCTGCTCCGGGTGTTAAGATAAGCCGTATTGTTGGACTCGAACATGATATAGCCCTTGCCCTTGCAGCGAGAGGAATTAGAATAATAGCCCCCATTCCAGGCAAAAGCGCAATTGGCGTGGAAATTCCTAATGCCGAAGCTTCATTAGTGAATGCACGTTCTGTGCTTAGTAAAATTTCAGATTTCAAGTACGAACTTCCAATTATTTTAGGAAAACAAATTAACGGCGAAGTATATGGAGCCGATCTTTCAAAGATGCCGCATTTGCTTATTGCCGGATCGACTGGTTCAGGTAAAAGTGTTGGAATTAATATGATTATCGCCAGCTTACTTTATTCTAAGCACCCCTCTGAAGTAAAGCTAATTATGATAGACCCTAAAAAAATCGAGCTTTCTTTCTATAATAAACTGCGCCGTCATTATCTTGCTGTTTCGCCTGACCTTGAAGAGGAAATAATTACCAACCCGCAAAATGCAGTTATCCTGTTAAAGTCTGTTGAATTTGAAATGGAAAAAAGGTACGATAAACTTGCTAAAGCCGGCGTAAGAAACATTGTTGATTACAACCAAAAGGTTATTGACCCTAAAAAGAGACCAAAAGATACCGATGAAATCAAGCACCATCCAATCCCATATTTGATTATTATTATTGATGAACTTGCAGACTTAATGATTACTGCCGGTAAAGAGGTTGAAGAGCCTATTGCACGTCTTGCACAGCTTGCCAGAGCCGTAGGTATTCATTTGGTCTTAGCTACACAACGTCCTTCTGTAAATGTTATTACTGGTGTTATTAAAGCAAACTTCAGCGCAAGGATTGCTTACCAGGTTGCAACAAAAATTGACTCACGTACAATACTTGATATGAATGGCGCAGAACAGCTTCTTGGACGCGGAGATATGCTGTTCCTCCCTACCGGATCACCAAAACCAATAAGGATACAAAATGCTTTTATTTCTACCGAAGAAGTGGAGAAATTGACAAATTATATTTATTCACAACCGGGTTTTTCAAAGCCATATTTTCTCCCTTCACTTTATGATAGGAAAAAAGATTCAGCCGGCGGCTTTTTGACAGACCTTGATCCTATGTTTGAGGACGCTGCGAGGGTAATTGTGCGGCATCAACAGGGATCTGTTTCACTATTACAACGTAGACTAAAACTTGGTTATTCCAGGGCAGCAAGGATTGTCGATCAGCTTGAGGAAGCCGGTATTGTCGGTCCTAATGACGGAAGTAAAGCAAGAACTGTTCTTGTGGAAAACGACGAACAGCTTGAGACTATTTTAAGATCCCTCTAAGACAATAGGACACTGATAACACGGAATTACAGCAGTAGATATGAGGATATTCCATGAAACAGAAAATGTACAACTATAATTTTCCCATATTCTTTTATTAAACAATTTTTATAGATTCCCGGCGCTAAATATTCTAATTTTTGACGGTATGAAAAAAACGACTATAATAATTACTTTTTTATTTGTTTTTATCTCTTCTTTATTTGCATTAGAAAGCGGAGAAGAATTGGTTAAGTTACTTCAGAACAAGTTTAACACAATTTCCGATCTTTCAGCCGATTTCCACCAAACTTCAAACGGTAAGGTTACATTAGCCGGAAAAATTTTTTATGCAAAAGTTAATAAAATGAGATTAGAATTAAAAAGTTTGACTATAGTATCAGATGGAAAAACAAACTGGAGTTATAATAAAAAAGAAAAAAAAGTTATCATCAGTAACTATGATCCGGACGATCCTTCAATTATATCATTGAAAAAAATTATAAATGATTACCCTTCTCACTGTACTTTGACTATAGAGAAAGATGGCAATACAAATATTCTGAACCTTATTCCAAGTAAATCGAAATTAAGCTTTAAAAATGCAAAAATTTATATAAGCTCCGATAATCTGATCCAAAAAATAAATTTAACAGATCAAAACAATAATCGTGTTCAAATAGAATTTTCTAATTACCAACTAAATAAAGATCTTAGTACTTCAACTTTTACTTTTACACCTCCTAAAGGAAGCAAAGTTATTGACCTCCGATAAAAAAAAACCGATACAGCACATAAAGGGCTCACTGAAATATATATTTTCAATTCTACTTGCTGTTATTTTTTTATACATTGCTTTCCGTGGTGTAGACCTTCAACAGGTAATTAAAGATGTATCCCATGCTTCCATCTTCTGGATTATAATTTTAATCATCTCATCTCTAACATCGCATTTTTTGCGAGCATTAAGGTGGAAAGTTATACTTAGTTCTGTAAAAAAGGATACATCTTTAAAAAATCTTTTCGGCTCAATTATGATTGGTTATGGCGTAAGTTGTGTAGTTCCGCGTCTCGGCGAAATTACACGTGCGGTATTAATTGGTAAGTGGGAGAATTTATCCCGTTCTTCAATGTTTGGCACTGTTATTCTGGAAAGAATTATTGATGTAATATTCTTTTGTCTGGCAGTTTTGCTTTCTGCAATAATATGGAGTAAAAGTATTTACATAAATTTTCCCTGGTTAAAATCCGCTCTTTATCTTACAACATTTTTTATGATACTGGTATTCTTTGCCCTATTTCTTATCATTCATTATAAGGAGAAATTCTATAGCTCTGTTACCAAAGTTCTCGGATTTTTTTCGGAAAAAACGGCTCACAAATCCGTATATGTTTTTGAAATGCTTATCCTGGGTTTCTCAAGTTTAAAAGGGACAAAAAATTATATATTTACAATCGTACTTAGCATTATGATAATGCTGAATTATGCTTTAAATTCTTACCTTGGGTTCTATACCTTAGGCATGCAGGGTAATGTTACATTTGGAATGGCATGGGTTCTAATGAGTATCGGTTCCATTGGCGTAATTATTCCAACACCCGGTGGACTTGGTTCATACCATGCACTTGCTACA
>Ga0116130_1000375_pt1 | contig 28369 bp, 20 predicted proteins | sample June2015DPH_17_5_FD_89733 | JGI IMG/M metagenome (GOLD analysis project Ga0116130, IMG submission 89733) | Peatland microbial communities from SPRUCE experiment site at the Marcell Experimental Forest, Minnesota, USA - June2015DPH_17_40 | ecosystem: Environmental > Terrestrial > Soil > Wetlands...
CCATGTTCATCGAGCACCGCCCTGCGAACCGCATCCAGCACGTGCGCGAAATCGACCTCTCCTTTGCGCGCGACCTCCTGCACCAGAACCAGGCGCTGGCGGCCGTGATTGTCCGCGACGAAAGCGGCCCCGTAGCCGGCTACCAGCAGCGGGTGGCTACCGCGGGCGGTGGCCTCGATATCCTGCGGATAGCGGTTCAGGCCGCGGACGATGATCAGGTCATCCAGCCGGCCGGTGACGTAGAGTTGGCCCTCGCGCATGAAGCCCAGGTCGCCGGTCCGCAGGAACGGGCCTCCGCCCGAGTCGCTCAGGCGGGCGTCGAAGGAACGGCGAGTCTGGCCGGGCTTGTGCCAGTAGCCCTGACCGACCGCCGCGCCGGCAACCCAGATTTCGCCCACGCGGTCGGGGGCGGCCTCTGCGCGGCTGTGCCGGTCGACGATCACTACGCGCAGACCGCCGACGGGCGATCCGCAGGCCACCAGGCGATGAGCCTGCGGCGCATCGTTGGGCACGGGCTCGACGCGGTTCTCGGCCAGCGCCGGGTCGTGGAAGGTCCCGATGGTCGCGCCGCTGTCGCGCGTCGGGCCGCTGACCATGAGCGTCGCCTCCGCCAAACCGTAGCAGCAATAAAGGGCTCCGGGTTTGAAGCCGCAGGGGGCGAAGGCGGCGGCAAAGCGTTCGAGCGTTCCGGGCTCAATGGGTTCGCCGCCGACGAAGGCCAATGCCCAGGAGGAAAGGTCGAGGGTGGCACGCTGCTCCTCGGTGATCTTGCGAATACAAAGATCGTAGGCGAAGTTGGGCCCGCCGGAAATGGTGGCCCGGTACTTGCTGATGGCGGCCAGCCAGGTGATGGGGCTCTGGAGGAACGTGGCCGGCGAGATGGAAACATTTGTCACACCGGCGAACACCGGGACCAGAACGCCACCCACCAGCCCCATGTCATGGTACATGGGCAGCCAGAACACGCTGCTGTCCTCGTGCTGTATGCCGAAAGCCTGATGGATGGTGTGGATGTTGGCCATGAGGTTCGCGTGACTGAGCATGACGCCCTTGGGCCGGCTGGTCGAGCCGGAGGTGTACTGGAGCATGGCAAGCGTGTCGGGGGCGATGGCTGGTTCTTGCCAGCGCTTGGCCAAGGCGTCGGGAATCTCGTCGGTGGCGAGCCACGAGAGCTGGGAGGAAGTGGCCGCTTGACCGCTTTTTTCCGCTTCTATTCTGGCCTGGAACTGAGCCGCGCCCGAGGTGTTGCTCAGGGCGATGCGGGCCCCGGCATCGGCGGCGACGGCTTGGAAGCGCTCGAGTATGCGGTGGCGATGCGGCGGGTAGGTCGGCACCGCTACGCAACCGGCGTACAGGCAGCCGAAGAAAGCCGTAATGAAGTCGAGGCCGGGCGGATAGACCAGCAGCACAAACTGGCCGGCAAAGCCCATGTCCTGCAAGCGAGCCGCGATGGCTCGGGCTCGCCGATCGAGCTGGGCGTAGGTCAGACTGGCGTGATCGCCCTGGCCGTCGAGCAGATGGACGAAGGCCGGTTGCCGCGGGCGTTCGTCGGCGTGGCGGCGCAGCACGCGGATCAGGTGGCCGGGAAGCTGTTGCGGACTAACGTGGTTTTGAGCGTGAACCGACATAATCCCGGGTTTCCCAGATAACTTTGGCCCACGACCGGCGCGGGCCTCCACTCGTTTATAACTCCGGCCAAGTTCGTTTTCAAGGACTTTGTCCGCGCCCGGTCATGGCCGTGATGGGAAAATCCGGGTTGATAGTAGTCAGAGTCGCCGTAAAATAGGGACATCTCTGGAGGCGCACTGATGCTCAAACGACGCGTGGTCATAACCAGCCTGGGAATAGTTGCTCCCAACGGTTTAGGAACGGATTCTCGGTGTCTTCGAGAACAAATTCCCGGTACGGTTCGCCCTTGTCCACACTGCACCCCGCGCGTGGCTCCCCGTTGTCGTTGGACAGCCAGAGGCTCAGGCCTTCTCTCTCAACTCTGTTTCCAGACTGCGTCTCAGGCTAACCTTGAACGCGAGTTTACGCGAGTCATTCTGCCCCGGTAATAAGCGAGCGCAAGAAAAAACGACCTCGTCGTAGTGCCCGATTCCGCGTATTATGGACTCCCTGTGACCAAGCCCAAAAAGGTCGAACTCGGTTTTTTCCTCATCGGCAGCATCGTCGTTGCCGCCGCGGCCCTGTTATTATTCGGCTGGCTGGCGGAAGAGATGCTCGAATCAGAGACGCAGACATTCGATGATGCCGTGCGGGCAGCAATCCACCGACTCGCTTCGCCGGCAATGACCAGCGCGATGCAAGTTTTTTCATTTCTCGGTTCGGGAACATTCCTGGTGGCGCTGAGTCTCCTCACGATTGCAATATTGTTATACATCCATCGCCCTCGAGCGGCTGATTTGATGGGCATTACCATGGCGGGTGCGGTCGCTCTTGATCTGGTGTTGAAGCATGCATTCCACCGTGGTCGTCCCGTCCCCTTTTTCGGGACGGCCCCAAGCTCGTATAGTTTTCCGAGCGGCCATGCTTTCGCATCGCTTTGTTTCTATGGGGTGTTGGCAGGAATTCTTTCCGCGCACGCTCCAACGCCAAGAGCACGATTGTTTATTTGGACGTGCGCCGCACTGCTTGTCGGGCTTATCGGAGTTTCGCGCATCTATCTGGGAGCGCATTACCCGAGCGATGTCGTAGGCGGCTATTGCGCCGCCCTTGTTTGGGTGGGAGCGATTGGTATTCTGGACCATGTTCTTAACAACCGCGCGGGGTGAGGAATCGAAGCCCGGCGAACGCAAGCAAAACCCCGTAAATCTTACGATGCAGGCCCGACACTTCACCGTCATACTTAACAATGCTGCCGGCGCGGAAAACCAAGGCAGCCTGCGCGACCGCCTCATCGAGATTTTCAAACAGCACAACATCAATCCCGAGATTCACTTAGCTAAACGAGGCGATGGGATCACCACGATTGCAGAAGCGGCGGCGCGAAACGGCTGTTTCGCGATGGCCGCCGGCCGAGGCAACGGGACAGTCAACGCAGTAGCATCAGCTCTCATCGACTCGGAATGCTGTGCATATTGAAAACCTCGTTCTAATTTGCAGTGCAAGGTGCTTCCATGGGCCACCGAAGGAGCCATGGGTTCTTCTCGCGAGAACCCCAAAGACCGCAACCGCCCCTCTTTCCACCCTTCCCTCCGACACTGTACTGTTTAAAGCGTTGACATTCGCCTTTTTATGGAGTTACATTTCGGCAGAATCATTCGGATCCTCGCCCCAGTGGAGGTCGCTATGTCTCCGCGCGTCAGCGCTACCAACCAGCGGCAAACCGCGACGAAGCGCATTGTGCACTGCTGGGGATTTGTCGGCCTTTCATTTCTCGCCATCGTATGCTTTGGTCTTCTTCAGAGGATGCAAGCCGCAGAGAATACGTTCCCTGACCATCAAGTTTTTGCCGCGTCCACGAATATTCAGCCCAAGCTCGTCGCGAGTTACGGCAAGCTACCTCTCAGTTTTGAGGCTAACCAGGGCCAGGTGCGCGGCCCCGTCAAGTTTCTCTCGCGCGGGAGGGGCTACGCTTTGTTCCTCTCCGGTGACGAGGCAGTTTTGACGTTAGAAAGGGCAAGTCAAAACGCAAATCGCAAAAGTCAAATGGCAAATGTAGAAGAAACGGGAGAAGAAATTGCAAACCGGAAATTGCAAACTGGAAATTTGAAGCTTGCCACTCGCCACCCGGCACTTGACACTACCGCGAAGGCCGTGCATCGGACAACTGACAACGGAGCACGGACCACGGCCAGTGTTCTGCGGATGAAACTTGTGGGCGCAAACGCCGGCGCAGGAGTGACGGGCGCCGATGAACTGCCTGGCAAGGTCAATTACTTTATCGGCAATGATCCCGAGAAGTGGCGCACCGACGTGTCCACCTACGCCCAAGTGCGATATCGGAATGTTTATCCGGGTATCGACTTGGTTTACTACGGCAACCAGGATGGGGAACTGGAGTATGACTTCGTGGTGGCGCCAGGGGCAAGCCCCAACTCGATTTTGCTTGCCATCGATGCCGGAGAACGACCGGGCAGTAAGCAGAAGTCGGCAGGCGCAGGGCGTCCTCAAATCGATGCGAATGGCGATCTCGTGCTACGCAGCGATCGAGGCAATGAGGTCCGTTTCCGGAAGCCGGTCGTATATCAGCCTCTCTCCACTGTCGCCAGTCCTCAGTCGATAGTTGAGGGTGCGGTGCGACAAGCAGGCTTCGCTAATCAAAAATCTGAAATCCAAAATCCAAAATTAATCGGGGGTCACTACGTCCTCTCGGCGTCGAACCAAGTCCGTTTCGCTGTCGGCCCCTACGACCACACCAAGCCGCTCATCATTGACCCCACGCTCGTCTATTCTACCTACCTGGGCGGAACAAGCGGCTATGACGAGGGTTACTCTATTGCTGTGGATGCGTCGGGCAACGCCTATGTGACTGGCCAGACTTCCGCCACCGACTTTCCTTTGGCCGGCCCGTTGCAATCAACAAACAAATCAACCGGCGGCACCGCCTTCGTTTCAAAACTGAGCGCCGACGGCTCAGCCCTTGTGTATTCCACTTACCTGGGCGGAAGCGTGAGCGACCAGGGTAATGCCATCGCTGTAGATGCTGCGGGCAACGCCTACGTGGCCGGCCAGACTTGTTCCACTGACTTTCCCACTGTCTTTCCGGTTCAAGCCGCCCTCAATGGCGCCTGTGGCGGGTTTGTGTCGAAACTTAATGCGGCCGGGTCGGCGCTTGTCTATTCGACTTACCTTGGTGGGAGCGGCACGGCAGTCGGGAGTGGTCCCTACGATTCTGCTGCCGGCATCGCCGTGGACTCCTCCGGCGGCGCCTACGTAACCGGCACGACTTACTCAAGCGAGTTTCCGACTGTCAATCCCATACAGGGAACGCTCCTGGGAACGTATAGCGCTTTCCTGACCAAACTGAACGCGTCCGGATCAGCTTTCGTCTATTCCACCTATGTCGTCTTCGGCAGCGGCGCAGGCGTCGCTGTGGATTCTTCAGGCAACGCCTATTTGACCGGGACGTCCTTCAACTTCTCTAGTTCTTACCCTCCAGGCAGCACGACCATAGGCATTGCTACGACCCTGTTCGTATGCAAGGTGAACGAAGCGGGCAGCGCCTTTGTCTACTTCACCTACGTGGGCGCTACTATTTTCGATTCCGCAAACGCGATTGCCGTCGATTCCTCCGGCAACGCTTACGTGGCCGGCGAATCTGGGTCGACGAACTTTCCTACAGTGAATCCCGTGCAGCCGACCAACAACTGTCCCTATAGCGGCAACGCCATCATCTTCAAGTTGAATGCGGCCGGCTCAGCCCTCATCTATTCCACCTATCTCGGCGGCACGGGCCACGGAAAATGCAATATGTTGGCGGATACTGGCGGCGATGGGGCCGCTGCCATCGCCGTCGATTCCGCCGGCAATGCCTACCTGACTGGGTGGACCTATTCGACCGACTTTCCAACCGTCGATCCCATACAAGCCACCAATCGTTCCGGGTGTGGTATGACGTCCTTTGTGGCCAGCCTGAACGCAGCCGGGACCGCCCTTGCCTACTCCACATATCTCGGTGGCAGCGGTTGTGATGATTGGGGCCGAGGCATCGCGGTGGATTCTTCCCAAAACGCCTACGTTACTGGATGGACTGATTCGAGGGACTTTCCTACGGTTAATCCATTACAGGGGACCAATGACAGTCCCCAGAATTCAGCGAGCTCCTATGTGGCCAAGATTTCACCCCCGAGCGCTGTAACACTCGCCCCAAGCAGCCTCAATTTTGGATCTGTTCCGGGCAACTCTACTAGCCCAAACCAGAGCGTAACCCTGACGCCGATCGCTATCGGCCAGCTAACCCTAACGAGCATTACGGCCAGCGGCGACTTTGCGCTCGTGACCACGGCTACTTCCTGCCCGTACGGCGGGGGCGCGCTCTCATCCGAGGTCGCCTGCACCATCGATGTTACCTTTACCCCTACGGCGGCGAGCCCTAGGACCGGAGCCGTAACCATCACCTACACGGGCTTGGGTAGCCCTCAAACCATTGCCTTGAGTGGCACGGGAAGCGTCGCCGCAGTAAACGTTTCTCCCGTGAGCTTAAGCTTCGGCAGCCAGGATGTGGGAACCTCAAGCGCTTCCTTGCCGGTTACGGTTACGAACAGCAGCGCCGTTCCGTTAACGGTCAGCAGCGTGGCGACTTCGAGCGGGTTTACCCAAAGCAATAATTGCATGCAGCCCGTGCTCGCGAGCGGCAGTTGCACCATCAACGTCAGCTTCCAGCCCACCCTGTTCGGCCCCCAGACCGGCACGCTCACGGTGACCGATTACGCAAACAATAGCCCGCAGACCGTGACGCTGAGCGGAACCGGGCTGGCGCCGGTGGTCAACCTCTCGCCCACAACTCTCACCTTCGGCGAGCAAGCCATTTCAACCACCAGCCAGCCTCAGACCGTTACGCTCAGCAACTCGGGGAATGGTGCCCTGACCCCCCTCACGATCACTGTGAGCGGTGACTTCGCTCAGACCAACACTTGCGGCAGCAGCGTGGCCGCGACCGGTTCCTGCACCATCAACGTCACCTTTACGCCCAGGAACGCCGGCACGCGCAACGGCGCTCTAACAATCGCGGACAATGCGTCGAATAGCCCCCAAACCGTGACTTTGACCGGAACCGGGATGGGGCCCGCTGTGAGTTTGTCGTCCTCTTCACTCACCTTCTCAGCTCAAATCGTGGGAAACAGCAGCAGCGCACAGACCGTCGCGCTGACCAACACGGGCAACGTCTCGCTGACCATTTCCAGCATCACGGCCAGCGGGGATTTCTCCCAGACCAACACCTGTGGGAGCAGCGTAAGCGCGGGCGCTAACTGCACCATCGCGGTGACTTTCAAGCCGACAGCGGCTGGGACGAGGACCGGCACGCTCAGCATTTCTGACAGTGCTTCTGACAGTCCGCAAAGTGTCGCCCTCAGCGGGACGGGCCAGGACTTCAGTTTCGCCGCAGCCTCCGGTTCTCCCACCTCAGCGACCGTCGCGCCCGGTTCATCCGCAAGCTACACTTTAAGTGTGGCCGGCGAAAGTGGATTCAATCAAAGTGTGAGCTTCACCTGTACAGGGGCTCCCTCAGAGGCCACCTGCACGGTTTCGCCGAGCGCGCTGACCCCGGGCAGTTCTGCGACGAATATCACGGTCAGCGTCACAACGACCGCACCTTCCCTCAGCGCGCCTCGCTCGCGTCCACTTCCCCCGGTCCCACCACTGTCGCCGGGCCTGAGAGGTCTGTTGATGCTCGCCTTGGCTCTTGCGGCGGTGACATGGGCCATCGCGCGCCGGAATCAACCCGGCGTGAGCCGATGGCGATCCACGATGGTCCTGCTTGCCTCGGGATTGTTGCTGGCTCTGGCGCTGGCAGGATGTGGTGGAGGGAGCAGTTCCAATGTGACGCATAACCCCGGAACACCCGCCGGAACCTACACCCTGACGGTGACGGGCACCGCGGGTTCGGGATCTTCTGCCTTGAGCCATAGTGTGACGCTCACGCTGACCGTGAGTTAGTTGGGGTGCTTTTCTGCTTCGCCGGTCATGGGGACGAAGCGGACGGGGAGGAGAACCTCGCGCAGGATTCCCTGGCGGGTTCGGCGAAGGCGGACCAAATCCTGGTTCCACTGCCCCAGAGGAAGAACCATCCGCCCGCCCTCACGCAACTGGTCTACGAGTGGCTGGGGGACGTGGCCGGGGGCGGCGGTGAGGATGATGGCGTCGAAGGGCGCCGCCTCCGGCCACCCCCGGTAGCCGTCGCCGGCGCGAACTTGCACGTTGGAGTAGCCCAGGCGTCGCAAGCGAGCTTCCGCTTGCTTGGCCAACGGCTCAACAATCTCAATGGAATAAACCTCCGCGACCAACTCCGCCAGGATCGCCGCCTGGTAACCCGAGCCCGTACCGATTTCCAGCACGCGATCGCGCGGCTTGAGCTCCAGCGCTTCCGTCATATAAGCGACGACATAGGGCTGCGAGATGGTTTGCGCATGCCCAATCGCCAGCGGGTAATCGTTGTAGGCTTCGCCCTGTTCCTCCGGCGGCACAAACAGGTGGCGAGGGACCTTGCGCAAGGCGGCCAGAACGCGGGCGTCGCGAATGCCGCGAGCTTCAATCTGTTCGCGAACCATCTGTTCCCGCCCGGCCTTGTATTCATCCGAGGCTGATTGAGGCGGCTTGGAGAACGCTCCACCGTTCACCTTGCGCCCAGAGGTCGACGGGGAAAGGAGCTCAAGGATGAGCGCCAGGAGAATCACGGTAAGGGCTGATCCATTGCCGAAGCGTTGCCGCATTGTTGCCTCAGAGAGACAAATGCTCAGAATTGTTTCCGGAAGTCTTCCAGTTGTTGCCGGAGATCAGCGATTTCTGTTCGTAGGCTCTGGACTTCAGTTTCCAGGCGCGTGATCCGCTGCTCATCTTGATCGCCTGTTGCAGCAACTGCGTGTGCCTCTGCCGGCGCAATCCACCCTTCCACATCTCCGGCCAGCAAGTGCGCGTAACGCGACTCCTTCGTGCCCGGCTGGCGCGCCAACTTTTTCACCAGGGGAGGTTCTCTTTCCATCAGATGACGAAGCGCGGACTCCACCACTTCGAGGTCGTCGAATTGGTACATCCTTTCTGCGCGTCCGCGTAATTCGCCCGGAGTCTGCGGACCGCGCAGCAGGAGCACACAGAGTACGGCCATTTCTCTTCGATCGAAATTGAAGACTTCCTGCAGCCGGTGTGCATATTTCGGAACACGGCTGTCCGCGCTGGTCACTTGGCCCGCCAGGCTTTTTTCATTCAGGCTGTCCAGCGCCTGCGTCACCACACGCTCGTCCAGCGCCATAACCGGGTCACGGTTGGACTTCTGGTTGCAGGCGTTGATGAGGGCGTTCAATGAGAGCGGATAGTAATCCGGCGTGGTGATTTCCTTTTCCGCGAGCGAGCCGAGGACGCGCACTTCAATTTCATGGAGCTTGGTCATGGCTCGCTCCGAGCCTCACTTCCCCCCCCTACAAGAAGCAACCACATCAGGAAGAGGAACACCAGGACGGCAAGCAGCAATCCGTTCGACCGGTAGAAAGCAGTTTGTTGTGAGAGCAATGAAACCAAAGGCTCCGCCACCAGCAGGCAGAAAGCGGCGCCCAAATAGGCCAGCAGGTTATTGCGGAAGAACCCGAAAACAATCGCCGCCCCAACCGCGAGCGGAACAAAGCCCATCACCCAGCCGGCAAAGAACTCGCGAACCGAATGCGCACCCGCCGGCCCCAGTCCAACCAGCCCCAGCAGTATTCCAGCCCACAGCCACCAAGCCCGCTTGGTCCATCCCAGGCGAATGACATAGATTGCCAGTCCCAACCCAGATAAGTAGACGATGCTCCATCCAAGTGCCCGCAGGAAAAAGCCGGCGCCGGGAGAAGCAGCATTGAACATTGCCGAAAAAACTTCGGTGTCCACGGGGGCAAAGGCGTGAAAACGGCTGACGAAGAGCTCGCCCAGCTTGTCCAGGCCAGGCCTGGCAGCCAGGGCCAACACAATGCACACTACCGCATCTCGCCGCCACAGGCGCCGGGCACTGCCTCGCAAGAGATTCCAAGCCTCCGGATAAAGGCTTGCGGCGAGGCCCACCAGTAACCAGCAAAGCAAGCCGGCCAGCAACGGAACGACGACCAGGCCGACCGCCATGTACAGCCGCCATGTTGAGAGAGGGATGGAAGTCACATACTGGCGCTCCAAAGTTGACCATTGGTTGAGTTCGGTAAGAACCATCAACGCCAGGATCAGAGCGCCCACCTTCGCTGCGGGACGCCAAGGCATCTGGCCGGACCTGATCTTCATGACCAACAAGACCACCCCAGCTCCGACCAAGGCCAAACCCACCAGAATGCCCGCAAAAGACAGCACCGAATTAACCAAACTCGAGGAACGGCGCGCTCGTTCCCACGCTTCCGGAAGTTTGAAGGAGCGCGCAAAACTCACCACCTGGTCGCCGGCCACATCAACCTCCAGGCGATAATGCGCATCTGCCACATTGCGGGGATCGCCGGCTTTCGCCTGCCACACCAGCGTATAATCTTCGCGAGCCTTCCGTTTCTCCGCTTCCGAGCTCTGGAGATCGAAATCCGAAAGACGGTAGCCTTGCTCCTCAACATACTTTGCTGCCAGGGTCTGGGCCTGCTCAGGCGAGAGCGAAGCCCCGGGCGCGTTGTCGTCCAACAACATTCGATAGCCGAACACTTGGCCGCTGCTCGGATCCAAGAAGACGAGGTGCTCATCCTTTTCCAGCGGCCGGAAGTAACGCACCTCAAAGACCGCAAGGCGGGTCGCCAGCCGGTAAGTCTGGTCAGACTCTTTAACGGATTTGTGCTCGAGCAAATAGCGGACTGCCAAGGGGTCGACGTTGTCGCGCCCCCACGCCACCTGGTGGTAACGTCTCGGGTCCACCTGCTGCTGCCTGAGGTAGGCATCAGCCGCGCGCACGGCTTGGGCGCGGGTGATCTGCAACGAGAGGCCCTCCCCAAAACGATAAACAGGAATCACGGCCAGCAAAATGAAGAGGAGGGTGAGGACTACGGCCAGAATCAGTCGCCTTTGGGACAAGGGTTGATAGACAAGAGGGGCCTCCGGTTCCGTGACCTCTTTGCGAACCGGCCTGGAAATGCCCTCGCGCGCGTTGGTAAGCGACTCGTCTTCGCTGAAAGTCCCGGCACGCCAATAGGCAACCAACGCGACCAGCAGCGGGATCAGCATGATGCCCGCGGAGACGCCGCCCGACACCATCAGGTAATGATTGGGAGAACGAATGAGAAGGAAGGCCGTGTAAAGCGCATCCACCGAATAGTGCCAGATCAAGGTGGCCAGAATGCCGAAACGCAGCATGATCAGGCCCGTCACGATCCCGCCCAGCCCCACCTCAAGGCCACGAATAAAGAATGGCTGGTTCGGGTATGCCGAGTGGAGGAATCCCCAGATGAAAGCAGAGAGCACCACCGCGACAGGCCCGGAGCGCAGCAACTTCCTCAGGAATGGGATGGCGAAAGCCCGGAACTGCAGTTCTTCGGAAACGGCTGGGAAGAAGCCAATGAAAAGCACTGTAACCCAGGGGAATCGTGTATTCAGCAGGTCGGTAAAGGGAACGTCAGCGGGCGCCCACGCCCCCAGTTTGTCGGCGGCAAGGTAGAAAACAGTCTGGTAAGCAAAGAAGAAGAAGGTGAGGGCGATCCCCACCACATTGGCGATAAAAAACGAGCGACTTCGGAGGCCCTGCCAACTGAAGTATCTTCGCAGCGAGATTTGGTTCGGATAACCCTCGCGGTACACCGGCTCCGCGGCAGCCACCAGCAAGAAAATAAATGCTCCAATGCCGAGCGCCGCAAGAAGGTTGTCCCACAGATAATTGGTGACAAAGCTCGAGTACGAGTCTGTGGTTCGGTAGCCGAATTCAGCCAAGGAAAAGGCATTGAGCTGGCCAAGCAAGTACAAGACGGCAGCTACCCCACCGAAAGCCAGAGACATCCAAACCGGTACGTCACGATCGCGCAGGCGCCGAATCAAAATCACCAGCATGGCGACGCTCAACAGAATCCAGAAAACCTCGTCCACGATTTGAGCGGCGTTGTTGCGCGAGCGGAGCTTTTCGTAGTCACGAGCCCACTGCTCCGGAACCTTGATGAACTCACGGTAACCCGCCACCTGGTCGCCATCCACCTCCACCTCGATGCGCAGGCTTCCATCACCGAGGTCCACGCTCTTCTGCTTCCACGTAAAGTCATGGTCGGTGCGCGCCGGGCGCTTCTCCGTCTGCGTCTCAACGAACTCGAGGTCCGCCAGATTCCGCCTTATCACCTGATTGAGAAATGTCTCCGCGATAGTCCGGGCAGAAGCCTGATCCAGGGCCGCGCCCGGCGCCGCTTCGGGGATATCGTGGTCAAAGCCCACCACTTCGCCAGCGGGCGTCAGGTCCACGCGAAACTCTTCCTTCTGCTGCGGCTTGAACCAGCGATGGGACCAGTGCCAAAGATGAACAGGCCCGCGCGTCAGCCGGTTCATCCGTTCCAGGCCTTGAGTACGCTCCAGATAAACCTTCGCCTGATCGTCGTAATCGAACGCTGCCGAATGACGGTAGCCGTCCAGCTTGAAACCCCGCTCGGCAAGGAACTTCTGCGCCAGCGGAGCCGAGTCGTCCCGGTTCACGCGGAACTGAATCGCCGCCTCCGGAAATGCATGAGAGAAGTACTTGACACCAATGGCGAGCGAAAAAGCAGCAATGAGGACGCCAACAACAATGGTCTTGCTATCGGATGATGTCAGTTTGATGGGCATGGGCTCCTCGGATCAGCCGATCCTGGAAGTTCGACGGTTAGGTAGGCTTTCTTCTGCCTCCTTACCCTCAGCAGATTTGGGCATTCAACTTCACTCGGCCCCGAAAGTCAATCTCAAAAAGTTCTGCTTTGGGGTTCCAACTTTCGACTTCCGGATTCCAGCACTCAGACGCCAGCAGCTTCTTTCCCTTTCAACCACTTCAGCATGACCCAGGCAGACGTACCGTCCGAATAATAGTTCGCGACGCTGTCCACTTTCCTGTAACCTCGCGCCTCATAAAAGGCTTGCGCGGCGGTGTTGTTCTCTGCGGTTTCGAGGTAAACAAACAGCAGTTTCTGCTCCCGCGCCCAATGCTCCGCGGCGTCCATCAGCAAGCTTCCGAACCCTCGCCGGCGCCAGCGGTCCACCACGTCGATGGTCACAATGTGCGTCACTTTCTGCGCTTGGCGCTCGGCAATGAGGAAGCCGGCGATTTCCCCGCACTCTTCTGCGACCCATGTCCTGCTTCCCCGCTGGCTTATGAACCTGCTCAACTCTTCACGCGGATAAGAAATACGCGGTGCAAAGCAGGCCTGATCGATCTTGTAGAGTGTTTCGAGATCGTCGGAACGGAAAGCGCGCAAGTGCATAAGAAAACAGGATTCGGGATTCAGGATTCAGGATTCAGTTGTCAGTTGTCAGTTCAAAGACCGGGGCTTGGTGCTGGGGGCTAGGGGCTAGACATTGGACAACCCCTTGCGGGGTCGGGCGATCCCGCCCTGCGGGACGAAACCCACCGTGGGCTTGCGTCCCGCGAGGCGGGGCCCACCGCTTCGCGGTGAGAAGCGCCGGGACTCCCTTGGCTCGGGACAGGCTCCGCCTCGCCTTTCCGCCTCGGCCACTGAAATCCCTGCCATTCAAGAATTCAATTCGAGCCTCAAGAAGGTCCTGAGTGAGCGTAAGGTTCTTCCCTGAGCAATGCCGCCCTCTCCCCATGCGACAAGCCGTGCCCTGATCCTCGCGCTCACTTCGTTGCAGCTTCGCTGAGACTCTCCCCTAAGTGTTCCGCCACCACCTGCGCGGTTTCGTTGACAGCCTGTTCAAGGGAAGGAGGATTGTAAGGCCGGTAGACGCTATCCTGCCAAACTGACCCGCCACCTCGATCGGCGATGAACACCTCGGAGTGAACCCGTTTCAGCCGGCGCGACTCCAAGCATGAGCCGGTCACTATGGCATCCGCCTCTTTAGGCGTGGATGCGATCTTGAAACGGCCCAATTTCCCAAGGCTCTGGACCAGCTTTTCACTCAGGGCGTTGTCCATCTTCTCGATGTAGATGCTGCGAATTCGCATGAGCTTTCGGTAGTCGTTCACGGTGGCTGTTCGAGGACCTTGCGTACCAGGCGCAGGCGAGGGGCCGAGGGTGGGCTGTGGCTCCTTTTCTCCTCCTGACTTTTGGGCCTCCTGCGCCTCCAGCACCGGAAGCAATAGAAATGCTATCACCAACAACCAGCCGCTTCGCTTCATGGCGACCTCCCAAGACCCTTTCGACTTCACTGGAGAGGGAAGAGCCCAATGCAAGCTTGACGTTCGTGCTCGACAGTTCAGCCGCACTGCTGAGGCCCCATCGCTCCCCACTCGGCTGTCCGTACCCAATGCTCAACTCCATCGCCGGATGGAAGCAGGTCCGGCCGTGCGAGGCAGCGCCACGGCTAATGGACTTGCCTCGCCCTTTCTTTCATCAGTCGCTGGCGGTCCTTTAAATCCTGGCGATCGTTCCTTTGCCTCTCGAGAAGAGCCCGCTTATCGCGCTGCATCTGGTGCATCATTTGCGCCCGTGCCGCGTTGGAGAGATGCTCGCCCTTCCAGGAGTGTTTCTGGCCCTTCTGCTGGAGCTTGAGCGTCTTCCTCTCTTGTTTCTGTCGCACCTTGAGCATCTTTCTTTCCGACTGGACAGCGGACTGGTACTGCCCCGCTCTCGTGCGGGCCACGGCAAAGCTCAACACAAGTGTAACGATCACGCCAATAAGAAGTTTTCGCATCCCTCCTCCGCTTCCGACTCGCTATCACAGGTAAGTGTTCGACGCAAGCTTCCCCGGTCCCGACTTTTTCTCAGCTCGGTACCCTCTCCAGTCGAATCTTACCGGGAATGCAACCGGAGGACAACAGGCAAGATGACTGGACTAACCGCGAGTCTCACCCCGCCCTTACCGTCACCCTCTCCCCCGGCGAGGGAGAAGGCAAGCGGGAGGCTTTCCGGCTCGCCCCGCCACGGCGGGCCACTCGTCAGTGGTCCCCCGCCGCTCCGCAGCCTGGCCACGCCAAGCCTCATCGCTGAAGTCAAACCTAGCGGAGTAATGCTAGGAAGATGCCCCACGAGTGGCGGCAGGGCGGAAGAACACGTAGAGCATCCAGCCGACGGTGGCGAGGCCGGCCAGCAACAAGACAACGAAAATGGAGAAAACAACCCATTGGCCCTGCACCGGCAGCAAGCGTGGGTCAAAGTATGGGCGCAGAGAAGCGCTGCGCACGAAGTGTCGCAATACGGCCATCAGACTGACAGTGCCAAGAATCGCCACACTCGATGTCAACAGACTCTTGGGAGCTGTCAAGAGCGCCAGCAAGGCCAGAATAATCGCCAAGAGCAGAATGCCCACGGCGAGCTTCTCGCCCACCAGGGCCTGACGGATTTCCACTGGAAGGCTGAACAAAAACCAGAGTCCAACCAGGAATTGCACCAAGGTCCCGCCCATGAACCAAGTCACGCCGTAACGTCTTCCCCAATCCGCAAGCTCCGGCGATTCCGTTTGCCATCGGCGGGAGAGCAAAGCAACCCCCAAGCCGGCCGCGGCCACCGCAGCCACCATGAAGTGAGCGAAACGGGCAATGTTCAGAAGAGTGATGGGACCGAGAATTGTCCCGACTTTGCCGTTCACAAACAGGCTGTAGAAGTCCTGGGGATGCAGCATGGCCGTCATGTTTTGCGTAAAGATAAAGGCCACGTGAATAAAGAGGATGGCGGTCACCAGGATCACCCATGCCGCCTTTGACCCAAGCTCGTCGTGCTGCATTTGATACCAATAAACACCGTAGTAACCGAGCAGGACCAAGAACACGACCGCAAGCCAATACCACGCCATCAGGTCGGAGGAGGTGTAGAAGAGTTGCCCATAAACGAGCTGCAGGAAAAGCAGCGGAGCCACGCCCAGCGTGATGGTGAAGGCCGTCACGGAGGGCATGGCGCGGGAAACCCGGCGAGTGAATTCGTGGTGCTTGGAATCGCGCCGGCCAAGGAAGCTGGAAACGCTCAGGATGATAACCCCGCCCAACAGAAAGTTCATCGCCAGCAGGTGCAGGATAAATGTGAACACCAGCAGAAACTCGAGCAGCCAGGGCGGCGCCGGCAAGGGCACTGGAACTGGCGCAGGGATGACAGGACTCATTGTTGCGACGCTCCTTCTCCAGTCGCACCCGGGAACTGGCCTTTCATGGCAGAAGGTCCAGGGTCAATTTCGATGCTGGCTGGCGGTGGGTTCAAACTCGCCAGCCAGGCGCCCAAAGCCTTCCGTTCGGCCTCGGTCCCGACGAACGGCGGCATGAAGCCTTTCAACTCGTTGAGGTGGACCAACTGGTAGTCAATCATCACCCAGCTCCAGCCTTTGACGGCGAAGCGCATACTATTGTAACCGTTTACGGTGTGACAACTCGCGCACTCCACCCGAAAAACCTCTTCACCGGTGCGCTCCAGGGCATTGGGGTCCACGTCATGCTGACGAACCCAACGCGCCGACTTCAGCACTCCCTCCTCCCGGACACGCTCGATGTCCGCCAGGCGTAAGCTGTTGGCGTACATGTAATCGTAAATGATGTAGGGCTTCCGCACCGCCTCCCGTACCCATTCCGTAACGCCTGTTGTGGAAAGGGCAAGGACAGCGAGCAGGAAAGCAAAGGTCAAGTTGAAATGGCGTGGGCGCTGGTAGGGGCCAAAGTAAGTGAACGCCACCACCAGCGCGGAGAGGAATATTGAAAGCCCGGCGAAGATGGTGACGGCCGGCGCTGCGCCCATGGAAATCTCCCGCGCCATGCTGGGAAGCGCCGAGATGTACCAGATGCCCGCGAAGGGAATAATCAGCCCGCCGATCAGCAGCCATCTGGCGGCATAGCGGACAACTTCGGTCCGCAGGGCAACGTCGCTGACCGCCGACGAGGTAATCAGGGCATAAACACCCGCCAGCGCAATACACACCGCCGTGCGCACCACCAGCGAAGGCAACATGCCGGGGTTGAAATAAGCCGACGCGAAAGTCTGGGTCTCGATCCATCTCCCCGGCGTCAACATGAACGTCAGGATGCCGTTGATCACTAGCAGGCTGGCCCACGCTGACCCGAAATAAATCCATCCCACCATGAGGTGCGTCTGGGGGGCAAGCCGGTCCCAGCCGTAATAGTAGATGAAGGCTGCGGCAATCTCCACAATGAAGAAAACCCATTCGATCGCCCAGCCCCAAACAAACACGTGAATCAGCGTCGCCGTTGCTTCAGGATTCACCAAGCCGATGCTCCACCAGATGCCCACACCACTCACGGCGCCAAAAACCAGGACGACAAGAACGAAGAACTTCGAGTGGGACTTCACGTATTCCAGCAAGGCGGGATTGTTCTCGCGATAGGCCTTGCGCTCTGTCAGAGGCAGAAAGAGACCGCCGCCAACCGCAAAATGCGAAACGAAGACGTGGAGAATGGCGATGATCCCAATGACCATTCCCCCACCTAACATGTATGGTTCCCAGACCGGATAATTCATCAGCGAACCCCTCTGTTCGCGAAACCTCTACGAAATAGACCTGGGCTGATGTTATGCTTCGGCAACTCAAAGTTCAACAGGCACAATGTCCTTGGTCATGCGTCCGTGGCCAGTTGGCCGTGGTCAGTCGCGATATTTCCTACTTTACACTTCATAATTCAGAGTTTCCCCAGCCCCTAGTCCCGAGTCCCCCTTTTCTTACTGCCCGCTTCTCAGCCCCCGCTCGATGGCCGCCTCAGCCACGGGAGCCATTAGCATGTAACCACGCTCGTTGGGATGCAAGCCATCTTCTGAATAGCCTTCCTTCAGCATGCCATGGCTATCCACCAGGACCGAATAGTAATCCCCAACCTCCGCCTGGATTTCGGCGGCGTATCGGCGCAGCCACTCATTGAGTTTGAGAATATCAGAGGGCGGCCTGTGGTCTGTCTGCTTGTGCTGGGTGTAGTCACTGACCGGAAGCAGCAGGCAAAGCACCATCTTGATGCCATGCTCCTGCGCCAGTTCGCACATCGCACGGAAATTGTCCTCGATCATTTCGAGAGTTTCGGGGCCGGTGTTGCCCGCAATGTCGTTCGTCCCCGCCAGAATAATCACCGCCGCAGGATGCAGATTAATCACGTCAGGATGGAACCGTACCAGCATCTGCGGAGTGGTCTGCCCGCCAATACCACGGTTCACGAATGGCTTGCCAGGAAAATACTGCGCCAGTTTCCAACCGTCGGTGATCGAGTCACCGAGGAAAACTACGCGGCCCTTCTCCACCGGCTGAGCTTGAAGTCGCACATCGTCCTCATGGTAGCGACCGATCTGATTCCAATCCTGCAACTGGTCGGCAAGGCTTTGCGCGGCGAATGGCAGGCAGCAGTTTGCTTTGGGCGGCTTGAACTCCGGGACGAGTTGCCCCCGCACCGGCGCGGGCAGCAAGAGTCCTGCGAACAGAAAAAACATTAGCCAAGAATTGCGTCTCATCGTTACCTCCTCACGTGCATTTTTCACAGTTCCCCACACCCTAGGCTAGACCCTAACCCCGGTCATGGCGGGCCGTGCAATCGAGTCTTCTGCGGCCGGGGCGCTATGTTCTATTTGGATTTGGATTCCGCTTTCTTTTCGGTCTTGCTTGCGGCCTTCTTCTCCCCACCCGGAGGCGAGTTTCGGCTGTGGGTTGCCCCAGGCTCGCCTTTTCTATGCCGCTTGGCATGGAACTCAACAAAGGTGTTCTTAAGGGGCTTGGCCGGTTCTTCTTGCCCACGCAATGCATTGCCCAATTTATTCTGGCATCCGGCCAAGTTGGTTTGCGCCACATAAAGGAGCTGGTCAGGATTGCGCAAGAGATAAGCGACATATGGTTGAAGCGCCTGTTGCAGGTCAGAGAGTTGGTTGCCGGCCTGGCTGTACTGCGCGCCCAGGCTGGGATTCTCGAACTGGCTGGCGGCGCGGGCTACGCCATCCAGACGGGGCAGCGCCGCATTCATTGCCGCGTAGGTCTGAAATCCGAAGTACATGCTATCGGGACGCTTTTCAAACTGCGCGCGCCATTCCTCCAGCCCCTCCAGCGCCTTGTGGAGATTCTCCAGCGTCTGGTTGAAGGTATTGCGCGTTACGTTCGAGGTTTTCCACTTTTCAGGGTGCACCTGCGTCAGAAGGTCGGTGATGCGATACTCCGCGATCCAGATCTTGTGCGCAAGAGCTTTCACCTGGACCGGCTCCATGAATCCCGGGTCATTGACTGGCATGGAGGTTTGGGCGGGTTGGGGAGCAGGAATGGTCTCCGTCGGGGGGACAGAACCAGCCTGAGCGCCGACGGCTTGCTTGGGCGGAGTCTGGTCCTTCGCTGGCTGCTGCGCCAACCCCGATGTAACGCAGAATCCAAGGAGAAGAGCACAGCTTATCAAGTGTGTTTTTGATCTCATATAGTATTAAAGGCTGCTTCCTGGGAGAAAGATGGCAGGGACCAGGTTGACTCGTCAACAAGCTTCTGAAGAGCCCGGCGGGCTTCCTCGCTTAACCCGACGAAACGCCTGCCCATGCCGGACGGAATACACGACCCTGCCGCAGCAACTACCCGGAGGCTGCGCCGGGCTCTGTGGCGAGTTCCTGAATCTCGACGCCAAACATGAACAGCGGCCTTGGATCACCGCGTCCCCAACGGTTGACTTCCCAATTGGCCCGGAGAAACTTGAGGCCGGGCAGTTGCCGCAAATCGAGAGCCGCAGGCGCAACTCCCTGGTAGAACTTCTCGGGATACCAGAACAACGCCTGCTTGCCCCAGTCTTTTCCGTCCGGCGAACCCCAAATCGAGAGATGCAGAGATTCCTGTTCGATGATCTCCGTGATGCGAAGCACGATCATCACGGGCTTCCCCGCCAGCGCGCCGAGCTCGTAAGCAGGACCTGCGCCGTTCCTCTCCACGCGGGTTTCAGGAGGAACAAGATGGTAAACCGTCGGTTGCGTCGAAATGCTCAGGGTCATCGTCTGTCTTGCCGTAGGACCAAGATTCAAACTCTCGAACCACGCCATCCTAGCACAGCCGACGCTCCAGGAGGTAGCAAAACCCGGCTTTCCATTTAGCGCACTATGTGCCATGGGGTTCCCTCAAAGCCCAACGGGCTAGGAAGAGACCTCTCACCCGCCCTCCTTCGTCGGGCACCCTCTCCCCTGGGAGAGGGCTGTCTTTTCTCGTGCGCGTGGTAGTTATAAAAACCGCCCTCTCCCTTGGGGAGAGGGTGGCAAGCGTAGCGAGCCGGGTGAGGGGTCACTTCGCAAGCAGCGCATATACCTGGCCACCGGGGACTTTGACGGAACCCTGCATCCATGTTGCATTCCCACTCGCAGGCAGCTTAGACTTACAGCTTTCCCGGATACTGGTGAACACCATGCGTCGATACTTACTCCTCTTGTGCCTACTCGCTGCGTGCCTCTTTTGCGCCTCAGCCCGGTGCGCAACGATTTCGCTGGACGGGGATTGGCACTTCCTCGCGGATCCCAGTGGCGCCTTGGACGTCCAGAAACTCTCGGCAGCGGCGAATGTGCGCCCGACGCGCATCCCATCCTCGTGGCAATCCCAGTTCGCGGACCTGCGGGACTACGCCGGAGTGGCCTGGTACTGGCGCTCCGTGAACGTTCAATCTCCTGCGCCGGACCAGGTTGCCGTGTTGCGCTTTGGAGCGGTTGATTATCTTGCCGATGTCTACGTCGACGGGCAGAAGGTCGGGACGCACGAAGGCGGCTATACTCCCTTCGAGTTTGACATCACTTCCCTGCTCCGCGCGGGCGAAAACCAGATTGCGGTGCGGGTGGCAGACCCGGGAGCGAAACCCAATATCGTGGAGGGCATCAACTACGCGGAGATTCCCCACGGGAAACAGAGTTGGTATGTCCAGACCAGCGGCCTCTGGCAGAGCGTCGAAATCCAGATTCGACCGCGCGTTCACCTGGGCCCCGTCCACATCCTGGCCGCCGCGAATGGAGACTTCAAGATCAACGTCCCCGTCGTCACGCCGGCCTCGGGAGCACAAACTGGCGGCCCAACCCACCTCAGTGTGGAAATCAATGACTCCGCCGGCAAGGTCGTCTGGCAAGCATCCCGAGAGCTCAGCGACCTACAGGCGAATGTGGAGGTCACGGGAAATCTCGCCAACCCGCGGCTGTGGAGTCCTGCCGATCCGGCGCTTTACATGCTTCGCGTCAGCCTCGGCTCCGGCGACTCCCGCGACTATCCCTTCGGTTTCCGCACCTTCCAGACGCAGGAGGGAAAGTTCTATTTGAACGGCAAGCCGATTTATCTGCGCGGCGCGCTCGACCAGGATTTCTATCCCCAGACGATCTATACGCCTCCCTCGCTCGATTACATCAAGGACGAGATGCAGAAGGCAAGAGCCTTGGGACTGAATCTGCTGCGCTGCCACATCAAGGCCCCGGACCCGCGTTACCTCCAGGCAGCGGATGAAGTTGGGATCCTCATCTGGTACGAAATTCCCAATTGGGACAAGCTCACGGACAACTCCCAGCGCCGCGGCATGGAGACGCTGCACGGTATGGTGGAGCGCGACTGGAACCATCCCTGCCTCGTCATCGTCAGCCTCATCAACGAAAGCTGGGGAATAAACCTGAAGGAAGCTGCTGGCCGCCGGTGGCTGAGGCAGGCCTACCAGGAAGCGAAGAAGATCGTACCCGGTTGGATTGTGGATGATAACAGTGCATGTTTTGACAACTTTCATATTTCCACCGACGTGGCCGACTACCACACCTATTCCGCCATTCCCGACTTCGCCGCCAACTTTGACCGCTTGGTGGAGGACCTGGCCCAACGGCCGGGTTGGCTCTTCAGTCCTTATGGTGACGCCTCCCCCAAGGGTGACGAGCCGCTGGTGCTCTCCGAATTCGGCAACTGGGGATTGCCTCGCATTCCCCACGACAAACCCTGGTGGTTCTCCCGTCATAATGGGGGCAGCGAAATTACAGAACCCGAGGGGATCGAGCAGAGGTATGCTGACTATCGATACTCTTCTCTCTTCCCCAGTCTCGACGACCTGACGGATGCCACCGAGTGGCACGAATACGCCTCCCTGAAATACGAGCTCGAATCCATCCGGTCACATCCGGAAATCCAGGGTTACGTCATCACCGAGTTCACGGACGTAAACTGGGAGTCGAATGGCTTGCTGGACATATGGCGAAATCCGAAGGCCTTCGCCGACTCACTGGGCAAGCTGCAGCGCGACGACGTGGTGGTGCTTCGCACCGAGAAGCGCAACTACTCTCCAGGTGAGACAGTGAGAATCGAGGTTTCGCTCTCGCACTACAGTCAGGAAGCTCTGCACGGCGGCCGCATCGCATGGAAAGTCGAGGGGACATCGCTGGCCGGAACGCTTTCGCTCCCCAGCCTCCCTGCCGCCTCTGTCACACCAGCCGGTAAGATCGAATTCGCCGCCCCGTCCGTGGCCGCGCCCGCCAAAAAAGCACTGAAGGTTGAGATGGTTTCGGAAGGAAAAAGCCTGGCGGAGAATTCCTTGCAGTTCTACATCTATCCGGCTCAACAATCCGAACTGCCGCCTCCGGTTTCGTTCTATGACCCGGCGGGCAGGCTGCGGCGGCTGGTCAATGAAATGCGGGCTCGCAACTACCCCGCGCCCACCGGGTCGGAAGCGCTGCCCGTCCTGGTTACCTCAACCTTGGACGCGGAGGTCAAAAAGAATTTGCAGGCCGGTGGCCGAGTCATCCTGCTCGCCAGCGACCGCCAGACCCTGGCGCCGGGAATTGAGATTGTTCCTCGTGCGGGCAGCGACTACGAGGGAAACTGGATATCTGATTTCCTCTGGGTCCGCAACACGCAGCCGCCTTTCACCGCGATTGGGTTTGATGCCTTGCCAGGATTCGAGGCCCAGGCGGTCACCCCCGCCGCAGTCGTGCAGGGGATTGCTCCCAAGGACTTCCCTGATGTGCTGGCGGGAATGTTCTACGGCTGGATTCACTCCAACGTCGGCGTGCTTATTCAGGCGAAATGCGGTAAGGGCACGCTCCTGATCTGCACCTTCTCTCTTGCCACAACTTACGGGAGCGATCCTTATGCCACCGACCTGCTGGATGCCTTGGTAAACTACCTGGTCTCGGGATTTAAACCGAACTTTGAAATTCCCCTGTAGGGACCAGGCAGTCATCCTAATTGGCGCTTCAATTGGGACGATCAGGAGATGACCTGGGTCACCATCACCCCCTAACCCCTCCCGCCGCGGCAGGAGAGGAGTCCCACCCCGCTCCTACGCGCGCCATGCGACCCGTGCCTACGCCGCCAATGCATATCGACATTTCTGAAAAGAGCCGCTAGCGGACACCGGCAGCTTTCTGGAGGATCTCGTTGGGGCGTTTCGGCGCCAAGTACTGGGGGGCATCAGTCAACGTAATCCCAAGTTTCCCCTTATCTGCCCCAGCGGGTCTAAGACTCTGTCCCAGGTGGTCCGTGATTGAGAATCGTCCCCGGCTCGCAGGAATGATGACTTTCTGCTCCGCTGAAGAAGTGGTCCATGCCACAACGCGAACGTCTTTCTCCTTGGTGAACAGCAGGACATAATCGTCCGGGCTTCCAACCGGGAGGCGTTTGCTGAATCGATAGCCGTTGAGAACACTGGTCAGCGTCTTCAACGCAAAGTACGCAGGTTTGGGGCTGTACACCTGAGGGGAGTCGGGCTGGTATGGGAAACGAACTATGCCAAAGTGAGACTCGGGGTCTTTCGGGTCGGCGCTATCGTCATGCCAATCATACCAGATGGTGAGAGGCACGCCGCTGGCGAGATTGTTGAGGAATTCACGTGCCAGCAGCTTGGCTTGCTTCGCTTCATCCATGCCTTTCCAATTCCACGTCGATGAATAACCCCATTCACCGGCAATGATTGGAACCTGCTTCCCTTTCGTCGCATAGGCCGCGATGAGTTCGCGGAGTTTGCGGAATTCTTCCGCCACGCTCTCGGGCTCGCGTTGCCGGTAAGGGTGCACGGAAACCGCCGACCAGTAGTTCAACAGTCCCGCTCTGAAGCAGGCTTCCAGGAAGCCGAAATCAATAACGGCGCCTGCCGGACCGATGTAAACCTCGCCGGGCGCCACGGTTCGAATAGCTTCTCCCACCTCGAGAGCTAACACGATGTAGTCGTGGACGTTCGGCTTGGGACGCCAGAATCTCCAGTTCGGCTCGTTGTACATTTCCCAGATGATTCCCCGCCCCTGGAAGTGTTCGACAGAAGCGGATGCCCATTGCGCAAAGGCCCTGCGGCCCTCCTCCGTGTAAGGGGACATGCCATTGTCATAGAGTTTATTGGTGTAATCAAAAATGAAATAAGGAGAGAGTTTGTAGAATTCCAGAGTCTGGACCAGATTATCGTATTTGCTGAAGTCATACCGTGAGGGCGCCTTCTCGATCTCGTCCCATGCGAAATCCATGCGGACCCAGCGGGCTCCGGAAGCCGCAAGCATTTCCATCTCCTTGGGCTTGGGGCTGACGAAGTGAATATTCACACCTAGGCTGTCTGGAATGACAGCGTTGAAATCGACCGGTCTGCAAACACCTCGAGGGGCTAATAAAATGAGGGAAATGGCAAGCTCTAGGGTTATTGATCGCGGTTTCACATCACCTCTCTTGTTCATCTCACGAGACTAAACAGCAGAATCCGCCTGCCGCGCTCGTATGCTTGGCGCGTTCAACCAATCACCATGGAGTTCGTGGCTGCCTTCTGCTTTCTGCTTTCTGCCTTCTGCCTTTTGACGTCCGCCTCCAGCCTCTCGACTTAGGATTATCTGCTGCACGTCGCAAACTTTGCCCGTCCCGTCAGCAACTGCCGGTAAATAGCTGCGTCGCGCAAGACAGACTCCACATAGACGCGCGTGGCGCGAATCGGGATAGCCTCAAGAAATTCCGAGGAGTCCCGGAACGAATTGCTTTTCAACCAGTCCCTGACGCGAAAGTCGCCGGCGTTGTAAGCAGCCAGCGCCATCTCCGGCTGGCCGTCGAAATCCTTCAACAGACTTCGCAAATAGGAACAACCAAACCGGATGTTATAGGTGGGGTTATAAAGCCGCGCGCCGGTGGAACGAATCCTGGACGGGCGCGTGCTGCGGCTGGCAGTCTTCGGCAAAACCTGCATCAAGCCGTGGGCGTCGGCGGACGATGTGGCGCGGGCATTGAAAGCTGACTCTTGGCGTATCAAGCCCATAACCAGATACGGGTCAAGCCTGTTGGCGCGCGCCTGACGTTGCACGAGCTTCCAGTAGGTTTGCGGAAAGAGGAGGTTCCACATTTCTCGCGGCAGTTCCGAGAATTCGTAAGAGGGATAGTCAGGCACGATCTTGATTGCCTCGAAGATCGCAGCGCTCACATTGCCCTGCCCGGCTTCAAGCCGGCTGAGAAAGAAATGAAGTTCCGGCGGCGCCGGCCGCATGGCGAGCGACGCCTTAAGATACTGCTCGGCCAGGCCATCCAAGCTCAGGGCTTGAAGCGCCAGCACTGGCTGTAATGACTCGACTGTCACATCCGAAGGGCAGGAAGGAATAGGAGAGGGGTCACGCGGAGGAATCTCTTGAGCCACCTCCCAAGCGGTTGAATTTGGCGAAGGCACGTCAGCGGGGCGGTCGGCAGGAAGTTTCCGCTCCCGCAAGCTCGCCTGCTCCGCGTAAAAGCTATGCGCGAACCGATTCTGGAGGAGGGAATAAAGCGCTTGAGCATCGCTGATGTCGCCTTGCTCCTCCTCGAGCCTCCCCAGCCAGTATAGCGCCGCAGTTGTGTGGCTTGACCGCGAGTAATGTGTTAAACGGTCCCGCAAGGCCTGCCGAGCCCGGTCATGGGTCCCCGCCAGGTAATAACACCAGATCAGACGCCAACCGGCATCTTGAGTGTGGCCCCCTTGCGGGAAGGACTCCACCAGAGTCTCGTATTGGCGGCCTGCGTTTTGCCAGTCGCCCAGCCTGAAGAAGAGATTCCCTGCGGAATAAAGCGCCGACTCGAACGACGAAGAATGCGGGTCAATGGCCTGAATATGGGAAAGAGCCACAAGGGCGCCACTCGAGTTGTCTTCCCGGGCGCAAGCCTCCACCGACAGGGCCAGCCGCTCCGCGTTCAAAGCAGGGCTGGCAAGGCTGACAGAGAGCGCTTCGTCCGCCTCACGGTCACGCCGCAAACGGAGCAGGCAGCGCGCCCGGCCCAACTTCCACTCGTCCGCATGGGCGCTGGCCGGTCGGGACGAGAGCAACACTTCGTAGCCCTCAAGGGCCTCCTTAAACAAGGATGCATTGAAGAGCAATTCTACGCGTGCGGCTTCGATTTCCTCCGTGGGTTGGGGGAAATCGGCGCCCAGGCGGGAACGGAGACTCTCAAGAGCCTCGCCTGCCTCCTTCGCCTGGGGGGACGCGGCAAACGCAAAATATATCTCCTGGAATGCCCGCGCCGCTTGTGAGAGGTTGCCAGCCTCCTCATATGCCTTGGCCAACAGGAGGGAAAGGGTTGCGTGCCGGCGCACCGAGGGTTCTCCCGTCAGGATCTGAACAGCCTCTTGTGGCTTCTGGGAATCAGTCAGGGCCTCGGCGAGCAACTCGAGCCCTTGTAAGCGCAAAGGACTCGCAGGAAAATTGGATGAGAAGTCCCGGACAGCCTCAGCCGCTTCGACTGGATTGTTAGCCTTGAGAGCCGCAGCGGCGGAGTAATAGGTCGCGTAATCAGCCAGGGAGAACTGGCGCGCTGCCGCTTGACCGAAGTCCTTCGCAGCCGCGAGGTACTCACCCGCCTCGTATTCCCGGTAACCTAAGGCGAAGTAGGCCAGAGCACGTTGTTCAGGCGCTTTTTGGGACTCCGCGTAGCGGCGCAACTGTGGCCAAGCGGATCGTTTCTCCGCACGAGCGGCCAGCTTGCGAAGGGGTACGGGAACAGACTCAGCCGCTGGACGCGCCTCAAGGAGGATTTGGACGGCGAGCAGCGCCCAACAGACTTCAGCCAGGATTTTGAAATGGGGTCTCACACGAAGGACCAGGATAACCCGAGCCGAGGAGCGATGGGTCATTACCTGCCAGGGTCCTCACGAGCTCATCGTGGAAATAGTCGAACTGCTTACCAACGGTCTTTCCGAACCGTTGCTCGAAGGTCTGACGGCTGCGATCGATATCAAGTTTCATCCGTCTGTACAGGTCCTTAGTCTTGCGGCCCTCCGCAACCTTCGCCTTGTTATAGAGTTCGATCTCAAAAACCAGAAGTCTCGCGAATCGCCTTGCATCTTTGTGTATTTTTTGCTCTGCTTCGCTGAGTTGCGAGACGTCGAACCCCGCCCCAGGGGCTCGGGCGGGCGGGACGCCAACTGCCGTTTGAGACTCCATCACAAGGACAGGAACGGGCCCTGGAGCGGGCACGAATCCTATCGTTGCGCGTGCAGCAGGCAATTCAGCCTGCGCCTCGGTGGGTGGCGGCACAACTGGCGCGCCCGCTTCAATCAACGGCGACGCGGGCGGAGGAGGCAGTGGCTCGTCGATGCTCGGGGCGCTTGTCTCGCCCTGAGAGGCGGAAGCCTCACTAAGCTCCGCGACCTCTGCGGGCGGCTCCGCAGCCCCTGCTGGAGACGCTAGACCGGGCCCCGATTCAGGTTCCCCTTCCCCGTTAGCATCTTGACTGACCGTTGCCAATGCCGTGCCACTCAATGCCCTCAAACGGTCGAGTTGTGCGCCGGCGAATTCGGCAAGAAGCTCAAGACCAGCTTCGGGCAGCAACGCCCCTCTCCCTCCTGAGTCAGCGTAAAAGATGGCGGAAACGGCGTCCGCCGAACGAATCGGCAAAAGCAGAATCGAATCACCCGAATCTGGCTGGAGCCGGCTCAGGACGTTGGCGTTCTTCTTCAGCGCATCGGGGCTTCCCTCAAAGTGCCCGCCGATTTCAAAGGCCTGGCGGAACGGCGTATCTACACTCAGGGGCACTACCAGGGAGCGCAGGTCTTGCTCGGAGAGTTGAGATCCGAATCCGTGCGCCGAAGCTCCCCAGGCCGCCTTGCCTCGAACCTCGAACGCCACCGCCCGAACTCCCATCCGGCATGCTTCCTCCGTCAACTTATTGAACACCTGTTTGGGTAAAGTTGCCGTGAGGAGGTTGCGCACGGCTGCGAGCACGGCGTCGACGGGCACTGGCGCAGAGGGAAGTCTAGACTTCTCCAGGGCCTCGAATTGATGCCAAGCCTCTGACTCTAACTGCTCGTGCTCGCCGCGCAATTCCTTCAAGTCTTGTTCAAGCTTTTGCAATTGCTCGGCTTGGGCGCGAAACTTCTCCCCCAACCGCTCGCGCGCCCGGCGGACTTGCACGGCTGATGCATTATTGTCGTTTTCTGGCAGGACAGCAACCTCGGCCCGAATCACTTGATACGTCTCTCATTATGGTACAAAGCGCCTCATCCGTGCAACGGCTTTGTGCCACACCGTCTTTGTGCCACGGTCCAGGTCTCAGTCGAGGCTTTCAGCTTTCAGCTCTCAGCTTTCAGCCTTTTGACTTTTGCCCTTTGCCTTCCGCTTTCTGCTTTCTGCCTTATTTGACACGGGCCTCCCCGCAGCGTAATCTGAAGTAGAAGAGCGGGGGCGTCACGGTTTCGACGGGAGTCCTTGCGCTTAGGAGGCATGCCGGGGGTCCACACCACCCGAGATCGGCGTGGGACAAAGACAACTGCCAACACGCAGTATGCCTACGCTGC
>Ga0116130_1000380_pt1 | contig 28276 bp, 24 predicted proteins | sample June2015DPH_17_5_FD_89733 | JGI IMG/M metagenome (GOLD analysis project Ga0116130, IMG submission 89733) | Peatland microbial communities from SPRUCE experiment site at the Marcell Experimental Forest, Minnesota, USA - June2015DPH_17_40 | ecosystem: Environmental > Terrestrial > Soil > Wetlands...
AACATTTTCCTTTGAAACCATAAACTTCATGAAAGAAAAAGAATACTTATTTGCCGGCGCAAACATTTTACTGAATGTATTGCTTACACTGCTTGCGCTTTTTACCGCATACAAAATTTCAAAACTTTTAAACGGAGGATAAAATGGAGCTTAAGGGTGAAGCAAAATTAGTTAGAATTTTTATAGGGGAAACTGATTTAATTAGACATATTCCCGTTTATGAAAAAATAGTACAGGAAGCGCGAAAGCTTCACCTTGCTGGTGCAACAGTTTTTAAGGGAATAATGAGTTATGGTAAGACAAGCAGAATACATACTGCAAAAATCTTAAGGCTCTCAGAAGATATGCCGATAGTAATTGAAATCGTGGATGATGAAGAGAAAATCGAGAAATTTTTGCCAATATTACACGATCTATTTGAAAAAGCCGATTGTGGTGGATTAATTACTATGGAGAAAGCTGAAATTATTAAATACACCGGACGTACTTCAAATTCATGATTAATAGGAAAAATAATGCTTGAAAATATTTGGTTTGTTGCCGCTATATGGATGGGACTTGCATTAATAGCAAGTATAATTTCAATAAGATTAGGAATATCTGTTGCGCTGATTGAAATTTTAATAGGTGTGATAGCAGGTAATTTCCTTGGTATTCATAAAACTACAGAGTGGATAAATTTTTTAGCTATGCTTGGCAGCGGAGTCTTAACATTTTTAGCAGGAGCTGAAATTGATCCGGTCTCCCTTAAAGCACATATAAAAGCGAGTTTTATAATCGGAAGTTTATCCTTTCTGCTTCCTTTCATTTTCATCTGGCTTTTTGCCCAATTTGTTTTAGGCTGGAATCTTCACCAGGCTCAAATAGCTGGAATATCGTTATCTACAACCTCCGTTGCGGTTGTATATGCAGTAATGATAGAGAAAGGCTTGAGCGATACCGCTCTTGGTAAAATGATACTTGCAGCCTGTTTTATAACTGATTTCGGTACTGTGTTTGCCCTCGGAGTTATTTTCGCTGATTTTAATATTTGGCTGTTGGTATTTGTTGTTGTTTTATCCATTATGCTTTGGTATATGCCCAAATGGACAAGATTTATTATAAAAAAGTTGGGCACATCAAGAATAAGCGAACCGGAAGTAAAATTTATTCTTTTTGTACTATTCTTTTTAGGCGGTTTGGCTACTATGGCAAAAAGCGAAGCAGTATTGCCGGCTTATCTTATTGGACTTGTTGTAGCGGGTGTTTTTTTGAAAGACAAAACCTTGGTCAACAGGATGAGAAGTATTGCCTTTGCAATGTTTACACCCTTTTATTTTATTAAAGCCGGATTATACGTCTCGCTTCCGGCTTTATGGGTGGGAGCGGTAATTATAGGATTTTTTTTCTTAATAAAAGTTATTACAAAGCTTCTGGGTGTTTACCCGTTTGCACGGATATTTAAAATGCGGCATAGGGAAGCAAGTTATACTTCCCTTTTAATGGCAACTGGATTAACGTTCGGAACGATTTCAGCACTCTTTGGACTTAACTATAAAATTATTGATCAAACGCAATATACAATCCTTGTTACGGTTGTAATTCTTAGCGCAGTAATACCCACTCTAATAGCACAGAGATTTTTTCAACCGTCCGATGATATTATGATAGCCTGGGGGCGTTTGTTTAATGTAAAAAACGCGAAAATAAAAAGGAGTTAGCAAATGTATAAAAAAATTTTACTCGCCTATGACGGCTCCGATGGTTCAAAAACAGCTTTAATAACTGCCGCAGAATTGACAAAACAAACTAACGCACGATTGCAGGCAATATGGATTAAATCGAAACTGCCGCATTATCCGGAAACTGTAAGTGAAATCGAAGAGGAAAAAGCAGCGGCTGAAACCTTTTTGGCAGGATTGGAAAAAGAATTAATGGAATATTCAAAACAATATGATATTGCTATCCCACTTTATTCCGTTGCCGGAAATCCATCAAAGATTCTTGTTAGTTATGCTAAAGAGCAAAACTTTGATTTAATTGTTATGGGAAATCAAGGGCATTCCGGCCTGTGGGGTGGCTCCCTAGGGCATACTGTAGATAGAGTTAGTGAACATGCACATTGCAGTATATTGATTGTAAGGCAATAGGTTGGTATTTCAATGTTTTGATAATAAAAGCGATGAAGCTCGCCGTAAATATTCCTTCGGGAATTGATGGCTTCTACCGAAAGGGTTTTTTCTATGAGCTTCCAGAGTATACTTTTTGACCAACCGGCGGACCGCATGAATACGCAACACGCCGATATACCGCCTTTTTTCGTTGATTTAAATTTGGATCAGGTCGTGAATGCCATTACTATGAATTGGACAGAATACGATCTGAAGCCATTCTTTTACTTCTCTTTTGATTCCTGCGGTTGTAATTTTATCCGTTATACTTCAACTTGCTGCAATTCCAATTTTTTTGAGTCTGAGACGAAGAATAACGCAATCGGCTGGCGCTTAATCAATAAACATTGATATTATCAGTTATTTAGATGGAGACGCTATTCGAATAAGGACAAAAGTAGAGGATAAAAAATGGCAGCATTAAAAATGACCGTGAAGTTCAGATTGAAAAACAAAATCCCCTTTTCCATTGAAAATCTAAGCGGCACTCAATTTAGGTGCGGTGTTTGCGGTAAAATATATTTTTCACGGGATGAAATTGACAGGCATTTGCTCAAGGAAAAATTAAATGAGAATGATAAGCTGCAATTCCCGGAATTGGATAGGAACATGTCTATCAATATAATTTATACGCAAGATATTAGAGATTTAACAAATCCTAAATATCCCCGTTTGAAAAATGGAGACAAGATATTGATAAAGAAAAATATAAAAGGATAATATTGAATGGATTTTGTTGAGGATGGTGATATAGTGAGAATGAAAAGAAGCCTTAGCTGGGTACAATTATCCGATGCGCTTGAAGAGGAAGGATGTCTCGTTTGCTGGCTGATGGAAACGTCAATAAAAAAATATTTTGATTTCCTGCTATACGAATACGTTCTTGATGCCGGTGTTCATAAAAAACTGATTGATGCTTTTGGATTATGTAATGTTCATACCTGGCAGTTAAAAGAAGTTGAGTTAAAACAATCCAATGACGGGCTTGATATTGCTACTGGAAACTACTCTTCATAAAGAAATAAATGAATTAAATGCGATAAATGAAATAATAAATATTCCTAATGAAAAACCTGTCTGGCTGACCGGCTGGTTTGCCTTAAAAAGGGAAAAAGTGATTAGCGAATATATAAGAAAGATTACAAGCAAGTTAACTCCTAAATATGAATGTATTGGCTGTACCCAGCAAAAGTTTACTGAATCCTATTACTCTCACGAGATAATAAGAATGGAATGCGATAAAGAATTTCAAAATTTATATGAGGACAATAAGATTTTACTTTGCCGTCCGCATTTTGTTTTTTTAATTAATGAAGTTACTGAAAAGCAAAAAATTGATTATATTATACAACAGCAAAAAATAAAACTTGGTAAGCTTAACAAGGATATTGGCGAATTTATAAGAAAGCACGACTACCACTTTCAAAAAGAAATGACAAATGAAGATAGAAAAAGCCGGATAAAACTTTTGGGACATTTAGGCGGAAGAAAAAACATTAATAGGATTTGGAGCGATGATAGGAAAATGTAATCCGGATTTCCCTTCGTTCGGAAATAAATAAAAGAATAAACTAATAACTACTAAGGAGAAAGTTAAATGAAAGTTACAAAGGTGATCGGAAGAGAAATATTCGATTCCCGCGGTAATCCAACTGTTGAAGCAGATGTTATCCTCGGCAATAAATATTTAGGAAGAGCTATTGTACCATCCGGTGCAAGCACCGGCGAGCGGGAAGCAATGGAGTTAAGAGACGGTGATAAAAGCAGATTAAAAGGGAAAGGAGTTCTTAAAGCTGTTGAACACGTTAATAACGATATTGTGCAAAGTATTGTTGGAAAAAATTATGATTCACAAAAAGAAATTGATAATGCTTTAATCAAACTTGACGGCACTCCGAACAAATCAAGGCTTGGAGCAAACGCTATTCTCGGTGTATCAATTGCATTTGCACGGGCTGCTGCATTAAAAAACGGGATCCCTCTTTATCGCTATCTAAAGGATAGAAGCAAATATTTAATGCCGGTTCCCTGCATGAATGTTATTAACGGTGGAAAGCATGCAGACAACAATGTTGACTTCCAGGAATTCATGATTGCACCCCACAATGCAGATTCCTTCAAAGAATCAATTAGAAAAGGATTAGAAGTATTTCATACATTGAAAGAAATATTGAAGAAAAAAGGCTATTCGACTAGTGTCGGCGATGAAGGTGGGTTTGCGCCAAACCTAAAATCAAATCAAGAGGCTGTGGAAGTAATATTAGAAGCAATTGTGGCTGCCGGCTATAAACCAGGTATAGACGTTTCTATTTGCCTTGATCCGGCATCGAGCGAAATGTGGGAAGACGGCAAATACAAATTTTTTAAGTCCGACCAACATTTGGCTACGCCGGATGAGATGATTAACATCTTTAAGAAATGGATTGATAATTATCCTATCATTCTGCTTGAAGACGGATTGGCTGAAAATGATTGGGAAGGCTGGAAAAATCTTACTAAAGAATTGGGTGGCAAAATTGAATTAGTTGGCGACGATATTTTCTGTACCAATCCTACTATTTTGAAAGAAGGAATAGAAAAGGGAATAGGAAATTCGATTCTTATAAAACTTAATCAAATAGGCACAGTATCGGAGACACTAAAAACAATAGATATTGCAAAGAAAAATAATTATAATTATTTCATATCGCATAGAAGCGGTGAGACGGAAGATACAACCATTGCAGATTTAACTGTAGCCACAAATGCAGGACACTTAAAAACCGGAAGTGGCTGCCGGAGTGAACGCATTTCAAAGTTCAATCAATTAATTAGAATAGAAGAAGAATTGGGTAAAGCTGCTTCTTTCGCCGGTTTGAAAGCTTTTAAAAATAAATAAGAATAAAAATTTAAAAGATTCTTTTTAATTGAAATCTTTACATTACGGTTTAACCGGAATAATTAAATGACTTTATGGAGAAAATCTCTCTGAGGTTTTCTCCTATTTTTCTCGCATCGTCCGGGCGTGGATTGATCTATTGCTAAGATTTTTGCCAAATATTTTTGGCTTAATTCGTATAATTTCCGGTAGACAACGATTCTTTTCCCTGTCGTTTGTTTGGAAGTCAAATGGGACAAATCAAAAAATTAAATAATCTTGCGCAGTAAATGATTTTTTGGTTTTGATCTATTATTTTCCCAATTGGAGAATGAATCTCCTCTGGCTCCAATAAGTTCAGTTACATCTTTTATAAGAAATTTGTATTGAGTTTTTTTTGATGTGATCTCCGATAGTGGTCAAAGACTTAGGATATTGTTTTTTATTCGGTTTTTAGGGTTAATTGATAAATTGGCACTAAAACCATATGGTTGTATTACTAATACCTTAAGTTAGATTCTAAGTAATAAATCAGTTGAATATAAATCAATTATTAAACAGCGGGACCATTATAAAATATTTAATTATTGTGTAATTTTGACAATAAAATAATTTAAGAAGCGATTCAGCGGACTGTATTACAATTATGTAATTTCACATAAAGTGACTTGAAACTTAAAGGCGATGATACTTTCAAAGTAGAACCGCTTTTTTTATGTCATTTATAAAAAGTATTTTGTATTTCAAATTTTAGAAGTATATTATGAAAACTCCGATAGTTGTAATAGTAGGACGCCCAAATGTAGGAAAATCAACCCTTTTCAATCGGCTTGTCGGTAAAAGAGGAGCGATTGTAGATAATATAAGCGGTGTAACGAGAGACAGGAATTATGGAGAAGTAGAATGGAGCGGAAAGGAATTTCAGCTTATTGATACTGGCGGGTATGTGCCTAATTCTACCGATCTTTTTGAAACTGCAATAAGAGAGCAGGTTGATATAGCTATTCATGAAGCCGATTCAATTTTATTTGTTGTAGATGTTCGGATGGGCGTAAATCCTTTGGACATTGAAATGGCTCAAATACTTCGCAGTTCAAATAAATTTTTTTTTCTACTTGTTAACAAAGTAGATTCGGATAACTTTGAACCGGCAGTAGCGGAATTTTATTCGCTCGGCATTAAAAATATTTATTCTATCTCTGCTTTACTCGGCAGAAAGATAGGAGATCTTCTAGATGAACTGACTGCTAATTTTTTGCCTGTAAACCCCGATGAATATGATGATCCGCGATTGAAAATAGCAATTGTAGGAAGGCCTAATGTTGGAAAATCTTCACTAACAAATTCTTTGCTGGGCTATGACAGGAGCATTGTTACCGATATTCCCGGTACTACAAGAGATAGTGTAAACTCAATATTAAAATATTACGGACAGGATATTATTTTAATCGATACTGCTGGTCTTAGGAAAAAGAAAAGAGTTGAAGAAAGCATTGAATTCTTTTCTATGGTGAGAACCTTAAAATCAATCGGTGAGTGCGATGTTGCTGTGGTAATGCTTGATGCTCAACAGGGAATTGAAAGCCAGGACCAAAAAATAGTTGATGAAGCGGTAAGGCGCCGGAAAGGTATCATAATTGCTATAAATAAATGGGATCTGGTTGAGAAAGATAATAAAACGACTAAGCAATTTAAAGATGCTATATTAGACAAGATGGGTTCTATTGATTATGTACCGTTAATATTTATTTCAGCTCTTACAAAACAAAGAATATTTAAACTGGTCGATCTGTGTATTGAGGTAAACGCTGAACGTAAAAAGAAGATTCAGACAAGTGCTTTGAACGAAACACTTCTTCCTGAAATAGGGAAATCGCCTCCACCGGCTACGGGAACCGGCAGAGAAATAAAAATAAAATATATCACACAGGCAGGTTCTCATTATCCTGTATTTATATTTATGGCTAATTATCCAAAGAATATTCCTGATAACTATAAAAAGTTTCTGGAAAAATTAATCAGGAAACATTTTGGGTTTAACGGCGTCCCTTTCACATTAAGCTTTAAGCAAAAATGATATTTATCCGGTTTTGGAGATGCTGGTGACAGAACATTTGGTACGCTTTAAATTCTGTCTGATTTTATCACTTTTTTTCTCCTTATATGGCAAGGTCTTTCCGCAAAGGTATCCTATTCCGGTTATTGACTCTTTGATTGATAGCGGTATAAGAAAAATTATAAATCAGGATTATACTGGTGCAAAATGTACTTTCGAAAATTTAGATTTCCGGTTTCCCGGTCTTCCTGCCGGTAAAATTTTTATTGCCGCAGCAGATATAGCCAGGGCATTTGATTATTCGGAAAGTATTGAAACTGATTCCATGGATGAACAACTTGATGAAGCACAAAAACAGGCTAATACACTTTTTGAGAAAAATCCTGGTAATGTCTGGTATCAATATTTTCTTGCACTGGCGGAAGGTTATTTGGCTTATTACAATGGTTTAAGGGGTAGTTGGCTTCCTGCATTGAATAAGGGTTTAAGCTCGGTCTCTGACTTTAACAATTGTTTGAAACTAAATCCTGAATTTTATGAAGCTTACACAGCAATAGGTACTTATAAATACTGGCGAAGCCGGGAAACTGAATTTTTAAACTGGCTTCCTTTCATAACAAATGAAGAAGAATCAGGAATCAAAGATTTAAAACTTTCAATCGAACATTCGTCTTATCATAGATATTTAGCTATGAATTCGTTACTCTGGATTTACATAGACCGCAAAGATTTTAGAGACGCTATAGAATTGGCAGAAAAGGCGCTTATTGAATATCCTAATGCTCGCCTGTTTAAGCTTGGATTGGCAAGGGCTTATGAAAGTATAGATCTCGATAAATCAATTATTCTTTATTTTGAGATATTGCATTCATATCAAAATATTAAAGGACTTAACCGCTACAATGAAATTACTTTAAAGCATATAATTGCCCAATTATATAACAGGAGCGGGGAAAAAGAGAAGGCTCTTGATGAATGTAATGAAATTCTAACGATCAATAATTTATCGGAATACGAAAAGAATAAAATGGATGATCGTCTGGACAGGGTTAAAAAGCTAAAAAAAGAATTGCTTAAGGAACTTTCTAAATAAATATCCTTTTTCAACAAGGATTTCTCCGGGACTTTTACTATTCCTTAAAATGATTTAAATTATAACAATAATATTTGAGTATATGGTTTTTAAGCAGTTATGACTATAACTAATCCAAAAAATAAAAAGATGTTCGATGAGCTTTTGGAGGCGTGTCGGCAGCATTTGGCAAGTGTTAATGAAGAACTGCTGAAAAAAGCATTTGAATTTTGTCTTGAAGCACACAAAAACGATCTCCGTGCTTCGGGTGAACCTTACTTTACACACCCATTTGAAGTGGCAATGATTGTCGCAAAAGAAATTCCTCTTGACGACATTACTATTGTTAGTACTTTATTGCATGATGTGGTTGAGGATACCGAGTTTAACCTGGATATACTTTCTAAGGAGTTCGGAACGGAAGTTGCTGGAATTGTAGATGGAGTTACTAAAATTAGTGGAATATTTAAAGGACAGGAAATAACCCAGGCAGAAAATTACAGGAAGCTTCTTCTTTCTATGGTTAAGGATGTTCGGGTTATATTGGTTAAGTTTGCAGATCGTCTTCATAATATGAGAACTTTGCAATATGTTAATCCCGATAAACAAAGAAGAATTGCACAGGAAACTCTCGAAATTTATGCCCCATTTGCCAATAGATTCGGTTTGGGAAGAATAAAATGGGAACTTGAAGATTTATCATTTAAATATTTGAATAAAGAAGCTTATGAAGAAATTGCCCATAAGATTAAAAGCAAAAGAAAGGAAAGAGAAACTTATATAAAAAAGTTTACTGAGCCAATTATTGAAAAATTAAATGAATATAACTTAAAATTTGATATGAATGGCAGACCAAAACACCTATACAGCATTTACAGGAAAATGGTAATGCGGAATAAGCCTTTTGAAGAAATATATGACCTTTTTGCTATAAGGATAATACTGGATACTGAAAATACAAACGACTGCTACACTATACTGGGAATTGTTAATCAAATGTATTTGCCTGTACCCGATAGATTTAAGGATTATATCTCTATTCCTAAAACAAATAATTACCAGTCTATACATACTACGGTTATTGGCCCGGACGGAAGATTGGTGGAGGTTCAGATCCGGACTAAAAAAATGCACGAAGTAGCAGAAAAAGGTGTTGCCGCACATTGGCGTTACAAAGAAAATAAAAGCGCAAGCGAGAACGAAATAGAAAATTGGGTTAATTGGATTAGGGATATTTTTGAAGGCGCTTCTAAGGATGAACCGAAAAAAGATCTTCTTGAAAGCTTTAAGCTTAATCTTTACCAGGATGAAATTTACGTCTTTACTCCGAAAGGAGATTTGAGAAGGTTGCCGGTAGGCTCCACACCGGTTGATTTTGCATTTGAAATTCACAGTAAAGTAGGTTACCACTGTATCGGGGCAAAAGTAAACGGGAAAATCGTACCTCTTGATACTAAATTGCATAGCGGTGATCAGGTAGAAATAATTACTTCAAAGAATCAACATCCGAATAAAAACTGGATGAAATTTGTTACCACACATAAATCAAAAAATGCTATCAAGAAGTGGCTTAACAATGAAGAAGAAGAAATTATTAATTGCGGTAAGGAAATCTGGGACAAGAAAATAAAAAAATTGAAGCTTTCATTTAATACAAGCGATGTGATAAAACTTTCCACGAATTTGAAATACGAAAGTTCAAAGCAATTTTTCAAGGCTGTTGCACAGAATAAAATAAACCTTGATGAAGTATTAACTGCTTCTAAGGAAAAAGATAAGAAGGAAAAAGGAGTCGCTCTTGAATTTGATAATTTTGCCAATATTGCCCGCGGAGATATTGGCGGTGTATTAGTCGATGGCAAAAAATCCGGTATTATGTACTCTTATGCAAAATGCTGTAACCCTATTCCCGGCGATCCGGTTATCGGCTTTATCACTATTGGCGAGGGGATAAAGATACATCGCAAAACATGCAACAACCTGCTGAAGGTTTCTGAGAAAGATATGAGCAAACTTGTACCGGTTCAATGGCCGGAAGGCGAAGGCTCATTATTTGTTGCAGGACTTAGTGTAATGGGGGAAGATTCACCCGGCATATTAAACGAAATATCGCGTACCATTGTCTCATATAATAATACAAATATTAAGTCAATCAATATTAACACTGGAAACTCAACTTTTGAAGGCAGTGTTACCTTATATGTTCAAAATTTAGAACATTTGTCAAGAGTTATCGACAGACTAAAAAAATTAAAAGGCGTTTATTTGGTTGAAAGATTTGAAAGCGCATAGATGAGCATGGAAGAATTAAACAGATTGCTTGCAATAGACTATGGCTTGAAAAGGATAGGTGTTGCCTTATGCGATCCGCTATTGACATTTGCTTACCCGTTCAAAACAATTCTGAACGGTCAAAACTTATTGAAAGATTTAAAAGAGATTATTGGTGAACAGTCTGTAATCAAAATTATTCTTGGCTTACCTGTTAAAGAAAATGGAGAGCCTGCTTCTATTTCGCAAGAAGTATTAAAGTTTAAGAATCGATTGGAAAGTATATTCAAAATTGAGGTAATTTTAAGAGATGAAAGATATACTTCATCAATTGCACAGGAGATTATTTCAAAATCCGTAACAAAAAAATCCAAACGACGGGAAAAAGGACTGATAGACAGGAGCGCCGCTGCTGTAATTCTTCAAGATTATTTGGATGAAAAGAAGCCTTAAGAATTTTACAGTACGCGGATCATCTTTATTTTTGTTTTATATTTGAATAATGAAGAAAAATTTCCATATTGTTTTAATTTCCTTCCTTTTCTCAATTGTTTTGTGGGTTTTCATTTCCCTTTCTAATGATTATTATACTACTATCGAAGTTCCGGTGAAGATAATTAATTTCCCATCTGGTTATTCATCCGGTTCTTCTATGCCTGAAAAGATTTCTATAAAAGTTAAAGGGAAGGGGTGGAAATTAATTGCCTTAAATATTGCTGCGTTACAGAATTATGTGATACCAGTGGGACAATTAACGGGAAGAAGGATAATAAATCTTTATAACTATTTAGCAGAAAATCAGTGGCTTTCTTCAGACTTAGAGGTAATCAGTGTAACACCCGATACTATATCTTTTTATATAGAAAGAATTTCAGGTAAAAAAGTTTCAATAATATCTGCTTTAAATATAAAATTCCGTGCGGGCTACGGTGTTGCTTCTCCAATTAAAATTGAACCCGAATCTACTTATGTCTACGGTCCTGTCAGCTTTCTTAATAAATTGGAATATGTAACAACCGAATCTTTAGGGAAAGATGGACTTGACAGCAGAACAACAAAGAGAGTTCCGCTTAAAAATATTCCCGGAATGACTTATAAAGATGACGCTGTTATAGTAAGCATAGATGTTCAGCGGATAGTCGAAAAGAGTTTTGACAATCTTTTAGTACACATAGTTGATATACCGAAAGACAGAAATGTTGTTTTATTGCCGAATAGAGTATATATAAGTTTAAGAGGCGGGATAGAAGTTTTGGGGAAAATTGATACTGCCCAGTTTAATGCGTACGTAAATTACCGTGAGGTAGTTATGGATACTGTAGGCAGCATTATTCCGCACATCGATATACCGGAAAATACATCGCTTATCTTTATCAAGCCGGAACATTTGCGTTATATCATAAAAAAGTTTTAGTGAATTTATTTATATTGTTTTTATATTTGTAACTGCTAATGAGACAGACCGTGAACTAATGATAGGACAACAGACTTTAAATTATAAGTATAAGTTTTTTAAAATTTTATAAATTAAATTAAAATATTTAGTAATTATTTAAACTATTTTACGCAATGTTTATTACTTTCGAAGGAATTGATTTTAGCGGTAAATCCACACAGGTTGAACTTTTATACAAATATCTTCTTAAGAAAGGCAGCAAGGTTGAGATAATTCGTGAGCCGGGGGGAACGGAAATTTCTGAGATTGTTCGTACAATTCTATTGGATAAAAGCCATAATAAAATGACTATGGAAGCTGAGATTTTTTTGTTTTCCGCAAGCCGTGCCCAGCTTGTCAGGGAAAAAATCAGGCCTTATTTGAAGAAAGGAATTTATGTAATTTTGGACAGGTTTCATGATTCAACAATAGCGTACCAGGGCTTTGGAAGAGGAATTCCACTTGACTCGGTTGTACATATAAACAAATTGGCTATTGGTGAAACCATTCCCGATCTTACCTTCTTTTTGGATATTCAGGTTAAGGAAGCGGATAGAAGGAAAAAATTGCATAACCGGGAAGAATTAGACAGGATAGAAGTTTCAAGCAGCGAATTTTATGAAAAAGTGCGTAAAGGTTATTTATATCTGGCAGAACATGAAAGTCGTTTTAGAGTTTTAGACGGTACGTTGAAAGAAGAAGATATTCATAAAAAAATAATTGAAGAACTAGTTCTGTATGAACATTAGGAGATAGTATGTTAAAAAGGAATATTTATAAGTATTTATTATCTAGTTTAATTCTAATAATCTTCTCCGGCTTTTTTAGCGGCAGAGATGATGTATATTTTGAAATCAATAAAAATATTGATCTATTTGGCAGGATATATAAAGAAGTTACTTTTAACTATGTCGATAATATCGATCCAGAAGAATTTATGCGGGCGGGAATTCGCGGAATGCTCGGTTCGCTTGATCCATATACATTTTTTATAGATGAAAATAAAAAAGAGGACTTCGACCTTATTACCAACGGTAAATACGGTGGAGTGGGAATTTCCATAGGTATAAGAGGTGATAAAGTTACTATCATAGACGTTCTTGACGGCTACTCTGCACAGAAACAGGGATTAAGGGTCGGCGATGTTTTGATAGAAGCTGCTGGTGGAAAAATTACTCCCGATAATGCAGATGAGATTTCATCGCTTGTTAAAGGCAATCCGGGCACGATGGTGAATTTAAAAGTTCTAAGGAACGGAAGCAAAGATACATTAAGCTTTAATCTTATAAGAGAAGAAGTTCAGGTTAAAAGCCTTGCATATTATGGCTTTTGCCCGCAGAAAAGCAACAATGCATATTTAAAGTTGATAAACTTCAGCAGGTCTGCGGGCGATGAAGTAATAAATGCTCTGAAAGAATTAAAAACGAAAAAAGAGATTAAATCGGTTATGCTTGATTTAAGAGGCAACCCCGGCGGTCTTTTAGATGTTGCAGTAAATATATGTGAAAATTTTCTGCCTAAAAATGATTTAATTGTCTCAACTAAAGGCCGGGATGAAGCATCAAGCAAGAGCTATTCATCTACACAAGAACCCTTGTTAAGCAGGGTAAAGTTAATTGTGTTGATAAATGAAAATAGCGCATCAGCATCTGAAATTGTTGCAGGCGCTATTCAGGACCATGACAGGGGCGTAATATTGGGAACAAAATCATTTGGTAAAGGGTTAGTACAAACTATAACTCCTCTTGATTTTAATACATCATTAAAAATTACCACGGCAAAATATTATACTCCGAGCGGCAGATGCATTCAGAAAATTGATTACGCCGAACACAACAAAGCTATTTCCGAAATTGATACTGTTGTAAAATCATCTTTCTTAACAGAACATAAACGATTGGTTTATGGCGCAGGTGGAATAACTCCGGATACTACAATTCAAGCTCTCCTTGAAAGCGATATAGTGAAGGATTTATTAGCAAAAGGTTTATTCTTCCAGTTTGCAGATCATTATTATTATATGCATCCTAATGATAAATACTCTTCACTATCTGATAATAAGTTATATAGTGATTTTGAAAATTATTTAACAGAGCAGAAATATAATTTCCATTCTGTTGCTGAAGAACAGGTCGACAGGATACTTGCCCAAATGGAAGGGAAAAATTCCGGTAAAAGTATTATTGAGGGTCTATCCAAAGTTAAAAAGGAATTTGAAAAATTAGACAGCGGCGAACTAATAGCAAATAAAGATGAAGTTGATAATGAGATTAGGATTGAACTTTCTTCAAGATACAAGGGAGAAGATGGTAAAACCGAAGAATCCATAAACAAAGATATTCAGTTCCAAACGGCATTAAAAATATTATCAGATTCCATCACATACAGTAAGTTATTGAATCTCAACTAATTTTCATAAAAATCGGCCGGTTCCAGAATTATTCGGAACCGGCCTTTCTTTATTATTATTCACTTTATTTTTACTAAACTCTAAGTTTAATTTATTAAATAAATATTATGAATAACTCTGTAAAAGAGAGAATAAAAAGTATTGTCGGGAAGCCTAATTTTACCGATTCACGTGAAGATCTTTTATGTTACTCATACGACGGGACCGCTTTGCTGCATCATTTGCCTGAAGCAGTTATATTCCCTGAAAATGAAGAACAGGTATCTCTAATAATGAAACTGGCAAATGAAGAACTGTTTAATGTAGTACCAAGAGGTTCGGGAACGGGATTAAGCGGCGGCTCAATCCCCGTGGAGAATTCTTTAGTCGTTGTTATGACTAAGTGGAACAAAATACTGGAAATAGATGCACGTAATTTAACAGTAACGGTTCAACCGGGTGTAATTACAGGTAAACTGCAAAGCGAAGTAGAAAAAACAGGATTGTTTTATCCTCCGGACCCCGGAAGCTTAAATGTATGTACTATCGGTGGCAATGTTGCTAATAATGCCGGAGGGTTGAGAGGGCTGAAATACGGAGTAACTAAAAATTATGTTCTTGGCGCCGAAATGATATTACCTGATGGGGAATTGCTGAAAACCGGCGGAAAAAATATGAAGGATGTTGCAGGCTATAATCTTAGGGATTTTATTGTCGGCAGCGAAGGAACGTTAGGAATTATAACTAAAATTATATTAAAGTTAATTCCTATTCCCGCAAAATCAATTACAATTCTTGCTTACTTTGATAAACTTACAGATAGTGCACAGGCAGTATCTGATATAATAGCTGCTCATATCACGCCATGTATGATGGAATTCTTAGATAATACAACTATCAACTGTGTTGAAGATTATACTAATATCGGCTTGCCGCGCAGCAGTGAAGCATTATTGTTGATTGAAGTGGACGGACGGGGAAGTATTGTAGAGGATGATGCTGAAACTATTAAAAATATTTTGTATAAAAACAATGCATCCTCCATAAAAACTGCTTCATCTGTAGAGGAAGCTGTTATGTTAAAGACTGCACGCCGAAGCGCATTTAGCGCGCTTGCAAGAAAACGCCCTACTACAATATTGGAGGACGCTACTGTGCCGCGAAGCGAGCTGCCGGTGATGATCGAAAAAGTAACACATGCAGCCCACCTGTTCGATGTTATATTCGGCAATTTCGGTCATGCCGGCGATGGAAATTTGCATCCAACCTGTCTTACCGATGAAAGAGATAATAAAGAAATTGAAAAAGCCCATAAAGCTTTTGATTTTATTTTTAACGAGGCAGTTAAACTTGGCGGTACTATTACAGGCGAACACGGAACCGGGCTTGCCAAAAAACAATTTCTTGAAAAAGTAGCAGGGGTTCCCGGTCTGGAAATGATGAAGAAAATAAAATGCGCTATCGATGAAAACAATATTCTTAATCCCGGTAAAATATTTACAATCACTCCCCGGTGTGAAGGCACTCTCCCATTCAGACGTGAACAGATTAAGAAATTTCAATGACAAAAAATCTTGACAAGCTTCTACAAACCCTGCCGGATGATGATGTATTGTCTCAGTGTATACATTGCGGGATGTGCCTGGCAACCTGTCCCACTTACGAATTAACAAAACTCGAACGATCCTCTCCGCGCGGGAGAATACGACTTATAAATGCGGTTGCAAAGGGTGAACTTCATATTACCTGTACATTTGCTTATGAAATGAATTTCTGTTTAGATTGTGAGGCATGTGAAACCGCTTGTCCGGCGGGTGTAAAATATGGTTCAATGGTACAAGCTTCGCGTTCTGTTATTGCGCAGGCCGGGCATGAAACTTTATTAAAAAAAATAATTAAGAAAATTATTTTCAGTCATTTATTATTATACCCGGAACGCTTCAGGGCTACTGCACGGCTGCTTTACTTTTATCAAAATTCAAAGATCAGGAAGATCATACATTCTTCTAAGATAACTGCAAAATATTTTGGATATTTAATTGAATTAGATAAACTAGCCCCTCCGGTATCGAAAGTATTCGGAAATGCAATGATTCCGGAAATAATTAAGTCTCAAAAAGAATCCAAATATAAGACCGCCATACTTACAGGCTGCCTGATGGATGTGATGTTCGCCGATGTTAATCTGGATACGGTGGAAGTTCTTAAAAAATTAGACTGTGAAGTAATAAAACCTGGAAATCAGTTCTGCTGCGGTTCTTTACCGGGGCATAACGGTGATTTTCTTACAGCCAAAGAGCTTGCGAAGAGAAACATTGATGCATTTGAAAAATATGATTACGATTATCTTATATCAAATTCGTCAGGCTGCGGGGCGTTTATGAAAGAATACAAATACCTTTTAAAAGATGAGCTTTTATATACAGAAAAAGCTGAAATATTCTCAAATAAAGTAAAAGATATAATGGAGTTTATTGCGGAGAAATTCCCTCATGTTGCCTATAACAATTACAATGAAACCATTACCTATCATGACGCCTGCCATTTAGTTCACTCACAGAAAATATATAATGAGCCGAGAAGAATAATAAATTCAATAAATGAGTTGCAACTCATTGAACTTGAAGAAGCAAACTGGTGCTGTGGCAGCGCAGGTATATATAATATAATCCATTATACTGATTCAATGAAATTGCTCGAAAGGAAAATGAATCATATACGGGATACTAAAGCTAAAATTGTTTTGGCAGGCAATCATGGTTGTATAGCTCAATTAAGATACGGCGCTTCAAAATTTGAAGTAAATATTGAAGTTCAACACCCTGTTACACTAATCAAAAACACATTGCACAATCTATAGTTTTAAAACTATCAGACTTAAGTGATCTAAAAAATAAATGACCCATAAGTCATTAGAATATGAGCACATAATGACTTATATCACTATCCATTATTTTAGATTTAAATAAATTTCATACCGGTTCCAAGCAATATAATACGATGGGAAATTTGTAATAAATGATAAAGGGTTTTATCTGGTCATTTACTTTAATCAAATGATAATATTTTATGAAGATGTATTGCATGTTATGAAGATTTTATATGCGTTATTTTTGGAATAATTACATATTACGGCTGAATTATGGCCTTTGGTTCGATTGATCTTTTGCGGAAAAATTTAGATTGATTTAAGTATATTACTGTGATATTTTTAGGAAATTTCTTTGATTAATAAGATATAACGGATTATTCCCGGTTTATCTTTTTAGGTATAATAGTATATTTTCCTACAAAACAACTATAGATTGAATATCTTAAAGGTTCATGATGAATAAATCTTTACTTGATTATATACTGAGAGTTCGTCTGCCTATTACTTTATTTGTTATAGTTGCATCATTTACCATTACTTACTTCGCTACCCGGACCGCAGATAATCAAATCGGTTACTCCCCCCCACAGCCTATTAATTTTTCGCATAAACTTCACGCTGGGGAAATGAAGATTGACTGTCAGTATTGTCATACCGGTGTTGAAAAATCACGTAATGCAATGATTCCTGCCGTTTCTACATGTATGAACTGCCATACAATTACCATGAAAGATAAACCGGATATACAAAAGCTTAGAAATTATTTTTATAATAATATTGCTATACCATGGGTTAGAGTTCATAAGGTACCTGATTTTGTTTATTTCAATCATAGCGTACATATCAATTCAGGGATTAAATGCGAAAGCTGCCATGGTGATGTAACTCAAATGGAACACATAACCCAAGTTCATTCTCTTTTAATGTCTGCTTGTCTTGATTGTCATAGAAATCCCAAAGAAAATATGCCATACCTGAAAGAAGTTAAAAATGGCCCGGATAACTGTTCTGCATGTCATCGTTAATTAGGAAAGAAAAATGGAATTGCAAAATCTATTTCAAAAAAAAATTAAAAGAAAAAATTTCTTCCTTACAATTGCTGTTACAACAACAGGATTTATAGTAATGAGAACAGCGCTGTTTAAAATGTTCGGAAAGAAATTTATTAAAAACTATTCCGGTTTGGGCAATATAAAGGTAAAAATAAATTCTTTAGCCGTAAGCAGAAAAAAGCTGCCTGCAGGACAAACAAAAATAGGTGACACTAATGGTTGAATCTAATGTGGAAATAATTCAAAAGGATAAGGAAGAAGCTCCGGATTTAAATTATTGGAGAAGCTTTAAAAAATTATTTAATAATTCCAAGATTTCTGATGCAAAACAGCACGAGTTTGGAGAAGGTGTTAAAGATAATTTTGAACCTTCCAAACTTTCGGGAATTTCCCGAAGAAAATTTTTAGCTCTCGCAGGGGCATCTGCCGCTCTTGCGGGCGCTGACTGTTCCGATTATAGACATAACGGGAATATAATTCCGTACAATAAAATGCCGGAAGAAATTACTGTAGGAAATGCTAACTATTATGCTTCAACAAGCACTGCATGCTTGCATACCTGTGGTATATTAATTAAGACAAGAGAGGGAAGACCGATAAAGGTTGACGGGAATCCGGATCACCCTGTAAGCCAGGGCAAAACTTGTGCTAAATGTCAGGCAAGCATATTAAGTTTGTATGATCCTGAAAGACTTCAATACCCTTTGAAAAAATCGGGTAACGATTTTATAAAAGTTACATGGAAAGATGTTGATAATGCGATAACCGGCGCACTTAATAGAAGCGGAAATAAGCAGATTGCAATAATTTTGCATACGATCATTTCACCAACCGGGAAAAGAGTTCTGGATGATTTTGTTAAAAATTATCCGAATACAAAAATTTATTCTTACGAATTGTTTGATGAAGAAATTCGAAACTCTGCCTGGAAAAAATGCTATGGTAATGATATTTTTCCGCTAATTAAATGGAATGAAGCAAAAATAATATTAGGACTTGAAACCGATTTTCTCGGTACAGACGGCAATAAAGTAGAAACAACAAGATTATTTGCAGAAGGCAGAAACTTTAATGAAATAGATAAATTTAGCCGTCTTTATATCGTAGAGGGAGGTATGTCCGTTACAGGAATGAATGCCGATTACAGGATCCGTTTGCGTCCTGATGCTCAATATGAGTTTGTGTTAGGCCTTTTAAGTGAGCTGGATAGAAAAGGAGTGGACATTCCCGCAGGCGGGCAAGTATTCGGCGGACATACTCTTGCTTCATTAGCAGATAAGTTTTCACTCTCAAGAAAGAAATTGAAATTATTAGTAAATGATTTAATTGCAAACAAAGGAAAAGCAATAGTTTATGCAGGCAGAACGTTACCTGAAAATGTTCATATAGCGGTTAACCTTCTTAATGAGGCCCTTGGAAATTTCAGTTTATATAAAACTGACTCTTCATGTTTTCAAGTTTTACCACTATCAAAAAATGAAGATATAAACGGGCTGCTAAATGAAATGAACAGCGGTAATGTTGCTGTAGTTATTCATTATGATTCAAACCCTGTTTATCACTTCCCTGATGATTTAGATTATGAGAAATCATTAGTGAAAGTCCCGCTTTTGGTAAGCCTTACAGGCAGTCGGAACGATTCATCGGCGCCGGCGGATTATATTTTGCCTATTAATCACGACTTTGAATCCTGGGGTGATGCGAAAACAAGAACAAACTTTTATTCGATGCAGCAGCCTGTAATTGATCCTATCTTTGATACTCGTCAGAAAGAAGCAATATTTCTTACATGGATTAATGGCGAATCATCGTACAATGATCAGGTATATCATAATTATTTAGTAGATAACTGGGAAAAGAATATTTACCCGTCTATCAAAACAAGGATGAACTTTACGGAATTTTGGAATGCAAGCCTTCATGATGGGGTTGTAATATATAACGAAACAACTTCAGGTATCGGTTCATTCGATAAATTCGCTGTGGATGAATTACCGCAAAATAATTCTATAAGTTCCAGGTATGTAATATCGTTGAAAGAGAGTTATCAGGCGGGAGACGGAAGATTTTTAAATAGCGGATGGCTTCAGGAATTACCTCATCCGGTTACGAAAATTACATGGGATAATTATGCTGCAATTTCAAAATCAACAGCTATAGCTTTGGATGTCAATGACGGAGGAATGATAGTAATTAATTCCGGTAATGGTATTCTCGAAATACCTGTTGTAGTTCAACCGGGAGCTGATGATAATACAATTTCTATAGAACTTGGGTTTGGCAGAAAAGTGGTTGGAACAGTTGGAACAGGTGTAGGATTTGATGCGGGAATACTTATGTCTAAAAACAAAGACGGATCTCCATGGATCATTAATGCTATATCGGTAATTAAAGGCATCGGAAGTTATGCACTTGCAGCAACTATGGAGCATCATTTATATGATAATGAGTTAACTAAAGATATAGCAAAGAAGAGGAAGATAATTCAGGAAGGAACAGTTGCAGGATATAAAAAGGACCATGATTTCTTACATACAGAAAAAGAAGAAGAAAAATTATCTTTGTACGTTGAGCATCCATACCCTGAAGTAAAATGGGGGATGGTTGTTGACTTAAATAAATGTATAGGATGCGGCGACTGTGTTATTGCTTGCAATGCAGAAAATAATATCCCCATAGTGGGAAAGGACCAGGTTCTGGTTGGCCGCGAAATGCAATGGCTTAGAGTTGACCGGTATTATTCCGGTGATGTAGATGAACCCGCTATGAGCAACCAGATAATGCTCTGCCAGCAATGCGATAATGCGCCTTGCGAGAATGTTTGTCCGGTTGCCGCTACAACCCATAGCCCAGATGGTTTGAACCAGATGACGTATAACCGTTGTGTAGGAACAAGGTATTGTTCCAATAACTGTCCTTATAAAGTGCGAAGGTTCAACTTTTTCAATTTCAGAGATCATTTTAAAGATTCATACCAGCAGAGCAATTTATTAAGTCTTGCTTATAATCCGGAAGTAACCGTAAGATCACGCGGAGTAATGGAGAAGTGTACATTCTGCATTCAAAGAATTATGGATGCCCGCTCTAATGCTATTGCCGAACATAAGCAGTTTAAGGGCTCTGCTGTAAAAACTGCATGCCAAGAAGCATGCAATACCAATGCAATTAAGTTTGGCGACTCTAACGACAAAACATCTGAAATTTACAAATACAGAACTCATGAACTGGCTTATTATGTACTTGAAGAAGTTAATACAAAACCTAATGTTACATATCTTGCAAAATTAAGAAATACCGATATGGAGGAATGATAGTGGCCAAAGATTATTCAATAGAACTGGATGTTATAGAAGGTAATCCGACTCTGAAGGCATTGGATGATGTAATTATTAAGCCGATTGATGAAAGACCGTCTAAAAAATTTAATATTGTACTCTCGATTACTGTAACGCTTTTATTAATTCTGGCGGTTTGTGTAGGATTTACATTTTATTTTGGTATAGGTCTCTGGGGCAATAACCAGCCTGTTGCATGGGCTTTTGATATTACCAACTTCGTTTTTTGGGTGGGAATCGGCCATGCAGGAACTCTTATTTCTGCCATTTTATATTTACTAAGACAGCAATGGCGGAACGGGATTGCACGGTTTGCTGAAGCTATGACAATATTTGCAGTTATATGTGCAGGTATGTTTCCTATAATCCATATGGGCAGGCCTTGGCTTGCCGGTTATTTAATTCCTTATCCTAACAGTCATCTTATCTGGCCTAACTTTATTTCCCCGCTCGTTTGGGATGTATTTGCTGTTTCAACTTATTTAACGGTTTCACTGGTATTCTGGTATGTAGGACTTATACCCGACTTTGCAACTTTAAGGGATAGATCAACTAACAAAATTAAGAAAACCATATATTCAATTTTCAGCTTAGGATGGAGGAGCTCTAACAGGCACTGGAAGCATTATGAGAAAGTTTATATGATACTTGCTGGTTTAGCTACCCCGCTGGTTCTCTCAGTACATACTGTAGTAAGCTGGGATTTTGCAGCCGCCGTTATTCCCGGATGGCATTCTACAATTTTTCCTCCGTATTTTGTTGCGGGGGCAATCTTTTCCGGTTTTGCAATGGTTAGTACGGTTTTAATTTTCGTTCGTACAGTTTTCAATATGGAACATATAATAACCATAGACCATATTGAAAAAATGAACAAAATAATTCTACTTACTGGTTCGATGGTTGGTTATGCATATGTTATTGAGTGGTTCATGTCCTGGTATAGTGGTACGCCGTTTGAACTCTTTACGGCAATGAACCGGGCATTTGGGCCTTATGCATGGGCATACTGGATAATGGTAAGCTGTAATGTATTTTCCCCCCAGCTTTTCTGGTTTAAGAAAATCAGGCGCTCAATTCCCATTACTTTACTTATCGTTATTCTTGTAAACGTTGGTATGTGGTTCGAGAGGTTTGTAATTATTGTAAGTTCATTAAACAGGGATTTCCTGCCTTCAAGCTGGCATTATTATAAACCGACAATATTTGATTTTGGAATTTTATTGGGCAGTTTCGGATTGTTCTTTACCTTAATATTACTTTTTGCAAAAACATTACCGGTTGTTTCGCTTGCGGAAATTAAATCGGTAGTGAAAGGCGCGCAGCCGGATCATCGCGGAGGTAATCACAATGCCTGACAAAAAATTATTTGGTATTACTGCGCTGTTCGATTCGCCGGACAGTATATTAAATGCTGCAAAAAAAATTAAAGAGGCAGGGTATAAGAACTATGATATAAATACACCTTATCCAATTCATGGAATGGATGATATTATTTCTGCTAAACCCTCAAAACTTAGTTATATAACATTATTCATCGGCTTTTCTGTTGCCGCATTTATTCTATCATTTATGTGGTGGACTCTCGCAATAAATTATCCTCTGGTTATAGGCGGCAAACCATATTTCCCGCTGCCGGCTTTTGTTCCTATAACATTTGAGTTTACAGTATTGCTTGGTGTTTTATCAACGGTATTTGGAATGATTGCGATCGCATTTAATCTGCCGTATAATTCTCATCCTCTTCTAGATACCGAATATATGCGGAATGTTACTTCCGACAAGTACGGAGCCATAATAGAAGCGGAAGACCCTCAATTTGATGAGAAAAAAGTAAAAGATTATTTAATGTCTCTCGGTGGAAATAGTATTGAATCAATTTATCAGCCGGAAGAAATTAAGTTTAAAGTTTTTGAACCGAAGTTTTTAATATTCCTTACAATTGTTGCAGTACTCTCGGCAGCAACCACATATATATCAATTGATAAGCTAATGTATATTACACCATTTGATTTTATGCTGAATCAGAAGAAAGGATCCGCACAGGCAGAAAGCTCATTTTTTACCGATAAGTATGAAATGAGGCAGCCCCCTGTAGGTACTGTAGCAAGAGGCTTTTTACTATATGAATTTATCAGAGTTGCAGATACAAATCAATTTTACGGCAACCCTCTTTTACCGACTAAAAAAGTTTTGGTGCTCGGTCAGAGCAAATTCTTGACTTTCTGCAGTCCTTGTCATGGAGATTATGCAGACGATAACAGCAGGCTAATGGCGCAATTCCCCCCCGGACCTACATTACATTCTGCAAGGGTAATCAGCTTTACTGACGGGAAGATTTATAATATTATAACGAACGGACAAAATGTAATGCCTTCTTATGATTCACAAATTACGCGGGAAGAGAGATGGTCTATTATAAATTATATTCGCGTTTTACAAAGAGCCCAAAATCCCAAGCCCTCTGACTTTACAACAATAAAGGAGTTTAAGAAGGAGTCCGGTAATGTCCAAAATTGAATCCGGATATATTAAAAAGGAATTACCAAAAAATATCGGGAATATTGGCCTTATTCTCCTTGTTGTTGGAATCATTCTCAGTTTAATAGCTTATTTAACAGATCCTGCCAGGGCTGCATTTAGTTATTTAACTGCATTCATATTTTTTATTTGTATCGGGCTGGGCTCATTATTCTTAGTTACGCTGGAATATGCTGCGGGTGCCGTTTGGAGTGTTCCATTCAGAAGGATAAGCGAATTTTATGCTTCTTCGGTACCATATTATATTCTGCTCGTAATTCCGTTGTTCTTTAGCATGCATAATTTATTTACCTGGATGAATCCCGGAGTAGTTGCTCAGGATAAAGTATTGCAGGGAAGAATGGTTTACCTAAACGTTCCGTTTTTTGTTGTTAGGGAATCAGCTATATTTTTAATATGGTGGCTGTTCTATGCCTTGTTAATTAATAATTCACGCAAGCAGGATGAATCATCTGACCAAAAACTCACCGCCAAAAATATTAAACTCTCTATAGCATTCATCCCGATTTTTGCCTTTACAATCTCGATAATATCATTTGATTGGATGATGAGTATGACGCCTAAATGGTTCTCTACAATTTTCGGCGTTTACTTGTTTGCAGGCTCTACGTGGGTAGCATTAGCTGTTCTTACACTTTCAGCCGTTTTGCTTGCGGAAAACGGATATTTATCTCCAAAAGTTAAAAGGGATCATTATTACAGCTTAGGTACATTAATGTTTGCATTTACTGTGTTTTGGGCTTATATAGCTTTTGCACAGTATATGCTTCAATGGTACGGCAATCTTCCTGAGGAGATAATTTACTTTATACACAGGTGGACGGGGGGATGGAAATACGTTTCATTGGCTCTCGTCATTGTCCACTTTATAGTGCCGTTCTTAATTCTATTACCGAGAAGTTCAAAAACTAATCCAAAAATATTAGTGTTTGTTTCAATCTGGATAATTGCTGCTCAATATCTTGATTCTTATTGGCTGGTTATGCCCGATATGGTTAATAACGGTTTTACATATTCCTTTAGCTGGATAGATATATCATTTCCTATTGCTGTTGCCGGATTGGTTATAGTGCTGTTTAATTCAATGGTGAAGAAACACAACCTGATACCACTTGGTGATCCAAAGTTACAACGAAGCTTTGATTTTCATCTCTAATATGCAGGATAAAAGTAAACATATGAAGTTTAATAAAAATATAATCAAAGATAAATTAGAAGACTTGAAGCAGCATCCCGTGAAGATACTTGCGCTTCTTTATCCTTATATTTTGTTAACCGGAGTTCTTATCGGTTATGCTTACTTAAATAATATCAGTAATATTGGACGTAATTCTGTTCCGCTTACTTTTCTTGATACAGCATCTAACCAGCAAAAAGACTTGCCTTTGGTCCAGCCGAGTGTAATTCCCAAGACAGATGTCATGGCGTTAAGCCAACCAAGTAATGACCTAGTATTGAAAGGAATGACAATATTCAATACCACTTGTGTATCATGCCATGGCACTGATGGTAAAGGTGACGGAGTTGCGGCCGCTTCTTTGAATCCCAAACCGAGAAATTTTACAAATCCATCGGGATGGATAAACGGCTCAAAAATTTCAGAAATATTTAAAACTTTGTCGGAAGGTGTACCGGGAAGCGGTATGGTTGCATTCGACACCTTTTCGCCGGAAGAAAAATTTGCGCTTGCACAGTATATCCGTAAAACTTTCGTACCTAATCCCCCAACAGATACTAAAGAAGATCTTACAGCTCTTAGTGAAACATTCAAACTTGCAGAAGGAACGCAGAATCCGGGTCAGATTCCAATTAGTGATGCAATGTTACTGGTTATTCAGGATGGTCATACGAAGTATGAAAAAGTTATCAGGGTGCTTAAACAGATCATAAATGATTTCAATAATAACGGTGCAGAAATATTTAATAAAGTTACAGATAATAAAATAAAGGCTTTAACAGCATTAAGTTCTACGGATGAATGGAAGAAGAATGAACAGAATTTTGTCAACCTAATTGTTAATGAATTAAGCGACGCCGGGTTCAATGATAATGTTCATAAACTTTCAAGTTCGGAATGGGACACTTTTTACAATTACATTGGTAAATTATTTTAAGTCTAAATATTTAGGAGATCTAAAATGAAAAAGACAATTGAGGCTATAGGTTTAATAATTCTTTTTATAGGATTTAGAAATGGCTTTTCTGCAGACTTTGATCAGAAGATAGGAATAGTTGAAAAATTAGGAAATAAAATTCCGCTTGATATTTCCTTTATCGATTCCGAGGGCAAGACTATTGCCTTAAGAGATTTGATTAAGAAACCTACTGTGATTGATTTAGCTTATTATAAATGTACAGGTATATGTACTCCGTTAATGACTGAAGTTGCCAATGTTATTAATAAAATTGATTTGACTGCCGGCAAAGATTATAACATAGTTACCATCAGCATAAATGATAATGAATTTAGTAAGGATGCTGCCGCTAAGAAAGCCGAAATGCTTAATCTTGTTAAAACGGAAATTCCTGCAAGTGCATGGACCTTTTTAACGGGTGATAGTAATGCAATTGGTGCTATAACAAAAGCCGTAGGATTTAATTATCAGCGGCAGGAAGATGCTTTTATTCATACAGGTGTTTTAATTTTTATCTCTTCAGACGGAAAAATATGCCGCTACTTAAAACCGGATTATAATAATAGAGGCGACTTTAGAATATTACCGTTTGAATTTAAAATGGCAATACTGGAAGCCTCGAAGGGCGAGGTCATTCCGGTAATTGATAATGTTGTAAGATATTGCTTCTCTTATCAGCCAAAGAGTGATACTTATACATTTAATTTGTTTAAAATATTTGGTACCGGAACCTTAGTTGTAGTAGCAGTTGTATTCATATTTGTGATTTTTAAACCTAAGAATAATCATAAAAAGATTTCCTGATATTGATGCCATTTATATAAGCAGGATTAGGATTAAGTGTTATATTGATGAAATTTATTTTATTCCGGATAATTTAAAAAGGAAACAGAGGTAGAAATTATGTCAGGTGAGACATTGGCAGTTAGTCATGACGGGGATGAAGTAAGCTATCTTGACTATCAGGGAAAGCATAAAGGTATATTAGGCTGGTTGCTGTCTACCGACCATAAAAGGATCGGTATTTTATATTTAATGACCATTATCAGCTTTTTTGCAGTTGGCGTTATGCTGGGGTTTTTAATTAGACTTGAACTATTAGCTCCCGAAGGAACCATTGTAGGTCCGCAGGCATATAATGAATTCTTTACGCTTCATGGGATAATAATGATATTCCTTGTAGTTATCCCGGTAATTCCTGCGGTATTTGGAAATTTTTTCCTTCCCATTATGCTTGGGGCAAAGGATGTGGCTTTTCCAAGGCTGAACCTCTTGTCATGGTATCTTTATATAATTGGCGGAACTTTGTTATTACTTGCCGTTGTCCTGCCCGGCGGTGCGCCTGATACCGGCTGGACGTTTTATGTGCCTTACAGTGTTAGAACCGGCACAAACATGATTTTTACTTTATCGGCGCTTTTTATAGTTGGTTTTTCTTCCATACTAACCGGTATAAATTTTTTAAGTACGATTCATCGTATGAGAGCGCCGGGAATGGGATGGTTCAAAATGCCCTTGTTTGCATGGGCGCTTTATGCTACTTCATGGATTCAGGTAATCGTTACGCCAATTGTTGGCATTACTTTGCTTATGGTAATTATAGAAAGAGTATTTCATGTAGGTGTTTTTGATCCAACACTTGGCGGCGACCCGCTATTGTTCGAACACATGTTCTGGATGTATTCGCATCCTGCTGTTTATATAATTATTGTTCCCTCAATGGGCGTAATTTCCGAAATTATTCCCGTGTTTTCACAGAGGACAATTTTTGGTTATAAATTTATAGCTTGTTCCAGTCTTGCTATTGCTTTGTTTGGTTCACTTGTATGGGCGCACCATATGTTTTCTACCGGAATAAGCGATACGGCAGAGTTTATATTTTCGCTGTTAACATTTCTTGTTGCGATACCCAGCGCTATAAAAGTATTTAACTGGACCGCAACACTGTACAAGGGGTCTATTAAACTTGAAGCGCCGCTGCTGTATGCACTTGCCTTTATTTTCCTTTTCTCGATAGGCGGATTAACTGGAATTATTCAGGGCGCATTATCGGTTGATATTTATCTTACTAAAACTTACTTTATTGTCGGTCATATTCATTATGTGGTTTTCGG
>Ga0116130_1000381_pt1 | contig 28255 bp, 24 predicted proteins | sample June2015DPH_17_5_FD_89733 | JGI IMG/M metagenome (GOLD analysis project Ga0116130, IMG submission 89733) | Peatland microbial communities from SPRUCE experiment site at the Marcell Experimental Forest, Minnesota, USA - June2015DPH_17_40 | ecosystem: Environmental > Terrestrial > Soil > Wetlands...
AAGCGAAGTTGGATTGGCATTGACATCACCTATATCGCGGTTGACCTGATCATCAAGCGCCTTCAACATCGCTACGGCAACGACATCTTGGCAACGTTCACAACCAATGGCATTCCCACCGACATCGAAGGCGCAGAAGCACTGTTCGCTCGGAATCCGTTTGATTTCGAGCGGTGGGCGGTCTCGTTCGTCAGCGGTCAGCCGAACGAGAAGCAGGTGGGCGACAAGGGCATTGACGGGCGCATCCGATTCCACCGCGGAGGCGACGTGGCGGGACTTGCTGCCGTGTCGGTCAAGGGTGGGAGACAACTAAACCCGGCAATGGTCCACCAACTCATCGGGGCGATGGGGGACGAGCGCGCCGAAATGGGCGTGCTCATCACCTTGCATCGACCTACGGCGGGGATGCTCGAAACGGCAAGTCGCGTCGGAACCTACGAACACGCGCCCACCGGTAACCGCTACCCGCGCGTTCAGATCGTCACGATTCCCGAGTTGTTCGATGGCGAGCGTCCGAACATGCCAACCGCGATCCTGCCCTACATCAAGGCGAGTCCACGTCCTCAGTCTGAGGCGGTGTCGCTGTTCGATGATGAGTCCGGCTAGATCGCTGCTCGCGTTCTCGCTTGGCTGACTCGTCGTCAATCTCATGCTTCGGCACCGCGATCAGCTTGCGGGCGAAGTCCTCGAACCGCTGGAACGCTGACCGTTCATCCTGGTCGGCGGCGGTTTTTTCGTCGTCAGGCATCACGCACAGACTACAGCGAAATGTCGGGGCATCACGCGGCCTGATGGCGAAGACGCCGACGCTTCAGAATCTGATGACGGCGTGGACCCAGCGTCCACGACTGCAAACCGGCAGACCTGAGTTCCCCCGTCTCGACTAGTCGCTTGAACGCCTCCGGCATCGCGGGTGTTAACACTTGCTCATAGAGTCGATTGGTTCTAAATCGCGTAAGTCGGTTCAGTGTCGCCTCTAACTCCATGTAACTGAACGGATTCGCCTGAAAGTCCCAGCCAGACCTCCGCATTGCAGAAAGCACCTGCCGGAGCTGCGCGAGTTGATATTTCAACGGCGCGGGCAATTTCGGACCAGCCGGTACGTGGCCATCGCCAGTCGGCACGTACGTGACACCATCGAAACTCTCCAGGGCAAGAAGGACGACCGCGCAGACGCCCATACCAATGAGGCACACGGTCACAAAGTTCGCGACAAAGAAGTGGGCGATCACAGCGACCGCGAACGCAGCGAAGAGCGCCCAGGCGAAGTTCCGAAGCAATCGAAGCCCCACGGAACGCCCGAACACGGACGTTTATCATTCCCCCACAGAAAAGGGGGGGCAAACCCGGCAAAGGGTCTACCAATTGCCACGTTGCCGTCATTGGCGTGGTGCGTCAAGTATGTCAGTCCCCTAATTAAGCAACCCCTGCCGGTGGCCGACGATAACAGTCTGGCCGAGGAGGCCGACGTAGTTCGTGGCCGTGATGATGTGGTTGAGAAAGACGTGGCGAGTGAGGAGCAGGCCCACGGGGTCCAAGCGTTGGAGTCGTTCTCGCTGGCGCTTGTCGTTGTGGAAGTACTCGCCGTTAATCCAGAGGTCCAGGGCGTCGGCTGGGGTGATGTGGTCCTCGTCGATCACGAGTCGAAGTGGACCAGCGCGAGCAGATTCAAGCCACCGCTTGCGCGCCGCCAGGAGATGACCGCGCAGCTCGTCCGAGTCCAGCTCCCTCAAGAGGACGTTGGCGATGAGATTGACGAAGATGGGCTCACCGTCACTAACGAATTGGCGAAAGGTATTGAGGAACGACGAAAGGGACTCCTCTGACGGCTCCTTGCTCGACGCAGTCAGCCCCTGGCCCGGCCGGAACGACAGGCTCAGGCTGATGCTAAGTGAGCCAGAGCGCACAGCCTCTTTATCAAGCAGCTCGTTGACGCGCCTTAGAAAGAGCTCCAGTCGCTCAGTCGTCGTGTAGCCGTCGGTCCGCACGCGTCTTTTCTAACCGCCAGCTGACCTGGAGGGTGTGAGCTTTGCCGGGACGTGACCTGTCCACGCCCGGACGATGATTTCCGACTCCGACCACGACGGCCCCAAAGCCGCGCTTTCAGAGCTGAGCGTCCATCTGCCCGAATTCGACGACCGAATTCGACGACGAGGACGAGGCGTCCCGGAGGTCGTAGACGGAACCCGGCCGGCTACATCCGCTCGTGCCTCGGACGACCGAGCGGTTCAAGACTCTGTATCAACAGCGTGGAGCGTTGAGCGTGATCTCGGCTACCTCAAGCACGAGGGGGCGTTGCTTCCGTTGAGGGTGCGTCGTATTCACCGCGTGAAGCTGCACGTAGACCTGACGATCCTCAGACGGCTTGCGGTCGCCCTCGAAAAGGCTCACGGCGCGTCCTCGCAGGTCGCGGCGTAATCTTCGTCATTTTGACGGACTACGTAAGCGTCGACGCCAAGTTCGCTCGGGCGGTGGAGCACCTGGGACGCCAAGAGGCTGTTCCCGTGATTCGGGCCCTGTCATGAGCGGCTTCCACCCGGGCCCAGATAAACGGCTACCCCCGTTGCTTGAGGCGATCCAGAAAGAGGCGCGATGGACGCGGCGACTGACAATTGCCCTGTTCTTTGTGACCCTCGCGATCTTGGCTCTGACCTGCGTGTTGGTGGCTCGGTAGGACCACCATGCATCCGAGTTTCGCTAGCCCCTCCGAGGCTGATTCACACCAATACGCGGGACGTAGCCTCGAGTCCGGTGGTCGTGCAATGACTTGCCAGTCCTGTGCCCTCTTAACTAACCGTGACTTGCTGCCCCGGTGTCCTCCGTCGGGCTCACGTCAAGAGAAGGGTCACTCCCAGTCTCAGTTGAAAGTCGCACCCACGGTGTTCGGGTGACAACCTCAAGGAAGTTTAGAAGCGGCTCAGCCGGTCCAAGATGGTTGAAACTTCGGCTAGCTATCTGAATCCGGAACACATTACCTTGATTGTCCTTATATATAGATACTGGCACTTGATTATCGCTATAAGCACTAGCCGAGGATCGACCGGTGTCAGTACACCAGGTCATCTTGATCCGCTCCCTATACACGAGGATAAGCGATGCCTGCCCTTTCTCATTTGAAGCGAACAGCCAAGCCCAGAGCCCTCCCCGCTCAGTCTCCTGCTCGATAGCGGACTTGAGCTGTACTGAGCGAGGATGGGGCTCAACCGCCGCCGCCGTCAAGGCGTTTGTCCATTGCTGGCTCGGCGGAGGTGGCGTCCGGGCCGATCCGGCAGGTCCCTTGTGCTGGGCGGCATTCGGCCAGACTATTGCCCGAGGGCCGGCATACGGCGCCCTTGCAGATTGGCCGCTGCCTGGACCCGAAGGCCGACGCTCCTGTCCCGCCGAGTTCTTGCTAACCGCAAAGAAGACTCCCCCGATCACTCCGAGCCCAATAAAGATCCCACCGATTGGCTGCAAGAATTGGCCCAGGGTGAAGAGGCTTTCACTTCCTGTGCAGGTCCCTACGGGTCCACCAAAGGTATTGCACACAGCAGCATTCAACTGAAAATGACTCTTTAGGCTCGATCCAACGACAAGAAGAACGATGCCAGCTCCGATCACTCCTAAGACCGCGAGAAGTGCCTGTCCAGCCGTCGCTTGCTTGTGGACCATTTTCTCCCCCTCGGTGTCCGGGCCAATTCCGGAATTGCTACGGTCGGCTAAGATGGCGGAGGGCCGCAGTTCGTTAGCGTATATTGATTGACAGCATTGATGGCCGTTTGACTAGCGCCACCCTGGACAAGAGCGGTTATGAACATGCTGGCGATGTTTCCACTGTCGAGACTATTTGCTTCTGCCTGAAAAGCCTGCTCGATTTCTGCGACATCCGGCTCGATCTGGGACGGCGCGACTGCATCAAGCTGACCGAACAAATTGGCGAGCTCCTGAGGCGCAGCCATTAAGTTCGCCATGGCTTCCAGCGGGTCATTCGAGTTGGTCGCAGAATATTGCGATCTAATCTGCTGGCCCTGGCCGTAGAAGACGTGGCAGTACGCCTGCACCGAACGGTCCTGATGCAAATGGTGATACAGGTAAACGCCACCAACGGTCGCCCCAGCAATGATGAGTAACGTCAGGAAGGCTCTGCTCATATCTCGGCCCGTCCGTCCTCACCGCTTGGTGATTGTGGGGGTCCGATTAGGCTCAGACCCGAGTCGAGGAGACCGAAGTCAGCGAATCCCCTGGTCATACTTGGCATATTCCTGTCTCGGCGGCACCGCCCTGAGGCTCGATCCGCTGGCTGATGATAGCTAGCACGAGGGCCCAGCGCGGTTGCGTTCCACGTGCGGCTTAAATAGGTCGCGGCGCAGGCTCGGATAGGGCCTATACGGCGGCTGTGATGATGTCGTCGGGCTCGGCCCCGGGCTGATCACCGAGGAGCTCGCGCCGGAGATCCTGGAGGCCCCGGAGCGCTTTCGGTGTCATCGTCATCCCACGCCATCCGCGGCTCTTGTGATCGAGCACCGCGAACACGAGCGCAACGCGGGTGCGCTCACCGGGAAGGCGCCAGATGACCTTCGCGCGCCGTCTCGTCTCCTTCTTGACTGATCAGACACGCCCTATGAGTTCGTCATCACGACGGACCTCGTAGCCGCGGCTACGGATCGTTGAGACGATCCGCGACTCGAGCTCAGGACTTATCTGCAGAGTCGGCGCGAACGGGAAGTGTTCGACCTGCTCACCGATGTCGTCCAGGTGCTCGGGCATCTCCTCAAGAGCAACCGTGGCAGCTGCTGGCGGCCACTCGTACTCCGGCCATTGCGCCAGGAAGGCGGCGGCGTCATAGGGTTCGTCGTCGGCGGGACGCTCCGCGAAGTAGTCCGCCCAGTCGTCGACACCCGGCGCGTAGTTACCGGCTTTTGGTTTGAAGCGAAATGCCTCGCCAAAGGTCTTCAAGGCGAAGATCGCCTCGCGATCCGAGGCGTAGGCAGCGGCGACCTCCTCGGGAAGGATGACAAGGTTGTCGTCGAGGACGCCGTAGACAAGCTTTTTCATTCTTGACCTCTCACCCATTCAAGACCTCTCGGTCCCTTTCATCATCGGGTCGATCATGTGCGGCCGAACTTCCTGCGCTTCCACGCCTACGGTCGCCCCTTGTGAAGATGAGTTCCCGCGGCAAGGTGGCTACCGGTCAGTCAGGTTCAGCCTCGGTGAACCAATCCCGCAGTACGTCAGCTATTTCCGCGGAACAGTCTTCAACGTCGTCTTCACCGTCCACGGTTTGAGACAGTTGCGGGAACCACGAGTTGATGATCCCCATGACGATCTCGATGATCGGCGAGTCGTCCTCAGTCGGCTCCGGGCTCACGGCTGACCTCTCAGCGCCCTAAGTGCTGAAGGCTGGCAACTGATGGTTCCTGGCTTCTGATCGAGATCATCTCTGCCCGATGTGAAACAGCTGCCAATGTCCAACGCCTGGCTTCTGATGGGGATGACGTCAGCCACAAATCCGTCATCGGGCGTAGCAACAACACTCATCACGGTGTTCTCCTTATCGCACCTAGCGGGGCCACCGTGCTCGTGGAGTCGGTTGGCTGGGGGTCAGCGAGCTAGGTCTCTCGCCCCAATCTGGATAAGTGAGAACACATTACTGCGACGTGAAAGATGTGTTGCTGACTTCTCAACCCCAACCTGCGTTGGTCCCGAGTCAATTTGGACGACAGGATTACGGCATGAAGCAAGCAGGCGGGAGGAGAGTACGGGTTCGAGTCAACGGCCACGTCGTCGAGTGCGTCACGATCGGGGGATTAGCGGCGGTGTTCAACCGGACACCGCACACCCTGCGTTGTTGGCAGCGCTCAGGGCTGATTCCACCGGCACCTTTCCTCTTGCGTTCCGACGATTACCGGGCCGTGCGGCGCCTCTACCCGATTGAACTGGTTGATGCACTCGTACCCGTCGTTGAGAGCGGACGATTTGGGCGCAGACGTCGCTCCGGCCGGTACCTTCCACAGCATGCGCAGATCATGGAAGTGTGGAACGCAGCGGTGAGATCTCTTCGGCCCGAGAACACTGGTGTTATCAGATCGGGTCAAAGCTGAGACGTAAGACGAGGGGGTGGGCAGGCGCTGAGTTGTCCGTAGCGCCTAATGACAGCTGCCTGCGACCTTGCTGCCAACTCCTCGTTTAGTGAAGCGTGTGCAATGGACAACTGACCTCCACGTGTTTTGATTGTCACAAGCCGATGAGGTGGCAGCTGTCACAGCTCCGACTTCGGTCTGACAACTCAACACGATTACCCGTCGAGTATTACGAGGACTCAAATCCTGAGCCCTCTTGAAGCCCTGAAATACCCATCCGGCTGGTAGGTGCCGGGCCATCCCGGTCCGAATAGCAGAATAACTTCTAGGGCTCTCTCAGTAGATTCCTCATGCCCGGTCCTTGGCAGAACACGCTCCTCCTTCTCCGCCCACCGCGGCTTTAGGCACGACTAGCTCGAGTGCTGCTTACGGAACGTAACCACCAGAGACGAGCGACGGATGAAGTTCTCCATCGACGGCGAGTACAACGTCAGCCAGCGCTCCAAGGGCAGGTTTGACGTGTAGATGGTTGCCAGACCCTGGTTGTGCCTTGTCCGCGCAAGGTTTTCGAAGGTCGAGACGGCAAAGCCTGATGCGGTTCGATACTCCTTTCCAACGTCGTCAATCACCAGGTATTTGACTCGCCCCCGCAGATCGGTCAGCAAACGGTCGATGTCTTGCCACTCATCAAGGCGTTCCTCGCCCTTTGTCGCCAAGTCAAATAACTTGATCGATTGAATCTCTAGCTGGATTAGTTCCGCGAGGGTGATGAAGTAGACAGGCACTCGCTGCTGTCGGAGCACCTGCTGAGAGTCCGCGGGAACGGGCCCACCACCTGCCAACTTGAACCGCAAGCCAGCCTGCTGCTCGTTAAGTTCAGCGCAGGCGAGCATCGTCTTTGCGACGCCGGGCGGACCGACAAGAGCGAGAGATGGCCGTTCAAGACTCGGTTTCCACTTCTCCAAACTCTCAAGGATCCTTGGATCGCCCCGAGCGGTGTCGTAGTCACTCAGCCTGACCCCCCTGAATTGCTCGGGGATGTTCGTGTCCGACATGAGTGGCCTAATCATCGTCGTTTCCGCCGACGTGCTTGCCGAACAGGGTTCCGTATCGCTCCTGGAAGTCGTCGTCCCAGGAGTGCTGATCTACAAAGCGCTCCTCAACCGATTTCAAAATGGCGCTCCGTTTGCCGACGAAGGCCCTCCACGGAGCCGTGCCGTTGGGGCAGTATGCATCTCCCTTGTCCACGAACTCCTCAATCATCATCTGGATGACTTCGCCTGTAACGCCTTCCTTTCGCCACTCTGAGATGTGTCGAGCCAGCGCAGCGATGTTCCCTGCAGCCAGCGGGTTGGAGGCGGTAACGCGCTCATCAAAGCGGCGTGCGAGGGTATACGACTTGGTGGGCTTGGCCGCCAGGGCGCGAGCATTGTGACGAGGTCGTCCCTCATTGCTTGCGCCGAGATCGAACTCATCGACTCCCGGCTCGTGCAGACCGCGGCGACAAGCCGCGAGCACTTCCAGGTGGGCCGTCCCGAGCCCTCCGTCGCCTGACCGACCACGGCGTCGCTCCATCGCCCTGAGGATGAACCTCGGCGTCGGTGCCGTCAGATTCCCCGCCTTGGCGGCGCGAACGAGGTCGGTGACTGCGAGGCTCGGATTCCTTTCCAGGGTAAGCAAAGCGCCTCGCTGAACATCGAGGCTTGTATACGGAGAGCCCCGGTACCTCAGGCGGCTGCCACTCTCAACAAACCGACGCTGATGCGCCTTCTCAAACCAGAAGACGATCAGCGCCAGCTGGATCTTGAGAAACTCGGCGGGACTGGGATGAAAGTGAAGCTGACCGGGCTTGATGACGAACGTCGTTCGCCCGAGCTTCGCGTCCCAGTCAGAAGACTCAGCCAACCAGATTTCAATTTCACTATCCCAGTAAGGACATTCCTTCGCGCACAAACATCGACCCGGTAGAACCGCCTTCGGCGGCGATACCGACACGGAGTGTATTGGCTGATCTGCTTTCTGAGGCTGTTGTCGTGTTGTTCTTCTCTTGATGTTCTTCTGTAGTGGATGGGCCGCTTTCGTCCCATCGCTGAGGACGGATCTGTCGGCGAGGGGGGCGGACTTGTCCTTACTGGTGGGACGCAAATGTCCCTTAACGTCCTTGGTTCGGGACACATCCGACCTATCAAGAACCGTCACCCGCCAAGGCTGAAGCAAATCGTCGGATCCTTCAACGTCCCACGAGTCGTGCAAGAAGTAAACCGATGAGCGACCCTTTCCCCGTTTCTCGTCAGTCACCAAGAATCCGCTTTCAAGCTCCTCTACGTAACGCCGGATCTGGCGTTGACTGACGTGGTGTCGCTCGGCCAACGTCTTCTGATACGGGGCGACGCGCCCCTTTTTCTCTTTTGCATCAATGTTCTTCAGGTCGGCGTAGAGGATCTTTGCCCCGCTAGAGAGATCAGCTCGCGCCTGGATCCGATCGAGGAGCCGAAGAAAGTTCGGCCCATCGGCGTACACCCGAGCTGCGTTCTGCTCACTCCGGAGACCGGTTCTCACGGAGCTGAACGACGACACCGCATCCCCTACCTTGGTGGCCACTCCTTTGTTCTTCGCCACCGGTGCAACAGGATGAGAAACCTGACGGGCTCTGCCGTCCTGAGGCTTGTAGCCTTGTGTTGAGCCGACTTCAAGCTCTTTGACGACGCCCCTCGGTTCCCGCCGAGGGGTCCGTCGTGTATGGCTCGTCATAACGAGCCGTTACTTTTCGAAATCCGACGAGCGCGGCGGGCTTGACTGCTGCGAAGCGAAAGACGGGCCATGTGTGCCCGTCGCGCCGCTTCTGCTCGGCGAGCACGTTCCTCGGGAGCCAGCTGCCGATCTGGATCAACCTGGTCCTCAAACTTTGCCCTGAACGCTGATCGTGCAGCCCTCGTCGTCTCTCGCACGTCGTACTGGCTGTGCTGTGAGAAGGCGCCGATCTTGCCGAGGATCGTGAGATCGCCTCGGTGCGATATGTCTTTGGACACGAGCACCCGCTTTCGCTATCTCCCCTGACATGGTGGGGTCCACGAAGCTGAGTGCTACGAGTGCCGAAACGACCGTTCGGCGTCTACCACTTACAAGTGCAAAAGCCTCGCCGCTGTGCCGGCGCAATGCAAGGCAGTCATAACCGATCGGCCGGCGACAGCCGCCGGTGGGATTCCCTCGCCCTCTCGTCAGCTACTGAGGCTCCGTACCGACGAAGCATGTCGGCTGAACGCCAACCGGCAAGCCGCATCAGGTCACCCTCGTTTCCGCCACTGGCTAAGAACTGGTGCGCAAAGCCGTGGCGGAACTGGTGGGGGTGGAGATGACCTATCCCGGCTGCCACACCTCGCCTGTGAAGCATTTGGGAAATGCCGGACTCACGAAGCCGACCCCTTCGACCCAGCCACAACCATGGCTCGCTGGAATCTGGATGACGACGACGTTGCCTGACGTAACGATCGATTGCCTTTACGGTCTTCCTGCCGATCGGAACATTCCGAGGACGACTGCCCTTACCCAATACCACGATGATTCCTTGATCCAGATCGACATCACTATCGCCGAGATCAACAGACCACCGCAGGTTTGTGACTTCAGCGAGCCGGCATCCTGTGTCGTAAAGCAGGGTGATAATCGCCGAGTCACGAAGGTCCTCAAACGACGACCCACCAGCTTCCTTCAACATCTTGCGGACGTCCGCTTCCGAAACAACAGCAACAGGTGTTTCGGGGATCCGTGGCGGCTTCATTTTGGACATCGGCGACCCAGGAACCATGCGCTCTTCCTCAGCCCATCGGAAGAACTGCTGAAGACTGCGGTGGCGGACAGCAACGGTGCTCGCAGTCCTGCCGAGCTGAAACAGGTAGACCTCAAAAGCCTCGACGTGCTCACGAACGATCTTCGTGATGTCAGTCGGCATGCCCGCTCCGTGGAGGTACGCCTCGAATTGGAAAACGGACTCCTCGTACGACTGCACGGTGCGGGGGGACTTGTTCTCGGCCCGGAGATGACGTCGCCAGGAGGGAAGGAGGGCAGACACCTCATCTAGACTGCTGGCGTCTTTGGTGACCGTGACCATCGATGCATCATATGCTGTACGACCGCTGTGGCTTCCAGTCAGTCACTCTTGTACGTGTAAACAGGCAGGTAGAGGCGATAAGCAAGCGCTCGTAGCTCAATTGGATAGAGCATCTGACTACGGATCAGAAGGTTGGGGGTTCGAGTCCCTCCGAGCGCGCTGAGCCATTCCCTCGTAGGTCCGCATCGCCACCAGGGTTCGGCCCTTCCCGGGCAGAGGCCCGAGGATCGATCATCAACTCCGGCTCAGCTGCGGTTCCTGGCGGACGACGTCCCGGTCAGCTGAGCCCCGCCGGGTGGCGCGATCTCCCCGGGTCTAGCGATCCGGTACCAGGAGCGACAAGAGCTCGGCAGCCTGCCACTCCCGCTCCTCCGTCTCTCCCACCGCGCCCCTCTCATCGCGGACAGCGAGGCGCGCGTGGCGGGCGGCTTCGCGAGCCCCGGTCCACGACGGCTCGTCGGAGGTCACGTGTGGCCCGCCTCCAGTCATGGCTGAACCGAACGGGGTCACGTTGACGGTCGGGGACTTGCGGACGTGCCGCGCTTCGAGTGCGGCGCTCTCCTCGTGCTCTTCGCGCACGTCGTCGAGAGCCTCCTCCGGCCGCGGCAGGGCGTGGTGGCGGAGCGCTCCGATCGCGGCCAACACCGCATCGATCACCGGGGCGACGGTCTCGTACGCCGGATCGTCGAACGTGTCCAGATCCTTCGCCTCGTCGTCGAGCGTCAGGTCGAAGGCGAGTTCGCCGAGCTCCCCTCGCTCGCGGTGCAATCGCCAGAGTTCCGACAGTCGGGCCATGCGGCCGAGGTGCTCGGCAGAATGAGGCCCCAGGTCGTCAAGCATGTGTTGCGCGTCGGTAACGATCCTGCCGAGCGTCATCCCGTCGGGGAGCTTCAGCTCGGACCGGTCACCGAGGACGTGTGAGGCACACGCGAGGGCGAACCGGGTCGCTGATTCCGTGCCCCACGGCGCGCGCGAGGTGAGCCGTGCCGAGGCGACGGCTATCGTCCCGTCGACGATCGGCGACGCGCCGCCCACCGGCTCCGCCCGATAGATGACCTCGTCCAGCACATCGAGAAGCGCGGAGGTCGTGCGAAGAACCAACCCGTGCGGATTCTCGGTCGTCGTCGGCTGACTGACGTTCCTCGGCAGCGTCCACGTGATGTCGCCCGAGGCCGCGTGCTCGACGCCTGCTGCGTCCATCGACACGTAGAGAATCTCGGTCATCATCCCTCCAGCACTTCGTCCATCGAACGCACGGGCTCCCCGTCTCGAAGCCGCCAGACCCACGCGGGTCTTCCGAGTCTCGCGATCAGCCAGACCCGAGTCATTGTCGCACGCGTCTCGGGTATCACCTTCGAGATGGCCACCACCGGGGCGAGCCGCCAGGGTGCCAGGGTTCAATCCGGTCGCAGGTGCTCATCGAAAAACGACACGATCCGCCGCCTCGCGTCCTCGGCGGACGTCGCGTGGTACCCGTAACGCGTGATCCTGCCCATGACGGAGAACAGAGCGGGAAGCCGGTCGTGCGCGCCCTCGTGGTCGTTGAGGAACCCGTGGCCCGCGTCGGGGTACTCCTTCACGTCGTGGGCCACCCCGGCCGCCGCGAGCGCCCGTTCCAAGCGAGTGGCGGCGTGCCGAAGAGAGCGATCCTTAGCGCCGTAACTGGCGATGATCGGACACGCTCCGGCGAGAATTCCCGTGTCGTAGAGACTCTTCGGCGCCGACCCGTAGTTGACGCTCGAAGCTGCGAAGCCCCTGTCCAGAGCCAAGGCGAGGGCGAGGCCGCCACCCATGCAGAACCCGACGACGCCGACCGTCCCCGTGCAGTCGTCACGGCCCGCCGTCCAGCTGCGAACCGCCTCGACGTCGTCGGAAGCCCAACCTTCACGACTGGTCATCGCGCGCCGCACCCCGCGCACGCCCGCCATCCTCGTCCTGCCGTGAAAGAGGTCAGGAGCGACGGCGAGGAACCCCTCAGCCGCCAGCCAGTCGGCCTGATTCCTCAGGTCCTGGGTCATGCCGAACACGTCGTGGATGAGGACGACCCCGGGCTCGGGGCGACCGCTGGCGGGCCGGTTGACGTAGGCGGGGATCGCCCTCCGGGCCGCCGGGATCGTCAGGTCCATTACCGCGCCTCCTCGTCGAACGCGCGCCCAGGCGGTGGACCCGTCAGAGAATCACGCGGTGGCGTCCACCCGAGGCGCGCGAGAACGGTAGTGCCGGCGCCAGATGAGGCGGTAGATCCGGATCTTGCGCGGGATGGCGCGCACCCCCGGGAGGAATGGCACGAGCGCAAGCAGGACGGTGAGCACCATCATGATCGCCCAGACGAGGGCGTCGGCGTTCGTCGAGGTCGTGAAGGGCGGGATCTGGTACCAGAAGGTGTACAGCCAGAGCCACGCCTGACCGGGGTAGTTCCCGGTCTCGTTCATCATCCCCCACTGGGTGCCCTGGAGGTGCTGGGAGGCAGCAAGGTTCGACATGTACGTGCCGTCCGCAAGGAACAGCAGCGGCTTGGTGTAGTCCGTGCCGTAGAACTGCTTCGAGCTCACGAGCGCGCCGTCCAGGGCGCCACTCCGGGCCATCGTCGTCAACTCGCCGATCAGCTCGGCGACCGGGCCGTAATGACCCGGCCGGGTGACGAGCGTCCCATCGGCGAACCGGGCGGCGGTGAGCGCGGTGCCGTAGGCGTTCGTCCAGCGCTGCTGGGTCTTCACGGGGGCGGACGTGTACTGCTTGAGCGCGGCCGTCAGCACCGGGTCCGGAGGAAGCGTCCGCAGCGGTTCGATGACATCGTCGAGGGCGGTGTTGATCGGGTGGTGCACCCCCATGAGGCTCTCGAGCGAGAGCGGACCGATCTCCTGGCTCACACCCGGCGTGTCGTTGTACGGCGGACCGTAGGTGGCGGTCGGGCTCGTGCCGGCGAGCTCGGTGAGGGCGGTCTGGGCGAAGTCGAGCGGGGTGTGCCGCGACCAGCTCTTCAGCGTCACCGGGGCGACATCGGGGGACGACAGGACGATCGCCAGCCCGAGAACGAGGAGCAGCACGACGAGAAACGCCGCGACGAACTCCTTCACGATGTCGTAGGGCACGTAGCGGCCGTGCCACTCCTCGACGTCGCGATCGGGCCGGAACCGCCTGGCCCGCTTCGGGCGCGCCAATGGCGTGCTCATCACGCTTCCGTCCGGTCGGCACTTGAAGTGCCGGCGGGAGCGGCCCCGGACGCGACGAGGTCGCCTGGATCCGGCGCGAACGGCGGGACGACCCCGCGCAACCGCACGAGCAGGACGTGGATGGCGACGATCAACCCGACCGCGAGCGGCAGCAGAAGGATGTGCCACATCAGCATCTGTCCGAAATTGAGGACGTTGAAGTAGGCCCCGGCTCCCGTCGCGTTGATCCCGTCCTTGGCCTGGGTTCCGATCCACTGCGAGTCGAAGTTCTGCTGCGACAGGTACCCGGTGAAGGCCGCCGCGATCGAGACGACGAAGGCGAGGACCCCGGTGATCCAGGTCGCGCGTCGTCGGCCGCGCCAGGAGGCCATGAAGAACTTCCCCCACAAGTGGATGACCATAAAGAAGAAGAAGAGCTCGACGCTCCACAGGTGCATCGAGTTGACGAAGAGACCGACGCGCGAAAGATGCCACCACGTCGGGCCCTCGACGGCGAGCACCATGCCGGAGAGCACGACGATGGCCAGCGCGCCGAGCGTGAGCGCGCCAAAGACGTAGATCCACGACGCGACGTAAGCGGGTTGGCGATCGGGCAGGAGCCGGCCGGGAGGCAGCGCCGAGACCGCGACACGCCGCAGCTTGGCGCTCCATTGGCGCGCGTCCTCAGGCAGGTCGGACTGGACCGCGACGTCCGACGAGTCGGGGCTTGACGTCATCGGTCACCCCGGGTGCGCTTGGGGAACGGGATGAGGATCGCCGCTACGAACACGACGACCATCAGCGCGATGACCACGAGATTCGCGACGGAGATCTGGATGAAGCCCCAGTGCACGTAGCGACCGGGACCATTGAGGTTGACGACCCCCTGGGCCAACTTCCCGAGGAGTTCCCCGAGGACCGACGTCATCTCGCCACCTCCGCGGCGACCCTAACGGGTCCGCCTCGACTCCGCCGCGATCAGGCTGCTTCCGTCTCCGGAGGGCCAGCGGGGTTCCGCGGGTCGTCCCCGGCCGCGGACCCCAACCGCGCCGGGGCCGGGTCGCCGACGGTCGTCTCCGACGCGATCCGAACCTTTCGGACCGCCGGCGCGACCTCGATCCGGCCCCATCTGTGGACAGCATTGTTGATTCTCTGGGGATCGAGTGGGGACGACATGGGTACGTCCGAAGTTCTCTGTCAACAAGCCGTGGATCTCGCGTAACCCTCTTGACGTCTCATGGTCACGAGAGCACTATGCATCCACCAAGGTCGAGTTGCCCCATACGGACGGCAAGGACGTTCCACTCGAAAGAGGGGGGCGGACGAACCGAAAACGGGAGGCGACGGAGCCTCGGGGGTTGGCAGGAAGCAGTGCAAGGACTCCCTCCGGGGAGGCACCGGTGCTGCGGGGCCGTCGAGAGGCGGCCTGCCGGCCGGGAGCCGCAAGGCACTCGGCAAGGCGCCTGTCGACACGGGCATTGGTCCCGGGGAGTACGAACGGCTTCGGCCGAATGGCTACCCGGGACCGTGCCGCGTCTGGGCCCTGGTCGTCCCGCCACTTTGGACCCTCACTAGGGTGAGGCCCCAGTGGCGATCGAGGGGCGGTCGGAGCGGTATCTCCGCATACTTCTTCTCCTTCTGATCCCCGCCGCCTTCTTCAACGGTTACGACGGGTACCTCCGCGGTCTGCTCGCCCCGCAGCTCCAGCACGCCTTCCACGTCAGCCTCGGCACGCTCGGGCTCGCAAACATCCCGATCACGGCCGGGTCGTTCGTCGCCTTCTTCGCGATTCGGCTCGCTGACCGCGTCGGACGACGGCCGCTCCTGCTCGTCGGGCTCTTCGGGTACGGGATCTTCACCGGGCTCACCGCCGCGAGCTGGAGCGTCGCGTCGTTCGTGGCGTTCCAGTCGCTGGCGCAGGTCTTCTCCGGGACCGAGTTCGCGCTCGCCGCGATCGTCGTGCTCGAGGAGTTCCCGGTCGCCACCCGGGGGCGGGCGCTGGGCAAGCTCCTCCTCGCCGTGCCGCTCGGCACGGCGGCGACCGCCGTGTTGCTCGGGGCGGGGCTGCTCCACACGCCGCTCGGTTGGCGGTCCTTCTACCTCGTCGGCGTCGTGCCGGCGCTCGCCATCGGCGTCGCGCGCCGGTACGTGCGCGAGACAGTGGCGTTCACCGAGACAAGAGGCAGCCGTCCGAAGAAGGAGCCGATGACCGCCGCCCTCGTCAAGCCGTGGCGGCGGCGCGTGCTCGCGCTCGGCGCCGTCAACCTCCTCGAAAAGATCCCCGTCACTGCCGGCGCGGGTTGGTGGGTCTACTACGCGGAGCACGTTCATCACTTCTCGACCAGGCTCGTCTCGGTCGACCTCGGGACGGCCGTCGTGCTCGGGACGGCCGGCTACTACGTCTGCGGTCGCCTCATCGACCGGTTCAGCCGCAAGCCGGTCGCGACCGTCTACTTCGCGGCGGCGTGCGCGAGCGGGTTCGCGCTCTTCCATTCGAGCTCCGAGGCGGCGAGCATCGTTCTGCTCATCGTCGCCATCTTCTTCGGGCTGGGCGTCGGGCCCGCGCTGTCGGCGATGTCCGCCGAGTGCTTCCCGACGCGCATCCGGGCCCAGGCGTCGGCGATCGTCGGCAGCGGATTCGCCAACACCGGACAGGCGGCAGGCGTCGCGATCGTCGGGGTCCTCGGCGAGCGCGGGGGGCTGATCGGCAGCATCGGCGGCACCGTGAGCGTCCTCTCGGTCCTGCTACTCGTCGCGCTCCCGGTACTCTGGCGCTTCGTCCCGGAGACCAAGGGCACGAAACTCGACGCTGTCCCTGACCCGACCGAGTAGTCCGACCGGCAGCACAGCGCGTCGTCCGGGCCCCACCGCGAGGCCCTCCGGGCACAGGTCGCCGCCGCCCTCTCGCCGGCGGCAACCTGGCCCGCGGTGGTCGCGGCGGTACTGTTCGCAGACAGATTCGGGGCCGACGCCCCGCTCCCGCCGATCGGAGGCGCACGCTGAAGCCGGTCCCGGTCGTCTTCCACATCGGTCCGCTGCAGGTCCACACGTACGGCATCGGGCTCGCGATCACGTTCTGGTTCGGCTACCGGTACCTCGCGAAGCGCCTCCGCGACCACGGTTACCCGGACGCGTGGCTCGGCATCACGTTTCTCTGGATCATCGCCGCGGCGATCGTCGGGGCACGGGCGGCACACGTCGTCGCCAATTTCGGTTACTACTCGCGTGACCCGGTCGAGATCCTCGCCATCTGGCACGGCGGCCTCTCCTCGTTCGGGGGTCTGCTCCTCGGAGTGCCGGTGGGGTTCGTCTCGGCCCACCGCCGCTGCCCGCAGCTCCGTCCCGGCGTCGCGGCCGATCTCGTCGCGCCGGTCCTCGCCTGCGCGTGGGCGGTCGGACGTCTGCTCGGACCGCAGTTCGAAGTCGCCGGCGGTGGGAAACCGACGACGGCCTGGTTCGGCATGTACTACGCCGGCGAGGTCGGCAAACGTCTTCCCGTGCCGATCTTCCAGGCCCTGGAGTGCTTCGCGGTCTTCTTCGTCGCACTGTGGGTCGAACGTGTCGTCGCGCGTCGGGGCGGTCCCGTCGGGGCGGTGACGGCGGTCGTCGTCGGGCTCTGGGGACTCAGTCGATTCGTCGACGAGTACTTCTGGCTGACCCACGACAACGGCACCGACGCCGTCGAGATCGCCTCGATCGCGCTGTTCGCCATCGGCGGCGCGGTGCTGCTCGCGCTGGTCGCGCGCCGTCGGCGGATTCGCCCGGACCAGAATGTCAGCACCACCGGCGAACCAGTGCGATCGGAGACCGCGACATGACGATCCACCGCGGGCAACAGGTCGCTTCACCGCGCGCCGGAAGGCCACCCACCCGGAGGCGGCTGCTCGTCGTCGCGATCGCCCTCGGTCTCATCCTCACGACGGCGGGGCCCGCCGCGGCGGCCGGCTCGAGATCGGGCCCGGCGCTGCCCCCGTACAAGGCAACGGTGTACGCGGTGACGACCTCGACCGTTCGCTACTCCTGGCGGCCCGGTTGCCCGGTCGCGCCGAGCGAGCTCAGGCTCATCCGGCTCCGCTACTACGGCTTCGACCACGAGAGCCACGTCGGGCGGATCGTCGTGAACGCCTCCGTCGTGGATGACGTCATCAAGGTCTTCGGACTGCTCTACGCGGCACGATTCCCCATCCGTCGGATGGTGCCGGTGGACGCCTACCACGGTCAGGACCCCGCCTCCATGGCGGCGGACAACACGTCGGGGTTCAACTGCCGGAGGGCCGTGGCGCCGGGTCCGCCGCAGTGGTCGGTGCACGCCTACGGCGAGGCCATCGACGTGAACCCCGTCGAGAACCCCTACATCGACGCGGGAGTGGTGATGCCGGCGGCCGGGGCGACGTTCGTCGACCGCGCCCACGTGCGTCCGGGCATGGCCGTCTCGGGAGGGACGCTCGTCGAGGCCTTCGCCTCGGTCGGCTGGTACTGGGGCGGACGCTGGACGGGCTCCCCCGACTACCAGCACTTCTCGTCGACCGGTGGCTGACGCAACCGGCGCCACAGCGCCAGTGCGATGACCAGTGCGATGGGACCGATGACGGTCACGGCCCGCCTGGCGACTTGTCTTGCGCTGACCGCGCTGGCGCCGGTGCTCGCGGTCCTCGGCCCGGCCCCGGGCCCCGCGGTCGCCGCGGTGTCCGCCCCGGCGACCGTGTCGTGCGGCGCGAACCTCGGTGACAGCCTGCGTTCGACCGGCGACGCCTCCCAGCTCGTCGTCGTCGAGGCGTCCGCTGACTCGTCGACGATGGCGACGGTGACGCTCTGGCACCGGTCGAACGGCTGCTTCACCCAGGTCGGCGGGCCTTGGCCGGCGCGTCTCGGCTGGCACGGGCTCTCGAGCCACCACGTGGAGGGGGACGGCACGACCCCGATCGGAGCGTTCGGGATCAGGCCCGAGATGTACGGGGTGGCGTCCGATCCCGGGCTCGCCTACCGCTATCACCAGCTGGTCTGTGGCGACTGGTGGGACGAGGATCCGACGACGCCGAGCTACAACCTCTTCGTCCACGTCCCCTGCGGCACACGCCCGCCCTTCGGCGGTGGCAGCGAGGCGCTCTGGACCGAGACGACTGCCTACCGCTACTTCGCCGTGATCGAGTACAACACCACACCGATCGTGCCTGGTAGGGGATCGGCGATCTTCCTCCACGTCTCGACGGGAGGGACGACGGACGGTTGCGTCAGCCTGGACGAGCCCGAGCTCGTCCACACGCTGCGGTGGCTCCGCCCGGCCGAACGCCCCCTTATCGTGATCGGCACGAAGACCACGCTTCGCGACCGGTAGCGAACGACCCCCGGCGGGCGGGGCGCGCCCCATCGCGCGGACCCGGCGGCCACACTGGTACCCGCTACGTCATTGGGGGGACGACGGACGTGTTGGCCTTGCTGGCAATCGGGATCGTCGCCGGTCTCATCACCGGGATCTCGCCGTGCATCCTGCCGGTCCTTCCGGTCGTGCTCGTCGCCGGGGCGACCCCGGCGACGCCGGAAGTCGGGCACCGACGCGCCAGGAGGCCCATCGCCGTCGTCGCCGGTTTGGTGCTCAGCTTCGCGACGTTCACCCTTGCCGGAACGGCGCTGCTCAGTGCGCTCCACTTGCCACAGGACGTGCTGCGCGACGCGGGACTCGCCATCCTCTATCTCGTCGGCCTCGGTCTATTCGTGCCGCCGCTCGGCGCCCTCGTCGAGCGCCCGTTCACCCACCTTCGGGCGCGACCGCCCCGTGGCACGACGAGCGGCTTCGTCCTCGGCGTCGGACTCGGGCCGCTGTTCGTCCCCTGTGCCGGCCCCGTCCTCGCCGCGATCACCGCCGTGGCGGCGACCCGCCATTTCGGGCCGGGCGCGATCGCCCTCACCTTGGCCTTCTCGGTCGGTGCCGCGGTGCCCCTGCTCGCCGTGGCGGTCGCCGGCGACCAGCTCGTCGGGCGGGTGCGCGCGCTGCGCCGACGCGCCGGCCTCGTCCGACTGGCCGGAGGCGTCGTCCTCATCGCGATGGGCGTCGTCCTCCAGACCAACCTCACCGAGGGACTACAACGGCTCGTTCCCGGGTACACGAACACGCTCCAGAACGAGGTCGAAGGAACGACGTTCGCCCGGAACCAGCTCGCCGCCGTCCGAGGTGTGCCCGCGGCAAGCCTCGGCGACTGCGCGGCGAACGCGCCAATGCTCGCCGACTGCGGGGCAGCTCCGGCCTTCGCCGGGATCACCGCCTGGCTGAACACCCCGCACGACACGCCACTCTCGCTCACCGGCCTGCGCGGGAGGGTCGTGCTCGTCGACTTCTGGACTTACTCGTGCATCAACTGCCAGCGTGAGCTACCGCACGTCGAGGCCTGGTACCAGCGCTACCGCCGCGACGGGTTGGTCGTCGTCGGCGTCCACACGCCCGAGTTCGCGTTCGAGCACGTCGTGTCCAACGTCGCCGCCGCGGCACAACAGCTCCACGTCGACTTTCCAATCGCGATCGACGACAACTACGCGACGTGGGACGCCTACCGGAACGACTACTGGCCCGCCGAGTACCTCATCAACGCCGCCGGTGAGTTGCAGTACTTCGCGATCGGCGAGGGCGACTACGCCCACACCGAGTCGCTCATCAGGAAGCTTCTCCACGGGGCCGACCCCGCGGTGAAGCTCCCGCCGCCGACGGACGTACCCGACCTCACGCCGACCGAGACCCCGAACACGCCGATCACGCCCGAGACCTACCTCGGATACGACTACTACGGAAGCAGCCCGCAGGACGTCATCGACGGCGAGACCCCCGCCCTCGGCGTCGCGACGACGTACGCGTTCCCGTCCTATGAGTACTCGTACGGCTTCGAGCTCTCGGGAGTCTGGACGATCGGTCACGAGGAGATGACCGCCGGACGCGGCGCCGAGATCCGCTTCGTGTTCGAGGGCCATGACGCGTACCTCGTGACCTCCGGACGCGGCTCGCTCAGCCTGCGGGTGAACGGCACCGTCGCGAAGACAATCAAGGTGGACGGGATCCCCCGCCTCTACACGCTCGTGTCTGGCCGCTCCTACAAGCGAGAAACGCTCGTCGTCTCGTCGAGCCCGGGGATCCGGGCCTACGACATCACGTTCGGCTGACCCACCGCGGACTGCGAGAAACCCCGGTGCGACGGTCGCATCCCCCTCGCGCCACCGGGTCGCGCGGCGGGCAGGCCCGCACCTGACGCCTGCGCCGGCGGGTTCCCTCCGGCCGCTGTGAACTCGTGCAACGCAGCAGGAGCCTCGTTTGCCGGGCTGCGCAGCGGTAGCCTGTCGGCATGCTGGTTCGTAGCACCGGCGGGATCGAACGGCCCACATGAAGATCCGACGCACCAACCGCGCGCGCACTCAGCCGCCGTCCGACCAAGACGCGACGGCGCCCGTGAATCCGCCCCGGCGGGCAGAGGACCCCGGGGCGATGCCCTGGAGCGACCTCACGCAGTCATATGCGACGTTCGGATTCGACGACAATGGCAACCCGCAAGGAGACGGGCCCGGAGAGATCGTCCACCTCGGCGTGCACGACGTCGCAGACAAGACGACGCTGAGGCTCGGGGACCTTCTCATCGGCCGGGGTCTCGTCACCGAGATGCAGGTCAACGAAGCGCTCATGAAGCAACGTGAGAGCGGCGGCCGCCTCGGGCAGATCCTCGTCGACATGGGTGTCCTCGGAGAACGCGGACTCGTTGACGCGCTCGCCTGGAAGTTCGACATGCCCGAGTGCGACCTGCGTACGCAGATCCCCCAGAAGGACGCGCTCGAGCTCGTCCCGGAGGAAACGGCCCGCGCGCAGCTCGCGCTGCCGGTCTCGCTGAGCGGCGACATCATCTTCGTAGCCGTCGCGGAGCCGAGCTCGGAACTCCAGGAACTTCTCGAGGCGATCACCCGAAAAGAAGTGCACCTGATGATCGTGCCGCTGAGCGACGTCCGCCAGTCGATCGACTCGAACTACGGCGCGCTCGGTGGGGTTACCGGCCTCGTCGAGGTGTTCCAGACGATCGAGGGAGGGCGGCGAGGACGGCCGGAACCTCCGAAGGCCGAGGTCGTCGCCGACGACGCCCCCGTCGTGCAAGTGGTCAACCGCATCCTCACCCAGGCGTTGCGTGACCGGGCGTCCGACGTCCATATCGAGCCGCAGGAGAGCGCGGTGCGCGTCCGCTACCGCATCGACGGCGTGATGAAAGAGATGCTCGTGCTCCCAGCGGCGATGGGCCTCGGCCTCGTGAACCGCATCAAGATCATGGCGGAGATGAACATCGTCGAACGCCGCCGGCCCCAGGACGGCCAGTTCACGGCGTCGGTCGACGACAAGTCGATCGACGTTCGCGTGTCCACGCTCGCCACGATCTGGGGCGAGAAGTGCGTCATGCGAATCCTCGACAAGACACGCTCGGTGTTGCGCCTGGAGCACCTCGGGATGCCGGTGTCCGTCAGCGAGAGGTTCTCGGAAATCATCCGTGCCCCGTTCGGCATGGTGGTGTGTGCAGGACCGACGGGCAGCGGCAAGACGACGACGCTCTACGCGGCGCTGAATGAGCTGAACGATCCGACGCGCAACATCATGACGATCGAGGACCCCGTCGAGTACGTCTTCTCGTCGATGAACCAGATCCAGACGAACGAGCAGGCGGGTCTGACCTTCGCGACCGGGCTGAAGTCGATCCTGCGCCAGGACCCGGACGTCATCCTCGTCGGCGAGGTCCGGGACGTCGAAACTGCGCGCATCGCCGTGCAGTCGGCGATGACCGGGCACCTCGTTCTCTCGTCGTTGCACGCGACCGACACGGTGACCGCCCTGCTCCGCTTCTACGACATGGGGATCGAGCCCTTCCTCATCGCGGCCTCCGTTATCGCCGTCGTGAGCCAGCGACTCGTGCGGCGCATCTGCCCGGCGTGCAAGACGCGGTACACGCCGTCTCCGGAAGAGCGCCTCTATTACGAGGAGACGAACGGGCCCGAAAAGACCGTGTTCTATTGCGGCGAGGGATGCAACTTCTGCGCCCAGACCGGGTATCAGGATCGCATCGGTGTCTACGAGCTCTTGGAGATCACATCGGGGATCAAACGCCTCATCATCGAAGCGGGCACACACGAGGAGTTACGCGTCGCCGCGGAGGAGCAGGGGATGCGCACCTTGCGCCAGGAGGCCATCGACCTCGTCGCGCAGGACGTCACGACCGTGTCCGAAGTCGTCCGCAGCATCTACACCCTGTAACGGGGGGACGCGCGTGGCCCGTTACTCGTTCAAGGCGATCGACCAGTACGGCAAGTCCGTCTCCGGCGTGCTCGCCGCGCCCACGGTCAGCGCGGCGCACCTCATGGTCGTCGCCCGCGGACTCCAGCCCGTTTCCGTCGAGGAGAAGACGAGTGTCCTCCAGTACGAGGTCACGAAGAAGAAGGTGCCCCGCGAGGAGGTCATGCACTTCTCGCGCCAGCTCGGCGTCTTCGTGAAGGCTGGAATCCCGATCCTCGACTCGCTCGAGATCATCGAAGGCGAGACGACCAACAAGCTTTTCAAGAAGGTGTTGGCGGACATGGTCGAGTCCCTGGCCGCCGGCGACACGTTCGCTCTCGCGGCAGAGGCGCACCCTGAGGCGTTCCCGCCGTACTACGTGGGCATGCTGTCGTCCGCCGAGCTCTCCGGGAACCTCGACACCGTTCTTTCCCAGCTCTCCGACTACATGGAACGGGATGCCGACGCCCGAAGCAAGGTCACCGCGGCGATGATCTACCCGTCGATCGTTCTCGGCATGTCGCTCGTGACGGTCGTCGTCCTCGGCGTTTTCGTGATGCCCCGGTTCAAGACGTTCTTCCAGTCGCTCCACGCGAGCCTCCCCCTCCCGACCAAGATGCTCATCTCCGCCACGAACTTCGTCGAAGCCAACTGGTACATCATCTTCGCGGTGATCTTCGCGATCGTGCTGGTCATCGCGATCACCTTCCGCTCAAAACAGGGTCGGGCGCACATCGACTCGTTCGTGCTTCAAATCCCGGTCATCGGGGATCTCATCCAGCACGTCATGGTGGAACGGATCTGTCGGGTCATGGCCTCGATGCTCCAAGCCGGCGTGGCGCTTCCCGAGGCGATGACGGTCACCTCGGAATCCGTGTCGAACGCGGTCTACAAGCGTGGGCTCGATACGATCCGGGACGAGATGCTCGAGGGGCGGGGCTTGGCGGAACCCGTCGCGAGCAGTCAGCTCTTCCCGAGCGCTGCCCGCCAGATGATGCGCGTCGGGGAGGAGACCGGGACGCTTGACGAGCAGCTGACAGTCGCGGCCCAGTACTACGCCCGGGAGCTCGACGGGAGGATCAAAAAGTTCACAAGCCTGTTCGAGCCCGCGATCATCATCTTCATGGGTGTCATCGTCGGTTTTGTCGCCATCGCCCTCATCTCCGCGATGTACGGCATCTACCGCCAGGTGAAGATCACGTAGGTCGCAAGCATCCAAGAGCACCTGGGCTGTCGGCGAGTTCGTCATCGGCCGTCCGCGGCGTCGGCAGCTTGAACAGGACCTGGGTGCGCGGGCTCGGACCAAGTCCGCGCAAGAGATCGCCGACGAATCGACTATGGCCGCGGCGCCCGCTCGCGAACGCGGATCTCCACCGATCTCCTTCATAAGGGGCCCTGGCGCTGGCTGGGATCTGCGTCATCGACTGCGCCGAGATCGCCCAGATCGCCCGCTTACTCGTCCGCGGCTGACTCAAATTGCCCATTCTTGCTGGGCCACATGGACTGAAATCCGCCACTCTCCGTATGACCAGGGCTACCCTTCGCGCGTAGCCCGTAAGAGCCATCGATCTGAAGAAAGGTACCAGCCATCATGTTCAACCGTTACCGCGATATGCGCAGGGCAAAGACAGAAGGACTCGATCAGCAAGGCTTCACCCTGATCGAACTTCTCATCGTCATCATCATCATGGGCATCCTCGCTGCCGTCGTCGTCTTCGCCCTCGGCGGGGTGACCGGCACAAGCGCCGTCGCCGCGTGCAACACCGACGCGAAGACCGTCGAGGTCGGCGTCCAGGCGTACGAGGCGGACGCCACCATCAACCCGACCGCCGTCCCACCGCCGACGATCTCGTCCATGCTGACGTCTGGCTCCAACGGCGCCAACGCACCCCTGCGGAGCTGGCCGAGCAACAACTCCTACTACTACGTGGGACTCGCGACTTCGGCCACGAACATCCAGTACATCACCTCGACCGGCGGCACGGGGAACCTGACCACCACCGGCCTTACGGCTGGCCAGGTCTTCGTTGACGCCGGTAACCCTCCGCCGGCAGTCACGACCGTCGCCAACTGGCAGAACTACGACTCCTACACCGCAACCGGTGGCGGCAACGTCTGCTCGCTGTCCCAGGGAACCACCAGTGCAGCCTCCACGCCTAGCAACCCCCAGTTCGTCAACGCTTCGACGTATGAAGATCCTTCTAGCTATAACGTCACTCTGAATGTACCGACGGGCGTCTCGGCGGGCGACCTGCTTATCGCGGTTCTCTACACTGGCAACCCCAGCGGTTACCCTGGCGACCCAACTACAGTGGCGATGCCCGCTGGCTGGACCGTGCTCTCCAACGCGACGAGTCCTGGAGCGGAGCCCCTTGGCGCCGTCCTCACCGCCTATCACATCGCGACTTCGAGCGAGCCGGCGAGTTACACCTTCAGCTCCACGAACTTCAACAATGTCACCGCCGTGATGCTGGCCTATGCCAACTCCGACGGCACGACACCAGTGATTGACCAAAGCACCTGGAACTCGACGATGACCAGCAGCGTGCTGACGCCTTCGACTTCTACCGACACGCTGATCACCATCTTCGGAGACTTCAATGGAGCTTCGATGTCGGTCGCGAGTCCCTCTGTGGGCGTCGCTTTTGTGGGGGACAGCGTCTATGCCTCGACGTTCGCGGCGGACCAGTACCTCGCCAGCGCCGCGCCCGTCCCAGTGATAACTCCTTCCGGTAATTCAGGTCAAGGCGTATCGGTGACGATCCTCCTCAAGTACTGACCTGAATCCGAGGGCCGTGGCGATTGCGACGACGAGGACCTCTTCGCGAGCGCGAGTTGGTGGGTCGATTGAGGGGTAGCAAATCTGAGTCATGCACTGTGCATGTCTCCGCGCTGCCCGGATTCCGGCCACTTTCACGCGAAAATCTCCGGATTCGCCCATGGCCGAGAACGGCGCGCGGGAGCCCGAAGAATCCTCCTCCCTCGGCCCGATCGCCGAGCACGTTGCCCACGTCTTAGGCAAGGCGATGGAGGAAGCTCTACCCCTGCTAAGGCCGCCTAGTGTCCGGCGCATGATCGACAACGGCCACCACGAAGACCGCAAGGCACGCGCTTCGCGCGTTGAACTCGGCAACCGTGTCCCCGACACAGAGGAGGCGCGCGATTCGTTCACCGGCGCGTGGCGCGCCTACAACCGTCTCGCCCGCATCGTCGATCCTCGGATCGTCTGGCCAGTCGACGAGGACGACCTGACGGGGTGACAGTCTCAGCGCTGACACGCCCCTCCCCCGGCGGTGCCAGCGACATCCGGCGTGCGAAGTGGACGCCTCACCTGTCGACGTGCGCGGCGCTCGACGCGCACCACTTCCAGGTGACCGTGATCAATAAGGGACGTACCGAAGGAACGGTTTCAAAGTGGGGACTGGAGATGCCTGGTGGCTCAAACCTCGTCGGCATGAAGCTGTTGCCGGGGAGCGACACGCCCGGCCCGGTCGCGGCCCAGGGCCGCCTCAACTTCTACATCGAGGCCGAACCAGTCATTCAGCGTTGCGCGCAGCACGGCGTTGGCGTCAAAGAACTCATCCCGTGGGTGCAACTCGCAACGGGCAAGAAGGTCACTGGACCACGCCTGCCGTAAAAGGGTTGAGCGCCTTCCCCGCGGTTTCCACGTGCTGCTTCGCGGACTCGCCGCGACCGGACGCGGGCCAATCCCCCGAGACCCTGGGCTGACGCGTCCCCGTGAACGTCACCGTTAACCCGGCGGAACGCTCGTCTGTGACGACGCGGAACCGCGTGGGACGCATTCCACGGAGCCCGATGCCTTTGGCGACGCCGCTGGGCGACTGGCCCGGGCCGCGCTTGGAACCGTCCCGTCGGGATAAGCCCGGAGCGGCATCGCGAAGAGTCTTCACTAGCTCGGCACGCGGGCAGTGCGCGGGCCAGTAGTACCCACACCGACGCGGCCCAGGGTCGCGACCTTCCGGCAGTCAACCACGGTTTCTCCTCATCGCCGGACATTGCCACCGTGCTCGTAAGCCAGTGGCCGACCGTCGTAGATCACGTCCATCGGGTCCTCTGGTATTGCCACAAAGAGTGGTCATGCGAATACAGAGAATGACTTCTATGGGGACCACAGAATGCACTCGTTTGCCCTCGCTCTAGTCTCGGGAGAGGAGCGTCACGCTGACCCAGTAGCCGCCAACTGTCACCTCACGAACCGATTCGCCGTGGTGACCTCCTAGGCGGTCAGAGAAAAGGGCGGTCTGCGGCCGACAGTAATTTCCATGATCAAAAGAGCCGAAAGCGTTCTGTTTAGCGACTTCTGCGGGTGCGGACCTCCAAGCGCTTTAGTTTTCGAGATCCCGCTCAGGCAATCCCGGCTGGTCCGGCGGGCTGGGCGGCGGGCCTGCCCTCCTTCTGCAAGTTGAACCCACGAAGGCGAATCCCGCGCGTGGTATTCCCGCGACTATTCCATGAGAAGGCACAGCACTTGACAAAACCATTGGACACACCATTTGACAAAAGCGGCCTTTGGGTATAGAAACTTTTCGCAGCGGGGGAGCTTTGATTTTCAGTCCCCATTTGGTCGCTTGGGCTGGACGGAGCCAATAGCGAACCCATCTCCCCGCTCGGCAGTCAGGGTGCTTCAACGCCTGCGAGCAAGCCGATGGGTTTTCTTAGGTCTCAAGACACGACAGCCTTTGTGGAGTTGGCATTGGTTGCCAACTGCAGGGTCTCTGCGGCCGGTCTCAGCGATGCGCCCACGGATCGCACCGATCGTCGCCGTCTGAACCCGCACAACGATTTGTCGCCCGCGAGGATGCCTGCTGCCATGAAGCGGCTCTTCATCGATTCTGGGGTGGCTTCGTCGCGCCCTCGGGTCGACGGGAAGGTGTTGCGGTTCTGCCAGGTGGGGCGTCTGTTCCCATTTCGCCTGGACCGCGCCATAGCAGTTCTCGCAGGTGGGACATGTTTTCCCGCAGTTCTAGACGCACCGGCAGGGCACTCCTCCGTGGGGTGCCAAGGGGGAGAGATCTCTGAGTTCGACGCCCTAGTTGTTGTGCCCGTCCACGTGGACGGGAGGAGGTGGATGACGTGAAGCTTCGCTCAGTAGCACTCGTGGGAGTGATGAGCCTGGCAGTCCTGGGCCTGATCGGGACTGGTGCTCACGCCGTCTTCACCACATCCACCACCAGCAGTCAGACGATCACGGCAGGCACCTGGGGCGCTCCCCCGACGGTCGCCATCACCTACCCGGTGAACAACACCACCTACGGCTCAAACTGGACAGGTTCGATCACCGGCACTGCCTCGTCCAACTCAGGGTCGGGAACGAGCATTACCGCCGTCTCGGTCGCCATCGAGGACACCGCCACGGGGCAGTGGTGGAACGGCACCTCGTTCAGCGCCACTGCCCAGACCTTCGTGACAGCAAGCGGCACCACGAACTGGTCGCTCGCCCTAGCAGGCTCCAGCCTGAGCACGGGTGACGCATACAGCGTCGTCGCCCAGGCGACCGACAGCCTCGGCTACGTAGGTACATCCTCGACGGTGAGCTTCACCTACTGCCTGAAGACATCGCCCCCGACAGTCATCATCACCTACCCGGTCAATAACACCACCTACGGCACGAACTGGGGCGGGGCGATCACCGGCA